>JGI24891J29808_1000205_pt1 | contig 63489 bp, 45 predicted proteins | sample FreactcultuFSWF8_FD_29808 | JGI IMG/M metagenome (IMG submission 29808)
ATTCGGGGTGGGATAATAGCAGGGATACTAGCGGAGTTGAGGCAGGGTTTAGGCATGCTAGAGCTAGCTGGACATGTGAGTCAGCATGAGGTTGACAGGTCGAGCAAGCGCAGGCGTGACATACCGCATCCAGGCCTGACTTGTTGGTGACGGGGATAGAGCGTGGGAAGCGGGCGGCTAGCAGAATGCCCACATCGACATTGCCGTGTCGCGCAGCTACCATCAACGGTGTATCCCAGTCAGTGTTGCGCGAGATCTCGGCGTCTTCATGTCCAGCATCCACAAGGAGTTCCTACAAAGGTATTGGTCCATGCTCGTGTCACTGACAGTTTGGAAGCGCCGTTGGATGCGCCGGGTATAAGAAGTTCCTCACCACTATCTCTTCGAAGCCAGCTTGGGCTGCAAGGTGCAGACTCGTGTTGCTCTTGTCTTTGAAGTCCGGGTTCTGTAATATGCCAGGGTTGGAGCGAATGATGCGTTTGACCAGCAAAGCATCGGATAAGAGTATCGCCCTGCGTAGTCGACTTGATGCGTCTATCATCTTATTCCTGCGACTGCCGCTCAAACCATGGCGTCAAGATGTCCAACTGCCCGAGCCGGCATGTATTAGTTATGCTGTGTAAAACAAGCAGATAGGATGCTATGTCGCTAAGTGAGTGAGCGATCGATGTTGTCTTTGACTTTGCCCTTGTCTCGCGGCTTGCAGCCACAGCGACACGAGAAAACAAAGCGCGTCATCCTTCATCCTTCGGGTCCACCTCCATCACGTGCAATGCTTCTTCATTTCACCCATCACTCTGTGCATTCGACCATTTCACTTCTCAATACCATATACTGTGGAGAAATGTTGATAGCGTGCAGTAACGTCTATGAGCTTGGTAAGAAGATGGATTCTCCATTGACGTGGCTATATATACATAATCCGTTTCTCCGTGCACATAAACTACTAATACAAAATCGACTTCAATCGCTCTATTCAGAAATGGACTTCTCACGGGCAGGAGCTTCTGCAGCAGCTGCCTTTTCCTCGTCGGCTTGTTCAACCGACTTGGGCTTGGCAGTGTACTTTTCGAGCTCGTTCATTTCCTCTTCCGTGTCGTTGTACTTGCTGTAGATGACCCAGAAAAGGACACCGGCGATGAAGCAGGCAATGCAGAGACCGACGTACATCCAGAGGAGCTTAGGGTCGACTGCGGTGGGTGAAAGCGCGATTCCGAGGGCGGAACCAAAAGCGCTGGTAAGGAGGAAAAGACTCATAATAAACGATTTCATGGAAGCAGGTGCCCTGTGTGGTTATTAGCATTTTAATGACCTTTATAAGGAAAAGATGTTAATCACTTAGTGAAGGCATATTCTAGACCAGTAATGGAGGCGAAGATCTCCGAGAGACCAATCAAGAGGTAGGCGGGAGCCTGGATGGCGACATGGACGTTGTTAGGGGCGTAGGTTCCATCGGGCAACAGACCAGCTTCGCAAGCCCCGGGGGCGTCGTAACAGGGTCCAGTCTTGTAGATAAGCTTCTGCACACCAGCAGCGTAGGCCATAGCACCGGCGCCAAACATGAAGCCCAAGGTGATACGGGTGATAGGCTTCATCTGGAATCCGAGCTTGCCAAGGGCAGGGTAGAAGAAGTAGTCGATGATGGGAATGAAGATGATGATGGTGATAGGATCCCAGTTCTGCATCAGATCGTTAGGGATACCATGCAACTGCATCTGTCCAGCTTGAGAGATGAAGTTGTTAAGCATCTGTGAGTATACAACCCAGTAGATAGGGAAAAAGCAGAACACCTTGCAGGCAACAAGAGCGCGCTTGACTTCTTCGACAAAGATGCCATCCCACTTCAAGTTGTACTTCTTGCCACCAGCAAATTCCTCTTGATACTCGGGTTTGGCGGCGTTCCAATTGCCTTTGTTCATCAAAGCGATCCACATGATCTTGCAAGCCTTAGGGATGACCGATCCAGCCGGTGCACGGACCTTGTACTTGGATTTGCCAGCAACAAGAACAGCGAATCCGACCAAGAACATCAAGAAGGGGAGCAAATAAGCAGGCCAGAATCCAATGTTGGCCTCGAGCTCAGTAGTAGCAATAGACGATAACGAGCCGATGTTGATCATCATGTAGAAGATCGAGTAAATTCTCTGGATCGTCTTTCCGGGGTCAACAATGACGCGCTCTCCGGACTTCAATGTCTTGACGAATTGGCTAGTGTTTTGATACTGCTCAGCAATCAAAGGCGATACATTGGACTTGATACCACCGGTACCAATGCCAATGATGATCATCGCTGTGATAAGACCGCCTAGCGAAGCGCCATTCTCAATAGCGACGGGAAGCGAGGTCAGGAACAGAATCAGGTTGCCCAGGATATAGATGAGGGCCGAATAGAAGATAGTCCAGTACTTTCCAAGGTACTGGTCGCTAACGATCGCGCCAAACACGGGACAAACATAGCACCAGAACTGAAAAAAATCAGTTAAACCGGTAGCTCCTGTCTGTCCTAGGCCTATAGCTCCAGGTACTCTGCCGCCATAGCTGTTCTCGATGTAGTTTTGGAAGGGACCAGATAGACCGTAGTAGGTAAAGCGTTCGCAAAGTTCGATGATACAGATGATAAAGGCAGCCCAGGGAAGCTTATCGGAAACCTTTCGTAGCGTGTGTCTTTCTTCTTCGGTAGGCTCTTCGCCATCGGGGCTGAGGCTTGCGATTTCTCCTAGGTCCTCGTGGGGGTATTCGGGCTTAAATGGTTCGATACCACCAGCCATGTCCTTGTGCTCCTTGGTACGAGGTGCAACAGCAGTTGCGTGGAATCTTGAAGTATTGTTAGCAAGTGTCCATAATCCGATCTCCCAGGCTGTTGAGGTATCTCGGTGAACTAGACGTCAAAAGACAAGATGGTCTCTGAAGCAGGCACAGTGTCCAGAGAGAGCGTGAGTGGCTGCTTGGTCTCAGTAGACACGCGCTTAACAGTCAAAATCACCTTGCATTTTGATGGCTAGTTCGATGGCCTCTCTACGGTCAGGGATTTCGAGTCTGGTGCGATTTCTCCCCTTCCACCCGAGGTACCACTTGTGACACGACCCTCCGGTGCTTGCATTAATGATCAAGAGAAACGTACTCAGCTGCAGGTGTTTCGTGATCCATGGTTAGGATATCCGAATGTCAAGCAAATACAAGCAAAGAGGCGTCGGGCTAAGAAACGATAAAGAGCTACGAGGCGCGATGGGGGCGCTCACGTCCTTAATGAATACCTACAGCAGCGCTAAGACAAAAAATGCAACCCAGTGAGTAACCCTCTGATGACGGGTGTCTTTTGCACATCAATGCCCGTTAACGTGGTCCACCTACCTCCCTGACCGGGCCGGACGACGAACAGATTAGAATCCCGAGGGTTAGTCCATCTCTCGAACGGAGCCTATTGCAGTCTGTACTCGGTCGCGCTGGGGTAGGCAGAGGAACACGACCAATGGAGAGCCGGGAGTCGCGGTTAGCGGTGCGAGGGTCAGTTTCGCAGACGTAAAAGTTTCCCTCTCAGACACGAGCGACTACGTTCTGGAAAGTAAGATTGGTCCACACAACCGCATTGTCACGATTCCTGCCGACTCCCGTGAAGGTCCCGAAGGCAATTTTGTAGGCATCGGTGCTGGCCGACAACGTTTCGACACGCGAGACCTGGCGAGACGTTCGTAGAGATCCATTTATGATCGACTGTGCTCGGTAAAGTTGTCACTGGATTTCTTGCTTCTTCGACTTTCCGTTCAGCCTGTTCGGTTAGTATCACCAGCAAAGTTGCGACAATAAAATGTAACCTTTGAGGTCATCAAGTCATCGACAGCAAGACGTCGTCGAAAAGTCAGCCCTACGGTGTGTGCCAAGTCTTTGAGCCAAGTCTTTTTAAGGCGAGCCATTACTAGAGAAAAATGCACCGTTTAGCAAGTCCACTCGAGCGCACCTCTTTCGAAGCGAGAAGAGGCCGTGGCTCGGAGCAGCGATGCCATAAATGCCTCTATCATGACTGCCGGATTGCGGCGAGCGTTGCCACCGTCGACGGTAAAGAGTGGTTGACACATCTGCCTACAGCTCCCTGTTTCAAGGGTCTAGGATGATAGGTGTCAAGGATTCGCAGTGAACAATCGCACAATGCACATCTCTAACGACGTAAGTTCATGAAAATCGATTACTGAAGTACCTATTTCTCAACAACTTTCTTGGTGGTTGTTAGATTCCAAAAGTGCTGCTGATCAAAACCAGGCAACCCAAATTCCCCAAGGTTCTACATAACCCGTAGCAACAAGCGACTACCATGAGGGCTAATGTCCAGATCATGCGGCAATCTTAAGGACTGCTCGGCCGGGGAGTTTGCCTTGATCTAGCAACTGCAAGAAGCGATCCACGTCTTCCAGCGTTCCCTTTGTAAGTATGGGACGGACCAGGCCTCGGGCCGTGAAATCGAGAGCCTCTTCCACCTCCTTTAAAGTTCCGGTGACCGATCCAACGATATTCAGCCTCTTTAGAACTAGCGTCAGAGGTGATGCTCCAGCAATGATTGTCTCGTCTTTTGGCAGACCAACAGCTACGACGGTACCACCCGGACGGAGGAAGTTTGGAGCCGATCCGTATGCCTCCTTGGTTGCGGCGAAGACGATGACACCGTGGGCACCAAAGGTCGTGAGCTTCATCACCTCAGCGGCGACGTCCTTGCAGCTGAGGAAATCGATGTAGTGCTCAGCACCAAGCTGCTTACAGAGCTTGCCCTTGTCATCTCCACCATCAACCGCGATGATTCGCATGCCCTGTTGACTGGTTAGCGCCAACCAGAATCACACAATGGCGAGATTCTGACCATGGCTTTTGCGTATTGGACAGCGAGATGACCCAAACCACCACCTGCACCTGGCAATACAATCCATTGGCCGGGACGGACTGCACTTCGCTTACACGCAGTATAGGCCTAAGAAAGTCAGTGAATATATTAGCGTCGAGGCTTCGAAAAGTCATACCGTCCTAAGCAAAGTCAGCATGGATCTTGAGGTGCCTGGCAAATGGCATGGAAGCGGTCATTCACAGCAACAAGACATCTCCAAGGTACAATACATCGTACGATGCGACGTAGCACCGTAAGCGATGACTGTCTAACGGAGACGCTTCTGCCTTTGCACATGACTGAATCGGAAAGAGATGACTTACACTCCACCGCAAAGGATTGGACCTGCCTCCTCGTCAGAAACGCCCTCTGGTAATCTTGTGGCATATCGAGCATCCGTCAAGCAGTATTCCTGGAAAGTGCCAGCGATTGAGAAGCCAGAATTCAGCTGTTTCGGGCATTGAAGCTCATCGGTTCCGTTTGTGCAGAACTCGCACTTCCTGCAGACGCTGGCAACCCATTTCACACCAGCACGATCTCCGACTTCCCACAGGTCCTTGACATCGTCGTGGACTGCGACAACCTCTCCGGCTCCCTCATGACCGGCAATGCCGTGAGTGTCCGGGGTCATGCGAAGTCCTTGGGTGGCCCACTCATCATAGATGAGCGACTTGTCGCTACCGCATAGGCCAGTCCAATTGATCTTGACAAGGATCTGTCCAGGAGCTGGCTCCGGAACCGAGATATCTTTGACTGGCGCTGTGGATGATTTTCCCTCCCCCTGTTTGACGGCAGCTTTTTGACTGGTAGGAAGTCCCATTGTTTCGGTTATGCAGTGCTTGGTAAGACTCGCACCTTGACCTTGTCATGCCAGACCTTATATACATCGTCGACACCTACCCCGCATCTGTCGCCCCGCATCTCTCCATTCGGTCCATGTTGCTGACCTTGGATGACCTTGGGAGGCCGGTAGTCGAAGTTGATATTATCGGGAGTCGTAATAGTGTCTTGTATGAAGGTCACGAGGGAGAGCGCGATAGACAGGGTCCTTAGGGATCGCGGGGTTGGTCGGGGTTGCGGAGCGCTTGAACTCTCACCTTCTTGGCACCTCGTATCTCATGTCTGTCCGAGGCTCAGGAAGCGTCTCTTGCGACAGACTATCAACCGCATGGGGCTTATTACACAATGCCTGTTATCTCTCCTTGCTTAGTAGATTCGGTATCCTTAGCTGTCATAAGATACGACAGTGTTGGAAGCTCAGAGAGGATCAGCTAGGAGCTCGAGGTGTTCGCGTTCTCACTGACATTCTTACGGCCTCTAAAAACTTCATGCATTTTGATAGCTGTTGGCTACATCATCACGACATCCGGTGCTTGATCCGATCGGTACACGGAGCCTCTCATGCACTTGGTGCTATACCCGAATTCCTTCTTGTAGTGCTTCGGATGTGCCCAGGATCGACTCCGGCACCCAATGACGACCATGGCCTTCTGAACTGAGAAAGCCTTGTTATGAAGTTATGATGTATTCGTCACTTCTGCTAACCATGATGTACGTAGCGCTCAAGACGAACTCTCGAAGGATCGATGTGACTAATTGATAAAGGGTAGATGTGCGTTGCTGCTCGTGCCACCCTGTCTCTTGATGCTCCATCGTCAGGTTGGCCTTCGAGCACCTTGTGACCACTTGACATTGAATCGTGCTTTCTTGAATCTGTGGAACAGTACTGTTATCAGGACACACGTTTCAAGGAGCATAGTTTCTAAGGAAGTGTGTTATGGAGCAATCGTGGCTATGGCTGTGGTTGCCTAACATGCCATCTGTTTGACGACAGGACACACAATTTGACTTTGCCATGTCTTTCTTCGAAACCATACAATCACAGCCACATGCGGGCTGCACTCGTACATTGAAAGCTCTTTCCAATAAAATGGACTGCGGTATCGTCATTGCACTATGCCAAGAGTCATGCAAGGAGAGCTCACTCAATCGTACTGCACGTCTTAGACCTAGGTTATATGACTTATAGGCAGCATGTCCTGCGCTGACTGCTCGCTGTTCCATACCTCATGCACTATTGATAGAGTTGTATACCCTTGTATAGGTAAAACAGAGACGCGTCTCCGTCGAAACTCAATTTCTGATGCGCAGCGCGCCATGTCCGACCCCGCCAGCCCCCGGCCTGCGGCGTGCCTATCTCTACTGACTCCTCGTCGTACGCACAATGAAACATGAATTCCAAGGTTTGGCAAGGGACCTTTGATGTCTCTCTTTCTTTACTCCCTGTCTTGATTGCTTCTACTGTATATAACCTGCTCTGATCTGGAGGACATCGTTGCCGTATCTGTTCCCGATCACTCTTCCACGATGTGGTCTTATCTACTGCTCAGTTTGTTTGCCGTCCAAATTCACGCGATATGGCCAATACCGTCGAGCTCGTCTATGGGAGAAGGTGCCTTGTTCTTGGACCGCAACGTCAAGTTCATCTATAATGGTGCCGCACAGGTAGCAGCGCCCCAGCCAGAGCAGATACCGTTCGAACATGACCTTAACAACTTCTCCTCGCAGTACGGAACCTACGGCCAAAAGAACGCTTCGTCGCAGAAGATAATCTCGACTGCTATCAAGACGACTACCCAGACACTGTTCGAACAGAACTTCGTCCCATGGAAATTCCATCCTCGTCACTCCGATTTCGAACCTGCGATGAATGCTTCATGCACCTATATCAAATCAATCCGTCTCGAACAGACTGATAGCGATCCGGCAAACGTAACGAAGCCTTTGGCCGGCGATATCGACGAGTCATACTCGCTGTTCATAACAAGTGAGGGCCAAGCCACCATCAGCGCGGCTTCTTCGGTTGGTATCGCTCACGGTCTGACAACCTTCACCCAATTGTTCTACAAACATTCCAGCGGATCCGTGTACACACCGTATGCTCCAGTAAATATCACAGATGCTCCAAGGTTCCAGCACCGAGGCCTTAATATGGATGTCTCTCGAACATGGTACGCGCCTGCTGATATTACTCGAATGATTGATGCCCTGGCATACAATAAGTTCAACCGTCTGCATCTTCATGTCACGGATGCCCAGTCTTGGCCACTTGAGATTCCAGCACTGCCTCTTCTTGCCGAAAAGGGCTCATACCGGGAAGGATTGACATACAGTCCGTCGACGATGGCACACATTCAGGACTATGGTGCCTCTCGAGGTGTCGAAGTGATCCTCGAGATTGATATGCCAGGCCACACTTCATCCATTGCCTACTCTTATCCAGAATTGATTGCTGCTTTCAACGAGAAAGACTGGTCGACATACGCTGCTGAGCCGCCATCTGGAACCTTGAAGTTGAACTCCTCAGCTGTGACCGATTTCCTGGACACACTTTTCGACGATCTGCTGCCTCGAGTTCTGCCATACTCTTCGTACTTCCATACCGGCGGTGATGAAGTCAATGTCAATGCCTACAACCTAGATGATACGGTGAGATCGAATGACACTGCGATCCTCCAGCCATTGATGCAGGCCTTTGTCGATAGAGCTCACGACAAGGTGCGAGCTGCTGGACTCACACCCATCGCGTGGGAAGAAATGCTCTTGACCTGGAACTTGACACTGGGACCTGACGTTATTGTTCAGACCTGGCAGAGCGACGAAGCTGTTGCACAGACCGTCAGCAAAGGTCACAAAGCGCTTGTTGGCAACTACAATTACTGGGTAAGTATCTCCAGCTTCAAGAGACGCTAAAGCCTCAAGCTAACCGACGATTGTTAGTATCTGGACTGTGGTCATGGTCAGTGGCTTGACTTTTACCCAGAGGTCGCTCAGAACTACTACCCCTTTTATGACTACTGCGCGCCACTACACAATTGGAGAATGATGTATGCGTACGACCCGCTGAGTGGCGTGCCTGCAAACCTGACACACCTCGTCCTGGGTGGAGAAGTGCACATCTGGAGTGAGCAAACCGACCCTGTGAACGTTGATAGACAGGTGTGGCCACGTGCCTGTGCAGCCGCCGAGGTTCTCTGGAGCGGCGCCAAAGATGAGCAAGGACAGAATCGCAGTCAGATCACGGCAAGTCCAAGATTGAGCGAGATGCGGGAGCGTTTGGTTGCGAGAGGTGTTGGCGCCGAGCCCATTCAGATGCCTTTTTGTACTCAGAATGGCACCCAATGCGCTCTGTGATTTGTTCGGTCGGATACCATAAATATGGTAGAGGTGAGGGGTAGTCTTCCCGTTCGCTAAAGTTTGTCACTCAAGCCGTAGTGAAATGCACAATATTTTCCAGCCGCAGAGCTAGACCTTGAGAAAGAAATTTGTGAAGTACTTTTGTTTGGATTCTGCAACAAATGCCCAGAAGAATTGTGTATTAGGAAGGATCAAACACTAGATGCTGCTGCCAGCAGAAGAACAGATCTGACAAACTTCCGTGATAGGAAGGAAGAATAGTTCGCACTGCGATAGAGTGCGTGACGCAAGGAAAGAGCAGACGTTCGATCTGCTAGGCCTAATTCGGTAGATCTTGCGACTCCAGGCCGCTCGGAAACTTTGTCGCCCGAGTCCACCAAAGACATCACTTTTGTATATCCTTCTGACCTTCTCGAGTACGTCGCCTATTATCGTATAAATACGTCCTATATCCCTTCGAATTACCCCGCGAAAAATAATATCAACAAAGCGAAACCCAATTGCGTCGAGTGCAATCGGTAGCAAATATGGCCGTAACTCGGCTCGACGCATCTTCTGACCACAGCTCGATTCTGATTGGCCTGGGCGGTCTTTTACTTGTATTGCTTGTCGGACATATCTTTTCTAGAATCCAGGAGGAACGCAAGATTCGATCCCTTGGAGCTCATGCTCCTACTGTCAACTCATGGATACCCTTTGGTGTTGGGTTCATAGCCAGAACTCTCATTGACCAACGAAACCATGCCATGCTCGATGGATGGAAACGCATCTTCGCCAACAGTTCTGGCACCCATCCGTACACCCGTGAGATAAGAACCATAGGAATGAGGATTGTCTTGACGGCCGATGAGGAAAACATCAAGGCTATTCTTGCCACGCAATTCAATGATTACGGCAAGGGTACACAGTTCAACTACGAATGGCATGACTTTTTGGGAGATAGTAAGAAGCCCTGTTGTGGCACGGCAATGCTTGACTTACTGACGCATGAAAGGTATCTTCACCACCGATGGCGAGAAATGGCATGCGTCGCGTCAACTTATCCGACCTCAATTTATCAAGGATCGCGTCTCTGACCTCGCAGTTTTCGAGAAACACTTGGACGTCCTTCTACCCATGCTTGGCGGCTCACGAGCTGGCCAGACTGTGGATGCCATGGATCTGTTCTTCAAGTTCACCCTGGACGCCAGCACTGCTTTCTTGCTGGGTCACAGCGTAAACAGCTTGGAAAACCCTCAGGACCGTTTCGCCGATGCTTTCGCCGTTGTCCAAAGTGTACAGTCTGTGATTGCTCGTTCCGGACCACTCAACCGATTCGTACCACGCAAGGCATTCTACGCTTCCCTTAAGATCATGGAAGAGTTCATGCAGCCTTTCATCGAACAGACTCTCCAATTCACACCGGAAGAGCTCGAGAAGAAGTCCAAGTCAGACGAAGGCTATAACTTTTTGTACGCGCTTGCTAGCTTCACGCGTGATCGCACTGTCTTGAGGGACCAATTGGCCGCTGTTCTGCTTGCTGGACGTGATACTACGGCATGCACCCTTTCTTGGATGTTCTCGGAGATCTCCAGAAGGCCGGACATTGTCGCTAAGCTCAGACGTGAGATTGAGGAACATGTCGGTATGGAAAACAAGCCTACCTACGCCAACTTGAAGAGCATGCGTTACCTTCAGCATGTTATCAACGAGACCCTGAGACTCTACCCTATTGTGCCTTTCAATGTCAGAGTCGCCTTGAAGGACACGACTTTACCGCGTGGCGGTGGTCCAGACGGCACCCAGCCGATCGGTATTCCTGGTAAGAAGTTCGCTCATGTTGCTCCAGGATCCATCGCTAACGCACATATGCAGCCAACACGCCCATCGCATACTCGACTCTGTACCTGCAACGCCGTGAAGACATCTACCCGCCCACCTCTGAGAAATTTCCTCACTACCTCAGCTTTGAACCTGATCGATGGGATGGTTGGAACCCGAAGATGTGGACCTGTGAGTACTCGATTTTGTGATATCAAACAGACCCATGCTGATGATCATTGCAGACATTCCTTTCAACGGTGGACCACGTATCTGTATCGGTAAGTTGTCTTCGACATGATCACCATGCTCGAGTTAACACAATTCCCAGGCCAACAATTCGCTTTGACTGAAGTGGGATACACTGTCGTCCGCATTCTGCAAACCTATTCACGAATCGAATGCAAGATGACCGAGCTTCCCAAGCTGAAGACGGACATTGTGCTCCAGCCCTCTGACCCGCTCAACTTGGTTTTCCACCGAGACTAGAAGCCTCCGTCTAAGGCAACTCTATCGTATCTTTCGAGATGCACCGATTCATGCTTGAGTCCTGTATTGGATAAGCCGAGCAATACTGTTCACGAACTTGAGAAGCCGAGCGAACCCATCACTGGTATTCCGTACGGTTCCAATATCTGGTTGATTGGTGGTCAAAGTCAGACCGGCGGAAGTGGGGAAAGGTCAATCGATGCTTGCGATGTTATCCGGCGTAATTCCAACGAGTCGATTTAGGGTCAGTATCTCGGTGACGAAATTGATAACGATCATTCTCTATACCTAACCAATGCATGAATTTATTGTTCTTCCAATCCCCGCACTACAGTCTGGGCGTGTCCGAGATGCAAGGTATGCTTATCCAGTACAGCCAATTTCCCTTCAAGACCCGGGTGAGCCTTCTCCTCTCCCAATCGGGAGTTTCACGACATTATTCCCACCATTTTCTTCACGCTACCATCGATCTTCCAGATCCCTCTCGTTCGAACTTGACCCCCGGACCGATTCCCCGGGTCACACCGATCCACCGATCCCATGTTTTGATCGATTGGTCTCTTCCCCAGGGGATGCGCTGCTGCACCGTGTCACAAACGGCAGTGGCGAAGAAGATGTGTGTTCATCTGCACTTGTTTCCTGCACCCCGCATACACGCCTTGGAAGATGTGCATGCAGAATATCTCCATGTTTTTCTCTCCAACACGTCTGCCCACCGTTGCGCGTCCTGCCTACGGGTGTGTCTGTTTCTAAAACGTAGGTGCTTTGCATGAGCTTTTACTATCCACTGATGATATACAGCAGCGAATGACGACAATAAATCAAGCATACATGACTACGTGGAAAAACTAAGCATCGTAGGCTACAAGGTAAACATGACAGACGCGATTGTGGAAAAATCAGGGCTGATGGCCAGATGGCTGGGAGTGTTTAGGAAGTACGGTCCGATAGACCGGAGATACCTGGGATACCTGGGATACATGCAAGCCAGCCAGCCACTCATGAACCACAGAGCCAAAGTTTCCAAAGAAGTTAGACGTGTTAAGGGGGTTGTTGTTACACTGTTGCACAAAAAATTGAAGGGGGAGGGAAGAATGTAAAGATCCGATCTTTTGGTTTTTGCAGCTATATTTAGCCGTGTAAGAGATCAAAAAAATATATCTTCGTCTAGGAAAGCAGAAGATATGGGTTTTGGATGATGGTGTTTGATTAGGGAGTAATAAGAACAGGTTATCGGAAACCCTCCCACTTCGCATACGCTTCTTCTTCTTCTCGTCTGTCCGCTTATAAAAGTTTATCCGGTGGGAACATCACCCGTGCTTCCCTCTACTCTCATGCTATCAAAGCAGTGTGTTACGAATCCCAAACCCGTGGTTGGAGTAAAAACCGCCAATTCGGAATCTTTGCTTTCCGCATCCGTGAACATCATTGATCACTTCCTTTGCATATTTAACAGTGGTCACTGCAGTACCGTTGTTTCGATAACAGGAAGTGTGGGGGTGATAGTGATAGACAAAACAACACAGCACAGTTCTTTTATCGTCAGATATCCAGCCAGTATCAGTCAAGGATGTTAAGGAAAGTATGCAAGAGGGCTTTATCGCAGTATTGCTTCAAGAAATCTAGACACGGTCCATGAACGTTTGGACAAACAAGCAATGCAGTGATGTGTTGGCTGTCCGAAACGCAATAACAACCCAAACATCCAGGGTGTGATCAATGATTGAAGCGACATAAAAGTTCCAGACACCGAAAACGATCGGCAATGCGCATAACTCACCCCCTGTCTATTCAGGAAAAACCAGAAGCCGTAAGCCGCAAAAGCCACAATATCAAAAAAAACAGAACCGGAAAAGAAACAATTGCAGATGTGGAAGTTGCGGTCAAGAAGGAAGAAAAGAAAAAAGAAAAAAACCAATTACCAATTACCATTCGTTTGGACGAAAGATGCAAGCACAAACCTATCAGCCCAGCCCTATCATCTCATCATATATCAAAAATGCCCATCATCCATTTTATCCAGACCTCCCCCCGGAAAAATCCGCTTGCCGCGAAGGAAGAGAACAAAGAAAATACGCGATACAAAAGATGCGGATAATTTCAATCATCATGCGAAAATGGTTGGATCCGTGGAAGGAAACAGGAAAAGCCGTGGGTGGTGACACCTTGCTACTGTATCTGACACGCAACACACACATCTCCTCGATCCTGACGTCCCGAAGCCCTTTACTGTACACACATCATCCGGGGCGAAGTAAAGAAAACAGCTCTCTTACACGCGTGCACTGCCGCTGATAAAAAATCGGATGGGATGTGTATGGGGTAGATTCTGCACTCACGTTTTACAGGAGTAGAGTTAGAGTAAAACCCGATGGACTGGTTCAAGGGACGGCGCGGGCGCGGCTTCTCCGGCCCAGTTTGATGCTAATGCATATCTACTGCATCAGGGCAAAGGGGAAGGCTTGCATGTGGTGTGGTGTGTGTGTGTGTGTGGTTCGTGTGCACCGATAGCAAAAAGGTACTTGTATCCGAGGAAAAGAGGCGACGGGTGTCAGCCATTCGTGGTGTGCAAGGGTGAGAACGGCGACCACCAGAAACACCGGTGTGCAATCATCCAGGAAAATGTGACGAGTGCGGTGGTGGAATGATGGCAGGGGGGGCCAGGGATATTTATTCCTGGTCTTGCCTCCCTTCGCTCGTCGTGGGATTCTTTTTGTATCTGGTCTTTTTCGTCTGCCATATTTCCCATCAAGGTTGCCAGTTTCATCACAACAAAGTCGAAAACACACACCTAGATATTCATCGACGTACATCAAAGCCAAACGACAACATCTCTCACATCACGATCAGAGCTTGATATCGCACCCTGTTGTCAGAAGCGATAAGCGACTCAACCAACCCCAGTGTTCTTCCTCAAGTCGACCATCGACAAACCATCACACAGATCTTCGTCAACATGACTCCCGCACATCCTCAAGCAGCCAGCCGTCCGCGCTTGATCTTGCGCTCCGACTCTTTCACACACGAAGACCTCAGCGCTGCATTTGCAGCATCAGCCTCGCAGCCACGCACCAAGGATCTGAAGATCCGCATCGCACAAAAGGACGAAACACCTGCTCCCCCACCATCACCCACCGAAGCCTTCTCTTCTCATCGTCCTTAATTCATCAAGGGCTGGCCCCAACATCGGGTCGCATACACATTATGTTCGATCCGAATTAATCACATCATCACCCGACAGAATGTTCGGAGTTATTGAGCTTGGTCTTGGAGAGGAGTGGTTCGGAGTTTCGAGGAGTACAACAGCAGCCGATAAGGCGACATATAAGCGGAGCTGATCAGGATGATTGTTTCTTTCCTTCTTGTTTGTTCCCGTCGGGTTCGACGCTAGTCCATGGCAGTCATTTGTGTTGGGAGTTTTGGGTCTAGGGACTTGAATGTTTGTCCCGTTTTCCGCTTACTCAGAGATGACGAGAATGGAAATAAATGACAACATGTTGTCTCTCAAGCCTTGCGACCGCGAAGTTCGTAGATCTTCTCACGGAACTCGTCTAGTGTGACTTGTTTGTCATTGAGAGTGTCTTGCCTATCATTAGCGTGCTTCGAAGTAGGGTCGCTCAGGCCTGCGAATTCTGCAAGCTTTGGCACGTTGCTCAATTCCATGTCGCGGCTTGGTGGTGGTGTACCAAGCTTGATGGATTCGTCGACAATATCCATGTATTGTTGATCATGTAGTCTTGCATCAAACAACAGCTCGTTGATTGTCTTCCAGTTCTCGTATCGGAGTTCATCAAGTGGGAAACCTGTTGGACTCATGGCTGCGGGCTGTTTCTCTGCCTCAGGCTCTGGAGATGACTCAGGAAGAATCTCGAGAGCTGGAGTATCGGTCGTCATCTCATCGTAAACTGTACGGATATGTTGTTCCGGTACATTGGCGTACACGCCAGAGTGCTTGGCCAAAGATAAAGATAAGGGATCTTCATAGAAGTTGCGACCTGATTGCGCATTCTCAGCCATGTATTTGACGTCGCGCTGCAGTACTTCGATGACCTTCAGCAGTTCTGCTGTTGCCATCGTCGACTCTTGTGAGACATTCTGGTTCTCCTTCTGTAGCCTCGAGAAGTTCTCACCCTGGAGCGCGGTACTCATGCGGTCCAGAATGTGATGAGGCACAATGTGTTGGAAGTTGATCAGCTGTTGCTGTACGTATTCCGGGTCGTTGATGCGTCTAGCGGCGTTCAACAGATTCTGCCAGTCTACTAGTTCAAGAGCAGCGCCTGTGGCTATGCGATTGGCGACCAAGTCAGTCCATGCGGAGCGTATTGCTTCGGCGTCGTTCATGTCACCTGCGGCTGCTAAGATGGAACGAAGAGTGACTGTGTTGGGTTTGAGCCCAATGTGTTGCATGGTTTCAAGAGTCTGATCGAGGATATCCTTGCGTTTGCCTCGACCCGCAAGGTTAGCAATCATGGAGTTGAATGATGCAATGCCAGGAGGCGAATTCTGGGCGGCCCAAACACCGAACAGATCAGCGATCAGAGCACTTATGGCATCCGTGACAGGTCTCAATTGATCGGAGGACTTCTTGGTATAGACGTGGTCCTTCAAAGAGCCAGTAATGGCAATGACAAGTTCATTGAGAGACTTGTTGTTCAAAGCAGCACCGGAAGTGGTGTGAGCGTAGCAAGCCATTACCATCGCACGTAGAACAGCAGCATTCTCAGTGGGGCTAAGTGCAGCGACCTTTCTCAGCCTAGTGAGAAGAATCTTCAGAGCATCATGACCAGGCGTGGCACCAGCTCGGCAAGCCAGGAAGAAGACTTTGTAGGCTTCGTCAAGAGGACGCTCCTGGACAAAGAGAGTGATGAAGCGCGAAGGAACATGAGTCGGGAAGAGCCTTAGAGTGGTGTCTAGAGTAAGATAGGCATTCTTAGCATCACCACGTAAGATGCGGGCGGTCAAGATGCCTTGCAGAAGAGCCCTTGGAATTCCTGATATGGCAGTGGGCTGAGAGCGATCGGCGATTACGGCATTGTGAGCAAGATGGTATTCAAGGAAGACACCAGGGAAGCGAGCAAGAGCCTTCTCATACAGGGCTTCGGTATCCTCAGCAGGACGACCTTGGAAAGCAAATAATTCGAGAGCAACACCGTATAGGTTGGCATTGACGTAGTCGTCGCCCTGCTTTAGCAGCCACGACCAGAAAGCATTGCCTTTTTCAAAAGCAGCCGACTCTTTGTAGAAACTCAGCAGATGCAAATGGGCATCATAACTGGGCGGCAAGACCTTTGCCTGGATGTCGAGCACCAGAAGATCGGCGAGATTTGTTATTTCTGCAGGAATTCGGGTCTGACGAACAGACTTTGTAAGGAGCCTCAAGGCAGTGTGTAGAGCTTTTGCAATGTCTGCAACATCTTTTTCTCCAAGCGGAAGCTGATTGCGTAGAGCGTTATAGGCAGAGGCTATCTGCGAAATGTTGTTTGCCTGAATAGCGTCGCGAAAGAGTTCGGCGTGGCGGAGGAAGACAGGAGGGCGTTCGGCTTCGAGAGCGGCCTTCTTTCGCTTTCGGATGTGTTTGGGAGTTGTAGCGTAAGAGCGATCGGATGGTGAGAGAGAAAGAGCGGCGCAATGCTTTTCTAGTCGGGAAAGAGCTGGAGCAGCAGTTGGCCGAGCAGCTAGGGCGAGTCCATGTTTTGCAAGAGCGCCTGCCTTTTGCAGAATAGACGCGCGCAGCATCGAGTGTAGAATCCTCTTCTCTACCGCAGGCACAGGAAGATCCGGAAGCTTGAATATTTCTCTTGAACAAAATGTCCAATTAAATCTCGGAGGAGAGAAGCAACTCCGCAAGTTGCATGTGAAGGGCGCTCGCTTGGACTTGTCTTTGCAAAAGGCGTGGGAAAGCTGTCGGGAACGCTTCGAAGCTCCCTGAATTGAGGCCACGACCCAACTGTAACAAACACCAGACACATCCAACAAGACTCGCCATTCCATACGTGAAGGACGAAACCAACCGCCCATCATGTCGCCCAACATGTCACTATTCTCGGTCAACGCCGTCCTGATCCTGGCCGCCGACGACTCGGCGCGCATCCTCGCCAAATACTACTCCCCCCCTCACGCTCCCGCAAATGCCGTCGGCAACGACTATCCCGGCGCAAACCCATACCCTCAACTCAAGGATCAAAAGGCATTTGAGAAGGGTCTGTTGGAAAAGACGGCAAAGCAGAACAGCGACATTGTGCTCTACGACAACCGGGTTGTTGTTTTCAAGATGGAGAGCGATGTCATGCTCTATGTTGTTGGAGGTGCCGATGAGAATGAGATTCTGCTCTACTCGGTCGTTCTGGCTCTGCGCGACTCTCTCAACATCCTCCTGAAGTGCGTCATACTACAACATTCGAGATGGGCCATGGGAACTAACACTTTGATTGCAGAAACTCTGTCGACAAGCGCACAATCATCGAGAACTACGACCTTGTGTCCCTGGCCATCGACGAGATCATCGACGACGGTATTGTGCTCGAGACGGATCCTGTCATCGTTGCGTCGCGTGTCAGCAAGCCCCCTGTGCAAGACATCAGCTCTGTCCAGGGCATTGAACTCTCAGAAGAAGGTCTGCTCAAGGCCTGGCAGTTTGGTAAGATGAAGCTGGGTGAGAGATTGCGGCAGGGTCTGTAAGGGCTGTAGCAACGACACAGCATCTGGCAAAAGGAGTTATAGGCGTTATACGGCGGCAGCATGAGAAGCGTCACGACCAATTATCGAATGCTTTTGGGGATATTTCAGTGGCCGGACTGAAGCTAGACGGACCAGACGATCAGAACGAGTCAGCTATTGACCATCAATTCATACTTTACAATCATGAAGTTAGGTATTCAACAAGACGGACCTTTTTCCTGTGGTGATGTCATGGGGACTTGTTGCGTCGTGCTTCTTCGGTGGGGCAGCAGTCCGTCGCCCTCTTGTCTCTCTTCTTGCAACACCCCAAAGACACAGATTGAGCAAATATGAAACAGCGATTCTCGTCCTTGGACGTCAAGGTAATCGCCCATGAGCTTTCATCCGCTCTTGTGAGCCTGCGCGTGTCCAACATCTACGACCTTTCATCGCGCATCTTCCTGTTCAAGTTCGCCAAACCCGAGCAGCGCGAACAGCTGATTATCGACTCTGGTTTCCGATGCCACCTTACAACCTTTGCTAGAGCCACGGCCGCTGCTCCCTCGCCCTTTATCGCTCGTCTGCGAAAGTACCTTCGTACCCGACGAGTCACGTCTGTCGCCCAGATCGGCACCGACCGCATCATCGACGTTCAATTCTCCGACGGCCAATACCACCTGTTCCTCGAGTTCTACGCCGGCGGAAACATCGTCCTTACCGACAACGAACTCAACATCATCGCCCTCCTCAGAAATGTCGACGAAGGCGCCGAGCACGAGCGCTACCGCATAGGCCTCCAGTACAATCTTTCGCTGCGTCAAAACTACGAAGGCATCCCACCTTTGACCAAGGAAAGAGTTCGTGCTGGTCTGGAGAAGGCAATTGAGCGCCAGTCGCAAGACCAATCTGGAAAGAAGATCAAGAAGAAGCCTGGAGATGCTCTCCGCAAGGCCCTCGCTGTCTCCATCACTGAATTCCCTCCGGTAGTGCTTGATCACGTCTTTGAGGTTACTGGCTTCGACAAGACCGTTCAGCCTTCGGAGGTCCTTGAGAATGAAGACACGCTCGACAAACTCATGGCTGTCTTCGAAGAAGCCTCAAAGGTCCTTGCCGATATCACCGCCGCAGATACCGTCACTGGATACATCGTTTCGAAACGTAGCAAGAAGGCTGCTGCAGATGGCAGTGGAGACGGAAAGACCGATGAGGATAAGGCCAAGGGCTTGATGTACGATGACTTCCATCCATTCAAGCCCAAGCAGCTCGAAAACAATCCCGACAACGTCTTCCTGGAGTTCACCGGCTTCAACAAGACCGTCGACGAATTTTTCTCCTCCATAGAGGGCCAGAAGCTTGAGTCGAAGTTGTCCGAAAGAGAAGAGACGGCCAAGAAGAGACTCGAGGCTGCTCGTCAGGAACACGCCCGTCGCATTGGCTCTCTTCAACAGACACAGGAGCTCAATATCACCAAGGCCCAAGCGATTGAGGCCAACCTCGATCGTGTGGAAGAAGCTACTGCCGCTGTCAATGGCCTCATCGCCCAAGGTATGGACTGGGTCGAGATTGAGCGCTTGATTGAGATGGAGCAGAGTCGCAACAATGCTGTCGCCGAAATCATCAAGCTTCCCCTCAAGCTTGAGGAGAACACCGTGACCCTGCTATTATCTGATTACTCATATGAAGAGGAGGAAGAGATGGGCGACGTGACCGAAAGCGACAACTCCGACAGCGAAAGCGAGGACGAGGGCAAGAAGAAGTCGGCCAAGACAAGTCAGAAAGAAGACAAGCGTCTCACAGTCGACATTGATTTGAGTCTGTCAGGCTGGTCTAATGCTAGACAGTACTATGACCAGAAGCGCGTTGCCGCTACCAAGCAAGAAAAGACCGAGCAGGCTTCCACTAAAGCACTCAAGAGTACCGAACAAAGAATTCAAAACGACTTGAGGAAGGGTTTGAAGCAGGAGAAGGCAGTTCTTCGTCCCGTCCGTAAACAGCTCTGGTTCGAGAAGTTCATCTATTTCATCTCTTCTGACGGCTACCTGGTTCTGGGTGGCAAGGATGCTCAGCAGAATGAGCTTCTGTACCGTCGTCACCTGAAGAAGGGCGATATTTACGTTCACGCCGACCTTCACGGTGCTTCATCTGTCATCATCAAGAACAACCCAGGTCTAGCTGAGTTCGAGATCCCTCCTTCCACTTTGTCGCAAGCCGGAAACTTGTCAGTCTGCACGTCGAGCGCATGGGACTCCAAGGCTGTCATGTCTGCCTGGTGGGTCAACGCTGACCAAGTGTCAAAGACTGCTCCTACTGGAGAGTATCTGACTACCGGTGGTTTCATGATCCGTGGCAAGAAGAACTTCCTTCCTCCCGCTCAGCTCCTTCTTGGCTTTGCTGTCATCTGGCAGATCAGTGAAGAGAGCAAAGCTAAGCACGTCAAGCACAGATTGCAGAACGACGATGTCCGTGGAATGACTCAAGAAGCAAACTCCAAGGCAGCGGCCAATGATGAATCTGACGACGACTTCCCGGATGCTGGAAAGGATGATGCCAGTGACGATGAGTTCCCTGATGTCAAGGAGGAGAACAAGGCCGAGGAGTCGGATGATGACGATGAGTCCCCTGACACACAAAAGAATGATGACAACGCATCTGTTGCCAGTGAGGAAGCAAGGTCGCCTGAGGAGAGATCCAACCCTTTACAACCCAAGGGAGCCCAACAGTCACGTAAGCAACCTTCAGAACTAGCAGAAGAGGATGCCTACCCAAGCGTGTCTGAGTCTGAGGGTGAAGCGGGGACCGACGAGAAAGAGGACAACACCAAGGCCGAAGTCTCCGAGCCCGAACCCGAGCTCCCTCAGACTTCGGGCAAGAAGGCAGCAGCCAAGGCTAAAGCCGAAGCCGCCAAAGCTGCTTCGACCCAAGCAAAGCAAAACAAGCCTGTTCGCGGCAAACGCGGTAAGGCCAAGAAGGCAGCACAAAAATACGCCGATCAAGACGACGAAGACCGTCGCCTCGCCATGGAGATTCTTGGTTCCAAGGCCGCGGAAGAAAAGCGTCAAACCGAAGAAGAAGAGAAAGCCAAGAAAGCCGAATCAGCAGAAGCAGCCAAAGAACGCCGTCGCGCCCAACACGAAAAAGCACAACGTGAAGGCCTCGAGGCTGAGGAAATCCGTCGCTTGAATTTGGAAGAAGGCATTGAGGCTTTGGATGAGGAGGAAACCAGCGCTGTCACACAGCTTGATTCCTATGTCGGTACACCGTTACCTGGTGATGAACTCCTCGAAGCCATTCCTGTTTGTGCACCTTGGGCCGCATTGGCAAAGTACAAGTACAAGGTCAAGTTGCAGCCTGGTGCGCAGAAGAAGGGCAGAGCGATCCGCGAAATCATGGACACTTGGGCAAAGGCTGGTACTGTGACCAAGTGGGTTGACCAGTCTATGTCCGATGTCGAGCGCATCTGGCCCAGAGAACTCGAACTCATCAAAAATTGGAAAGACGTCGAGGTCATTGGTGTCTTGCCAGTCAGCAAGGTCAGAGTTATGATGAGTGGAGGTGCACATGGTAGCAGCAGTGGCGGACAGAAAGGCAAGGGCAAAGGAAGAGGAGGCAAAGGCTCTAAGAAGTCTCGATGAGTGTAAGTAGCCTTTTTAAATGCTAAAGTCTGTCATGCTTATAGCCGTTGATATGCGCGATGATATGGTTCTCAAATAAGAGTCGTGCCCATTGAGGGCGTATGAAGCAGCTCATCTCAGTGAACGAATCCAGATTAACGGGACCATCGTGCATCTATATAGCTTCATTGTCTTGCAGAACCGCCACAGGAGAACGAAAGTGACAGAACTTTGCGCGCGAGAAAAAGTAGGCACCGTGCTGAACCCCGTCACATTCAGTCAGCTCCAGCGACCACGCCGGAAGTATTCAGAGTGCAGAAACACACAACGTTTTTGAGACTGGTACAGTCGTCCGCAGGGACCATTTGGATATTGAGCTTCCCAGTAGAAGCTACTGCCAACGAGGCAACAATCGTGCAATTCAACAGAGGATATCCCTATCAAGAGGAAACTGCAGAGGTCTCACTTGCTCTGGACTTTCCTCACTGGGAAATTGAGTGCGTTCCATCACTTGTCGATAAACAACTGCGCCATTCTGTATTCTCCCGCTTTCACACATCACATCAATGCTGGTTATCTGATGCCTCACTGCTTCATTATCACTTGCAAAGCCCTGTGCAATCATTTCATCTTTAACAGCTCTCAGTCCTGCCTTCTTCCTACAATAACAAGTCTACCTCTCCAAGCATCATCGACTGTACATCTACAGCTTACAGTCTACGCCCTTGTCTAATCACTTACATACATCCGCCTTCGATCTCTCACGACCTCTCAAGGTCTCAACTCCTCAACCCGTATCTGCGCCAATCTATCAAACAACCAACGATGAACGCACACGGACGTGTCGGTCTCAATGACCTGCCGTTGGAGCTGCAACAGCGTATATGCCGCAATCTTCCAGGTCGCGATCTCAAGCAGCTTCGACTCGTCTCCAGACACTACGCGAGTACAGCGGCCCGCGACCTTCCAATAATCATCCATCTCTTCGACGAACCGCAAAGTTGCCGCGACGCTTTGGAAATTGCACGTCACCCCGATCTGCAAATTGCAGTCACTGCTGTGGCTGTCGATGTCTCGAGGATCAAGAATCATAAGCACTTACGCTCTTGGGCTAGGAATGTCCAGGCGCCTGTTATGGGTGACCGGACATCGCAGGAAATTGTAGAGAACCTCCAAAAATGGTACAAGGTTCATCAAGATTTGGCGTGCTACCAGAATGATCCTTCATCTGCCACTGTTTTGCTCGAAACCTTGACCGAGTTGCTCTCTACTTGCCCCAGGCTCAGGGAAATAATCATCACCAACGTCTATGGCGCAGCCTTTGCATTGCCTTACACACGCCAGAAGTGTTACACCAAGTTCTCCCCATTCTTGAAGCCGTACAGCTCCAAGTCTCCAAGAAGCAGGTTTTCCCTCCAGCAGATCCTGAACTGTTTGGGGCCCTCTGAGAGTCTCACGTCGCTTACCGTCATGCCTGCCTGCTTCAACAATACCCCCGATGTACCCACCAACGTCTCTTCCGAGAACTTGGCATTCTTGGAGTCGCTTAAGTACTTTCAATGTCTGTCCCAAGAAGACAAAGCCTTTGCCGTGCTCCTTCCCATTCTGGCATCTGCTAAGCATCTTGCATGGCTCGCAGTCCGCGAATTCGTGCGCTACACACCTTCTCTATCTTTTCCATCTAGAACTGAACTTTTCGACACTATCCGTTCCGACAGCCTCGAATACATCAACGTAGACGGCTGCCAGGCCACCCCTGACTCTTTCCGGGACTTCCTTTTGCATCATGCACCTAACCTCAAGATAATCGGCACGAAGAAAATGAGGCTGGTCATACCCGCAGTCTCCATTGATGTGGCATGGAGGGATCTGGCTTCGGATCTGGCTGGCAGATTTCCCAAGCTGGATTACCTGGCTCTGGAACACCCTGACGCTGTCGGCCTACGTTTCAGCGGGTGGACAAGAGGACAAGTGTGTGATACATTTAGACATACGGTCATGGGTAGGCTTGCTCAGGAAAGACCTATACTTGAGCTAGAAGAGGCCCTGAGGGACGAGTACAGAATCGAGGCCTAACATGTCTCATCTCCAGCCATATTCGCGAACACACCTAGAAATATCTGGCCTGCAGAAAGGCACAGTATCCCTCAGATTGGTACAGTCGTCCGGAGAGAAGGCATCCATTATTACGCTCTCGATGGAGGCCACCGACGATTCTGACAGGGATCGTGCATTTCTGCAGCCTGCGAACATGAAGAACGGTCTGGAGGAAATATTGAGAAGAAGATGAGACGAACGAAGAGCCCGTAACCTCAAAACTTCATAGGACAAAGAATCCAAACCTGGGATTTCTAATCATACCACTCTAGCTATCGAGTGCTTACAGTACGACGTTTTTCCTTTCCTCACGTGAATATGTACATAGAGAGTACAGTATCAGAAAATCGTAACTGGACCTAGCTAATTCCAGCACAGCGAGTCTGTAATGTACTTATTTCTGTTTTTCGATATCTCGAGTATCGAGGTTCGTTGTGCTTTTAATTCAATATTTGGTGCGGGAGATTTTATTAAAGATTACTTCTCTGACAGATGTTGCTGGGGAGATATAAGTTTTAGGGTGGCATGGAGGGTTTGAGATGCATTTGTTGTCACAGTGAGGGTGTGGGAAGTCACTAGCTCTTTCTCTCGCTCGCTGGAGGAATTGTTGGGTTTGGATGTTATTCTGCGTTATGATAGCAGACACAGGTATGTTTGTAGGAGAAGCATGATGGAGTTTTCCTGATCGTCGACACTGGGGTAGAGGGTTGTAGGATTTACAACCCTCTACAGTCAGGAAATTCTCAACAGACCAAGTCAGCACAGAACAGATTGGTCTTTTGTGGCAGCATCGTGAAGGATGTAGACAGATCGGTGTGATGAATACAGCGACATTGTATATATCTACAACACGCAAACATTACGTAGAACTCTAAAGCTCATATATACCCTCCTCCGCCAATACAGTTTGCGAACCTTGCTCTTCATGACCATGTCCACCTCTCTTCCCACCCTTCTCCCGTCCAACCAAAATCCAATTTTTGACGATAGCACTACCGTCTTTAAGCCAGCCTTGCTCCTCTTCACTGCAAGAACCGGGGTTGAGCACATAACATTCATTCTCCGGCTTGGGCAACACATCACTGGGCGTCCAACCATCCTCTCTCCCTTCAGTCCCGTAATCCGCAGAAACGGCGATTTCGCCAGTGGCGACATCCCTATTGAACAAACTGCGCATGAAAATCTCATATGCGGCTTGCGGCTGATAACTAGGGACCAAATGACCAGCCTGATAGACTCTGGTGAAGCTGAGATTGCCGAATTGTCTGACGAGCCCGCCGGAGGAAAAGGGTGATAGCACTAGAGGTGTATAGCCGGCCGAGGCGAAGGAGGAAGCGTTGGACCATGGGATGTGCAGGGATGATTGTTCGCCGCCGAGCCAATTGCAGGCGTAATCGCGGTCTCCGTACATCATTGCAACTTTGACGCCGTTGTCGAGGATATAAGCCAGATCTTCCAGGAGTCCGCCTTTGGAAATGTCGCCCGTGTGCGTGAAAGCTTCGTATACCGCTGGGGATACGGCGGTGAAATTCACGGGTACACCTAGGGCTTGTTGCACCCATTGTTGGTTCAAATATCCCATGAGGTAGGTGGATGGGAAGGGATCGGTGCCTTGGTGTGTTATGTCGAACCAGCCGAATTTCTGACTTTCTACATATGCGGCGATGGTCAGATTTCCTAGGTTTTCGGCTGCTTTGTAGCAGTAAGCGTTTGTGTTTTCCACATCGCCGTAGTCGTTGGGATCGGTTTCGAGTTGCAGTCTGCGGCATTCGCGGATTTGGTCGCGCAAGCCGTCTTTGCGGATGTATTCGTACTTGGCTTTGAAGTACTGTTCTTCGGTGAAACCTTGGATGCCGTAGGTGTTGGCGATGGGGAACTCGACATAAGCAGAAGCGGCATCTTCGGCGTCGATGCAGCCGTTGATTAGACCCAAAGTGTCGAGATGGAGGTAATGCGTGCCGGGGCCAGAGATTGATCCGTTGGCAATTAATTCATTCTGTGTCATGAATTTCTTGACAAAGGTAGGGCCATATCTTTAGATAGGATGTTAGCTCCAGGTTTTGTACAAGGGCTGGGTCTGAGTGAGCTTACCTTCCACCGTAAGACTCGGTGAACAGAGAGATCTTCTCATCATGAGGTTTGTATTGAGGGAACTCCTCAAACCAAGTCTGGGCAAAGTGCCAAAAGGCGACAGCCGCGTGCTGCGTGCTGTTGGCAGTAGCCGAGATGTTCTGGCTACTAGAAGTTCCAACCAAGAAAGTAGCGTTCTGGTCGGGAACACCTTCGCTGAAATCGCCAAGCTTGATGGCATCGGGGCCTTCATTGTCGGCAAGTAGGTTGACAGTGATGTTGGTGAGGACGTCGTATGAATAGCCGACCTGGTTAGGCTGGTCGATGTACAGAATGTTGACCTTTTGCGTGTCGTTAGCAGTGTGCTTTTAAGCCTGCCGGCCGTATCTCTTACCTCGTTGTTCCACGACCACGGGTTGAGGTGAGTACTATTGCTATCGCTGTTGACGAAACAGGGGCCGTTTTCTGAGAGTGCTCCCATCATGGAACTACCTCCGGGTCCACCATTGAGCCAAATCGACAGGGGTGCCTTGTGTGGGTCCTTGCGTGACTCGAAGAACCAGAAGAAGCTATGTTGTGTGAGTACATATATATACATCCTGTAGTCGATCTTACGTGTTGATAGGGTAGTCCTGTCTCTCATGGGTTTCATTGATGCTGTGGGGTGGGAGATGAACATATCCAGAAAAACTGCGAACACCTTCGGTAGTCTCGCAAATGGTGGGCTAGAGGAAGTATCAGCATTTGTGTACTTGCAGAATATGCGAAGTGGCCAATTGACAAAATCAATTGGGGTCGACATGGGTGCATACATACATCAACCTCCTTGTACGATATCTCAATACCTTGATGGAACTTCGACTTGACAGTCTTGACGTCCTCAGGCTTCGGCGGGAATTGGGCTACGGCGGACGAAGCCAGCAACGCGCCTGACAACAAGGCAGAGTTTTTGAGCAACATTGTCACAACAGCAGCTACACCCTTTGTGTATGTGCAATTGTAGAATGGGCTCGATGATGCCTTATGAAGCTATTGGAAATGCTGCGGCCTCAGTTCGTAATCCGGCTTTGGGCAATCCTTCGACGCTATACCTATCTTGGCAGGTGGCTGGTATGGATAGCGACTTCTCAATAATTGTTGCCTAAACACTGTTGGTCTGTTTTCGAGGATGCCTAGGGGTAGCAAATAAGACTTTGTTGCGAGAAAAGTGTGATCGAAGTTATTCGATGAGATTTGAGAGTAGATGTCGAGCGAATTTCAACAAGAAGTCAATTTTGCCGAACTAGCCACCCTGCTCTTTCTTCCCAATGACTCCCAAGCGATGTGTGATGCTCGGTGTCTAGCTGCAGACCGAATGCATTCTTCGGCACTACGTACTCATACTTGGCAGATGCTTTTCTTTTGGGCAGCAAAACAATGCTTGACAACTGTGATTGAGGAGATCAATGAGTCTCTTCCTACACTTCTTGCTAGACTCGAAGTCATCAACGACCAGATTCGCACTGTCTTTCAACTACACTTGATCTCGCACCTTCTTCAAGTCTTCTGCTCAGATGGCGTCAATCTCGTTCCACATCAAGATCTATTCCGACACCGTTTGCCCTTGGGTCCTCACATCCACCTACATCATACCAAACTACCAACTGACATCCCACGCAGTGCTACATCGGTCTCAAAACCCTAGAACAAGCAATAACACTCTACCAACGCACCTACCCCGGCGGCTCCAAAGATCTCTTCCACATAACCTGGTCACCTTTCTATCTAGACCCCTCAGCCCCCATCCCAGGCATCCTCGCAGAAACCCGCATAGCACAAAAAAACGGAGCCGATCGTGCAGAAGGGATTAAACTGCGACTTCGGCGTGACGGGAAAGCTCATGGTATTGATTTTACGTTCGCTGGTAAAGTTGGGAATACGAGGGATTCGCATCGGTTGATGTATTTGGCTGGATTGAAGGGAGAGGATGTGCAGATGAACCTGGCAAAGGAGTTGTTCAAAGCGCATTTTGAAGGTGACGCTGATATTACTGATCATGTCGTTTTGATCAAGGCTGGAGTTGCTGCTGGTATGGAGGAAGAAGAGGTCGTCGCATGGCTGGAGAGTGACAATGGAGGAGAAGAAGTGGATAGAGAGGCACAGAAAGCCAGAGAGTCAGGAGTAAACTCAGTGCCAACGTTTGAGATCAACAGAAAGAGGCTCGAAGGCGCAGAAGATGTTTCGGCTTTCTATGAAGCGTTCAGTGAAATTAAAGAGACCCTATGCTGATGATAGGAGTCGATCGATAGATGTCATCGTGTCCATCATTAACTCATCTTATTCCTCGGCGCTTCATCTCCTCCTCCAATCCCAATAATTCTTTTTTCAGCTGCTCATTGCTATAATCAGCCAGAATTTGCTTTCTGCTCTTCTCCTTCTCCATGTTTGAAGCTTCCACCGGACAACTTGCCCATGTGAATGCAGCATAAACATGCTTGCCAGGCATTCACTAGAAATGGACTATGACTTCTGTTTCGGCTTACGGATCATGAAATAGTCCACCACAGGCTCCGTACCGCCAAAGTCAGGGTATTCGAGAGAGAAAGTCTCGACAATCTCGAAGCCATGGTTCAGATATAGCTTCAAGCCCGCAGGAGATGCTGTGACATAGGTACTCAAGTCATTGGCATCGGCCACTTCGAGACCGCGCTGCAACAGAGCACTGCCGACACCTTTTCGTTGATAGTGAGGTGCAGTCGATAAATAGTCCAGAGCTGTTCATTGGATTAGTCCTCAGTCCAAACACACTTTAGCACATAACAAGACACTCACTTAAGAATGGGCCATGGCTATGTACGATTCTCGCATCGATTTCTTCCAACGGCGTATTCCTCACCTCCATCAGATCCCACCTCAAGTGCTTAATCCTCCCCTCTTCATCCGTAGCATCCTCAAACTTCTTCCGAAATTTCTCATCGTCTTCGATACTCGGCGATGGCACCCTAGCTTCCGGCCACGTCTTGAACTTGGGGTCTCTCAATTGCTCAGGCAATATCCATCTAGCCGTACCCACCACCTCTCCAGTAATGTGATCCACGGCCATTTGATGTCTTTTGCCTTGTCTGCGGGTGAGATTGTAGGGCAGACGTTGTGCTGTTTCCGAGATGACTTGGTCTGCAGTGGTGCCGTCTTCGAAGAGGATTTTCCAATGAGGGTCCACCCAGCGAGAATCGGTCATTACTTTTGCCAATTCAATGGCCTTGGTAGGATCGGTGACTTGCACGGAGAAGGGCATGCTGAGCGGTGGTGACTCTAGGGAGGCTTTTGCAGCAGGAATGAGGTATTGAGATATGATGGTTAGTGCCTATGGTCTGTGTATGTCTGTACAATGTAGTAGGGACAGGGGGCCGCGCAATAATGCTGCTGCCTGGGACAAGCAAATTCGGAAGGACGTTGAGGAGGATGCGACTAAAGTGCGAGTGAGCAAGGGTTTGGCTTGACATGTTGACAGACGACGTGCGACGCTAGCACCTTCCTAAATTGGATACCGGTTTTGAGAGCTTCAGATCAAAAAAGGCACACCGCGAGACAAGCATCTACTACCACAATCAAAGGCTGCGAGCATATTCTTTTTCGAGTTCAGGCGCCAATTGCAATATGCTGCATTAGAGTTCGCGAGCAAAGCTGCATATCAAACCAACATAACACCTCTTCTAAAGCTTAGGTCCCTGCCTCTTCCTAACCCACTCCTCCACCGCCCTCACACCCGCATTAGCAACCTCCTCATCCTGCGCCGGCGTCCCCGTACTGACTCCGACAGCACCCACAACCTGCCCCTCAATCTTGATAGGAACACCACCTCCAATCAACATAAACCTACCCCCATTGGAATTATGAATACCATATGCGGGCCCTCCAGGCAAGAAGTTGGCATTCTTGTATGCAGAAGTGGGGAGACGGTGGCCTGCTGCTGTGAAGGCCTTGTCGATGGAAATGTTGATGGAAGTGAGTTTTGCGGTGGGTTGGCGGACGAAATGGAGGAGGTTTAATGTTGCGTCTACGATGGCGATGTTGAAGTCTGTTGGCAGCAGGAAGAGAAGTGAGTGGTTAGCCAATGATACCTCTGGGCGAATAAAGCGGATGGCAATGTGAATGGTAGCAAAGTGCTTGCAAGAGGCATAATTATCGTATTCACACACCAATGCCTATTTCCTGTGCCTTTTTCTGAGCGGCCGCCGAAGCTATCTCGGCGGCGCGCAATGTGAGAACGGGCAATGAACGAGTTGCTGAATCTGAAGATGACATGATCGCTTTGTTTGATATGTTTCAATTGAATCACGATGGATAGGTAATCGTGTGCTTGTGGATGTTGATGTCGTTGGCTTTGGAGCATTGAGTTCCCCACCCGAGGAAGCGGCTGGTCCTCCGCTCGTCCTGTGCTTGTTCTTCATATGACTTCATGACTTTCACATGCCCGTCACCTCGTTCTCATGCAGGAACTGATGAACTGACGAAGCCCTAGAAGCAGAAGCAGAAGCATCACCGAGTTGGAGGGGTACCTGTCTGTTTGTACAGCTGTCACCTCACGGTTTCTACTTCGCGAACCATCCTCGATGAGTCCCACACGTGGTTCGATAAATGATAATTAAACGTCTGAGCGCAATTCAACGAGCGCGTGAGTGCGGAAATGAATCCATGCTCCGATAACGGCACTTGGAAGAAGTCAGAATGGAGAGAAAAGTCAAGAGCACAGCAAGCAGGAAAGGTTTTAGAGGTCGTTAAGAAATAACACACTCCTTTACGGAGGTGCTGTGGTTGTAGTAGATTGTTGGTCTATCTTGAAAAAAGAAGATAATCATTTCCCATGATAACAAAATGCCGTGAGTCTGGGATATTGTTGAATCATCGCCAAACGCCGACGCTAGATGCATGCATAGCACGTTACAGCCAACCCGAGTCTATGTTGAATACCCCCTTAACACATTGCCTCGAAGTCTGGCTGACCTGCGCTCCAAGAAAGAGTGAGCCGCAGGGTTTGATGTGGGTTCCCCTTCCCAAATAAATAACCGTTGAACGCCGTGCTTGCTGTCGACTCCATTCGCACAGAGCTTTACAGCAAGCTTTTTAGAAAAAAACACAAGAATCCGAACATGAAGTCAACCAATGACATGACATGCTTAGAACTTGAGCTCCTTGGGCTGCTCCCAGGTGAAGGTCTGGTCGCTAAAGTGACCGTTCTTGGCAGTGCGGTTGTAGATGGGGTTGGTGAGGTTAAGCTCCTTGACAATGACACCGGGACGGAGGTCGAAGTTCTTGCGGATGATCTCGACGAGCTCCTCGGAGGACTTCTCGGAGGTACCGTAGTGCTCAACGAAGAGGGAGAGGGGCTCGGCAACACCAATGGCGTACGAGAGCTGGACGAGGGCACGACGGGCGAGGCCAGCCTTGACGAGGGACTTGGCGATCCAGCGGGCGAGGTAGGCAGCGGAACGGTCGACCTTGGAGTAGTCCTTTCCGGAGAAGGCACCACCACCGTGGGCACCCCAACCACCGTAGGTGTCGACAATGATCTTACGGCCAGTAAGACCGGCATCACCCTGGGGACCACCAATGATGAAGAGACCTGAAGGCTGGATGTGGTAGATGGTCTTGTCATCCAAGTACTTGGCGGGGATGACCTTCTTGATGATCTTCTCAAGGATCTCCTTGCGGAGCTCCTCGGTGGTGATGTCGGGGCTGTGCTGGGCGGAAACAACGACGGTGTCGACGCGCTTGGGGATGACGGCACCGTTGTCGTGCTCGTACTCGACGGTGACCTGGGTCTTGGTGTCGGGTCTCAACCAGGGAAGAGAGCCGTCGTTTCTGGCGTTGGTCATGGCGGCGTTGAGTTTGTGAGCGAGCTGGATGGTGAGGGGAAGGAGCTCGGGGGTCTCGTCAGTGGCATAACCTGAGGAAGAAATTAGCGCGATTGTGAAAAGTGGCCTTTCAGGACAAACTCACCGAACATGATACCCTGGTCACCGGCACCGAGCTTCTCGAGAGCCTCCTCGTAGTGGAGACCCTGGGCAATGTCGGGCGACTGCTCCTCGATGGCAACGAGGACGTTGCAGGTCTTGTAGTCGAAACCCTTGTCGGAGCTGTCGTAACCAATGTCCTTGATGGCCTGACGGATGATCTTCTGGTAGTCGAGACGGGCCTTGGTGGTGATCTCACCGAAGACCATGATCATGCCGGTCTTGGTGGCAGTCTCGCAAGCAACCTTGGAGAGGGGGTCCTCTCTCAAGCAGGCATCGAGGACGGCGTCTGAGACCTGGTCGGCAATCTTGTCGGGGTGACCCTTTGAAGGCTGTCAGTACTGCGCGCTCGCTTACGAAGCTTCATTGGAGGATACACACCTCGCCGACGGACTCGGAAGTGAAGAGGAAGGTGTTACCCTTGATGTTACCGTTGGTGTGGACCATCTTGAATGTGAAGGTGGGGGAGGGGCACGAAAAAGATGCAGGTAGAAAGGAAGGGAGAGGAGTAGAGAAGGTCAATCGTCTAGGGGGGACAGATGACTCTTGTACTGAGGGGATGGCAGAAGAGAGAAGAGGGGAGACAGTGGAATGCGTTGAAAGAAAAGATAGTCCGTGTCGGGCTGGGGCAGCAGATGGGGCTAGAGACCAGATTGGATTTTGCGGCAGGATTTGCAGAAGCCAAATGCCGAACCCAACATGACGCGATTATCACCTCCTTGGCGCAAATTTCCCTGCGAGCGCGAACAATATCAACCCATTTTTCGAGAGCTCGAGACCTGCTGCTCAAAGAAATCATCAGCCACCTCCAGTCATGTCCAAATACGGTGTGTTGGCCATCGGTCCTGCTGGCGCCGGCAAGACGACCTTCTGCTCGGCCCTGATCGGTCACTTGCGCAACTCGCGTCGCTCATGTTTCTATATCAACCTCGACCCGGCTGCCGAGGAGTTTGTCTATGAGCCTGATCTCGACATCAGAGAGCTCATTACCCTCGAAGATGTCATGGAAGAAATGCATCTCGGCCCTAATGGCGGTCTGATCTACTGCTTTGAATTCCTTCTGGAAAACATGGACTTCATCACCGACCCGCTGGAAGAGGTGGGTGAAGAGTACCTGATCATTATCGATATGCCTGGTCAAATCGAGCTGTATACACATGTGCCAATTCTGCCCTCTCTCGTCAAAAACTTGACCAGAGGCAGCCTCAACGTCAACCTCTGCGCCGCCTACCTGCTGGAAGCCACCTTCGTCGTAGATCGCGCAAAGTTCTTTGCCGGAACCCTGAGTGCTATGAGTGCCATGCTCATGCTCGAGGTCCCCCACGTCAACATACTGAGCAAGATGGATCTCGTCAAAGGCACCGTCGCAAAGAAAGACCTCAAACGTTTCATTGACCCCGATGTCAGCCTGCTCGACGAAGACCCGACCACTGGCCTGTACTACCAAGAAACCGACGACCCAGACGATGTTACAGACTCCCAAAGCGTTATGGCCGGTTCTTCATTCAACAAGCTGAACCGTGCTGTTGGTCAGCTCATCGATGACTTTGCCATGGTTTCCTTCCTCAAGCTTGACGCCCAAGACGAAGACAGTGTCGGCGCCGTCCTCTCCTACATCGATGACGCCATCCAATTCCATGAAGCTCAGGAACCCAAGGAACCCATGGATGAAGCACAAGATCAAGAGATGGCTGAGATGGGTTGAGGTCAACGAGCTCGGACGATTGCACAATACAAGCCCAAGATGCCTCATCGACGCCCGCCCCACACCCAGCGTCCAGGACACCGGGCCATCAGACACTTCATCTCGTAACACAGAAGAGATACGGCCCGACCTTCGCCTTACGAACACAATCGGATTCAAGATTCGACTACTGGTTTCAGAGCGAAGCCTGACCAATGCTATACTCCTCTCACAGTACGCTCACATCAAGGGTGTACTTCTGGTTACACGCGGGATTTCAGGATGCGGCATGGAAGTTAGACAAAGACAAGAACTTCCCGAAGCCGAAGAAACCGAAGTCCAAGAGACGACATTCTCGACTGAACATAAAGAATCAAACACGAGTCAAACATCCATCTCTCACCCATCATTCTCTTCATGTCTCCTGTTGCTCTGTGTCATTTACCACGTTCCTGTTGACCCCGATCATGTACTCAGTTGCAAGGCAGCAAAATCAGACCAAAACTTCGACTCATGTGATTCTCACCATCTACCTTCCTATTTCTGTTTCTGCTGACAGCACCTCCTGGTCTAAGGACTCTTCTAGAACCAACTGATGAGTTGTCCACATCCCTCTCCGACATCTACCGACTCACCTGCGAGTGTTGCAAGGCGTAATACGTGTAGTCCTCTCACGTACCGGCCAAGCCTGTTTGTCTCTTGCGGCCATGTGGTGTCCGTGCTGTAGAAATGCACAAGTCGTATCCGGAACAAGCGTTGCGTAAGTGAAAGCGCGACAATGAATGTCTGTTCCACTGGATGGGAAAGCAAGTGACAAAGTCACTGGCTTGCTGAGTTTGGGTTGATCCACCTTTTCATATATATTATTAGCTTGTCATCTGAACTGCCACATGACAATACATACCTGCGAAAATATCGTTTCTGTAATTCATGGCGTAGGGGACCTCATTCCAATGCCGAAAACATGGTTTTCGTGGCCGACGGGCATCAAGCGGCCCATATCGCTCATGTCTTTTGTGTAGCATCCGTGGCAATCGAAGAGTTCAGGATTTGCTGGATTTGTTTGATCCTTATCTTGTGAGTCCGTCTGTTTCTCGGGATCCGTCGAGTTCCGCCTCCACCACAGTCTCCTTCTACGACGGCGTATCTTACAGGAAGCACAAGTATGTCGGACCACCTCAGGATACACGATTGGAGTATGAGTTTTCCACGTGAAAGCTCCGGGGTCAGGGCATCTGCGGACCAACCAGTTTCCTATCGCCAATCTCTGCTTGTAAGCGTGATTGTCACGATACTGCTGTTTTCTGCGAATGAGTTCACGTTGACGCCATTCAGGATCTCTGTATTTCGAGGCAAGAATTTCGCGGATTTGACGCACGCGACGTTCAAGTCTCTCGGGATCCTCTTTCTCCATTTTGTCGAGATAGTCATTGTTCTTCTGTCGGGACTTCTCGATGTTTTTGTGATACTGCTTGGATTTGGCTTCTCTCAATCTCTCTCTGTTTTCGAGATAGTATCTTGCGTTGTATTCTCTTCTCCATTGCTTCTTGTCATCATCGCAGTTCGACGAGGTCGAGGTGAAGCCATGGCAAAACGACTGGATGGCTGGAGCAGATCTGTAGCGAAAAACATGAAATGTGGACGCGGTCAGCCGATTGAGGGCAAACATGGTTGTATGTTGTGTCCCACGCTTGGTTGTCGACTTTTGTAAAACAGTTCGATAACGGTTGAAAGTAGATGTGAAACGAAAGAGAAGAGTTGGTATACCTAGTGAACAAGAGGTCACTCGGTCAAATTGGAAGGAGCGATGGAAGAACACGCCAAGACGGGTCGTTTCGCGCTTTTCTAGCAACCCTGACCTCCTATCAACTCCATGTCTCTAACAAACCACATTTCTATGCGTGTGATGCTAATATTTGGCGACTTCCAATCTCTTATCTATCAGTGTGTTCCGATGAGAGGTCAACAACAGACAGACAAGCAAAAGTGCGGGGTCGTACTGCCCGATTCGCAGCCCGATGTTGCATAATCACAAGTATCCATGTAGTGTTACACAGCCAAGGAAGTTTGACCGAGAGGTTTTCTTAAATTCTTGTCTTACCTACCTTCAGGTCTCGAGAATGACCTAGCTTAGACACGACTCTCACGGACAGGTCCCTACATCATGGCCCCAAACGATAGCATTTTGGTTGGAACGACTAGTATATCGCAAGATCAGAGGTCTATCGATGCTCCACGCAGACCTTGGAGCCGAAGAAGGTGGGCAAAGATGCTCCGAGGACAGGCAGGAATAGCCATGCTGATTCAAACAAAGCTATTCTGGGACCTTGGGCTTTAATCTCTGTGCCTTCATTCTGCCTGCACTCTATGGAACACTCAGCAAACTTTGGGTCGCCAACATCGACTCCTCTATGGTTGTGACTACTGATGTCTACACCTATATCGGTGTGGTTGCCGAAGTCTTGAATGAAGGTCTCCCCAGGGCTTCCTGGCTGATCATCGGAGACAGAGCGAACAGATCCATTTCTTCAAGACACAGTCTTTCCTTCACTCTGATCATTATCCAAAGCATACTCGGATTGGTCATGTCGATCGCGTTTGTCGGTGCGGCAAGACAATTCGCCAGCGGTTTTGTGCCTATCGAGGTGCGAGCAGCGTCTCTGACCTATATCCGCATATCTGCATTCTCGGCTCTGTCGTCGGCCATCGAAACAGCTGTCTCTACTAGCACTAGAGCTCTCGATAAACCAGATGTGCCTTTGATCATATCGACAGTCAAATTCTTGATCAATATAGTTCTTGACCTCTTGATCATCTCCAAGGTCCATGTTGGCAACTTCACGCCGACAGTCAACATGCAAGCTGCTACACAATTGGCTTGTAACATGGCTGCCGCCTTGTTTGGTCTTGCTTGCTTCTGCTTCGTCACATTCAGGACAGATCGGCAGCGAGTAATGACACACCAATATGATCCCGTCAGACCGAGTCTCGCATGCTTGAAGACACTCGCAAGGCCTGGTGCATTGACCTTTGCCGAGTCAGCTATCCGCAATGCTCTCTATCTTTGGCTGGTCAATGGCATCGTGGCAATGGGATCTGACTATGCCACTGCTTGGGGAGTCTTTTCTTCCATCAGATGGGGTCTCATCATGGTACCAGTCCAAGCACTCGAAGCAACCACACTAGCCTTTATCGGCCACTCATGGGGAGAGTGGAGGAAAGAAACCGGCACAGAAAGACGGCCAAGAGCATCACGACATAAACTATACGAGATCATCCCACCAGCACTGTGGTCATGTCTCATTGCCTTGGCTGTCGAATTACCTCTTTGTATCTTCATGTCAGAATACGGAGCCCTTCGCTTCGCCTTCTACCTCTCCGAATCACACACTGTTTCTCAGATCACCGCGAAGATGTGGAGGACCATCGATTGGTGCTATATCTTCTACGCTCTTTCCACTCAGCTAGCAGCAATACTTCTCGCCACTCGGCCTCGATGGTACCTTTACCAGAGTTTGATCTCGAACCTGCTCTGGGTGATGCCCTGGGCTATCGTGGTGAGCAAAGCACACATCACACCTGAAGATGCATGGACGTACCACTCAATCGTGTTTGGCGGATCTCTTGTCTTCAGCTTCTTCGATGTCTTGGTCGTCGATCTCGTATGGGCGTGGGCATTACTGAGGGGTACAATGCGTCTGTCGGTGATCTACTGACGTTCGTTTTCTCTATATTGCCCTAACTATCAATGTGCCAACTCGCTTCAAAGTTACGAGATGTTATAGCAAGACGTTGGCCAATGTGATTTCATGCAGTATTGCCTGATTATCTTGTCTATCGCCTTTATAGGAAGGCAATACATGTATTCCTGCGAGTTTGATGCTGGAGGTTGGCATGAAAGCTACCTAATCGGTTGGTGAAAACAAACTACTGGCAGTGGCCATCATGCCGTATCGTACTCTTCTCATAAGTGACGACTTTGATGCTCAAATTCAATAGATCCCATTACACAGGATTAAAAGACATCATGGAACATTCTCCGCAACCGGTCTTCAGTGCATCATCCGATAACCAATACGACCACACCAATCAGGATTTTCTCGACCCAAGTGCGATAAACATGCAACTGTGCCTCTTTGTCCATATGCACGCACTAAATTCGGGAGGAAAGGGGAAGCTCGGCTCTATGCACATCTCAATGATACACGAAATGTAACTTGAGTTCATCCTCTTTTCTACTCCATTCCGTTATTATGTAGTCTAACCGGAAATTTAAAAACTACCACTTTCCATCAGACATCATGACACAGCCGTCAAAGCAACAACTTACCAACCATACAGATAGGTTTGAACACGTCGAGCAAAGTATCTAAACATTTATTGACAATGATTCTCTATCCTAGTGCTTATTGTTTTTGCAGTCAGATACCCCGACGGCACTGGTATCGGTTATAACATCCAAGACAAAGATTCAAAACAGGGCGAAAGATATGACTTGTGGTTCCTGCTACAAAGCTGACAATCATAGATGTTAAAAAGCGAGACGTGTTTGTAGCAAAAGGTCAGGCGAAAACTGGCCAAGTTGTGCTTTGTGGAGAAAAGAGCCATCATGGACAAAGACCGATCAGTGGAAGACAGACTCCCTGCTCAAGTTAGAAATTGGCAGGTCTAGAAAAAACCAGGTAGAAGAAGGAGCGATGCACCAGTCGTTGTTTCCTCTGTTGCCACGTTCTCTCCGATCGTCCCTTCCCTGTCTGATATCATATGCATTTCTGCCTTGCTTCTTCCCTCATAGAACGGATATAGAAGAATGACTGTGTCTGGAAGAACTGCCCTCTCCGTCTCTGAAACAAGACTTGTAACAGCTTCTTCTTCTTCTTCTTCGTCACTCTAAAAGCTCTGATACTTTTTTCTGTTCACAGCATGGGATTCTAACGTGTAACGAAGGCACGATCTATTTAATATTCTCTCTTTTTCCCCAACGAACTCGAGAACGAGACTATAAACATTGTGATCAAGGTCAAAAAGGGGCAAAAACAATCAATATATTCAAACGTAAGAAAAGGAAGGAACACTCTCAACACGAAAAGTTGGCAACAGAACCAAAGCCCAAAAGTGATGAATTTTCAGAATGGCGACCGAGGCGGAAAGAAAATCGCACCTCGCTACATAATTTGTACAGCCTTTGCGACTTTCTAAACGTAAACGTATTCAACAGAACAACCATCATCGGTGGAAGAAGGAGCAGCTTCGCTTGCAGATGTCGAAATAGCAGCGACCGTCGAAGAGCTAGCTACAGCAGTGGTCTCGGCAGTAGCGACGCTCGAGTTGGGGCTGGTGGGGCGGACCATAGTCTGCAGAGTAGTAGGAGCAGCGCTGGAGGAGCTGGAGACGGCGGCGACAGATGAAGGAGCAGCGGAAGGAGTAGTCTCAGCAGGTGCAGCGGAAGAAGTGGTCTCCACAACAGCAGCCTGAGAAGAAATAGCAGCAGCGGACGACGAAGAAGCAGGGGCAGCAGAAGACGTAGTAGCAGGAGCAACAGACGACTCAGCAACAGCCGAAGACGCCTTGGAAGGAGTTGCGGCATCGCCACCAGGTCCAGAGACAGAAGTAGTAAGCTCGCCATCCTCAATGTAAACACTGCTGAAGAACCAGTCCTCCTTTGTCTGAGAAAATTTCAACACGCCAACATGCCAATCAGCACCGTCAGAAGCAACAGCAGCACTCAAAGGCCCTGCCTTGGAAACCAACTCATCAGCGCCAGTGGAGTGGTAGAATTCCACAGTCTTGGCGTCGAAGTCGATACCATAGGCGACGTTGTGCCACACATCGGCGTCAAAGTCCATGTCGAATTGAGATTTGCCATCGGTCATCCATTGGAGCTTGCCATCGCTGCCGTCAACACCGTACTTCAGCTCGGTAAAGTGGGATTCGAAGAAGGCGACTTGGTGCTCGGCAGTAGCGTCGGGTGCATTCTCAGCAGCACGCTTAAGACTGAAGTGGTAGAATTTCTTGCCCTTGTTGATGGCGGCCTTGGTGGAAGGGATCAGCTCGGTGCGCATCATGGTTTGGCCGTTCCATGAAGAGGTGCCGTCAACGGTGATACGAGCACCGTCCGAGGAGGACTTGTCGGCAGGGTTGACATAGTCGGGGCTGATGTTGACGTAGTCGGTGGTTGCACCAGATCCGTGGATGTAGTACTGGTAAGCACCGACTTGATTCTCCCAAGACCACTTGCCAATCTCTGCAGCAGAGGTCTCGGTGAAACGACCATCCCAGATAATCTCAGCCATGCTAGATCCGGCCAGCAAGGCAGTGGTGAGGGCAATTGTGTTGAAGAACATGGTTAAATGAATGGAATTACGAGATCAACTCGTAAGCAAAAGAATGTGAGGAATGTGACGAAGAAAAGAGGACGAAGATGCAGTGATCGAGACTTGCTCGAGAAAGAAGGTGGCGGTGGTGGAGGGATACCGCCTTATGACACACAAGCAAACCTTTCACGCCGCTTACAGTTTCAACCTATCCACCGGCTAGATTGTGGTTCCGGTCAGGCCATGAGATTTGGCATTTGTAGAGTTTCTTGCAGTACGAGATGAAGGGGTTGACAGGAAGCGTTTAGCGATGTCGAAAGAAGCTCGAGATCTGCCCCGCAGTGGTTTCGCATCAGATAGATTGTTCTACCTGCACGCACCAAAGAAACGACTTTCGAGGAGTTGTTTCTTCACATGTTCAAGGAATCTTCACACACGGTATTGTCAACAAGATACGAGGTCGAGTTTTTCTGGTATTGTTTCCATAGTCAAGGCGACCTGTGGTGATGGCAGACAGTATTGTAGACATGGAAATTTGAGGTTGGGAGTTTGCCAAGACTTACTATAGACAGCTAGAAAGAAACGCTGCAATCTGAAACGCAGCAGCAGAGCCGAACTGTTCCATGACAAGGTGCTGGTTAGCGAGCAAGCCAACCCTGCAAAGCTACTTTGCGTGAGAGTTGAATGGCGGGCATTCTGATATATCGGGGAAATCCTCCTTTTCCTCCAGTCTCAAGTGGTAGTTCTGTTTGTATGTCGTGTCTCATAATTACTGGAAGGCTGGAGATTGTGCTAGCGTCCACATGTTTTCCATCTTATACCTGCTAAGCACATCCTTTGCTTCGCCATCGGTCTCGCAGGCCTTATACGGCATCCAGCGCTTGAAGGCACGCTGTTTTTCCTCGCCTTCAAAGACAAGCTGACACCTGTTGAACGTGTTGTCTTTGAGTTTGCCATCCTCGTCAAACGCATTAAGCCATGCAGCATTAGCCTCTTGGTTTCCCTCACGGACGCTTTGAGGCATGGCGTTTTCTGTCCATTTTACGCGATTGAGCATGAGCTTCTTGTAGGCATTGACACTGTGGGTACCGCCTTCGACGATGACCAAATTCATCTTAGGATGGAAGATTGTGATACCAGTCAAGGCCTGTTGCTCGGCGTTCTTGTTGATTTGGAAGCGGTGTTTTCCGTAACTCAAGTTGTCGATCCTGAATACCAGGACCCTCATGCCAAGTGTAGCATCAGCTTCTTGTTGAGTTGCCAACTTCTCGAGACGCTGCTCCTTGGTCAATTGTCTGTCGGCGTTGGCTGTCTCGTGATCCTCAGCACGCTGGGCAATTTCACGATTGACGCGAGCTTCGACAGCGGTGGGATCTTTCACAGCTTCATTACCCAGTACACGCATAAGGTTTGATTTCTTGACCTTTGGTGGTGGAGGAGCCTTGAGACCAAGTCTGATTTTTGCCTGCTCCTCTTTGTGGTCTGCCATACGACGTTGTCGTCGAACCTTCTTTTGCTCTTGCTTAGTGAGGTACATGGCCTTTGGAGCGGGCACATTGGCATCCTGCGGCGCAGACAATAGAACAGGGTGTTGGACATATCGTGTTATAACGTCCATGTTGATCTTATCCGGAGCTTCGAGGTTCTCGTAGTTTCCTCCAGTCACCAAGCCCTCGTCCCACCACTCGATCTCTGGTGGAGCAGGGACGAGGAAGGACTTTTCGGTTGCTTCTTCGATGGCCTGCTTTCGCGCCTGTTCTTGCATCTCCTTTGCCATTTGTTCGATCCTTGCCTGCTGTCTCAAAGCTTCGGCTTGGGCCATGAACTTACCCTTCTGATTGAATAGCAGCTGTTTGGACTTGCGGTCCTTTTGCTTCTGTAGTGATGGGTCATAAAAGGGCTCATTTTGTATAGTAGCCTTCTGATCATCGCCAGCCAGGTATGGATTGTGCTTCGCAGGTTCATCTTTCTGCTTCTTGTTGTTGCCAGATCTTGATGGTCCTCCCAGCAAACTGGGATGCAAGCCAACGTTCAGACCACCTCTTGCGCGCGAAGTCGTATCATCTCGAACGGGAGGTGACGGTGCGAGTCCAGGAGAACGGGCTGCTGGACGTGTGGGTATATCGGCTTGAGGTTGTTGTTGCTGTGGTTGCTTCGATGCCATCATCTTGGCCTTGACGGCAGCAATCTGGGCATTGATTCGGTCCCGATCAGAAGCTGGTGCGGGTGAGGAGGAGACTGGCGCGGGTGCGGACGCAGGAGAGGGTAAGGCCGAGACAGCGCTTCCTTGTAGTTTGGCTTTCATGGCAGCGATACGGGCCTGCATGTCGTTCGTGGATGTTGATGGAGGCGCAGCGGCGGGAGTAGGGGTAGGCGCAGAAGCAGCAGAGGCGCCTCTGTTAGGCAGACGAGCCTTCATGGCGGCGATACGCTCGGCGACCTCGCGCCTTTTGCGTTCAACATCATTGTCCGGTGCTGGTGATGCTTGCGCTGAGCGGGGACGCTTGGAGTCATGGCCGTCGTCAAGGCCGTTGCCGGGGAAGGGGCGCTTCTCTGACATGGTGGAAGGTTGTTGACGGCGGTGTCGGATAGAGAGCGACGACACTGAGCTCGAGGCAGAAGTCTAGGTTGCCAAGGAAGTTGGAGCCAAACGTGAATATGAAAGTGAGTGACGACGGTTGGAGAAAGAGCGATCCAGCTTCGAGGCGGAAGATGCCGTTGCAGAGCCGGAGGTTCCTTCCCCAGATCGAAAAGTTGCTTCGGGAAACTTTTTTATGAAAGCATCGCCGTGTTTTGCGGCCGACGACGACTTTGTGTTGCTTCAAGCTGTGAACCGCTGCTTGCTAGCTGCCACATCGCCAACATGAACATCTCACAACCCGTGTCGTCGCAAATTGGCGGCGTCGAGTTCGCCTTCCTACCGTCGGATGAGATTCGCGCCTTGTCCGTCAAGCGCATCACCAACCCTACCACGTTCGATACCCTTTTGAACCCCGTCCCCGGTGGTCTCTACGATGCTGCTCTTGGAAACTTCGGCGACAACTCGTGAGTTGGCTTTCTGCTTTTGCCCCAGGCTGAGCAGCTATGCTAACCCGAATCTGTAGATGTACCACCTGCAACCTGAAGTTTGGCTGTCCTGGCCACTGCGGTCACGTCGAGCTCCCTGTCCACGTCTACAACCCTACTTTTATGGACCAGTGTTTGCGTCTGCTTCGCGCAAAATGTATCTACTGCCACAAGCTGAAGATGTCTCGTGTTGAGGTCAACCGCTTCGTCTGCAAGCTTACCCTGGTCAAGTACGGCCTGCTGAAGGAGTGCTACGATGTCGACGAAATCACCCTCGCCAACGATTCCACCTCAAAGGCCGACAAGGACGACTCGGATGATGAGCAGGACGCCGACACCAAGGGCATCATCGCTCGTAGAAATGCCTTCGTCAAGAACGCCATCAAGCAGGCTGGTTTCAGCAAGAAGCGTAATGACTGGGCCGACACCAAAATCGAAGCCGTCGCAAACGAGAGACGCGCCATCGTCAAGGAGTTCCTTTACTCAATCACAAAGAGCAAGAAGTGCAACAACTGCAACGGTATCTGTCCTACCTACAGAAAGGACCGTTTCGTCAAGATCTTCAGAAAGCCCTTGTCGGAGAAGGATAGAATCGCCATGGTTCAAGGAGGCTTCAAGGCTCAAGATCCTCTGCTCTTGATGAAGAAGAAGCGTGAGGCACAGGCCAAGAAGCAAGGTCTGGCTCAGGACGAGGCTGTTGCCGACCTGGAGGACTCGCCCGCAGAGTCAGAAGGAGAAGGAGATGACATCTCAATGCTCGACATTGAGCAAGAAGTTGCCGGAGGAAACGCTCTCGAGACCGAGACAGCGACCAAGACCTCGAAATCCGACAAGGAGGAGAAGCAGAGCTACCTGAACGCAGGTCAAGTGCATGCACATCTCGTCCAGCTGTTCGAGCAAGACGCAGAGGTCCTCGGCATGATCTACACTCCTCGTTCCAAGGGCCGCAGAGGCGCTCCTTTGAGCGCAGAGATGTTTTTCATCAAGGACTTGATTGTTCCTCCCAACAGATTCAGACCTGAAGCCAGAACTGGCGCTGACGAGATCGCCGAAGCCCAAGAGAACTCTCTCTACAAGAACATCATCAATGTTTGCGACCAGATGACACAAATTCACAAGGAGCTCAACGGTCAACTACAAAACGAGTACGCCAGACGCCCAAGAAACTACGCCGACTTCCAGGATGCTTGGATTCGTCTTCAAGATGGTGTCAACTCTCTTCTGGACCGCGACCGCAACCCCGTACAAGGAGGCGCTGGCAAGAGAAATGAGGACGGTATCAAGCAGCGTCTGGAAAAGAAGGAAGGTCTGTTCAGAAAGAACATGATGGGAAAGCGTGTCAACTTCGCTGCCCGTACCGTCATCTCTCCCGACCCGAACATCGAGACCAACGAGATTGGTGTCCCGCCGGTTTTTGCTCTGAAGTTGACCTACCCGGAACCTGTCAATGATCACAACTACAACGACCTCAGACAAGCCGTCATCAACGGTCCTTACGTCTGGCCCGGCGCTATGGCCATTGAGAACGAGAACGGCCAAGTCATCAACCTGCAAATCAAGAACCTCGAGGAGCGTACTGCTCTGGCCAACCAACTTCAGGCTCCTTCAAGCACCAACGTGAGCGGTGTAAAGGCCAAGAAGGTACATCGCCATCTGAACAACGGTGATATTGTCATCATGAACAGACAGCCCACCCTTCACAAGCCTTCTATGATGTGTCATAGAGCCCGCGTTCTGCCTGGTGAGAAGACTCTGCGTATGCACTACGCCAACTGTAACACCTACAACGCCGATTTCGATGGTGATGAGATGAACTTGCATTTCCCGCAGAACGAGCTTGCCAGATCAGAGGCCATCAGTATCGCTGACAATGACCATCAATACTTGTCGGGAACTGCTGGTAAACCTCTTCGTGGTCTGATTCAAGATCATATTTCCATGGGTGTCTGGTTGACCAACCGTGATACCTTCTTCAATCGTGAAGACTACCACCAACTGCTTTACGCTGGTCTCAGACCAGAGAACAACCACACCACCTCAGGACGTGTCGAGACTGTACCGCCTGCCATCAGAAAGCCTCGCCCGCTGTGGACTGGTAAGCAGGTTGTCTCATCCGTCCTGAAGAACCTCACCCCCGAAGACTTCCCCGGTCTTACCATGACTTCAAAGTCTACCACAGCAGCCAAGCAATGGGGTACAAACTCAGAAGAACAGATTGTCATCTTCAAAGATGGTGAGTTGCTGTGTGGTATCCTGGACAAGGCTCAAATCGGCCCCAGTGGTGGAGGTGTTGTCAACGCTATCTACGAGGCTTACGGACACACCATTGCTGGAAAGCTGATGAGTGTTCTCGGTCGTTTGTTGACTAAGATGCTTCACATGCGTGCATTCTCATGTGGTGTTGAGGATTTGATCTTCACCCCAGAAGGCGAGAGCCTGCGAAGAGAAGCACTCAGCAAATCATACGACTCCGGCATCAAGGTCGCTGCCAAGTACGTCTCATTGCAGACTGAAAATCCAAGCACGAACGATCCCGAGCTGCGCAGACGTCTCGAGCAAGTTCTCCGTGATGACAGCAAGCAAGCTGGTCTCGATACAGTAATGAGCACAGCCAACAGTGAGGTCTCAGGTAACGTGACAAGCACTTGCTTGCCTGCTGCTTTGGTCAAGCCTTTCCCCAAAAACCAAATGCAAGCCATGACAGGGTCTGGAGCCAAGGGTTCCGGTGTCAACGCCAACCAGATTTCTTGTAACCTTGGTCAACAGGTTCTGGAAGGTCGCAGAGTTCCTGTCATGGTTAGTGGTAAGACTTTGCCTTGCTTCAAGCCTTTCGAGACAAGCGTCAGAGCTGGTGGTTACATTGTCGACCGTTTCTTGACTGGTGTAAGACCTCAAGAATACTACTTCCACGCCATGGCTGGAAGAGAAGGTCTCATTGATACTGCTGTCAAGACTTCCAGATCCGGTTATCTGCAGAGATGTTTGATCAAGGGTATGGAGGGTCTCAAGTCTGAGTACGATACCACCGTCCGCGACGCAGATGGTTCGATCATTCAGTTCATCTACGGTGAGGACGGTCTGGACATTGGCAAGGCCAAGTATCTCTCTGACTTCAAGTTCATTGCTGAGAACCACATGTCTATGTTCCACAACCTTGGCATCAAGTCTGAGTTTGGCCGCATCATGAGCGTCGAGGCTTCTGAGTACAACAAGAACGCCGAGAAGAAGTACAGAAAGACTGGTGACCTTGGAGCTAGCGACCCTGCTCTGTCCATCTACTCGCCTGCCCGCTTCGCCGGTAGCACTTCCGAGAAACTCATGCGCGACGCCAAGAAGTACATCGATGAGAACCCTGACAAGCTTATCAAGGACAAGAAGCGCAACATCGAGGGCGTTTCTGGTCTCACCAAGAAGAGTCTCCAGGCCATTATTGACGTCAGATACCTCAAGTCGATTGTCGAGCCCGGAGAGGCTGTTGGTGTCGTCGCTGGTCAGTCAGTTGGTGAGCCCTCGACACAGATGACACTGAACACCTTCCATTTGGCTGGTCACGCTGCCAAGAACGTCACGCTTGGTATTCCTCGTCTTCGTGAGATTGTCATGACTGCCAGTGCTACCATCGCTACGCCCAACATGACTCTGCACGTCAACCCTGAAGTTCCTAAGCAAGAGAGCGAGCAATTCGCCAAGGGCATCAGCAGACTTAGTCTCGCCGAGGTTCTTGACAAGGTTTCTGTGACTGAGAGGATTGGAAGAGGTGTTGCCTACGAGCAGGCCAAGTCCTACACCGTCCGCCTGCAGCTATTCCCTTCGGACGAGTACACCAAGGAATATGCTATCACGGTTGAGGATGTTGCTCGCACCATCGAAACCAAGCTATTGCCCAGACTCCAGAGCGTTATTCGTAAGGAGCTCAAGAAGAAGGGTGACCAGAAGACCCTGAAGAAGTCTGATGCCATGCCCGAAATCGGCGAATCCGCTGGCACAATCGAACAAGAGGTCGGTCGCCCTGAGGGTGAGCGCGAGGGCGGTGACGACGACTCCGACAACGAAGGCGACGATGATGCCACTCGCGACAAGGCCAAGTCAAACAAGACTCAAGGTGGTTATGACGCTCCCGACGACGACGAGGAAGCTATCGTGGCTCGTGGTCGCCGCGAGACGACGCCGGAGGAGGAACAAGAGGACGAAGGCTTCGTTGGTAGCCCCAATACCTCCGACGACTCCGACTCAGATATGGAGGACGCAGAAGCGAACATCAAAAAGGTTGCCTACAGCTCAAAGGAACGTGAAGAGCGTATCAAGGGCAACAAGTACACCAACGATGTTTCCGCCTTCAAGTTCGACGACAAGACTGGCGCCTCGTGTACTTTCACTATTGAGTACGCTGCAGAGACCGCCAAACTTCTCATGCTCAATCTGGTTGAAAACTGCACCAGGGATGCACTTATCCAATCTATCCCCGGTCTTGGTGCCTGTGATCTAGCACAAGAAAAGTTCATGGACCCTAGCACCGGTAAGGAGAGTGAGGTTGATGTGATTACCACCGATGGTGAGAACCTTTTGGCCATGCGCAACCACCAGAACGTGTTGAACCCCAACCGTTTCTTCACCAATGACATTGCCGCTATGCTCCGCTTGTATGGTGTGGAGGCCTGTCGCGCGTCCATCGTGCGCGAGGTGTCAGCCGTCTTCGGTGGTCACGGTATCAGTGTCGATCAGCGCCACTTGAACCTCATTGCCGACTACATGACACGTGGTGGTGGCTACCAGGCCTTCTCGCGTCAAGGTATCAAGGGTAACACATCACCCTTCATGAAGATGAGTTTCGAGACCACTGTTGGCTTCCTTCGCGACGCTGTCATGGAGGAGGACTTTGACGACCTCAGCGGTCCCTCCGGCCGTATCGTCGTTGGCAAGATTGGAAGAATCGGTACCGGTGGCTTCGATGTCATGATGCCCGTTCTGCAGGTCTCAAATCCTCCTCAGGAAGATGCGGAGGAAAACGGCGATGTCATGGCCGTTGACAGCGAAAGCGAGGAGGAAAGTGACGATGAGTAGACTTGTTGTGTTTGCACAAAAAAGCCGGAAATGTGGTGTTGTCTTTGGGAGGGTCTTGATTTGCATTTGAGATGTTATTAGCCATGGTGTTTTCTGATTGTTGTTTAGAGTAGGTATCATATATTCATTCTTTTCTCTTTATCGGCGCCATCCTATTCCTGTTCCTGTATACCGTTGAACCTCGTGCTCAAAATGCCATGAGGTGCTCATGAATCGCTCAACCGAAGGCTAGTCCAAAGATGTAAGTGTAGGCGAGCAGGGGGCTTGACATGAAGTGACCAAATGCGTGCGCGATCTCCGGCGGTATACCACAATCGGCTCTTGGATGGATATCGAGGTCGTTATCAGGTTAGTGTTGGCTGTCAGTTTCCTCCATACGCACGTAATGGGTAATCTCTTTTCATGGCACGCTTATGTAGGAACCGGGTAGGCTGAACTATGTATACGCCCCCATTTTCTGTCGAACAAACCTTATAAATCTTAAGCTTACTGCTTAAAAAGGTTTTGGAGAACATACACAAGATATGTCTCACTGTATAGGGTCCAGCTTCTGCCTTACAGGTTTCAAAGTGCATCAGGGACGTTGACGTCAAGGACAACCGTGACAGAGTTACACTCGTTTTTCCAGGCTTTGCAGCCGTGGCTTTGGCAATGCCCGCCCCTCTGCCTCAGGAGATCGATGTTGGTATGGTCCTCGCTGCTCCTGAGCCGATTACCTATGACCCAGTTGTCGGGGCTACTGCTCAGGTTGTCTCCTACGATTTCACCTCCATGCTTGCCCAAGCCACGGCTCCGGCCACCTCAGTCGCTACCGACGCTGCTGCCACCGCTACTGCCATTGAGAAGAGAGGTGCTGCCTGCACTTCACTGGCTGCTGGCGCTTCTGGAGCACCTGCCTATTCTCCTGACACCCCTGCTGCATTTGCCTCGAACTCGGACTTCGCTTCTGTGGCTATCAATGCCCCTGTTCCTACTGGTTACAGCAATACATTCACCAACGCCAATGCTTCTAACAGGTATGTCTATCTAATCATTATTGACAAGTTCGAAACTTACTGTTACAGTGCCTACGGTTATCTTGGATTCACGACCCTGAGTACTTTTGATACAGCGAAGTGTGCTGCTAAGTGCGGTAAGCTAGGACTGTAGATCATAGTTTGAAGATCCTGCTGATTAGTTTGTTCCAGATGCTATTCGTGGATGCCTTTCATTCAACCTCTACTTCGAAAGGGACCCTAGTGTCGACCCTGGCTCTGGAGCATCTGGCTGCGAGAACCCTGCCAGTGTCACGTACATAAAATGCGTATTTTGGGGAGGTTACGTTTCAAATGCAAATGCCAACAACTATGGGTAAGATTTATCAATGTTTTCATCATCCAAATATCCTGACTCAACATAGACAGTACCGCAACAAGTTTCAGGTCCTGATCGCTGGATCCAACGGCTACACTAATAACACCTTGGCCGCCCCTGCTGGCTACTCTGATGCCATATATTATGGTACCCGTGCTATTGATGCCCCTCTTGATGCTCAGGGCTTCAATACCTTCATTACCAGCAAGATCTTTTCCGGCCCCTTTGATGCTAGACTCTGTGCCGCAGCCTGTGATGCTCAGACTCAGTACGCTATCGACCACCCTTCTGCTGATGGTACACCGGCGAAAAAGTGCCAGTTCTTCAACACTCACATCCTCAACCTGAACGACAACAAGCATCCTCAGGGCCAATACTGTACCTTGTACACTGAGGCTTGGCCTACTAAGTACGCCACTTCGACCGGATCTACTACCAGCAGGTTAGTTTAGTCGATATCAAATCGCACTTGCAAGAGACTGACTTGGCTCCAGCGGCGACAAACTCATCATCGAGTACAGCTACGGCTATGTCAGCACGTCAGCTACAGGGATTGATCCTACTAAGGGTGACCGTAATGGTGCCATTTACCAGGCAGCTGGTGAGATGAAGTCTGATTCTGCCCAACTGAGCTCGGTCTTCCAGCCTTTCTGCTCATCCTACCTTGGCTACTCTGCACTCTTGACAACTGTCACCGCAACCACAACAATGGCCCCTGTTGCTACATCCACTGCCTACGCCACCATCACCGCTCCCGCTATGCACAAACGTGACGAGTCTGAGGATTTCCCTGGTTTGACCACGAACTCGACAAATGCCGTCCCAGCTGTCTTCGACTCCAACAACAACCAGACTTGGTACCTTCCTCTCGAGTCCATCACCGCTGACGCTGATGCAAGCGCCATCGATGCACCCGCCAAGCGCGATCTTTCCACCCCTGCTGTCTTGACCAAGTATCCTGTGACTGTCATTTCTGCTGCTTGCTCAATGGCAGCTAGCCAGGTCACCGTGGCTTCGACCATCACTATCAACCAGACTATCACTGCCGCTACCTCGACTACTGTTACCACGATTGTATCTACCGCCACAGCTAGTGCCGTCCCCACTAGTTCATCAACTTCATCTTCTTCTTCGTCGTCGACCTCATTGTCTTCTTCATCCTCTTTTTCATCGTCGGCTTCGTCTTCGACCGCATCGTCTACCTCATCTTCATCTTCGTCTTCGTCTGCTTCGTCTTTGACCGCATCGGCGACTTCATCTTCTACCTTATTATCAGCTGCATCATCCACCGCCAAAGCTTCAGCCACACCCGTAGCTGACCTCAGACTCCTCATCTCCTCATCCGGCACAAGCGCCGACGGCCAGGAAATCGAGTTTGATTCGGCGACCGCACCCCAGGGTTACTCCAACGCCTACGTCAACTACTATACTTACTCCACCTTCCTCCATGGCCAAGCTATCACTCCCAACTTCGTCCTCGATCCTTCTACCGGCTATCTCAAGGACAAGAAATACGGATACATCATGTCTGTCTACAACAGCAACTTCCCTGGGGTTGGCTTGGCTTACACCGTCATGTTCTTCCCTGCCAACAAGGTCAAGGCTAATGGTTATATCCCTGTCACTTGCAAGGGCGCCAATGTACTTACATGTTCGGCCAAGAACTCTTGGGGCACTGTTCTGAGCAACGTGTTTGTGCATCCTCAATTGGCATTGACAGGAGAGGCTTTCTGGTCACTCAGGATGGGAGATTCGTGGTACAATCCTCTTATTGGCGACGTTGCTGCCAAGATTGGCTTCCAATAATTGCGCCATCTAGGAGTTCGTCATTTACAGAAGTTTATATACACATTCGTGTTGCTTCTTCCGGATGAGACAGCATGTCACTTTACATTTCTGTCGTCATCTTCGTTCTGGCTCTTTGGCATGGATTGTTCTCTTTGTTATACACTCCGAGTAATGTCTCTAATTTAACAAATGAGAAGTTTTGTTTATTCTTGGTTGTCGCATTTTTTGCTTTGGTCGATAGTTTGGACCTCGTGGTGTTTGTGGTGACGGGTGAACTTGAGATTTTGAGACAGGGTCGTGTCTCTCGCATGCTATATCTAGATGCGTATTGCCGCTTCGTACTTGTACTTGGTGGTTTCTTGTTGGAAAGATGTGGTGTATGCTCTATCGGATTGGAATGTGTTTGTCCAGTATTGAGAGGTTCTCGACTTACCATCTCATGTCGTAATTTCAGAATCCGCAATTCACCTTGGGACTCGCGTGCAACCAGACGTCGTCAATGTCAACCATGACCATCTTTTGTGATAACGAGGCATTCGGTATAACTCTTTCCTTGTTAGCTCACTTATAGCGCTGCCACTCTATACAACACACCATCCAGGAATACCTACCTATCGAATGTCACATCCTCGACACAAGTTCTATGTTGCAATCACCGAAAGCAACGACTCCGCATCTGTAACGTAACTTCCGAGTCATCGGAAACATGCTTTAGAGGCTCGAAACGTTGCCATCTCCGCAAGCTTCCGAAAGAATGTTAAAGGCAACTTAAATAGAAGCAAACCAACGCAGTTATATTCGAATTAGAATTGATTACAAAGGCCATTCGGTATAGTTAAGGAAGACAGGTTTTGACGAATTGATAGGTATCCACTCTCTAGGCAGGGATGACATTAACTCAACAGACGTAGCATCACACTGGATGCCGTTGTAGAGAGACGGGAAATTTGTGCCCACCAATTGTGGGCTCATCCGTTTTTCGAGCGAAGTCGTTGAAGTGATAAGCTTGCGTGTACTCCACATCTTCCATTCTTTGTAACACTCGATTGAGGGAGTAATGCCCAGCTCTAACACACGCTGGTCCAGTCTCGCTTTATAGTGTCTATTAGAGCTCTCTTCGGCCTCAGCTAGAACAGCCAAGTCGGGCACTGCATTTGCTACAAGCACGTCAAAGAGATCCGTGTAGTTGGCAACAATACACGATCGGAGAATCTGAGGCACCATCGTAGGCTGTCGGCGAGCGAGCTCAAGGTATGTAGATGGCGCTGCGATCGTTGGGTACCAGATAAGGTATGGCAGGTCTATCGGGCTAGTCTCCGGGGTGATGGTTGCCAGCACGTTGTTCATGATGAGACGGGCATTTACGGCCATGACTAGGTATTTCGAGCTTGGTTGCTGTTGGGACCACCAGAGCGCGAACTGTGTATTGTGATAAATTCCGTGCACGCAGCATTCGATTTCGTTGAGAATCCTCTCAGGCCTCCGAAGACGGGCATAACGATCGATATCACCATAGTATGCGGCCATAAGGATGAGCAGATCTTTCTCTACTGTTGGAAGGTGGAGTGGTAGAGGCATGGAGAGCAAGCTGGTGACGTCGAAGCGAAACTCCTTATCAGATTGAAAGTCGTCGATGCTCATATCCTCGGTGATGTTGAAGTCGTTTTCGAAGTAACCCTGACTCCCAAACCCTAGGTGCTCCTCTTCATTATAAGGATCAGCTGTCGTGAACTTTTGCTTACTGTCCAGAGACCAGCAAACAGCCGTGTCTCCATTGAGACAGGTCTTTTCAGGGTTTTCCAAGTTGACTAAGCGAAGGTAGTCATTCATGACGTTGTATTGGGCGGGCTCAGCCATGACATGATCGAAGATGTCCAGATTTCCACACTCTCGCGCCTCTTCGGCGATGTGAGCGTCAGGGAGGATGGCGAGCTCGCGATATAGGCTTGTGTAGCCAGCGACGGCACAGGCTCGGCCGACATGGTATCTCATGTGTGGATAGCAGGCGACCAGTTGGCGATAGGTCGACTCGGAAGCAGTTTGGGGATGCCAGATGCAGTAGGGCACCTCATTGGGGTTCTGGATATCTGGCACGACATTGCTCATGATCCTTCGTGCGTTGAGCGCGCGAGTGAAAAGCGGGTCAAGCCCGTACAACTCTTCTGCGAAGCCAGGATGATATCGAATCCCACGGACGACGCAGAGACGGACAAGGGGTAGGCCCAAGGCCATAGGCACCCGTTGTCCGTGGATAGCCGCGAGACAGTCCTCCTTGTCGTACTTTTGGACCAAGAGTCGGTCCATGGTCGATGGCGTTGTCGGTCGTGGCATGTTGCAATGGAAGTCGGAAAGGAATGAGATTGGCGGGATGGAAGAAATCGTTTAGGTCCTGTTTACCTCGGGCAGCATTTCGGCCAAATTGAGGGGTATTCGGATTGCTGAATTGCTTTTGGGCGTGGTGTTTACTTCGACGAAGAGAAATGGCGTTATTTGGTGGTATTTCAGTAGTTCCTCTTTCTGAACAGTGAAATAGTGCCCGGTGTTTACTTCGAGAGGTTCAAATGTTGAAATACCGGTGTATTCATCGAATACTCTGAAAATCCTGCCAAGTCAAGCATAATTAGCGTAGTTAAGCTGAAACGGAATTTAGCAAGCACCTCTCTAGCGACAGTGCTATATAACACTATAGAAGACTCTCTAATCGACGCGGTAGTTGCCTAAGCAGTTAGAATCATCGAGGCGGCGATGCTCGTAGTCTTTAAAGCATATACGCGAGCGTAGCGACTAGGCCTAAGGACGCTTTATGTCCGCAAGATAGAGGGGTTATATGTAACTTAAGAGTTCTTAGAGCGACAGCCTAAGGAGTGTGTTAACATATTGCGCATAAAGTAGAGCACCTATAAGGCACTAGTGCTTCGCTTAGAGGGACTTAGACTTACTAGCGATAAGAACTATATAACACTAGTAGAGAAGGTCGCTATCTTCCTCTTTATCTACGGTTAAGACTTATCGTAGAGACTAGTAGCGAACTACTTCTAGCATAGCACGAGGACCGTATTAAAAGTAATATACGAGGTGCTTAGATGTTACGTCGCTCTATACCGCGAGGTCGTTAAGTTTTAAGACCTTAATCTAGAGGAGTTATACGATACGAAGTTTAGACTATTTACCGGGGCGGTCGGTATAGTCGATAGGACTTTAATTAATGTTAGGATACCTATTAGTTAGCATAAAACATAGCGTACGAGGAAGCAGACTATTACCTAGAATGTTATAGTCTACGTTAACTTCTAGGAACGATTTACCTATGTTCTTACTAGATAGCAAGGGTTAGCTTATAATAGTAAGGTCTTCGACGACGTATATAGGAAGGGGATAAAGCTACCTACTAAAGGGACTTACTTCCTCGGTAATGCTAGAATCGCTATATCGGGTGCTATCCTAAACCTATATAGGAGCGTTAGATATTACCTTTAAGAGTAGTTAACGGGTAATAAGCGACCTCGTAATGCGAAGGAGCTCTTTAATCTACGCTATAGTCACCTTCGTAATGTTATTAAGAGAACTATCGGTTAACCTAAGCGGAAGTTCAAAATATTAAGGAAACCGGTAGAGTACTTACTCTAATTCTAGATTAGGTTAGTATACGCGCTTACTACTATACATAACTTCCTTAAGCTAGAGGATAATCCGTATGTCGCTAAGCTAGAGGAGGAAGAGGAGGAAGAGGAGGATAGTAAAGGTAGAGGATCCGACGAGTAAGACGATATAGCGGAATCTAACTACGAGGGCGACGGTGTTTATAACGACGACCTATATAGCGAGGCGAAGTAGGAGATAATTAGGAAAAGAGATAAGATAGCTAACCGTCTCTAGTAGCAATATATAGAGCGATTACGCATTTAAGGCACGTTAGAAGTAGAAGAATAGTTAGTGTTATTATTTTAAGAACTTTAATGTTAATAGCTCTAAAATTCCATAGATTCTTAGAGTTCTATATGGCACTAGCTTCCTTAGCAACCTCCTCTAACTTATTAACAACATTAAGGCCTACGCGCCTCTATATTACCCTTATCTATTAGACTCGGTCCTCCTTTAATATATTAAGAAACGACCTTACCTTCCGCTCGTCCTTAAGGACTTTAAAAACTGCTAACTTTGCTTTAAATAAGGCCCTAGAGTTTATGTCTTTAAAGACTTTCTACGCCTTATTCTACTTACGACCTCGCGCTCGCGTAATAGCATATAGAGCGTTATAAAGGCTATTCGTTATGCCTCCGAGCTAGTTAATAGTATAATTTAATGCGCCTCCTCTAATCTTTTTCTGCTAACCTCTAGTTATAGTCTAGACCTAAGATTGTTAACGTTTAGAGGCCCTTATTCGCTAACTCGATTCTATAGTAGCATTAAGATTAGTAGGTACCGCCGGAGTCCTATCCTCGCTTATAATATTATTATCTCTGCCCTCTCGATTATCCTTATCGACCGCCTAAATACCCTCCTCGTTACTAACCGCATTATTACCTGTCTTACCGCTAGGATTATCTATCGTTAGGCGACTATCTTAACCTTTACTCTAGCTCTTAACTCCGAGTCTATCGATAGTACCGGCAAGGTTGCTTATACTAGAAGTTAATTACTAGGTAGCATCGCTTTAAAGGGCTAGGTTGATTATATCCTAGTTATTAAAGTAGGGTAAGTCGTTAGTATTTCGAGCAACCTTATTAGTTAACTCTACGTTAATGGCCGTTATATCCTCCTCTATTAAAGTAAGTAGCTAGTCTACTAACTACGCATGTTCACCTCTTATAGCAGTACTAGACTAGAGCTAATAATAGAACTCTTTATAAGGCATCGGCCTATTAAATAATATCTTAGACTTTGGATGCCGCTTAATATATGCCTTCTCCTCCGCTAGTCGTAAGTTAAACCCTTCGTTAGCCTTCTTCCCTATTCCTAACACCTCTAATAGAGCGATAAACTTATTATAGATTATCTATATCGTAATCTGCTTCGACTTTAATTACCTCGGTATTAACTACGTAGCATGCTTATCGTACATCTACTATACTACGTAGTTCTATACCTCCGCCTTAAATCCGTTCTCCGCCTCGCTAAATTCCCTTACGCCGTCGATAAGTAATCGTAGTATTATCTCTTCCTTAAAGTTTGTCTAGGTATAGCCCGATGCGCGAGGCTTCTTTATAGTACCTCTACTACCTCCGCCGCGAGGTCGAGGAGTAGTAGGTAGCTATCTAGTTCGTCTAGTTCCTCGGGGCATGTCGTAAAAATTTTAGTGTGTTAGAGTCGAACTATTAGGTCGCTATACTACATAGACGCTCTAGACTTCTTTATTTAGGTATACCCTACTACTAAAACGCTAAAAGCACGTAATCTTAGAGTATTTAGAGCCTAGGGTAACAAATAACGGTATCTACTAAATTCTAGCTAACCCTACTAATTACTAACCGCTAACTTAAGAAAAGCTACTAGAGGTAAATAGGACCTTAGATTTTAAGTAGGGATATTTCCTAGTATGTCTAGAACGATCTGCTCCTTAGCATATAGGTAACGTTATAAATTCGCGTATCGCCTCGCCTAAAGGTAACTAGATATTACAATTTCGCGTAGCGCCTTGTCTAAAGGTAACTAGATATTACAATTTCGCGTAGCGCCTCGCCTAAAGGTAACGTTATAATTTAGCCTATCGCCTAGCCTATAATCTCGCCTATAATCCTACCGTAGACTCGGATAGAGTAACGGAGAGGACGAATAACTAAGGGTCCTCGTATTACATAGTCGAGCTCTCGTTCTATATAATTTGCATGTAGCCTATAAAGAAACACTCGTTTAAGTTAGGGGCTATTTATAGCTACTATGAAGCTTTTACTCCTATTAATAGCTACTATTTATGCTACTTACGTCTCTACTTTTAGAGATGTTAGACCTTACGAAAGAGCGTTCTTCTATTACGTATACCGAGCCGACGCCGCTACCGTAAAGGATAGAATACCTATAAACATATCTTCTAGATGTAGTACTTAGAGTAAGAAAGGGAAGGGCTACATTTGTTCCTTTAACGAATTTAATAAATACATCTCCGATCCTAATAACGAGGACCTTAAAAGTAACTAGGATGTTATAAAAGTAGACTTGCCTAACCCTAACATAATTATAAGAACTATAACCGACGAGATTAGGGGCGGTACTCTTAGTAGCACGTATAACTATAATAATGTACGTAATCGTTTAGCTTAGTTAGTCTATCGAAGCGCTAATAAGCCTTATAAAGATCTAGTCTAACATCGGCCGTAATAACGTTACTTAAACATTCGTAAAAGTTAGTTAATTCTTAAGTAGAAAACTCGACTCTCTAAACGAAGGCCCTATAAAGGATTTTCTAAAGCTTAATGCTTACGCTGCAATTACGTCGGTAGCTAGGATACGTAAGGAGAGAATAATATAAGGGATAACCGAGGACCTACGACCATAAGGCGTTAACGTTTAAATAAGGTTAGTTCCCTTATATTAAGGTGCACCCGATAATAACACTATCCTTATACTTAATGGTTAAGAGACGTTAAAAGAGTCGCAACCTTTAATAAAGCAGGATGTTATAACTCTTATTAAGGAGTAGACAGAGAATTATAGACAGAAGACTACTTATGTTGTAAACATAGAATTAGTAGTTTAAGCGGTTAAGAGTTTATAGTATTCTTATATTTAGTTATAGATATATTGTATAATTAGATCTATTAAGATTATTAAGCTTTTTCTCTTATTTAATAGACTAATTGAATACCTGTAATAACTATAAATTACAGGTGAATTTAGTACCTGCAATACCTTAGCATGCTCTAAGTTTTAACATACCCTACCTATACCTATAATTTATATAGAGCGAAGGAGGGAACAATATATAGTAAGAAGAGATAGATCCTCTTATTAGATTTAAAACCTTTAGTTAGCTAGATCCTAAGAAGACTATATAAGGTTCGACAAAACGCGACAAGCTAGTTAAGACTATTAAGCATCGAAATGTTTAAAGCTTACACTAACCGATAGGCGTCGGAGGTAAGTCTATAAATTAAGCTACCGTTATATCTTAGTAGGGTCGGACGTCTCGCTTCGGTAGTTAGTTAGGTTAATCTTAACTACTATAGGTAGGTAAACTACCTTCGTTTAAAGATATAAGGTTATTTCTACCGTACCGAGGTACACTACGGAAGTAATATCGAACTATGTTTATAGTACGGCTATACGGCGGGATAGAGTACTTAGCATAAGTCTCCTATCTAGACAAAGAGCGGCATAGTTCTTAGTATTTATATATAGATACGAAGTAGATTGTCGTTCTATGCTTCTAGAGCTTTCGCAATTTCTACCTTAGCTAGACGAGGCGTAGAGCTTAGGGTTCGCTAAGAGCATAGTTCGCTAAGAGCATAGAAACGGCTACTATTCTGTAATCTTTTTATAGATCTATAACAATCCTTAGACCTTACGTCTACTTCACTCTATAAATAGCCTATATAGTGCTTTAACTATAGTTAGTAGATACTTCGCGTGCTTTTTACACTCTTTAGAGTAGTCGTATTAATAAGTTAAATAGATACCGACGAAGGAAAGCGAATAACTCGAGTAGGTAGAGGTAAGACTCCGCCCTAGAAACTCCTAAATTAGTTACGCGCTAAGGAGTTTTACCGTCGGAAAATGCTTAGTATAATTACTTAAATCTGTACTAATGCTACATAAAATCCTTTATAGTGCTTAGCTTTTTATGGCCGATAAACGTGCTATTGCTCTAGACTATTATATTACCTTATTCATTTCGTCAAAATCGGAATCTAGGCCTATAGCGCTAGTAGATAGTATGCTAAGGAACCGCCTATTATTTATTGTCTACGACGTAGATAATATAGTAAGACTAACACTTTACTAGCGAGGTAATTATAGTAAAGAGTAGAGTAAGAGCTACTAAGGAAGCATAGAATCGAGGGTAGCGTCTTATGCTGTAACCTCCTTCTACTTACTTATATAGCATATGTAGCACAGTAGGATAAGGATATTAATATAGCTAGGACACGACTATTAATAGGTTTAAACGACCTATAATACTCTAGAGCCGTTGTTAAATTAGACGATCTCGTTTTACTGATTATCGTCTATAATGTCGACTAGGCGCTACGGTTAAAGTTGCTATTAAGCTAACATTAACTAGCGCTATATTATATACTCCCTTTACGTCTTAGTAGGGTCCGTCGCTTTAGTAGCTTCCGTAGTCGGCAGCTTTAGCAGTCGCTCTAGCTAATCTTAATTACTACAGTTAGGTAAGCTAGTGCCATTGTTATACTTTATCCGTATATTTCTACTAATTCTTCGAAGATTCTTAAATAAGGACGTTTATGCTATACCGAGGTGCACTACGACATTATATTAACTTATGCTAATAGTACAGTTATGCGGCAGTAAAGCGTACTTAGTAAGAGCCTCCTATCCTAATAAGAAGGGCGGCATAGTTCTTAATATTAGTTAAAGCGGATCGTCGAGCTTTAATTGCGCCTTTAATAAGCTTAGGCCGTTAAGCTCTAATCGCGCCTTTAATAAGCTTAGCGATCGTCTAGATACGAAGGATTCCGAGATCCTATACCTTAAGGTACGTAATATACTTAGTAACATTACATGTAGCACGATAGATTAAGATTGTTAGATCGCTTAGTGAAGGTCATTAGCCTAGATATAGCTATTATTAGGATTAGACGGCCTACAATGCTCTAGAACCTATAGCATTAATATATAAGCCTCTAGTAGCCGCGCGTAAATTATAAAGTTATCGTAACGCGAGAATCTAAAAAGTAGGCTTAAACCGTTAGTATAGTTAGATGCTATAGCTGCTGTTACATCTCCTATTAATTACCTAGAGCAAATTTAATTAGCTAAATTCTTCGGGGTGCCCGAGCGTATCTCGCTAGTAAGGATATAGCCGTAATTATCTATATAGCATAATGGCTATTATCTTATAAAGTTCTACGCGATAGCGTATTATGTAAGATAAGCCTTTCTCTTAGTGCCTTAGACGCCTTCTTTTGTAATTTCCCTTAGAGATATGAATACTAGGCTATATATCTATAATTAACTCCTATTATAAGTCTTCTCATTATAGAATAGAATCTAATTCCTCTAGTCTTTATCGGTCCTTAGACTAATTCTCTAGGTTTCGTAAGCTTTCATCTACTCTAGAATTAGCCGTAGTTCTCTCCTATAGCTGTTAGCTTATATAACATAACTAACTAAATCTAACAGGTTTACGAGGTCGCTTACCTTTAGAGCTTTTTTTTTCTTTTGCTAGGAGATGCACCTTTACCTAACCATTATAAAGTCTCTTATTCTTACTAGCCTAACGGCATGCTTAATCTTTTTAATAGTCTTAGTAAACGCGTATCTAAATCCTATTATCCTCCCTAACAATCCTTTTAAGAATCGGTAACTATACGCTACTCTATACTACGCTACTAAAGTTATAGTAGTAGTTAAAGATATTACGGATCTAGACCTTACTAAAAGGGCTATAATGATTAGAGATATTAGAACCTTTATGTAGATATTTATATCATTCTTCTAAATTTTAGAGATGATATACTAAATACTTAACTTTATAGTAATTAGAAGGTAGTTATCCCGAGCATAGATGCTATAATTAAAGGCGTTCTATATACGCACATTATCGGTCTCGTTATCTACGATCTTCTAGGTCGCGACTATAGTAGAGACGCTTCTAGTAGAGAGTATAAAACTAGAGAACTTGCTCGTTATAAGGCTAAGTACATCGACTGTATGTTATGTAGGTCTTTAGCTCGACAAGAAATTAGCTAACATCCTAGCTTTCTAGCTCTCTAAGAGATTTTTCTCGCGAATCTAAATACTACTATTACTCTAGCAATAGAGCCCGATTCCCTCCCTAATGCGATTACGTCTTTAATCTACCTAAGATGTGCCGCTTTAGTATAGGAATACAAAGATAGCATCGCCTATACGCTTAAACAATTTAATCTTCCGAACGTTATTTAGTACATTAATGTAGGCAACGGAAACTAGTTAGGATAGGACCCGAATGTTAGTAAGCATTAATCTTCTCTTTATGTTTATATATGCGGAATCGTCTAGGACTTCGACTCCTAGGATTTCCTACTAATCTCTTAGCTTAGAGCTTATCGCTAACAGTTAACGGCACCTGCTACTAAGGTTATCGCCGATGTTTAGAAAGTAGCTAGAAAGCTGAAATCATATAAAGGTATTATAACAAATGTTTCGAACTAGAATGCATAGTCTATAGTTCTAGGAGAATTCGAGAATTTCCCCGATATATAATATAATAAAGCGTAGGATAAGAAGCGATATATCTACCTTCTCGGCGCATAGCTTATAGCTAACAGTATGCTAAATTACGCCCTCGTTAATACTAGCCGTAATAGGCGTATAGGGCTACTGTTATGGGGGTAGGTTAGGTATATAGTAGAAGGAGCTATATAGAGTATAGTAGTATTTAATAGGCTATCTACGGTTAGGTAGTAAAACTAGTAGGCAGGTTTAATAATAGGACGTAGCTCGAAGAGCTATAAACATAGAAGCGGCATAGGCTATATAATCATTCTCGGGCAGAACTTCGGTTCCGTAGCTTACGTAACCCTAGGCAGGGTCACCCTGTTAGCTATAGCACTTGTTATAGGCAAGCGCCGTAATAGTATCCCCTCTCTTAGGTTAAAACTCTAGAGAAACGCTTATTAGGTCTAGGCTTATTAGGGTAGCGTCGGTAGAAGTTTCTAACTAGTTTAGTAGCGTTCTTAAGGTATTCCGCGGGCTTAGTAGTGTAGTCCACATAGCTAGTCCATTTAACAGTGTAGTATAGGTAGGGCTTCTTCTTTAACCGGCGGTCCTAGTATAAGTCGACAATCTCCTTAACTTCCTATTATTCTACGCCTTTAACTTCTATAGGAGGTAGCGGCGGTTAATGTTGTCCTAGTAGGAAATCCTTAGAAGTAGGGCGTAGCAGGTTTAGGTTAAACATAGGATATACCTTTATAGTTGTAGGTAGTTACAGTTTATAGGCGTAAGAACCTACTATTTGTTTAACTATAAAGGGTCCTAGGTTCTTCTAGTTAAGCTTCTTAGTTAGGCGGAGAGTCTATATGTTCTAGGCATTAAGCTAGACCTTCTCTCTAGGACGGTACTAGTAGGTAGGCCTTCTTATCTTATTAGTTTGTTCTTCCTAGCGGGCTTAGGTAGCAAGTATCTTAGTATAGCAGAAATCATAGATCTTTTGCATTTGTTTAGCGAATAGGGCGGCGTCTCTTATAGTAGGGCGATTTCTAGGGCGGATTAGCTTAAAACCTAGTCTAGGTTTAAACCTATATAGGGCGAAGAAGGGTAAGACTCTTATTGTCTTAGACACTTAGCTATTACTAGTAAACTTAGCAGAGGACAGCTAGTTAACCTAGTTATCTTATAGATAGGACACATAGGCTCGTAGGTACTATTTAAGGATAGCGTTTATCCTTTCGGTCTATCCGTTAGATTAAGGGTACTAGGCAGTTAATAGTTATGCTCTTATGTTTAGGATTTAGTAGAGGTGCTTCTAGAAGGTAGAAACGAATTAGGTTCCTCGATTAGAGATAATAGAGTCTAGTAGGCCGTATAGTTTCTAGATGTTGTTACGGAATAGACGGGCTAGTTCTTCGGCGTTATAGGTACCCTTATAGGGTATAATATAGCGGAACTTAGTAAGGCGGTAGACTATAACTAGGATAGCATCGTATCCCTTACTATCGGGTAGGTATATAATAAAATCCATTAATAGGTGTTACTAGGCTTTTCTAGGGATAGGCAGAGGTTTTAGGACGCCTTAGTAGCCTTCTCTTAATGGTGTAATCCTCTTATAGGTCTAGCAGTTCTTTACCTATTATTTAGTATACTTTAGCATCCCTAGCTAATAGAAGTGTCGTTATAGTATCTCGTAGGTTTTTATACGGCTAGGATAACTAGAGGATAGGTTATCGTAAGCCTCTTATAGGAGGGAGGCCTTTAGTTCATTAGAATCGGGAATATATAGCTTCTTTCGGTAGAATAGGAGTCTAGCCTCTTAGGAGCATTTAGTAAGTAAGATCTAGGGGTGTTTTAGTAGGTCTTTATCTAGTGCTTCTAAAACTTCTAACGGTAGAGGGTCTTGCTCGTATACTTTCTATAGTAATTCCTTTAGCTAGTTAGGTAGTAATAGTGTCTCTTACTTAGTAGTCTAGGCGGGCTATTATAGAGTTGTCGTATTTAGATGTATAGGCTATTTAGGCTTTAGCTAGGCTAGAAATTCTTCTAGGAACCCCTCTAGGTTATAGCGTTTTAATATCGTTTAACTCTAGTATAGGAGGCGTTTATCCCCCTCCTAAGGCATGTC
>JGI24891J29808_1000206_pt1 | contig 63185 bp, 48 predicted proteins | sample FreactcultuFSWF8_FD_29808 | JGI IMG/M metagenome (IMG submission 29808)
GAGCAGCTGTGTCAGGCCTGCTCGGTGGCGTGGGTGGAGCTGTTGGTGGCCTTCTGGGTGGGCTTGTTGGAGGTGGCGCTTTGCCATCAGCAATCACTGGCATACCATCACCAGTTTCAGGAGTCGTCGTCAGTGCTACCAACGGAGCTGTCGCCACTTGCACCAATCTCATCTGTCTTCAAGCCTCTCTACCTGGACTCTTGGGCTTGAACCTCAACGCCATTCCCACTGGAGGCTCAGGCGGTTCCCTGCTCGACGTCGGTGTCAAGATCCTTGGTGGTGGCGCCGCACCTGCTGCTGCACCCGCTGTCACAACAAACCTCAATGCCATCATTGCCGCTGCCAGTCAAGTGTCATCAGTCGTCAGTGCCAGCCAATGCAACAACCTCATCTGCCTTCAGGCCTCTCTTCCAGGAGTCATCAGTTTGAGCGCTGGTGCCATTCCCACATCAGGTGCAAACCTCGGCAACCTTCTCGGCGTCGGTCTCAACCTTTTCGGTGGAGGCAGCGCTCCCACAATTGCCACAGTCTCTGCAGGCACAGGTTCAGCAATCGTTGCCGCTGTCACCACATCCGTTTCAATCACTCCCATGTCGGTGGCCGGTCAGCCTTCACCAACTGGACAATGGGTCCCAATTACATCCTGGATGTACATTGCTCCAGGTGGCTTGTTCTGATCTGATGGGTTGAAGGTAAGATGGTTGTGATGAGATGATGGTGTCTATGATTGATTATGGGAGTATTTTATGACAGTTCTAATAACAAAGCATGTTCTACGTACCAGTCTGTGCCACCCTCTTTGTGACATGTCTTCGTCTTTCATCTCCGCTCATCGTTACTCGTCCATGCTGTCGTCGTCCATTACTTTTTCAATATCTCCTTTGTGACCTTCTTTTCAGTCTGCTCCAAAAGAGTCATCATGGCAGTACGTCTGTCGGTCGCACTATCACCTTGCAGCACGACCTTCGTGCGAGGAGCAATCTTGGGATACTTCGGATCCGAGGCTTCTTCACCAACAACGGCACAATAATGAATCATGCCATTAGGCGACTGCGCGGACACGACCTTGAGGCCCTTTTCTCTAGGATACAGCGCCTGTGCATTCGCTTTATATTACGTACCTCAGCACATATACCTTGGAGAAAGAAATAAAAAAGACTCATACACTCCCTCAACTTGAGACGAGAAGGGCGACGTGGCCAAAGGGATAGAATTACCTGTTATCTGACTCGTGATGTCCGAAACCGTGATGACTTGAAGGACTTGCTCGCCAGTGCCTTGTTTGATTGCTGGAGGCATTGTTGTTGTTGTTGTATAGAAAGTCTCCAAAGAGAATTGGCTACAATGTGGGCTGCGATATGGTTGACGATAGGTGTGAGAAGATGGCTGGTATACAGAGGAGACTCAAGGGAGTGAATTTGTGGTTGCTAGTGGTTAGAAACTTGGAAGAACAGCTATGAGCCTGTGGCGTCTTTTGACTCGCGAGGGTCACAGCCACTATTGTAGGGGATTTCGGTAACGAACAGCTGAGATTGTCTTATCTGGCGCATGGTTGTTGGCATTCTCAGGTTGATAGGAATATAATTGTCGGAATACAGAGAGGTTGGCAGTGTCTGGAGAGTGTATCGTTGAGAGACGTGCTCGATTGGAGTCTTTAAGCTCTCCTCTTTTCGACTATATCCTCCCCGTGTGCTCAATTCTGTCACTTCTAGCCATCTCCTACGGCCATGCCCGGGGTTATTTAGTCTGTAGAGATGCACAATGTTTTTAAGATCTCTCTAGTTGTCCGCAGAGAGGCGCTAAGTATCACACTCTCAGTGGAGGCTACACTGATCTTAAAAACATTGTGCATTTCTACAGGGTGCGCGTAACAAAGTTTAGCACACGGGGAGGATGTATACATAGCTGACTATCTACACCTTCTCGAGTACCTCGATACTAGGATAGCGTTGGATAACAAGACCCCGACTGTTTGATACGAGCTTCCCCTGCCGGTAGCTGACACATGGCAAAACAGCCGGTCAGCGCCGATTGACGAGCAAAGACAGACGCCACTGCTGTCATCTGGGAACCACCAACATCGTCCAAGAATCATGAACAGCTTTCAGACTTTCACGAGAAATAGCTGAATGAATGGTCAGTGGGCAGTGTTCGCCTTCCTGGCTGCGCCTGGTCTACAGCTCTTGTACATGTCGCTCGAACACCCTTTTTGGTATTTACCTTGCGATCTACAGTAGATACAACTTGAAAAGGAAAGGTGGGACGTGGTTTACTGAACAGATGCAGCGCGTAGCCACCTCCCCGTGTGCTAAAATCTGTCACGTCTAGCCATCTCACGGCCACGCCTAGGGCCGCTTGGACTGTAGAAATGCACAATGTATTCAACATCGGTCCGGCCGTCCGTAGAGAGTTCCTAACTGTCGCACTCTCAGTGGACGGCTGCACTGATCTTAAAAACATTGTGCATTTCTGCAGCATGCGTGTGACAAAGTTTAGCACATGGGGAGGAAGGGTTCACCACATCTTTTCCCGAGATTTGGTGCATGTCGATCAGGAGATGGACAAACTCTGCTGTGTTTTGATGTGACTCGTGAGTGGAGTCCGAAGGAAGAGGGGGAATGTGTAATGCGTGGGTAGGATATGTAATGATGCAGTGTATGTTTGGCAGTGGAAGTACATGGAAAGAAGTCCGCGGAGGGGAAAGACGAAGGAGGGGTCTCTGCACGATGACTTGGTTACTGTATTGCTTCGCATCAAGTTGCTCGAAGATGGAGTGATTGACTGCAAGCATAAGTGCCGGTCAGAAGATATTCAGCAGGCTTTGGAGATGACTGAATATAGACATCCTTGTCTGTACATGGCCAACAGAGTTTCTTCTGCATGGCTCGCTTGTCCTGGCAAAAGTCTAAAGAAAGGTTGCTTGACTCTGTTCGTCCATCGTCCGAACGGTGCCGCCCACGGTCCCTTTGCCAACGGCGTTTTTGCATCGAGTCAAGAGCGGAGTTTTGGAGGGCAAGCTCGGAAGACGACCAAACTTTGCTTTGCGCAGCTTGGGCTCGACCTTTCGCCTTTTCCAACTTCTACCTCTGACCTTTCCTCCTTCACCTTCCATCAACTCTCTTCTACGACTATACATCAGTAGTAAACCATTTTCATACCATACCAAAATCTTGCTGGACCCTGGAACGAGGACCCTCCCCATACTTTTAGTGACGATATCTTTGAGAGGATAAGCGATACCATGCCGACAAGCGTGCCCAAGGACTCTGGACTGGGTGTTTGCAAGCAATGTCAGGTTCATGATGCTGTGGAAAATGTTCGATCCCGACCCATGTGCAAGTAAGCAGAAGCACCAGCATTCATCATCGCAAGAAAACATACTGACTTTCCAACCAGGGACTGCTTTTGCAAGTACATCGCAACCAAAGCCGTGAAGCGCATGGAAAAGTTCCGCACCAGATTCTCCACAGCAGGCCAACAACGAGTACTGCTCCTACCACTCTCAATGGGCGTTTCCTCACTAGCACTCCTCCACTGCTTAGACGAACAACTCAAACGCCAGATCGAAAACACTGGACGCACCGGATTTGCCCTACAAATACTACACGTCGACATGACCGCCGTAGTCCCCGAAGGACCTTCAGAAAAAGACTTGGACGCAATCAAGGAACGCTACCCAACACACACCTACACCTCCATTCCTCTTTCCTCAGTCATGGAAGTAGAAGATATCCAGGACTTGCTCAAACAATACAACATCGACACACCCGCCTCCCTAGCTCTCGCCCACGAAGGCATCGAAACCACAAACCTTGAATCCCTCCAAAAGCTCCTCCAAGCAATCCCAACAGCAACAGCAAGATCGGACGTCCTCCAAATCCTCCTCCACAAACTCATCGTCGATTTCGCAAAAGCGGATACCTGTGAAGCCATCGTCTGGGGCGACAGCACGACCAGACTCGCGGAAAAAACACTCGCGGAGACGGCGAAAGGCAGAGGATTTGCTTTGGCCTGGTTGGTTTCTGATGGCCCATCACCGTATGGAATTGATTTCTACTACCCCATGCGCGACCTGCTGAAGAAGGAAATCCACGCATACGCAACCTACACAAATCCCCCTCTATCTCCTCTAGTGGCGCCAGAACCACCGCTGGAGACGGTGGTGAGTGCCAAACACAGCACCATTGACGGATTGATGCGCAACTACTTCGACGCCGTGGAGAAGAATTACCCCAGTATCGTGGCCAATGTGGTCAGGACGACTGCAAAACTACAAGCACCTGGCGTTGGTGCTGGAGACGCAAGTTGTAGTCTTTGTGGTTTGCCCTTGCTGCTCACACCCAGAACCGAGGAGGGCTTGGTTGCTGAGGGCAAAGCACCACCGCCGTTGTGTTATGGTTGTATGAGAAGTGTGCCCATGTTTTCGCCTTGAGAGCGAAGCTTCAGACGAGCATGAGCGGGCTTCAGACGAGCATGGTGGACTCTTTCAGCATTTTTCCCTGTTTTCTCCTTTTGTTCTTCAAGCGTTCTATCACGACAGCATTGTTTTTGGGGTTTCTTGTTTTTTCCATCCTCTAATGATTGGCCCTCACATATGGGAGGCCCGAGGATAATGAGGATGCACTGTTCGGTTGGGAGCTTGTCCATAGTGCAAAAACGACAGCAAATTGGCATGGGCATTTTTATTCCCCAATGATTACATATCAGAATGGTCGAAATTGTTCAAACAAGGATCGTCTGATTTGCTTCATCGTGATTCTTACCTCAAGTAAAGAGAGTTGAGTAGCATCAGTAGAGAAATGATCTGGTTGATCACGGGAATCGGATATGCTTCGCGAGAAAAACTTGACAATCAATGGTATCTAACAACGCTATCGTCGAATGGGGGAATCAAACCGCTAATAACTCCAAGAAACACAAACATAAGACACAGAAACGATATTTCCCTGGTATTACAGCCTACTCGTCTTCTTTCGTAGCATGTTCTTCATAAACAAAAGAGAAATCTCAACAATCAACGACCCAACCCTCCAGTCCTCACCTAGCGGGCGTCTGGATACTAGCCGGCGAGGGGATGCTGAGGGTACGCTGAATGACACAAATCAGTCCTCATTGTGATCATCTTCTGTCAGCACGCATGGTACCAGTGTCTTGTTCAGTGTAAACCGGACGACTGGCATTTCCTCTCTCCAGGTCAGGTTCTCTCCTAGTGTTGCCGCCACCGAAGTTGAGCCATCCACCTGACTTCTTGGTCGCAGGTGCAGCGGTCGGTGCAGGACGGCGAACATCTTGGGCACCGTCGGTGTGTGGGCGAGTCTCCTGAAGGAACGCTCTACGGTCGTCTTCTTCGTCACTAAAGTCCTCGTACGCCGTGGCGGGTGGAGGGTGGTGACCGTTGCGACCCTTAGTCGCCTTGAGAGCATCGGGCTTGTATAGGCTGTCAAGATGTTTCTCCAAAAGTCGGCAGTTCTTGGTGTTGGCCTTGAAGTAGGCATCGGCAATATCGCCGACGAATGGGACGAGACCGATAAGGAAATCAACAGCGACGTTGATGAGCATTCGAATGAGGATGTCCATTGGTAGGCCTCCCTTGACCTTCATGCAGCCTCTAACGAGCAGCAAGGCAATGGCAGCGTCGATAGCATCTCCAGCAGCGGGCACTATACCGATGATGGAGGACCATCCGAAGCGAGTACCGAGGAATTCGAACAGTGACATGTCCAGTCTGTAGGCGCGACGGCGCATTTTGGCAAGGACGTCGGCATCGTGTTCGGGGATGTATGCGGGAACAGTCTTCTTGACCTTCTTCTGTTTGCCGGGCTTGCGTGGGTCGTCGATGTATACGAAGAACGGGTCCTGTGACGGGCATTAGTATGTGGATTGTGCTGAAGGATACCAAAGACTTACCTCATCGCCACAGGGCTTCTTGCTTTGGTATTTTGCCATCTGGCCGCGCAACATCTTGTTGGCAGCATACTTTCCTACGACTCCGGCCATGTTTTTGATGTTTCTTGCTGTTTGGTCGATAAAAGGAGAATATATCGATCAGAGCAAGGAGGTCGGTGATGCAGACTGGTAAGAGTAATGTAGCAATTCAAAAATAGCAATGCTGGGAGACAAAGAAGTCTTGGTTGTGCTTGTCTCAGAAAGAGCTTGTTGTACTTGTAGAAAGGCGCGTGGTGAGACGGTTAGGGGAAGTCGCAACTGGGCGTCAAGCTTCAAGGCGGTTGCTGAGGGAAACCACGAGCTTCAGAAGAATGTAGCGCTTGGATGAGTTGGCGTGATATAATTGCTCGTGAAAACACAGCGATAGTCGGCCAGCGCAACAATGACTTGATACCTCGTAGATTGCACCATGGCGCAACTTGGTTTTAACCTGCTTGATAACCCCATGATGATGGCATTTCAAAAAGTATCAAAACACAGCCACTTTTTGATGTCACTGCTTCTGCTGTTTCCGAAAGTTCTAGCCACAGCTCGACCAGCGCCACATCCATGCACCGCCTCACACGCGCTTAGGATCGGGCCGGCGCTAAGTCCGATCTGCACGGGGCAGTTGCACCCGGAACGCGTCTGTAGCTGACGTGGGAGCTTCGAGGGGACGATAGCGCCAGAGAAGGGAGTTTTTCTCTGTCTTGACACAAGGCACGTTTTTCTAGGAGCAACAACCAAGAGCTAGGGAATCATGCGGTCGTGGTTTCAACTATGCACTGCTGTGCTGCTGGCATTGCTGGCTCTAGGAGTTCATGGCAACGAGGTCAAGATCGTATGTTCTGCTGTTCAATTGCGCCGACTATAGCTGCCAGGATACTGACTCTTAACCAGGACCAGAAGGAAGTAAACCGACAACAATGCTCAGGCATGTTCAGCCGCAAAGGTTGGGGAGGAGCTGTAGATCCCTTCATCCTGACCAAGTTTGTCAAGCCCGAGGACATCCCCGAAGACCAGGACCCCGTCGTATCGCTCGTCATGTTTGAGTGGTCAGACCGTGACTATGTTGGCAAGCTCATGGACGATACAGCCTCGGACCGTGCCTACATCTGCGACGCCACGGCAATCGAAGCCAAGTTCTGCAACACTACCGAGGAGGGTGAATTCATCTTGTCTCAGGACTCGGGAAAGAGCAAGAGCTTGATCATTACCCAGGCCGTACACCTCAAGAATCCACCTGCCATCAACTACCCTATCAAGCGTACCGGATACTACTGCGTTGGCACCTATGGCTATACTGCAGAGAACTACAATGGCATTGTCGAGTTCCGCAACAGCTACGGTGAGCTGCCTGCCGCTCAGATCGCAAAGTTGCCCTTCTATGGTGCTCTTACTCTCGTCTATGCCCTTGCGTCGGCTGGCTGGGCTTTCCTCTATTTCCAAAACCGTCACGATATCCTGCCCGTCCAGAACTACATAACAGCCATTCTGGTCTTCCTCGTTATCGAAATTTTCATGACATGGCTCTTCTACGACTTCCAGAACAGACACGGTCTTAGTACAGGTGCGAAAGCACTCCTAATCGTGGTCTCGGTTCTATCTGCTGGCAGAAACTCTTTCAGCTTCTTCCTGCTGCTGATTGTGTGTATGGGCTATGGTGTCGTGAAGCCTAGCCTGGGCCGCACCATGATCTGGGTTCGCTGGCTCGCCATCTCCCACTTCATCTTCGGCGTTGTCTATGTTATCGCATCGCTTTCGGTCACCCCTGAAAACGCAGGCCCTCTGGTTCTACTCGTAGTTCTGCCTCTCGCAGCTACACTGACGGCCTTCTACATTTGGACGCTTAACTCGCTCAATGCCACCATGAAGGATTTGATGGAACGCAAACAGACCATCAAGGCTATGATGTATCGCAAACTCTGGTGGTGCATTCTCGGCTCCATCGTTGTCATCTTTGTTTTCTTCTTCGTGAACAGCTGGACTTTTGCTGGCGTCAGCGATGAGGACTTCGTACCTACCCACTGGTCTTCGCGCTGGTTCATCTTGGATGGTTGGCTCAACCTGGTTTATTTGGCCGATGTTGCGTTTATTGCTTGGCTCTGGCGTCCAACAGCAAACAACCGTCGTTTCGCCATGAGTGACGAGGTATGTGTTATTTGATCCACGCAGACCCACTCCCTGCTAACGAAACTCCTAGATTGCTCAAGACGACGAAGGCTTCGAGATTGCTAGTATGCGTTCTTCTCTCGACTTTGACGACCCAGATCTCGAAGGCGCACCTCCAGCTTACGATGCACCTCGAAACAACGCTTCGAGCTCCGCAGCGAACCGTGACGCATCACCTTTGCCAGCACCAAAGCCCACAAAACCCGCTCAGCTGCCCAGGGAGTCGTTGGATGGCGAAACGATATTCGCAGTTGGCGGAGAGGATGATGACGACGAGAGGTGGAGTGAAGATGACAGTGACAATGAAGGCAAACATCTGACAGGGAAGAGAGATTGAACACATCGCAAGACATGATTTGGTTCTGAGAGAAACCAATTGGCGGAAATCTCCTATTCATCTGTTATCACTCATTGGGCGGCGTTTGGACCCGTCTTCTACAAGACTTTTTTCCCCTTGAAATGCAAGTCTTTCCCTCCTCATCATGATTTTCATGCACATTTCGAATTTCAATGCCTTGAGGCTTGAGGAAAAGCCCATGCCAGCTGTGTCGTTGACTTTCCCTTCGCGAGTAGAAGAACTGGTCGTTCTTCCTAAACCAACACATGTCCATTCAGAGCGGCGCTTCCTCTTGATTTTTTTTTGAGACCACTACATCGAAACCTACAACATCGTGCTTTTTGATGGCTGTTCAGCAAGGTGCCCTACCGGGCTGATAGCTCAGTCCTGGCACGATTCTCATATCCCTACATTCACGTCAAGGAGAATGTGTTATGGAAGGAAGGCAATTGATACGAAGAGACGAAAAAAGGACTCAACAGAAAAGACAAAAACGCCGTGGGTTCTTTCGCTAAAATCGAGCATGCAATAACAAAAACGAAACAGAGTAAGCACTCTTTCAACCCGCCTTGTGCGTGTAGCCCAAAAAAGTCACACCCTTTTTCTCCGATCCAATGCAAAGATTCTGTGTTGTGTGATTTCCTTTTCTCTTAAAGCCCAGCCGAAAAAGTGATTAGAAAAAAACGAGAAGAAGAGAAAGGCCGAAGTGTGTTGTGATGTCTTTTCTAGAAAGACGGGTGGTGGTTTTGATGTTGGGGTCATACGTTGTTTAGGCCGTGTCGTAAGATTTGGTCCATCTAGCCCACGTGTTGGTAAAGGAGCAGAGGTTCGCCAACGTGTTCGATCTCTGGAATCGTACAGCGCAGGTCGAATGCTTTTGATAGCACAATCTTGAAGATCTGGTTGTTGTTAGTGATGCCCTGAACCCCCAATATGCGGAGTACTGACCTTCTGAACGTTGATGCTGTGACTGGTACTGCTGAAGATCAAACTTGCTTTCATGGCTTTTGCAAAGCGCTTAGCCTGTAAAATTGTCAGACGGAATTCAAACAAGACTCCGATGTGGTATATGCGCACCTGCATGCTGATCTCTTCTTGCTCTTCGCGAGGGAAGTTGACAAAGTGGTCGTATTTCGTACCGACCAGGAAAGGGATGGCCGTCTTGTTGAAACCCCTGCCTTGACGATACCACTCCTTGATGGAGTTGAGTGTGCTCTTACGGGTCAAGTCGAACATGAAGAGGATTGCGACGGCGTCGTTGCAGACAAGAGGCAGCATGTTGACGAATTCGCGCTGACCACCCAAGTCCCAGATTGAGAAGGTGATTTCCGTGTTGCGGATGCTAATCGTCTTTTCCATGAAATTCACACCTAAAAGGGAAGGTCAGCACGTGTGCGAGAGCAGAGTATTGAAGAGAGCGTTGCGCACCAAGAGTCTGAATGTAGTCCTCGTCCCAGCTTCCCTCGACGTACTTGACCATCAAAGAGGTCTTGCCAATCTGTGCATCACCGACCATTCCGACCTTGATAACGACGCTAGCGTTCTTCTGTGCTTGTTGTCGTTGAGCATTCTGATCGCTGTAGTCGCTGTTTTGACGGTTCAAACGGGAGCTCGGTCTGGAGGGGTATTGCGGCATCTGGTCTTCCGAGTGTTGAGGGTCGGGAGTGTTGTCTTGAGATTGGTAATTGGAAGCGAAACCAGTGTCGGAGTAGGAAGTCTGAGGCCTGCGGGCAGAATCGGCGGAGTCTGAGATGTTGTGGTTGTGGATATGGGGGAGAGCGTTGACAGATGAGGCAGTAACGGTGTGCATGCTCGCGTCCTCCAGCGAGGCATCAGAGGGCGACGGCTGCGGGACGGGCTCTGCGTAGTCCATTGTTTAATTGCAGAGGTGTTGCTAGGCGGGCGGCCTTGAATTCCCGTGACTTGTTATCGCGAGGGCAGACAGCGGGTAGAAATAGCAGGGATGGGCAGTGACAGGAACCACAGGTCGAAGATTGGGCACTAAGCCGGAGAAGCTGTTCGTCTACCAGTCAAAGCGCAAGGCGGTCAATCGAGTCGGGATGGTACACGGTCCAGCGCGCGATACAAAGGACACCAGGTCGAATGTCTTTCTATCAAAGAGAAGATGGAGCTAGAGTTGAAGCAGGAGCGATGGAGGAAGATGCGCTGGGACTGTTTGTTTGCTTGGGGGAGACCTGCATGCGCTTCCGTGTGTTTGGCCGGGCCCCACGCTTGATCCCACTCGCCAGCCACACGAGCGGAACCGCGCCAAGAGCAAGAAACAAGCGTCATGCCGACCGAACCAATCATTTTCTTATCGATAAGCTTCCTGTCTTTTTCGTCGCGCCGCGAAAAGTCCATCCACGACATCAATTCACGCCACACATCAACTACACATAATGAGCAAACGCACAGCAGACCAATCCGAGGAGGACGAGATCCGCGCCCTCAAGTCGGGCCAAAGACCGCAGGACGGCCAGCCCGAGGAGCTCGAGTTTGAGGACGAGTTCGAGGATGAATTTGAGAGCGAAGACGAGATTCTCGAGGCTGGTGTTGATGGCAGACCCGACGAGGAGCGCGAGGCCGAGGAGCGTGATGGTGTGTACCTTCTTCGATCATGCTCTACATGATGCCAAGTACTTATGATACAAACAGCCATGGACGTAGATCAAGACACTTTTATTCCCGGACGACACAAACTCGAAGCTGGACAGACGCTGGCCCCGGATACTTCAACATACGAGATGCTGCACAACCTGGAAGCCCCATGGCCGTGTCTCTCTTTCGACCTCGTCAAGGACCAGTTGGGCGACAACCGCAAATCCTATCCTCAAACCGTCTACGCCGTCGCAGGTACCCAGGCCGCACAAGGAAGCGAGAAGGAGAACCGCATCATGGTCATGAAGATGAGCAGTCTGGGCCGCATGGACCGTGGTGAACAGTCCGAGTCGGAAGATGAGGAAGATGACGAGGAGGAACAATCGCTCGAGCCCATTCTGGAGACCAAGGACATTCCCTTGAACACATGCACAAACCGCATTCGCGTGCACCAAACCCCGCAAGCCTCATCATCAACTCCTCCCACCACTCTCAGCGCCGTCATGACCGAGTCCGGCGATGTCTTCATCCACGACGTTACTCCCCACCTCGCCTCGTTCGACAACCCCGGCATGACCATCACCCCCCAACAAAATAAGCCCGTCAGCACCATTCGCGCACACAAGAAGACTGAGGGTTACGCTATTGACTGGTCACCACTTTTCCCCGCTGGCAAGCTCTTGACTGGTGATGTCGATGGTCGCATCTTCGCTACCACTCGCACCGAGGGTGGTGGCTTCGTCACCGACACAACTCCCTTCACTGGCCACAGCAGCTCCGTCGAGGAATTGCAATGGTCTCCCTCGGAGCGCAACGTCTTTGCCTCTGGCTCTGCAGACGGCACCGTCAAGATCTGGGACGCCCGTTCCAAGTCACGCAAGCCCGCTCTCAGCGTCCAGGTCGCAAACACCGATGTCAACGTTCTCTCCTGGTCGCGCAACACCACCCACTTGCTCGCCTCAGGCCACGAAGACGGCGAGTGGGCAGTCTGGGACTTGCGCCAATGGAAGCCCTCGGTCACCACCTCCCCCAAGCCCAACTCCGTCGCCTCATTCAAATTCCACAAGGAGCAAATCACCAGCGTCGAATGGCACCCCACCGACGACTCTATCGTTTCCGTCTGCTCTGGCGACAACACCCTTACTCTTTGGGATTTGGCCGTCGAGCTCGATGATGAGGAGTCTCGCGACACTGCTGGTGTCCAGGATGTGCCACCCCAATTGCTGTTCGTCCACTACATGGAGCAGATCAAGGAGTCCCACTGGCACCCCCAAATCCCCGGTGCTCTTATGGCTACCGGTGGCAATGGCTTCAACGTGTTCAAGACCATCAGTGTTTAGGTTTAGTTACAACCCCTTTTCTACTGTTCATATCTATCAAAAATCATTCACGAAGCAAAAAAGTCGTAAAATGTTTCTGCCTTTCTGTCCTTCTGCATTCATCTCATTGTGTGAATCACGTTTACCCGAAGTAAATGGAGGCTTCACTTTAACCTGACCATGCTATTTACATGCAAACGCTATCCAAGCTCCCCAGCTCCCTTGCACCCCGAAAAACGATGCTATGAAAATGCACAGTTGAATTCGTCCAGTGCTCTCTGTTCAAAGGAAGCTTCAACTTCCAGTTACTCTCCTTCCACCGTCCTTCTTCAAAAACCCCTGATTCTGTACAGAAACTCTCCTCTGTTGCTTCTGCTCTCTCGTGGGACTGTGCACCTCCTTGACACTCTCAGGGACCTGAGCTGAAACTCTACGAGCAGGTTTCTCTCGAACAGGGAGGGGTTGCGATGGTGTCAGATTCGTGGTCGCACGTCTCTGCATCCTTGGAGCTGTAGGATTGGACGGGTTGGACTTGTGGAGTCGTTTAGGTACAGGTGAGATGGGCCAGAAAGGCGGAGATGCTGGTTCTGTGCTCGAAGGTGTGGTCTTGGGCTTTGACTTTGGTGTTCGTGGTAGAACAGGGGGTCTCTCGTCATTGACCTGGTTCTCGCCGTCGGTGTCGCCTGGGGTCTCTTGCTTTCTGGATTCTCGTTAGTCAGGTATGGATTTGGTGAAGTGGTAGGGGGAAACCTTACTCCTCGGCAAAATGTGGGAAAGTGTAGTATCTTTCTGGATCCCTTGGATCTGCATCGGGATCGTAGGTAGTGCCATCGACCTCTTCTTCCCGGCTTGTGTTGTCGGCGTTGACCTCGTTGTCGTCCTTTTTTCTCAATGTCTCTGTGGACTGTCGTGCACTGCTGATCTTTCTGATGAGAGACAGCATTGTGAGATTGTTATGGAGAAAACGACGTAGATGTTTTAGCTTGAGAGTTTGCTACAGTTTGAACGGCGTATATGGCTGATTCCTTGTTATATGTCGAGGATTCCGACTGGCGTTTAAGCAATGGGGAGATTGTGTTGCTGTTCGACAAGAATATATGCTCGACACCAGTCTGACGAATTACTTTCGGCTGCTCGACAAATTCGAAGACCAGAACTTGGATACGAGTGCAATTCGAGTATCTGGGCAGGACGATTGGTCCCGAATCGAGCAACGAGTTATGAGTTGACCCGTTGATTCTTCAAGGAATTGGTGTTCTAGTCGTCAGTCTTCTAACAAGCTTGAGAGATTAAGCAGACGTTCGACAGGTGGTCGACGTCAAGTTCGACGAGGGACAAGTGATCGAAGGATGTATCGAAGTTTGACAATTTCGACAGGTTTGAGTGATCGATGTGTTAGTCTTTCGACGAGTTCAATAAGTGTGGTCGATTGCCGACGTCTGAGACACAAAGATTACAAGACATGGTTAGAAGAAAGAAGCCTATATAGGTGGTATACAAACAGGCAGTGACAATAGATACAACAATGCAAGAGATACCAAAGGCAAGCAAACCGGTCAGAAATGCAAGCGTCAAACGTACGGATGCTGCTGCTGCATTAATGCATTGCTTCGTTTCTTGTTTTTGAAAGTGGTATTGTTCGGCGTTTGTACTCTGGACATGTGTGATGTCGTGCAGACATGTCAGATTTTATCGTGCCCCTCTCCCAGTACTACTAGCTCGAACCACTTGATTGCTATGAAGTCCTGAATATCGGCCCGGTTATGACAAAGCATATCCTGAAAATGGTTATATTGCTTCTTTGAAACTATTTCTTGCTACCTTCCTGGTTGTTCGTGGCAGTTGGTCGCCAACACTGTTGCGCTGGCCAGATCATGTGTCTTGCTTCTTATGCAGACACCCGCCTGTTACGTCTCAGATATGCGCATGCAGGGCGGAGATCATGCCATAGGGCTGCAGTGTGCAAACCCAGCATACGAACTGCCGTGTAGATGTCCCCATCAGCAGTCTCGGCATGATAGGCGTAAGAGTTTGATAGACATAACACCAGCACTGAGCTCCTGAAAAGAGGTCACCCAAAGGCTCAAATGATTTGAGAGACTGTGGCCTTGTGTCGGCCTTGATTGAATTGCCGGTGCAGACCTTCTCCAGATTTATGTATGTTACACAGCTTTGACTTTCTTCAGGTCGTTCAGAACCATATATCTCGACACACTGATCCAGCCCCATCTGAACCACCTCATCTGACTCTCATGCGCGCTTGTCATGGCTTTTTGGGCCTTTCTATAACCGCCCACGCCGCTGACAACTAACAGTGGGGTGGGAAATTCGCCGGCTTCCTTCTTCTGGAACACTGTCCTTGCAATGCTCAACGGAGCGTCTAAGATACTGCCATACTTTCTCGCCACGTTGACGGACGATAACGTGTACATCTTGATTGGGTTCTCCCAACCTGCATGCTTCTGCATGATCTGCTTCAGGAAAGCGACACCACCGTGATAGAGCGAGATGTGGTTTGGATGTGAAGAAACGCCGGAGTTGTCGAAAGTGATCAGAACATCAATGTTGGCTTCCGGGGCAGATTTCGCTCCTATTTTTGCCATCTTTGGTGCAAAGGTCGTGGCCAGTAGATTCGCGATTGCTTTGCTCTCCCATATTTTCGTCATTGAATCTGGAAATCTTTCGTCGTCCAATACCAGGACGTCGTCTACGTTTCTGAGGCCGAGTAACAGTCCACTCTTAACTAGTTCTTGCTTGCGAATGTGACCAAGGCCGTCGGCATCTCCGGAGCTCAAGCAAAGGATTTTGACATGGTTGCCGAGCGAAGGCTTTGTAAGTGCAAGGACCGTAGGAGCGAAAAACATTGCTTCGTCATCCGGATGAGCAATCAGGAGGCATATGCGCTTGTTGCGAAGCATTGGGAACGAGGATGTCAAAACACTAGTATATAGCCATAGGACAGCAATAATGATGGGTGCGGCGGCCAGCCATAAGGTTCGCATATCCATGCTTGTGCTACTCCAGAGGGCTCCGGATTCTCGACTCCACTGAGATTGTAATTGACGTGTGTTGTGATGAAGAAATCAAGACGAAGCTCAAGGAGAAGGATGCTCGTTTGAGAGATTATAGCGAGCGCATGAGCTTTCTCTATCCGGCGTCGCTGTCTCTCTGGCGTAAATTGACGCGCAAACAATACACGATCGATTTTTGCATATGGTATCTTCTCGGGGAGAAAGATGATGATTGGACTTTCTTTCCATAGGCTCGTGTCCTCATATCTACATTGTGTTTTGCTGTATCTGATTCGTCGACATCTGCTGTTTTGGAGTGAACAAGACCGGGTGTTGTGTAAGAACGCCCCATGTGCTTGGTATCACACCGACTCGAGTGCCGATCACGGGCCGAAACGACAACTATCAAAAGAGCCCCTAAATTTTATTCCACAATCATTACCAAGAACACTCGAGGATATCATCAGGCATTAGCGACCTGTGATCTCTGAAGTCATTCGACCACCATGGCGGAAGAAGATAATCAACCGCGCAACCGCAAAGAGCGCCGTGCCGCTGCGAAGGAATCTGGCAAACACCCTTCGACTGCAACCATCAATGCCGCGGGCCACATCCCATTATCTCAACCCGATCGCACCGGCCCAAAAGGCAAAACTCTCCTGGAGATTGCAGATGAACGAACCTCGGCGCTTCAAGGCATGATGGCTTCTGGTCAACCTTTCGAAAAGTCTCTTGGCGATGGTCTGGCTCGCGACGAAAATGGACGAGTGCTTCTACCTGCCAAAGACGACGACGAGGAAGCCGTGATTGGGCCTGTGGGCGAATCATTCTTCTTGGCAACAAGTCTAGCAATGGTCCACTTTACTCTGGATGTGCTGGTGTTCAACCAATATGCACAAGAAATCAGCTGGCCTGCCATCATCCAGCGCACAGCTATTGCCTACCCAATTCTCTTTATCATCGTCTACATGATGAAGTCAGAGATGGCAAATCGCTTCCAAACACTCAAGCAGCTGTTCTGTCTATCTGTCGCAATCGCGAGTGGTTGTTACATGATCTATGCGGGCAACACATACGACTACTTTGCAGTCATGAAGCAGGCACCCCCGTTAGGTGCGCTTTGGATTTGGAGTGTTATTGAGATGAAGCTGGAATACGGACTTTTAAGCATTCTGATCGATGTCGGATTTTTGTTCTGGAACGGCTACACTGTGTTCTAGATGGGCATCATTCCCGTTACAATTCAAAATCATATTTGCTCTTTCACATTGTCATTTACGACCATGCACTTTCTTGAACTAGCCTTAAGGCTATCAATGCACGCTTTGGAGAAGCTTGGTAGATTCCTCAAGATGTTTTAGCTATATGAGGTGGAGACGAGACAGGGCAGAATTGCTTTAGGGTGTAGCAAAAGTCTTTTTATATCTTGGATTCTCTTCTGCCGCTGGTACGGCCGCTCATCTCTAGTTCATTGATTAGCAGGAACCATTGCATTTGGCCTTCTTGCTCTCTGTCTGCTCACTCATTCTTCTGCAGTAGCAGGATGAAGTAACAGGTATATCCGCCATATTAGTCGCCAACTGGAAGGGCAATTCGAGTTGATCATATTCATCATGACGTCCAAGCAGTTTCAAGCATTCACGATATCCGACCAATGCCCAGACATTGTTAGGGTGTTGATGGCCACGAGGAATGCCGGCCACATAGCCAAGGTCTTCTGCGTATGCCTGGGCTGCTTGTTCGACGAGACCCTGCTCGAGTGATAGGGCAGCGTAAGCATGGCGTGTGGGTTGCATCCAGCCCCAAGGCTCACTGTATACGAGGTTGTCGTCGCGCTTGATGGACTCTCTCAGATGCTCAAAGGCGAGATCGATATTGCCCTTGCGGTACTCAATCTCACCTGCCAGCATGGCTTCGCCAACCTTGAGGATATCGGTGCACTTGTTTGGGAAGTCGAAACGAGATTCTGGTACGCGCTTCTGGGCCGCTAGGAACAGCTCCTGCTCCTTTTCGGCTTCGACGACGTTGCCGAGCGCTGAATGTGCGACACCCTTCGCATAATGAAGAGTTGCTGTAGTTACACAGTACAGCTTCTGATTCTTTGGCATCTCAAGAGCGAGAATTTCCTCCCAACGTCCAAACCGAACAAGTAAGTGAGCACGAACGCCCAGGAAGGACTCAAGCCAATCTGCCATGTTTGGTGACTCAATGGCAAGAAGTTCTTCCGGTAGGTAGTTCTCCATGAGGGTACAATTCTGGAGAGCAATCTCTGATTTGCCGGAAAGCAAGGCAGCATAGATCAAAGAGTGCGAATTGTGGGCGCGGTAGAAAGTGTACATCTCGTTACCTTCCATCTTGGCCACATACGCATCATCAGCTCTGACTGCCGACGCGTTTGCGGCAATGCCAGCCCTGTAGTCTCCGATGAGAACATATAAATGCGAAGGCATGTGTTCCAAATGGCCACTGTCGGGCACAAGGCCTCGCAGGCGGTCACCTGCTTCCAGTGCAGCTTCTGGTTTTCCTGACATCTCCATCAAGTGAATGTAGAAGTGCAACAAAGCAGGATGTTCCCAAGCTCCAGGCAGAGTAAAGGCATGGTCCAGTGCTTCCTTTGCTTCGTAAGGACGAGCGCCACGAGCAGGCTTGCCGGTATGGATGTTCCAGAGAGCCCAAGGCGTCAACACCATGAGTGATTCCGCATACAGACATGCAACATCTAGGTCGTCTCTGTAAGTTTTGTACACATCTTCCATCGCGTCGACATATGCCACGTTCCATGGCTGATAATCCTCGGTAGGGGTCTTTTGAGGGTACCTGGCGACGATCGCTTTGATGAGAGCTTGCTCAACTGGTGTCGCGTTGTCTGCGAGCTCTAGAGCTTTGCGTGAGGTCTCGTATGTCACTACTAGAGCTTCCTTGAGTTCTTTGGGATCAAAAAGTCGCCATGCTTTGTTGTAGTAAGGACCCTTTGTATAGGCGAGGCCCCAATAGCCCATAGCACAACCAGGGTCCAGTCGAATGACTTTCTCAAAGCAGATGGATGCTTCCTTGATGTTGAAGCCATATGCCCAAATCAAGCCACGATCGAACCAAAGCTGGGCCTCGGAATTCTTTGTACTGATCTTGCGACTGTAAGTGCCCAGATCGAAGTAGCCATCAGCCGGTTTGGCATGCTCCGGAGCGTTGACTGATACAGCTGGCATGATGATGGTTGGGTCGAGTTAATTGCTGGTGGACTATAGTCAGAAAACAATACTTGGTCTTATGTCAAACAAGGCGATGTCGCCGAGGCTTCGGGGACATTTGGTGGGGTATAGATCTGGACAGCGGCTAGGATGTCCCCCCTCCCCGTGTGCTAAATTCTATTACTTCTAGCCATCTCCTACGGCCATGCCCGGGGTTATTTAGTCTGTAGAAATGCATAAAGTTTTTAAGATCTCTCTAGTTGTCCGCAGAGAGGCGCTAAGTATTACACTCTTAGTAGAGGCTGCACTGATCTTAAAAACATTGTGCATTTCTACATAGTGCGCGTAACAAAGTTTAGCACATGGGGAGGCCGATTGCTGTTGATCGGCCATCATCTTACATATCGCAATGGCGACAGAATGGCATGAAAAGACGACGGTATCCACATATACGTACATTGCGTATCAACCAAGACGTGATTTCATCACGCTTTGTCGGTCGACAGCACTGTTGGCAACATCATGCTGCCAGCGTTTAGCACGCTTGAGAACCAAATCCCCCTCCATCCATCCTCGATATGTGATACCTTACACATGAGCAGTTCTCGTCGAGGCTGTCTCCAATAACAAACGTCGATAGCGTTCCTGGTTGTCAAAATTAAGGTGTTTTTGAGAAACGGACAAGGTCTATCGAGAGCTCGCATTCGATGCTCTTTCTCACTGGATAATGTCCGCTATCTGAAACTCAGTTTGCTTTCTCTAAAGTGGCGTTGGTCGGCCCTCGATGATTCAGAGATGTATCGATCTATGTGCCCACCCAGTGGTTCTGGCATAGGTAACTCCTACCAAGCACAACGTCGGCAAGTAGCAGTGGCTGCGTTCTGTCGCTTTGACTCTTCACCCCATGAGGAGTACACACAGACTTTCGGAAGTGGTGCGGATCGGAACCCAATCTCATTCACAACTTGAATCTGCAAACTTTCTGTCAGATCCCTTACAGCTCGAGCCACGATTGCTGGTTTTGTAGAATGCAGCCATTGAAGTCACTAGGCTAAGCATTCCTGCAAGTCATCCAAAGTTCATTCAACGTTCGTCCCTTTCACGACTCGTTCGCAAGAAGACGCGGCCACGATCCACCTCTAATTGTCATCGCCAAACAACAAATGCTTGGTCAAACCAAAAATCGGCAAGTATGCTAACAGCAGCGCGGCATAGCGCGTGGAACCACCGGCAGGAAAGTACGGCCAGGGTTCGGAAGGCACGGAGCTGCCAATGCACAACTCCAGCAGATCTGAATTGCTCCTTCCGCTTGAAGTGGGAGTAAATTAAGCAGCAATCAGACAAGCGAAACTGAAAGGAGTACACCGAGGAGTTGCGTAAGACTTCGGTTACAGCCTATCCGTTCACACTATTGCGAGGAAACCACTGGGCTATCGCAATTCTAACGAGCACGTTTGGCATTCATGCTGGACGTTATCATATATGCCGAAAATCCAAACCAAACCAAGACGGCAGAGCTTCGGATCGCGGCAAGCACGGCCAACGTTCTATCCTAGATTTGTTTCACTGACGACGGGTCTGCATGCTTATCCAGTGCTATTTTAACGTCTCCATACAGTGGTGCTTCACTATTGCCAATCTGACTGCAACATTGGACTTTGCGGCTTACTCTCGAACATGGCTGTGCCGCTATGGGAAGGCCTCAATTGCTATATCGCAGACTCGCAATATCGGGACGCGTCCCATTTAACAGACCACGTGGAATCGCTTGCGCCTCCTCATCCGGTCAAGACCCATCTATTAGAGCTTCAACATATGCACGCTCGGCCCACGTACAACCAATTTACCTTTGCGTTCTGCGGAGCAAAGAACTCCTGTTGGCTAACCACGCAACCACGCCACAAGCTCTGATGACTACATTGACCTAGACCACTGACCACCAAAGCGGGACCAGTATACCATGACTCGCGGCTGAAACTTGAAGGATTCTCTCCACAGCACAACCCCTACACGCGCGGTTGTCCCTGATAGTAGTTCGCGAATACTTTCGCTTGCGGGTATTGCGAAACCAATGATCTCCCGGAACCCTCACTGTCAGGCATATTAATGCTAATATAATAGCACCGCCGCCGCTGTTAGGCAGGCAGTCTAACTACCCGGACGATCCAGACTACAACTCACCTCTTTGCCTTGGCAGAAAAATCCCATACTATCCAAGTACAAAAGACGTTTTTCCCCATTGCATCGGCCACTTGCTTTTTACCATTGACCGCCGCTACGAACCGAAGCACGCAAGTAATAAGAAATTCTATCAACCCTTGCAATCATCGTTTGATCACCACACATCACCAAAATGGCCATCATCAAGTCCTTCGTTACTCTTACCCTGCTCCTGGGCTCGTCTCTCGGCGCACTCGCCGCTGGCAACAAAACTGCTACCAACGGCATTGGAAGCCTTCCCGCACAAGTTAGTATCTACATCCTGTGGACCCGGTGACATATTCGCTAACAGCATCTAACAGAGACATGTTATCTCTGTCGATCAAGCTGAGAGCATTATCGCTGCCGCCGTGAAGGAGGCATCAACTGTTATCCCCGAGAACATTGCCATTGTCGACCCCTCAGGTCTGCTTGTCGCTTTCCACCGTATGGACAACGCATACCCCGGTAGCATCGACATCTCCATCAAGAAAGCTCGCACTAGCGTGCTTTTCAACGGCATGGCTACCGCAGACCTTAACGCTGCTGCTCAAGGTGTTCTCTACGGTTCGTTCGACAATGTCAAAAATGAAATGGACTCGAACTAACCAGTTTTGCAGGTGTTGAGGAGACCAACGGCGGTCTTGTTGTCTTTGGTGGTGGTCTTCCTCTCTACAAGGACGACTACCTGATCGGCGGTATTGGTGTTAGCGGTGGCTCCGTTGACCAGGACGTTCAGGTCGTCAAGGCCGCTGTCTCCTGGTTCAGCAACGCCACCCTGTCCCACTACTAAGCAAGTGATACGACAAGCAAAAGTTTCCTTTTCTCATGCGTTCGAAGTGGGGTTTTGTGATGTCTTTCAATACCCTCGACGCACATATATCTCTTTGAACTTGATACCCTTCTAACGTCTGTAACTCGCAAACGACTTGCTCTTCTTCTGTGGGTGTTGGTGGTCGTTATTGAGCTTAAGACAGCACGTGCGATCGAGTGTAGTAGTTGCGGTTTGACTTCGTATCTCGAGAGCCGCCCAGAATGCGAAGCTTATCTTGGTACCTGCATGATGCATGTGTCGGAGATCCCCCAGGTCTCACATCCCACGTGAATGCAGATTGAAATCCTTCGTCAAAATATTGGCATACACAATATTTCGTGCATCTGATCGATATGTAAGAAGAGGCGCACTAGTCTTATCTCGCAGGTGGCATGGCTCCGGCACGTTGTAGCGGTGATGAAAATCCGGTCTTGTTCACTGACCGCTATTCTTGGCAAATCGTTCCTTGTTTTGCGGCTCTAGCGAATATCGAGACACCAACATCATGAATACTTGTTACAAGGACTAAGCAATGAAAGACGCTTTGGTTTGAAATTCCAGGAAGTCGTCTTGGAATCCTACGTTGCTGAATAAATACAACGAACGACATATGCCCAAAGGTGCGTCCTTCAGCCTGTGTCTCAAATCTAGTCAGCCCAAGAGATACCCAAGTCTTTCACACCGCCAGTAGCAGCTTTCACGGGCTGTCCGACAATGTCCCATCTATCGACTCTCCAGATACAAGCATGCCAGCCATTTCTTCTATCCATGACTCGCTTCATGATATCCTCACGCATCCAGAAGCGACCAGTTTTGGTCTCGGTCTCAAACTGCCATGTCGTCACGATATGCAACCCCTTTTCTCGAACGTCACGAGGACGTTGTAGTGCATTCTTAAGCTGATCTTCCTTGTTCAAGAGTAGCAGACGTAGCGGAATGATAGGGCGAGGACCAGTGGGAGTGGCAATATCCATATCGATAAAGACGAGAATGAACGATGACTCGAAGCCCATATCCCAGTTGACATGATTAAATGTCACCGAGTATTTACGGATCGAACTGTGGTCTGGAAGGACATCGTTCCCTTGAAGAAGGCCGAATCCAAGAGCAGGAAGCCAAATGGAAGTAAGCGTAGTCAGCTCGGCATTGAATGGCTTGATCGAGAATCTTTTCAACGGGCGAGACTTGTCAAACAGCTGCTCTGAGTCCTTGACCGAAAATGGAACAGACTTTTGAGGGAACGCTTTTGTATCGATCGTACCTCCGATGATAGTTCCCTTAATTTCAGAGAGCCAGTGGCTTGGGTAGCCGACCTTTTTGAGATGCATGATGACTCGGAAGAGGACAGTCAAGTTGAACGGTGAGTTGATCAATGTCATAGCGGGCACCTGTCTTTCTTTAGGAATGGCGGTCTTCAACAACAGACCGTGAATCCAGGCGGTCATAGTGGGACGGTCGAGAAGGCTCGGGAAAGGCACAATCTCAGCTTGCTTGGACCATTCAAAGTATCCCATACCAATCAAGCCCTGCATCTGCATGAAGGCAGGTAATGGCATACTCTCCGAAATGCAAGGTCTCCTGACACATAGGAAGATCTTTGCAATCATTGACATTTCCGGAAGCAAGCAATACTCGCTGTTGAACTCGTCGACATCTTTAAAGGCAGGCGGATTTCTCAAGCAAGTGAAGGAGAATTGTGCTTTGAAATCTTTTGTGACCGGCGTAATGGGAGCAGCGAACAAGAAAGCTCCCAAGGTTCCACCAGTGTAGTCGGGGACGTTGGAAAGATGAACCCGGTCGAATATTTTCGGATAGTCTTCTGTGGTCGAGACTGGCATCCCAGATTCTTCCTGACCTAGCACTGGCTTGTTCAAGCGGTCTGGGTAGAAATCCAGGTGAATCTTCTCGAAGATCTCATCCATCTCACCCAAGATTGGTTCGATCCTTATGCGTCCCTTCAGGTGATGGAGAGCAGCCGATACTTTGGTGAAATAGTCCACGGCATAGTCATACAGACAAGTTGGGTTCGCTGGTTTCGACCAGAGATAGCCACTCCACTGATCAATGATGTTGGTTGACAAATCAATCTCTGCCATGACCTTCGAGCCTGAAGTCATGAGAAACTGCTTGAGATGACCAGTATCGATGAGAGTGACGTTTGGCATCCATGTGTTGTCGATTTTATTAAGCAAAACATCGGTGATGTTTTTCGGAAAATTCTTGGACGCCATTACTTCCTTCAAATTTAGAGGGTCATCTTGAAGGAATGAGGGTGGGGGTGTCACTATGCAAGCCTTCTGGTACAGCACTGCATCTTTCTTGCAACCCTTAGGAGTGGGTATTTTATCATCTGTAGCATATGGGTTCATCATCTGCTTCATTGTGTCCAGTAGCATTCTTTTGCGGAACTCGCTAGTTGGCCAGTCCTTTGCGGTTTGGTGCTGCCACAAGACAAGAGCATTCCTAATAGCATTACGGTCTTTCTGGAGGATATCGAACCAGGTAAATGTTGCTATCGGTTGGCCAAGCAACTCAATGGCCTGCGATATGGTTGACTGGAGCTTCTGCCATGCTTTGGGTGGCATGATGTGGTTGATGTACACGTAGAACAACGTTCCGAGGATTTCTTCACGCTGATCGGTCGACATGTTCGAGGTGTCAGAGAGCTCTTCCAGGAGTAGAAAGATGATCAACGCTCGCGCAATCACCGTTGCTTTGGTGTCGATGATCGTAAAGTGATATTTGGCAGTTGGTTTCTCAGCTTGCTTCCTCTAATGCTCGTGGATTTTCATCCAGGTACCGTGCAGATGGCGTGCATCACCAATACCAGCGAAAAGATAAGCAGTCTTTTCTTGTTTAGCATCTATCGGCTTGAAGTTGCTCTGTTGCTCGTCGTGACCGATATGGTAATACTCCTGATTTGTCAACCTGCCAAGAGTTTCAGTCAGATATCACATTCGATGCTTCGGCTTTTGCTCATCCTGGTTTGCGATCACCTACAGTACTGATTTGAAGCGAGGTAGATCTTTCACAATCTTTTCCAATTTCTCTTTTCTGACCTTCTCCCGGTTTGATATTCCAGGGTTAGATAGCAAAGCCTTTTTAACAGCGTCCGCCAGAGTTTTGAGCTCGGCATTTGGCTCATCTGGAGCAATTGCTTCCAGAACCTCCGGAAGTCTATCCAGCATGATAAGTGCTTTGACCTTTCGGATCTTGAGTTTGTTCGCAGAAGCTGGGTCGACCTGGCCCTTGGCATTTGCGAGCTCGCTTGCTTTCTCTACTTGCTGTACGCATTTCTCGTAGTGTCCTGTCTCGAAAAGTGCTGCAGAGAGATTTGACAAGGGAGCGGGGTCAGACTCGTCTGCTTTGGCTGCATCCCGATAGTGTTTAATAGCTACATTGTATCAGCGATCTTGTTCGTGCTTTGTGGTCATCATCCTAAACTGTTCCTGACCTTCGTAGAGCTTGCCTTGCTTGTACAAGACGTTGCCGAGCTGTCGAAGCTCTTCTGACTCCGAAGCCATTCTGCATGTATTCAGTCCTGGTGCCTCAGGTATAAATCATCTACACTTCCCATCAATATCGTGATGGGAAAAAAAGTCATGGATCAATTAGTGCAGGCAGACGTGCGAAAGACGCGACTCCAAATTGCGCGTCGTTCTGAGAGCTGCAGCTAATTTGGTCGGGGTTATGCTTTGACATTTTGAGCCTCAACAACGTCTATAGCAGAAGCTTCCTGAGAGTCGACGTGACAAGGTTCAGCACACGGTGAGGCATGAATGAAGTAGTCTTCTCTCTTGATCACATCGGAGATAGTGCCGGACATCTCAACAAAGGGTGCAAGGCACACCGTCATCCTCGAGCGAGACCGATTGATTGACACCCCGCATCTGCATGACAGCCGTGACGTGATGACTTCGACATCGTTATTTCGTATTTCAAGAGGTAGGAGCGACCTCCTTGCTTTGTTGTAGCAGCTAACTATTTGCTTACATTCATGTCTTTCGATACCAATACTCAATTCTCATCTCAATCAACCAAACCTATAATAGCAACTTCGAAGATGACGAAGAATCTGGTTCTTGATCCATCGCACGCCGAGGCGCCTACTCGCGACCACCAGGATTACCCTGACAGTCTGCCAGAGGCAAAGGAGACCAAAGTACACCCCACCAATGCCGGATCAGAGAATGCAAGTCTGTATTTCGTCGGAACAGCAACGACGATATTGTAAGCTCGACCGGACAAGCAATGACTGTGCAATGGTATATCTAACCATATCAGGGAATGGGAGGGCGTTCGCATCATGACAGATCCCAACTTCTTGCATGCTGGAGACCATGTTCATCTCGGACCCGGTGTGACGGGAACAAGACAAACAAACCCAGCACTGGACCTGCACGAACTTCCTCGTATTGACGCAGTCCTATTGTCACACTACCATGCAGACCACTTCGACCAAGAAGTTGAAGCTTCCCTTCGTCGCTCGTTGCCTATTATCACAACTCCTCACGCGAAAGATCACTTGACTTCGAAGGGTGAGGAGGAGTCTTTCAGCAAGGTATACGATCTCGACTTCTTCCAGAGCATGTATGTCGATATCCGCAAGTCTGGAACTACACATGAAGCAACGAATAAGAAGGTTCCGGCTGTAAAGGTGACAGGTATGCCTGGTAAACATGTACCGCAGGGTATGCTGAGCAAGGCCAATGACCTGCTCGGTGCTGTGCCACCTACCAATGGCTGGATGCTGGAGTTGGGCTACAAGGAGGGCGATGGCAGCTCCACTGATAGCTTCAAGAATGGATACCGGTATGTCCAGCCACTCTCTCTCGGTCTAAAACTGCTTAGATGACTGACGGATGGATTATCAGCATCTATATTTCCGGCGACACACTCATGGTCGACGAGCTCAAGGAAATCCCAGAACGCTACAAGGGTCAAAACATCGACCTGATGTTGATCCACCTTGGCGGCACTACGATCCCATCGCCAAAATTGCCAATGTTGATGGTAACCATGGATGCAAAGCAAGGCATTGAACTTGTCAGACTGATCAATCCTGACTTGACCATTCCCATCCACTACGAGTAAGCTTCGGTCTCAGTTGCACTGGGAAGAAGGAAAGATGCTAACCTTCGGATAACAGTGACTACGATGTCTTCCTGAGTCCTTTGGACGACTTCAAGAAGCAAATGGAGGAGGCAGGACTGAGTCAGAAGGTCGTGTACCTGGATCGCAAGGACCAGTACAAGTTCGCCGTGCAGCAAGGCAACTGATCCGGTAAGACTGTGGGAAGAGTTGAAGTTTGGGTTTCGAATTTCGATGACTTTACGGATGCAAGCAGGAAGCCATCCAACATTGATGATGATGATGATAAGAAGATAAGGGCGCGATGCGATGTCATAAGAAACGAGGGATTCAAAAATCAATCCCAAAGAAATACAAGGGTGCATGGGTGTAACAGAAAGCAGTATGCACTTGTCCAGAGGCCATTCGAAGAACATATGCACAGGACCTACGCAGAGAAGCACACGAGCATTTGGCATGACATGTAGCACTGAGGTATTGTAAGAGATTGGTTTGAAGCCTTTGGATCTTTTTCTTGTCTTTTGATTTTCAACATTCATTGGGAGGCCATCTCATGTCCCTTGGGGATTCTTTCTTGCAATGCTCAATTCATGTTTCCGACACGGCCCATCTCTCTTGATCGCGACCATCCTTGCATCTTGCATGTATTCACAGTTCTTGTCGCATGGTCGGGGGCATAGCAGATGTCGAACGGAGCTCAATTGATCATTGGTTCTTCAAGTGGGGGCAGATGAATCGTTGTAGTTTATTCGTTTTTGGTTTGGTTTGGGTTGGGTTTTGGCGCGCAAAAATTTGTTATTGACACATGGTCTGTTTACTTGGCGACACGCTTGCCCTTCTGGTTCTTCTTGGGAACGTCAGAGATGGTAAGACCTGTTTATTGTCAGCTCCAATTTATTCACTGGTTCTTCTTCTTCTTCTCGCTGTTTCCGGCGGATTTTCGAACAAGTCGGGGGAAATTGCGCATACCCGGGGGAAGAGACTGCTTGAGCTTCTCGGCCTTGTCCTGGTCCTTGAGGACGAGGGTGTAAAGGTAGCGGTTGCAGCGGACCTTGAACTTGACCTGCTGGGGGCTGGTCTTCTTGATGCGGGCAGCTGTGAATTCATCCAAAAATCAGTCTTTCAATTCCTCGATTGCGAGACCTTGGCGCCGTGTGGAAACAGGAAGGAAAAACGCACAGGAAGCGTCCTTGCGGCGGCAGATCTCAATGAACTGCTTGATGTCGAGAACTTGGGAAGGCATGATGGGCGATGTGTTGTGTGGTTAAACTGAGCGTAGTTCTGGCGAGTCGTTGCTATCGGGGGCAAGCTGGTCGCTTTCTGTGGGACAGGCTAAGCGAGGTGCCTTCTGTTCTGCCAAGATTTCTGGCTCTTTTGCCCAGGTGAAGGGGAAGGAAAGGAGGGCGCTTTGACCTCCCCACCTTCTGACCACTTGCGACTGAAGGGACAGACTACTGGTTTGGATAGTGAAATCAGGCAGACGAGATAGTAAGCTTCTTCAACCTACGTGTCTGATTCTGAAAGTAGAGACATCACTTGCGACAAGCGACCTTACTTATACCTCGACATCACCTGTGAATTCGCAATACAATCAATCATCATGCCTACCCAACTTGATAGAGCACTCAACTCAAAGGTCCGAGTCATGCGGAATCACATGCATCAAGTATCAAGCACTAACATGTGCTGTGTTACAGAACCTCTTCTTCGGCTTTGCAGGTCTGGTCGCAGCATCAGCAGCATGGTCCATCTTCGGCAGTGACATCTTCCCCCAGGAGGCCGACCCCACTGGTGGTGAGTACAAGGATACACCTAGACTACTCAATAACATAAGTACTAATCACAAACAGAACCCGAAAACTGGACTGAAGAAGAGATGAGGAGATGGTTGAACCGCAGAAACCTCATGGCCAGCAGCTCATCAACCAAGGAAGAGCTATTGGCCAGAGTAAAGGCCAACATGCGTGCATCCAACTAAACGTTGCACAAACAGAAAAGAGAGTCTCGAAAAAGAGGAGATCCGAGATGAAACGTTTGTCATGACTCTACGAACTATGGTACATTTATCTTACAACACCTGCTGTCCACTCTAATGTGACGGCCTTATCTTCTATGAGTCGCTTGTGAGGGGTGCGAACAGTACGCCCAATTGTCCTTTGCCGAGCGGCACTCTGGACTCGCCGTAGTCTTTGTCTGCACCCAACTGAGCATCCACGAAGCCTCTTCTATCATCTGCAACACCCAGCATATCGAGCAAGTACTTGGCCTTCGCAGGCATGACCGGCTGAAGCATGATTCCAGAGAGACGCAGTACCTCAGTACAGAGGTAAATCACGTAGTCCATCTGACGCTCAGCGTGCTCGGCCGAATCAGCGTTGGGCACCGCATCCCCTGCCTTAAGCTTGCTGGCGATATCCCACGGACTTTGGGCCTGCAAGAAAGCATTTGCTGCATAGATGTAGTTCATCAAGTCCTTGAGAGCAAGATTGGGCCGTAGGGCTTGCATACGGCCGTCGATGGCTTGAGGGGAGTCTCGGACTAGTTTCCCAAACTCCAATATTGCTGCTCGATTGTCGTGTTCCTCGCCGAATGGCAGCTTCGATTGGTCGTCACCAGCAAATCTCTCAACAGCACGTCTGACACTCCAGCCCTTTCCGCGAGTGATTCTAGAGGCCAAATTACCTAGACCTCCTTGAAGACCCTTCTTGTAACGCTCGATAATGAAGGCATTGTCGTAATCAGCGTCGTTGTCAATGCCACCATCGTGAATCATGTAGTAGCGCATGGTGTCGGTGCCGAAGCGATCGAGAGCGAAGAATGGGTTTACAACATTGCCAGTGCTTTTTGCCATCTTCTGCTTGCCGAGAGTCCAATGAGCATGAGTGAGGAAACGCTTTGGCAGAGGAAGGTCTAGAGCCATGAGGAAAGCAGGCCAATAGATGCAGTGGAAGCGAAGAATATCTTTGCCGATGACTTGCACATCGGCGGGCCAGCCGCCGGCATGCTCCTTGCCAGGTGCCCAAGGATACCCGGCTGCGGTAGCGTAGTTGATCAGAGCATCTAGCCAGACGTAAATGGTTTGTTCAGGGTCGGTAGGCACGCGAATACCCCACGTCAGTCTCTTTGAAGGTCGCGAGATGGACAAATCCTCAAGACCAGCAGTAACAGCAGACACTACATCCTTCATTTTTGTCTGAGGAGTGATCCATTCAGGGTTCTCAGCGTAGTATGCTAGAAGCTTGTCACGGAAAGCAGAGAGTCTAAAGTGGTAATTGACTTCAGACGTCCATTCCACCTCCTTACCAGTCTCGATCGAAGCCATGATTTTTCTTCCGGTAGGAGGGTCCAAGACGAGATGAACTTGAGATTCCGGGTAGAAGGTCTCATCGCTGACAGAGTACCAGCCTTCGTGCTTGGACTGGTAGATATAACCCCTCTCGTTCAATAGATGCCAGGCGTATTCGACAGCTTCTTTATGTGCAGCATCGGTAGTCCGGATGAAGTGGTCGTTGCTGAGTTCTGCTCTTGCAGCCAGTGTCTTGAAGATATCGGCACCCTTGTCGCAGAAAGGCTTTGGGTCGCTTCCGGCCTTTGCTGAAGCTTGCTGGATCTTCATACCATGCTCGTCGGTACCAGTCAAGAGGATGGCTTTCTTTCCCTTGAGTAGCTGCCATCGCTTCAGGACATCACTGAGAACCATGGTATATAGATGGCCGACATGAGGGGCGGCGTTGACGTAGAAAATGGGAGTGGTGACATAGTATGGCTTGCTTTCATCCGGAGTAGAATTTGTCGCCTGGTAGCGTACACGAGTAGAGCGATATGTGCAAGTCGAGCATATCGATTGCGGTCGCCATGACCTTGGGCGGAAAGAGCGTACTAGAGGAGTCATTGAGGTTGCGCCGTCTACAAAAGGCAGTCGCGAACATTTGTTGGAGAAAGGTCAAAGCTTCATTCCTACATTTTGCATGTGACAGAGACAATCTTTTGACCATCGACTCTCAATACAAACACTCACATCAAACACGATGGCCACCAAACTGGGAGAGGACGACTTCACTCGCGTCTCGGCGCACGGTATGCTACTACAGTACGAATGCGACACCTTGCGCCTGTTCTAACACGATCGCAGCTGCCGAGACCGTCACCGACGCATACTATGTCGCCCTGGCGAGCGCCCGTGGTACTCTGGCCTCCTACTACGTCCCCAAGGCCGTCCTTCCGTCCGGGAAACTGCTGCCTCAGATTTCCTACAATGGCACCGTCATCTCCGACCCTGAAGAATTCGCGAACCTCTACTTGACACAAATGCCCTTCACCTACTTCGAAATCCAATCCATCAACGCACACGTCCTCAACCCAGCACTCGCCCCTCTTGATCAGACTGCAAGCAAGAAGGAACAAGTCGCAAACATGAGCATCCTTGTCCAGGTCAGCGGTTACGTACGGTTGATCGAGCGCAAGGAGGGTCCAATGCGCGCCTTCTCGGACACCTTGATCCTGGTCCCCAACAAGGAAGAAGCTGGTGCAAAGGGCAAAGACAAGACCGGCGAGGGCAAGAGCTGGCTCATCCAGAACCAGAACTTCAGATTCGTCGTTTGATTGACATCTTTGCTGGACTTCACACCCTGTCCTCTTCGATATACACTTCTACAACCATCACCTTGCCACTACAACACTCGATCGCAGGTCTTCGGAAGCGCCCTGGAATACACTTTGAGCATTGCCTCAGGTATTTGAGTTGATTGCCATGTTCATCTCATGCCGCTCATGGCGTTCGCAAAGCATATCGAGTCGTGGATCGCTGCGGATGTTCGAATTCGCAAGCCACTTCCATCACTGTGCTAAACGTTATATGACCCTTTCTCCACACACCTATATAGCCTTTATTGGTTACACGAGACGATTGGGTCAGTAAAAGCTTCCTTATACAGTTGAGTTGGGAGAGTTCGAAGCTTGCTATACATAAGACGCCGCTTCTGTTATTGGCAGTACATGCCGATACAACTGTGGAGCTTAAATCAACCAAGGCCGTATCCCTCATCGTGCGAGACGACATGCTACTGAACCCGTGTGAACTGAATCGATGTGAACTGAGGCATTGTAGAACAGTGACTGGTAATCATCTATGACAGAGGAAGTGGTCGAGGCCACGTGGCGATGTTGAAAACGATGCCGCATTATGTCAGATCGTATGCCCTCGAGCTCGACCGAGAGTGTGTATCTGAAGGAGGCTGCAGATTCGCTGTCATTGAGGGATGGTAGGTGTGAGCCTCAATGAATCTATGGCTGAAGTTTCCAGACCCTCCTCATCAAGGAGCAGTTAGATGCTAACGACAGAAATCTTTATCCCGTCGTGCAAACGACAGGGGACCGACCGCGTATTATATACCAATGTTCGAAAGTGAGACCTCAGAACGTCCTCTCGGTTGGCGTCGGTTGTATCTGGAGATGGGCGGCGGACCACTGGACGTCTCAATTCAACCTTCTGCAGAAATGTCTCAACATGGAACCATATGGCAGACAACCATGAGCAGGATGTCAGATTGGCACCCAGCCGTACTGGCCCGTGACAAGAATTGGCTGACTGTCAGTCAGTCACTATGACAAGGGCATCAATATCATACGAGACATCCATCGTCATTCTGTTGGTCAGTGGCCATGCAATGCCTTGGTCGAGTGGCATATGTTTCCTTCCAATAACCGAGGTTGCCTCAGGCAAGTAAAAGCCGTGCTCGAAGAGCGCCGTTGAAGACGCCCCCTCGGTTCGCACTCGCATCGACGGTAGTTACGAATGTGGTGATCGAAAGCTCGTCACCCCTTCAGCCCAGGTCGATCAAATATGTATTGAAGGGCAGGATTGGCAATCCTCTTACTTGTAGCCGCTGAAGCTGCTGCCGGCGGCCAGTCCGTCCCGTGACGCTTCTGAGGCTCAAAATCAAGCTTGTCTGACGGATTGGTCTTGTAGGCTGTAAGTGACACGGTGCTGTAGAAGGTTCCTGACTCTGTGGAGTCCGTGGGGTCTTTGTGCCTACTTTTTGTGAGGATCAACGAGTGAACGAGACATGTCATGTTATCGAAGCATCAAGCCTTTGTGGACAAGGTCTGAGATCGATCATACGCCTTGCCTTGCTCTTCTTTTTGGTCGCCAGCCACATGCTAAACGACAATTCTTACCTACTTGTACTACCGCTTAGAAGGTTCTAGTGATAAAGGAGTGCTGGCAGGGCTCAAAATCGGTCAGGGACCGAGATCAAGGCACCGCAGGAGGTGGACTTTTGGGCGCCACAAGTCATCATCGTGACGCACTACGGGTAGAATGGCTGTGGTTGTACAGCATGTGGCGGCTGAGAAGAAGGACGAGTACGCCGTAGGGTGTCCTGTGAATGCATGCAAGAAGCTTTGTTTGCTGCAACACGAGCATCGCTCGGTTGGAAACACTTGTCCATGTCTCGTGCAAGGCAATTGTAGGCTGCGGCGCCGATGATCTCTTGAAGAGATCTACGGTGGTGGCGGCGACGTAGATGAAGAGGGCGCAGACCTCAGCAACCCCTCGTGGCGAGGTTGGGATGTGGTAAAGAGCGACATGTTCATCTAGTCAGGCCTGCCACGCAGATTCGGGAGTTCCAAGCAACAAAGCAGAGCATTAGTCAGGTTGGCAGGAGAACAGACTGCGCTCCATGTCGATGATCGACCAAATGTAGGAGAATCTGACTGATGCTCGCCAAGTAATTACACAGCCACACTTCGATCTCCGCAACAGAACCATCAACATCAAGCGCAGCGGCTGGCATCGGGAAGCGAAAAGCCACGGACGGGGTTTGGAACGAGCGCGAGCAGACACATCGGAGAATTGGAAGAGAAGGCGGGTCGGTTGCAGAGTTTTGAGGCTCCATCACACACATGCGCAACTAGGTTCTGTAACCAGGAGTTTGCTGAATGCGAGTGGTATGCTGAGTGTTATGTTGGGGAGATGGCCGGGCTAGAACGATAGGATAGACGATCGTAGAGCAAGTTGCTCGAAGTAGGCAAGGCCAGAAGGGGGAATTCCGAAGGGCAGGACTCGTGGTTCTTGCCAAAAGCCAAGTTCTTTTGCGAGGGAGGTTCAAGATCTGCGGCTGCTTTCTGCGTCATTTGAGTAGCTTGATCAGGGCTGTCTTGAACCTTACAAGCCTTCCAAGGTCTGTACAGCCAGTTTCGCGATTTCTGTTTGCCTCTGCGCTCATCGACAAATAGTCGGATTGACCACCAAACACGCAGGATCGCGTTCTTGTCGCGGCATGAAAAGCATTGAACTCGTCACAAGCACCATTCACCCGTTAAACTGGCACATCAAGGCGTCTGACGTACAGGAGCAGCCACAACGACTTACAGGCTACAGCACCAGCAGCACAGAGTACCGGCTCCACGCGCATCTCTAGTAGCTGCGCCATCGCGCCGGGCCATCGCGCTATCCGAGCATCCTTGATCGGTTTCCAGTTCTCGACTGACAGCACGAGTGCTTCATCCTTTCTTCTCGAATCACGCTCCCCGAGCCCGACAACTGTTCGAGTCCATTTGCTACCATTTATCGCGTCGTTATCACCGCTCCGGCCATAGCAACGTCGCAGGCTTCTGGCCACAAACACTTTTACGCCACACTCTGGAAATAATACATGGACGCTTGAAAGTCGCGACTGTTTCTGCACTGAGCTATATCGACAAGGAAGCCTAATGCTGCATCTTGTCCTGGCGCGCGACATCTCTCTCCACCGCAGACCCTCTACAGGTTCGCATATCACCGCGACCTAGCAGATCACGTATGTGGGGCTTGTTTTTCTTTTTTTCTTTTTTCTTCTCGTCGCAATGTGACCGTGGCTGACATGAGCCTAGTCTATCATCAACACGCTCAGCCCTTGTCAAATGTATGTATCCCTCGATGGCCACGCGAGTTAGATCAGGCAGCCCTCAGGTCGAACCTTTTCCTCCTCTCGAAGTTCCTCGCACGCCCACCTCGGCCTCTCATTCCGTCTTCGCCATCTCAAAAGATAACCAACACCTGCTCAAGCCACACGCCCCGGAATACACTGTTGTTTCGCCCAAATCTCCAGCACATTTTTCGCCACGACCTCTCACGGGTGCCGGTGCCTTGGCCGATGCTAGGCGACACAATCAACAGCAACACAATCAAGAGCAAAGCCAGACCAGTCCTAACCCTGCCGCTACCGCTCTGCATGCTCTGATGAGTGGTCCCGGAATCTCAAAGGCCTCTGACCTCTCTTCACCAAATCACTCCTCGAGCAACCAAATGCGAAAGCCGAGTACACATCTCACCGTTCCGGTGACAACAACCGCCGAGGCTTCCCAGCCCAGTCCTGTGAGCTTAAGAAGTTTCGGAGATTCAGACGCTGTCTCGCCCGGCGGCGCAATGACAGCCACATCGCACGAGCACACTCGGGATCCTCAACTGGTCGCTGAGCCTGCAGAAATGACCAGTATGGACTATCCAGAGCCGACGCGCGGATACAGCTCGGCTGCAAGCGCACACCCATCGCACAAATCATTCACATATCCTGGCCCAGCATCGGTAGCAGCAGAGGCGGCCGCAGAAGGTCAGTCGAGAGCCTCTCCATCGACCAAACGGCACAAGTGTCCGTATTGTGCGACTGACTTCACACGTCACCACAACCTCAAAAGCCATTTGCTTACCCACAGCCAAGAAAAACCATATGTTTGCCAAACCTGTCAGTCACGCTTTAGGAGGCTGCATGATTTGAAACGCCACACCAAATTGCACACTGGTGAAAGACCACATATCTGCGACAAATGTGGAAGACGGTTTGCTCGTGGCGACGCTCTAGCTCGACACAACAAGGGCCCTGGAGGTTGCGCTGGTCGCCGCTCGAGCTTTGGAGGTGATGACGATAGTAGAATGGGCGATGAAACAATGGAAGGCATGGACTATGGTGACCATGGAGAGAATGGTCACGATATGGACGATGAAGACGACGACCCGAGAAGAGGGAGTGAGCCGAGTCGCAAGCGTGCGCACATCGAAGACTCGCATGACTCCAACAGGTCCATCTATCGCCAACACTCGAGCACTTATCCGCCGCCTCTCGCTAGTCGCGCGATGAGGGGCAACATGGGCCCTCCTAACCACCACATTCTGCCCTCATCCAGCTCTGTAACATCCCCTGGCGAGATCTCTAACGTCAACTCGACGAGTAATCTCCCACTAAACCAATACGTCCCGACTCCCACTGTTGTGCTTGGAGAGGGAGGCATATCACATTCACCCAAGCCACTCTCTCCCAATCAACAAGACCAGCATCGCCTCAGCATAGCCGAAGCTACAAATGCGTTGCGCAACAGGTCGCCTAGTCTTACACAACTTCAGCAGGCACACAACGCTCGCGGTGGACAAGCGACACCACCTGCGGCCCATCAGATGTCACAACACAATCAATTACCTTCACTGGCCGGACTTGCTTCTGGACATTCTGTGAGATTGCCCATTCAGTCTACATCTCATAATCCGATGCACAATAATATGCAATCTGGACCTATGCATGGATCAAACCCAGGAAGTCTCTCAAGTCACGGACACAGCTCCGGTGGCAGTATGCGAGAGATTGTTGGTGATGGCATTAATGATGTCTGGAACTATGTCAGAAACCTGGAGCAACGATTCTCTCGTATGCAAGACGAATACGAATTGCGCATATCCCGTCTTCAGGAAGACTTGATAGCCATTAAGGGACATCTCAGCTTCCAGCCACGCTGATAGGTGTCACACCTTCCGGAATATGACCCATGACAAACAACACGCCCTTTTAACGAATTCGAATTGCGATTGCTCGTAAAGGGTCACTTTCGTTCAAGCGCATCTTCGGCCTTTTTTATTTGTTCTTTCTTCTTCTTATACCCGAACGCATCTGTTGGGATGTGGTGTTCTTCCTGTTATAGGCGGTGGAGCGGGCGGCGCTTTGAGATAAGAGGATGGGGCGTTTCACAGGCAGGCAGGCAGGCAGGCAGGCAGGCATGTAGCATGGTCGCTGTCGGACCCTTCCTCGCGAGGTACGAAGCTGCTCTTCCTCCTTTTCTGAATCTCCAAAAGCGTCAGAAATTTTGGTTACTTTCTTGCTTCATCTTGCTATTCTTCTCTTCCCAGCACTGCTCCAGGGATTTATCATAGAGCGTTCCAGCATGAAATAGCGCAAAATGAAATCATTGGTTGCAAAGCCTGAACTTACGTTGTTGCAGTACGAGATGGCCATCTCAGCTCACATTCCAATCACCGTGAACAGCAACATCACACAGCATTCCTGTGGGTTCTCAAGACAACAATAACAACAACAACCCAGAAGATGCGGAAATAGAACAACATGATGACTTCTTCTTTCCACAAACGGGCAAGATTAGGAATCTGATTGCGCCGCTTCTTGCTTTACACACACCCAAAGGTAGAGATGGGACTCTTCAACAGGAAGAAGGTCGATAGCCAGCCTGGTATAGACGTTCAAACCAATGGCGCAACGACGGCCCCGCCTTCATCGACTAGCAGAACTGGGATCAGCAGATTCGGCAGGGGTGGCACACGATCTTCACATTCTCAAACTCCTGGAGGGCTTGCATCGAAAGCAATTCGCATCATACAGTTCCTGTTGGCTGTGTTGATCTTGGGGCTTGTCAGCTATGCTCTTCATGTCTACTCAACCACATTCGTAAGTCATGTTTTCGGAGTATGGCGGACGTGTCCAAATTCAAAAGCTGACAAGCTATATCTCAGTTGCAAGCCGCATACATACCAGCCATCATAGCGGCGATCTTGACTATGCTGGCAACTATTCCACTGGCCTTCTTGTCTCGCGTCCCTGGTCTTGCGACGCACCCGCTCCATGCTGGCCTGGTCGATCTGTTTTTTGCCCTGTTCTGGTTGGCTATCATGGCCGAGCTAGCTGCATATAGTGATGTCGCAGCGCCCAAAGATGTTACGTACTATTCAGGTGGGTTCGACAATCTGCCGACTGGAGGAGCAGCGTACGCAGCCTACAGTGATGCCATTGGTAGACTCAGGAGAGCATGGGCATGTGGAGCCGCAGCTGCAGCATTTGCCGGAGTCGAGTTGTGAGTATCAGCACACGACCAAGATTCTCTGAGCACATCTAATTCGAGAGCAGTGTGCTGTTTCTCGTCAGTGCGTTACTACCACTACGCGGACGCTTCGCAATCACAGGAAGTGACAGTGTCGGAGTACCCACGAGTCATCACGGCTCTGGCAGACATAGTGGCTCAGAACCCGCGTTCGAAATGCAGACGAACAGTGTCAACGCTGGTCACACAGGGCCGACGAGCCCGATAACTCCTACGACTGTGCATGGAGGCAGCAATACGGAAGGACAAGTCCCTGGAGGCACCAACATGCTTGGAACCACGAACCGAAACACGTTCGTACCCACTCCCTCTGGACAGCACGAAAGCGGGTATAGTGGTGAGGAGAGAGCAAACATGATTTAATGCATGGTCCGATGTTGATGTTCCAGGAGTTGTCCAGGGGAGTGAGTAATGCGGGGTGAGGTCAGTGAAGTGGAAAAGTGGTACGAGAGCAAAAGCTGGGGTTAAAGGAGATTAATTATAATGAGCGAGCTGTCATTCGTCGACGATCAATTCCACCATAGTTAAACTCCCTTTGTCTCGATGCAACTGAACATGTGAATTGAGCATGAACAATGACATCGGCCAACGGAATCCTCGAAACGCGCAATGGCGCGCCCAAGCATTCACCTGCCATGAACACTGCCAATTCTAACGGACACGATCGAGTGAACTCGTCCAGCAGCGACTCGGACTCTCCCACACGACGCCGTAGCGATCCACGACCAGCATACAAACGCAAGATGTCGACTCCATTGGCTCCTCCCTTTATGGTCTCTGCGCCTGGAAAGGTCATTGTCTATGGCGAACATGCTGTCGTCCACGGAAAGGTAGCACTTCTGCGACAATTGCCTTCACTGTATACCGGCGGCTAACCCCTTGGACAGGCTGCTATGGCTGCTGCCATCTCACTCCGCTCCTACATGCTCGTCACAACACTTTCCAAGTCGCGCCGTACCATAACCTTGCGCTTCCGCGACATCGACCTCGATCACACATGGGACATTGACACTCTCCCTTGGGATGCCTTCTCTCACCCCGATCGTAAGAAGCGCTACTACGACCTTGTCACTCAACTCGATCCTGTTCTTGTGGACGCCATGAAACCGCACATCCTCAACGTCTCTCCTCACATCCCGCTTCAAGAGCAAAAGATCCACCAGGCCGCAGCATCCTCCTTCCTCTACCTTTTCCTTTCTCTAGGCAACAAGTCTTCGCCTGCCACCATTTATACTTTACGTTCTACGATACCCATCGGCGCCGGCCTCGGTTCCAGCGCCAGCATTTCTGTTTGCATAGCTACTGCTCTTTTAATCCAGGCCCGCGCCCTTTCTGGCCCTCACCCTGATCAGATGCCCGAAGAGGCTGAGAAGCAACTCGAGCGAATCAACCAATGGTCGTTTGTCGGCGAGATGCTCATTCATGGCAACCCTTCAGGAGTCGACAATACCGTTGCGTCGGGCGGCAAGGCTGTCCTGTTCAAGCGCGCAGACTATGCGAAGCCTCCGCTAGTCTTACCATTGCGAAACTTCCCAGAGCTTCCGCTACTCCTTGTGGACACGAAACAAGCAAAGAGTACTGCTGCAGAGGTCGCAAAGGTGGCACGACTGAAGAAGACGCAACCCAAGATCGCAAACCATATCCTGGATGCTATAGACAACGTCACCGAATCCGCGCATGCCTTGATTACCAGCCCCGACTTTGACCCCAAGGACCCCTCAGCACTTACTCAACTAGGCGAATTGGTCTCAATCAACCATGGTCTTTTGGTCAGTCTTGGAGTCTCACATCCTAAACTCGAGCGTTTGCGCCAGCTAGTAGACAACGCAGGAGCTGGATGGACTAAACTCACCGGTGCAGGTGGAGGTGGCTGTGCCTTCACCCTTCTCAAGCCGGATTTGCCTTCGGTTGGCGAAGAGATGCCAGTAGCCGAAACAGTAAACTCACAAGCTGAAACGCTAGCAAGACTGGAAAAGGAGCTTGAGAAGGAAGGCTTTGAGAAGTACGAGACGACACTCGGCGGTGATGGTGTTGGTGTTTTATGGCCTGCCGTGCTTGACAATGGAAGCGACGAACTCGGAGGCGAGGAAATCGACTCGGACAAATTCGAAGCAGTCGAAGGCAGAGAAGGCGTCGAGAAACTGGTCGGAGTCACGGGCGGAGTTCACGGAGGCGTACGAGAGGGTTGGAAGTTCTGGAGGATATGACGAGACAAAGAAGCTTCTATATAACAGAAGTACGATATTCTAATTCCGGAAAGAAGTTTTCGAGATTGTAATGGCTTCAGGCATGTACAAGAGCGGACAGGGTCAGCGTTGACGACTTGGTATTGTTCTCACTCTTGAATGCATGCGGCCTTGGCGTTTCCCCATTCTCAAACAATGACGCCGTCTCCGGGACTTTGGTCATGGAAATAATTACAACGCCTTACAACTCTTGATTTCTAGACACTTATTGCCAACAACTTCTTCTGAACATCATAGCAACCATGGGTAAATACTCCGACGACACCAACTGGGACGACATTGTCCCTCTGCCTCAGGATGACGGCGGCCCAAACCCTCTCGCCGCAATCGCATATACGGACGACTACTCGGAAGCAATGTCCTACCTCCGTGCCATCATGGCAAAGAACGAGATGAGCGAGAGAGCATTGACCCTGACCGAGGATATTATCGACATGAATGCTGCACACTACACTGTCTGGTGAGTCTTCTACCATTACCCTCGAACCTCGAAACACCCCTTGACTGACTCGCACACCCCTCAGGCTATACCGCTCCGAGATCCTCAAAGCCCTGAATGCAGACCTCTCAAAAGAACTAGAATGGCTCAACGAAACTGCCCTCGCACACCAAAAGAACTATCAAATCTGGCACCACCGTCAATTCGTTGTGGATCGTCTGGGCTCCAGCAAAGGCGAAGCAGACTTCATCTCTCAAATGTTCGAACTGGATGCAAAGAACTATCACGTGTGGAGTTACAGACAATGGCTGGTTCGCAGATTCGAGCTCTGGGATGAGGGAGAGTTGGAGGCCACGGAGAAGTTGATTGAAGAGGATGTGAGAAACAACTCGGCATGGAACCATCGTTTCTTCTTGGTGTCTGGAAGCAAACCGCCAAAGACAGAGGACAAGGAAGTGGTGGAGAGAGAGATCAAGTGAGTGTTGTCTCGATTCGGGGCTTGCGAATCACGACTAACCAGAGCACCGCAGATTTGCCCAAGAAGCCATCCGCAAAGCACCGCAGAACCAGTCACCCTGGAACTACCTCCGTGGTATTGTTTCAGCCGCCAAACTTCCCCTCTCTTCACAAAAGGAGTTCGTCAACGAATTCGCATCTGTGGACTCCGAGGACGAAGATGCTGTTCGCTCAAGTCATGCACTCGATCTACTCGCTGAGATCTATGCTGGTGAGAAGGAGCAGAACAAGAAGGCTGCCAAGGCATATGATCTGCTGGCTAGCAAGTACGACCCCATCAGAGCCAATTACTGGGCTTACCTCAAGGACCAATTGAACCAAGGTCAAGTGGCCGCTTAGACGTCAGAAACACAGCATGGCAGAGGCGAAAGGGTGGAACTTTCTTTTTGCATAGGTAGCGATTTTGCTCTTTTCAATTCATGATACCCAGCATGGGCGTTTTGTCTATTATGAGTCTATCTAGTTTCCACACTTCCAGATGTCGTCAGGTTTCTACACAAGATTGGCACTGGAGACAGTTGCCTTTTCCTCCTGACTCGGCTCTGCATCGATATGCGCGGAGTCCTTCTTCCACTGCGAGACCATATCGATGGTGACGTTGCTGCCACCACAGACGATAATGACGGCCTTGTCATCTTTGGACACTTCTCTCCCTAAAGCCTTTTTCAAGCGATCTCCATAGCATAGAGCCACCGTGACACTGCAAGACAGCTCCACTAACAGTCTCTCGTCTTCAGCCAGTCTCCATGCACCCATCATGGCTTCCTCATCGTTCAATACCAGCGTCTTGACCTGCTTGCTCGACATGGCTAACTCGAACGTCCTTGCAGCGACCTTCTTGGCTCCCAGTGTGGTCGCTTGAGACGTGATTGCCGGCAGCGTGATATGCTCGCCAACCCTCACACTTTCGGCCAGCGAATCCGCACCCTTGGTCTCGACAGCAAGAACTTGCGTTTCCGTCCAAGAGTGCCTCTCCACTCCTTCCATGATTCCATTGAACAAACCTCCTCCTCCCACGCTACAAGCCAAAACCTCTGGCTTTGCATCTTTCTCTCCGGTGATTGCAGACAGTTGCGCGCTGATTTCGTCGATGAGGGAAGAATGCCCAGTCCAAATCGTAGGATGGTCGAATGGCGGCACGTATACACATTCCTCTCCCCCAGCCTCTGCTGTCTTGATGACAGTCCCGCGTAGGTAATCATCAGCTTCTTGCCAACTAGCCCCATGCTGGAGCACTTCTGATGCCCCTGCCGCTTGCATTTTCGCCATCATCATGGGCTTGGTGGTAAGCGGTACCACCACTGTGCAAGGGCGGCCTAATTTGACTGCGCTGTGGACGGCTGCGAGACCGGCATTGCCGCCTGATGAGGAGTAGAAGTGGACTGAGGTGGGGTGGGAAGAGTTAGTGAGGGAGGTCTGCATTAGGTGGCCTATTCCGCGGGCTTTGAAGGAGCCGGAGAGTTGGAGGTTGTCTAGTTTGAGAAAGATTCTGCTGTGAAGGTGTGAGTGTTGATGGTTTAGAGGAATTGGGGTTGGAGTGGGTTGCTTACCATCCTGCTGCTTTTGAGAGGGTGGTTGATTCGATCAAGGGTGTTTCTACCCATGGGTTCTTTGATGTGGCCATGTTGATGCGGGTCCCAATGGATCTTTCCTTTTATCGGACGCGGATTTGAGGTTTTGTGATGGTATGTGATGGGAAAGAAGAGATGTTGTTCGAAGAAGTCTCTCGGCTAAATGCCAGACGGACCATGTCAAAACTAGGGCGAAGCCTCCAGCCGCTTCGGTATAGATCATACACAACAACTATGGAAGATACTTGGAGTACTGATCTACCAAACCTCTTATGACAAGGATACAAATTGTGACATGGATAGGCTTCTTTCGTGGATTGTCCGTCGAAGAACAAATAACTCTTATCATGTCCACTGGCTATATACTTTTGAGTCGATCATCTATAGCATTTTATCGAAGCTGGCTGTAGTGAACAAAGGTACATCTCAATCAGGTCTTGTCCTCCATATGAAGACGTGTGCAAGTCGTGTTGATACCTAAGTGGGATGCCTGACAGAAAGTTCGAGGTCTCTGCCCGCGTCATAGGCTGGCAGTGAAGCCGAGCGTGGGACTGGCTGGCCGGACGCCCGTTTCAGGACGGATCGGTGCCCCTCCACAAGTCGTTGCTACAACAAACTCTCCTTTGTTTCGTCTCTCCCTGACATTCAGCTCACGCATACTGTACCCAGACCGAACAGACAATGGCCGCCTCATCGACATCCATCCCGCGATTCCTACTGCCCAGGCTGTCATGGTCTCCCCAGACCCAGTCCACGTTTCATGCCGCTGCCCGCATTCACGCCTCAACGCAATCGTCAGCCTCCAGAAACTACACCACACGAGCACTTTCCAAAGCACACCACTTTCCCTCGGCCAGTCGCGTCGCATTCGGACAAGCAGCAGTACAACCTAGAAGACACTTCTCGGCCACCACGCAGCGCAGCAGAGACCACCACTTTGACACACTCAAGTTTGTGCAAAGGTTGAAAGATGAGGGCTTTACAGAGGAGCAGGCAGTCGCCATGATGAAGGTGCTAAGCGACGTTGTTGAAGAGAGGTACATTCCAAGCCAATCTCGCCCCGAAATGAAGCCAAGCTGAGCAAGCAATCTATCACAGTATCCAGAATCTCACACGGACAATGGTGCTTCGCGAGGACCAGGAGAAGGCCACGTACACACAGAAGGTCGACTTTGCCAAACTTCGCTCCGAGCTGCTATCGGCCGACTCGACCGAATCATCCTTGACACGCGCCTCTCACGAACGTCTGACAAACGACTTGGCCAAGCTTAACTCGAGGCTACGTGACGAAGTCCAGCGTACGCAAGCATCAGTAAGATTGGACCTCAACCTGGAGAAGGGCAGAATCAGAGAAGAAGCAAACTCGCAAGATCTCAAGATCAAGGAGACCGAGACCAGAATCGAGCAGGAAGCTGCAGCTTTGAGAGAGCGTCTTGAGCAAGTCAAGTTCTCGACTCTGCAATGGCTGATGTATGTTTCATCTCCGAACGGACCGACGGCACATGGAGCTTTGCTAACATGGGGATTCTAGGGGTGTTACGACGGGTACTGCCGCCATTATTCTCGGTGTGTGGCGCCTGCTCATGTAGAGGCATGATGGGTGAGAAGTCGTTCACCATTGTTTCATTTGTTTTCCCACGTCATCCATGTGGGATTTGCTACCTTCACCGTGTCAATCAAGGCACTCATTACTTTTTCCTTTGTCATTATTCATGGGCGGACAGGGGGCGTTTGGGAAGGATATGGCCGGAGGATGAAGAGGAAATTGAAGACATTTGGATAGACGGCCATTGGCACTCGCAGAGATTATCAGTATACCCCCTTTGTCGAGTGCTATGATGCAGTCTATACCGGAAATAGAAGGCAGCAGAGATTGTTCTCGAAGGCCGTGTGATCAAGGGTCTCATGTGTATGGCGAGTTCATGTGTTGACTCCGAGTGAGTCCTTGTAATTTCACTGAGGGGTCATGCGAGCTTAGGGTAGAAATCACGTGCAGGAGCCAAAGCAGCACCAGGGTCGCGATTTGGATGCACGGTCCACAACTGCGCCGACTTCTAAACACAGCTTCAACCTTTCTCCCAGACAGACATCCTCCGCCGCCCTCTTCCCTCACCGCCTCAATCCCTTTCCCATCCAGTATCATCCTCCATACCACTCACAATGGCCACCGAAGTAAGTCGCAAGTCCTGCCGCCCGTCCGGAGTGGGTGCGCGTTATCCAAAGCCCAACAAAACCGCTTGACCCCCTCACTCGGTCCCGCTGCCCGATGCATACCATGATAGACAGATCGCTGACTTTTTTAACTCCTGCAGCGTGAAAGGTATCTAGGAACATGATATCGTCACCTACGACCGACCAGACATCTAACACACGAGCAGCAAGACTTTCCTCGCCAGACTGTGCGAGCAGGCTGAGCGCTACGATGGTATGTCAACCTGAAACATCAACACCCGCTGTGCAAATGCTAACCACGTCCAACAGAGATGGTTACCTACATGAAGGTTCGCAACTGAACTGCTTGTCCTACAGTCTCTACTTTACTAACCATCCATCCGCCCTAACAGGAAGTCGCCAAGGTAATTCAACCTGGGTCTAGACTTGTCTCCTTCCGTGACTAACAACAAACAGATCGGTGGTGAACTCACCGTTGACGAGCGCAACCTCCTCTCCGTCGCCTACAAGAACGTTGTCGGTACCAGACGTGCCTCGTGGCGCATCATCTCCTCGATCGAACAGAAGGAGGAGCAAAAGGGTTCCGACAAGCACGTTACCATCATTCGCGACTACCGCCAAAAGATCGAGACCGAGCTCGAGAAGGTCTGCCAGGATGTCCTCGACGTCCTTGACGACTCCCTGATCCCCAAGGCCGAGTCTGGCGAGAGCAAGGTCTTCTACCACAAGATGTGCGTTCCTATTACATCATCCATTTTTCCGCCTGTCTCTGACAACTATACAGGAAGGGTGACTACCACCGTTACCTCGCTGAGTTCGCCTCCGGCGACAAGCGCAAGACTGCCGCCACTGCTGCCCACGAGGCCTACAAGGTAATTATCCTTCTGATCATCTCACCACATTGAATGGCCATGACTAACTCCCTCCCCAGAGCGCCACCGACGTTGCTCAGACCGAGCTTACCCCCACTCACCCCATCCGCCTTGGTCTTGCCCTCAACTTCTCAGTCTTCTACTACGAGATCCTGAACTCTCCCGACCGCGCATGCCACCTCGCCAAGCAGGCCTTCGACGACGCCATTGCCGAGCTCGACTCGCTGTCAGAGGAGTCCTACCGCGACAGCACCCTGATCATGCAGCTCCTGCGCGACAACCTCACCCTCTGGACTTCCTCCGATGGCAACGAGCCAGAGCCCGCCGCCGCCTCCGACGCCCCCAAGGCCGAGGAGTCCAAGACTGCCGAGTCTGTCGAGGAGCCCAAGGCCGAGGCCTCGTAAAGAGACCGCTCGAGTATCACGAAATCCACTTGACCATTTCACGTCTTTTTTCGCACAGACGCCCTCTGGCTTGGAGCGCGACGTCTGGTCTGGAGCACTACTGAGCGTCGAAATGAATTGATTCCCCAAAATGCGTTGCAGCTTGACGAATAAACTAGCCGATTTGACATTTCTCTACCCTTTTCCCTATACTCTCCACAGAAACTCTTCTTTTCATTTCGGCTCACTCAGTACTCGCGAAACAAACTTCGTGCTCCTTGCCATGATGATCGCCGCTCCCTTTGACTGCGCTGAAATACCCCTTTTGGTTTTTTTTACTGTATTCCCTTTTACGTCATTCCTTATACCTCCCCGTCAGTTAGGGAAAGCGCTCATCATGCGCCAAATCAATATTTCAAAAAAAAAAAAAAAATGATGGCGTTCAGTTTCTTTGTCTTCCTTGTGACGTACATGTTTCTTTGTTTGCAGCACAAGGTCATTGTTGATGAAGTTTTACAGATACACTGCAGGCTTGCATTACTGTCCACATGTGCTTCCTGCTAGATGTCAATCACCGGGACCATGACTTGTAGATCATGTACAAACTTCACCGCGTGTTACAACACGACGCCTACACATCTCCACTGTAACGCTGCTTCCACAAACTCAAACATGTCAATGATTCCTTTGTATCTTTTTGCCTGTTTACCTACCAAAGGAGCGTGAAAGAACGGACATGCTTTGTACTTGTCGACTCAACGGGCTCTTTGTCGAACATATCTTTCAGTTGAATGCCTATATCATCCAGCTCTTCCTCACCACTCAGGATCTCGGCTCACCCACCAACTAATCAAGAAAAACAGAACGCGGTTGATTTTGCTCGGTACTCCTTTCTCTTCCCTCTACTCTACATTTTTTTTGATCCTTATCTCTCCTCAGGTCAAGATTATCTTCATTGAGTTTGCCAGCACATCTAGACGATCAGTGATCTTCTTTACAACATCAACAGCGAGTTCAGTCTTCTAGTCAGTCATCTTTTTCGAGTTACCACAACTTGGACTTTCGGTGAGTCAATCCTATCACAACTATTACTTTCACAATAACAACCAATCACACCAACAATGCGTTCGCATCTCCGCCTCCACCTGCCCGACCTCAACCTCTCCGTCCCAGCTCTCTGCCACACCTCCCCCTCCTCCTCAACTTCTTCCCTTCCCTCCTTCTCCCTCTCCCTCTCCCGCTCCTCCAGTAAATCCTCCTCTGCCTCTTCCGTCGCCTCTTCCTCTACAACCGCACCTCTCACCTGTCCTCCCTCCCCCATAACCTCTCAGATCCTAGAATCTTGGTATCAATACGATTGGCGCAACAGCAGTGATGCATTGACCGATTGGCTGAATGCCAGATGGAAGAAGAGTGGATATGTGGTTGATAAAAGGGTTGTGTATTTTTTGATAAAGATGGAGGGGGTCAAGGAGGTGGAGATGGGGTTGGGGGATTTTTTGGGAGGTGCTTTTGTTAGACCTTTGAGGGTTTGAAAGGGGGTTGTTGGGTTAGTGAGGGTTGTAACTCCTTGCTTTTATGAGTGGGTATCCCGACGTAGGTTTTTTTTTAATACTGCTTGATGCAGTCAGTGGTAGTATATTAGATTTGTCGACGTTGTGTATACTTGTCACTTCCCTATATCAAATTTCCTCCAAACCTTTCATCTCCCGTTGAATCCCACCCTTAATTTTTGTGTCATCTGTTCAATAGCTTCTGTCTGCTTATACTCTCTTCATTTGTTCAAGTACCTTGTCTCACCGTTACAGTGCCTTGTAAAACGAGCATGTCAAATGCACAATGATTTTGGAAACTGGTGAAAACTGTTCACTGAGAGAGCTCAATGGCTGACTCCTCTTGACACGGCTCTGAATCTAGAGATTTCTGTTGAGGCAATGAAGTGTCTGCTCCCGTCTACATCTATATGCTGTATCACCAAACCCTCTGCTGCGGATTCCAATTTCTCCTTCCTTCAGATTCGATCACTCTTCTTTACTACTTGTTCACTGTCATTTGTAGATATCTACTCTACTGCTAAATTTCTGCTTTCGATAACTCACGTTCTAGCACCGTTGACACACTTTTTGTTCTCTGTATAACCTTTCTTCGCTGCTGCAGATTTTCCATCTGCTACAAGGTGATTCTATCTACTTGCGTCATCTTAACATCATTTGCTGTGTGGTTACACCATCTGCTGTACGTTCAAATTATCTACCTACTTATCTACAAGTCGAACATCTCGGATCCCGTCTGCTTCGCTTCCAATTCACCTGCTCTAACTCTCGACCATCTGCTGCATACTCGGACCATCTTCTGGGTATCCAAAGTCATCTACTGCAAGTTCACGTCATCCGCTCCCTTTCAAGTAGAATCCGTCTGGCACGTAGTCGGGCCGGGCCATCTGCTGCATGTCCGAATCGTCTGCTGCACAGTCAGGCAATCTGCTACAATCTCAAAATCATCTGCTGCACACTTTATTTCTGACTTTGGAGTGTACCGATTCGCCCTGTATTTGACATATCTCATTCTTGCAATCAATCTGCTGCACTTCACTTCACATCTGCTACCATCTTGATACATCTGCTGTCATTCACACTTCTGATCTGACTTCTGACTTCTCAATTTTCCAAGAAAAAAGAGAGACGAAATAGTTGGCTCTCACTGGACCGTCACTCATTTCCCAAACACTTCTTGCATTTTTACAGGAGACTTGGAGCCCAATGGCTACCTGAGAGCTGTAGTAGTAATAGAGTAAATTCACCTGACTGCCTCTTTGTTTCAGGGGCACTTCGCAGTCTAGTCATCTCTCCAAACGCATGATCAAGGGGCTAAAAACACTGCAAAAACACACAATTGTTTTCGAGGAGCACGCGGTGACCGAAGAAAGCACTTGCGTTTGCGTCTGTGTTCTAAGCTCTCATCTTTCAGTTGCTCCTTGACAAAAGTTGTTCTTGTATCTTTACAAAGTGGTCTTTCCCTGCGATGAGTGTTTGAAGATCGAAATGGGTATGGTTACCCGGTTCCTACTCTTCCAGCGGTCACGGTAACATGTTAAAGGCTCTCTGATGCCAAGGGGCTCTATGGGAGATACTACAAGAATGTACCAAGCTTTGTGAAGTTGGCTAGCGAGAACACTTGATTCGCATGCCTCTCAAGTGACAGAGCGATGTGGAAGGAGCTATCCAAGACGATCTCAATTTGTTCTCCACTTTCTCAAGGTTTGTTTCATTGGCCAGTCGCTCCTTCCCGGGCCAACAAGGCATGTATTCACTGCTTTAGTTTCCCAAAAACTGAGATGAAGGATGTTTGAAGTCAATCGTGAATTATGTTCGTAAACGTATCGTACACCTGAATTAGTTCGAGTGGAATGTCCTGTAAAGCTTCTAGTCCAACCTCTGTCCATTATAACCTGAAAGCAATGACAATGCCATGATGATCTGTTCGATTTCGCTGTCGTAAATGTGAACCTGGAACATATTTCCTATGCTGCGGTCATCTCGATCTTCTTGCCCTTGACTGACTTCCACTCGACGGCAGCAGAGCCGATGATCGATAGTGTCGCAAGTGCAACAGCAACATAGTATGAGTTTGTGAGAGCATCGTTGTAGGCCTGAAGCACACCATCGCGGTATTGCTCGCCAATAGCCGACTTGAGCTCTGTGGCACCAGTGGAAAGGACGATAGCGGGATCCAAGTCAGGCACTGCGGCCTTGAGTCCTGAGACGAGTTTGTTGGTGAAGACGTTCTGGCCAACAGAAATGAAAAGAGCACCTCCGAGAGTTTGGAAGAACATGACGATGGCGGTACCAGTGGGAATGTCTGCAGCTGGTAGCACAGTCTGCACTGCGATCAGGATCTGCTGCATGCCGAGTCCAACGCCAATACCGAAAAGAGCTTGGTAGCCGATCCATTCTGCGTGACCTGTGTCGACCTTGAAGGTAGTAAGCAGACCTGCTCCGATGGCCATTAGAATCGATGAGGCGATCATGAAGGGACTATAAAATCCGAAGGTCGTGACCAGGCCTCCAGCAACGACGGAGCAGATGACTACGCCGAGAATCAAGGGCAGAGACATAATTCCAGACTTGGTTGCAGAAACACCCTTGATCGCTTGGAACCCTGTGTGGATGTTAGCTTGCTGCTCTTGCCATTATAGACCGGGGAGTACTAACAGATTGGCAAATAATACACAAACAAGAAGAAGGCAGCACCGAGAGAGACTCCGAACCAAGCACTTGCTGCAACAGTGCGCTGCTTGATGATACGAGGAGGAATAGTTGCCTTTTCTCCGACGTAGAACTGAATGCTGACGAAGATAGCAAGGAGTACACCAAAGACGACAAAGAGGGCAATGACACGACCGCTACTCCAAGGATATGTGCTACCGCCCCACTGGAGCGCAAGCAGGAGGCAGATGATCATGGGCAGGAAGATGACAGTGCCAGCAGGATCGAAATCCATAACACGATTCTTCCAGCCAACGGAAAGCTTCTTTGCGCTTTTGGTGGGGTTGAAGAAGAAGAAAATAAAGATCATGGTGACAGCTCCGAAGGGAAGGTTGCTTCACAGATTGTCAGTAGATTGCTTTAAATCGACTGGACCTATGTAACTCACATGTAGAAACACCAGCGCCACGTCAAGTGATCGGTGAAAGCACCACCCATCAAAGGACCTGCCACACTAGCAAGACCATACATAGCACCAATGAGACCTGTGTAGGATGGTCTTTTCCGAAGAGGTACCGAGTTTGCGATAATCAGGATAGCTCCAGAGAAGAGTCCAGCAGAACCAACTCCAGCAATGGCACGCCCAACAATCAAGGCTGTCGATGTTGGCGCAATTCCGCACACGAACGAGCCAAGCTCAAAAATGAAGAGAGCGACGAGGAACACCCATTTCAGACTGAGGAATGAATATAGCTTGCCGAAGAAGAGTTGGAAAGAACAGGTCGTCAGAAGATAAGCAGAGCCATACCATGCAATGTCGTCAATCGCCTTGAAATGATCGGTAATCTTGGGAATAGCGGTTGCAATGATAGTGTTGTCCAAAGCTATACAAAACACGGTTAAACACAGAGCGATTGTGATGAGGAGGAGCTTGATCGAGGTGGGATATTCGACCTCGGGGTCTTCTTCGTCATTTTGCGAGCCATCGGAATCCGGTAAGGGCTTCTCATCGCCAGAAACAACAGATGCAGTGCGAATATGAGCGTCGTCCGTCTTCTCCGATTGAAGCACACTAGGCGAGGTAGTTTCCAATGCCTCTGGATTAGAGTCCTTGGTCTTTCTGTCGAAGAAACCCATGCTGAGGGTTTGGTAGAAACTTTTTCCGACAAAGATGTTATGTTTGATGTATGATGGTAAGGTGGGACAGGTTGCAACGGGATACCGAGAAGAGGAATGCAAGGTCTTTTCTAGACCCGAATTTTGGTACAGTACATGCGGCTGGAAACAAACGGAGTCACCGAAACAAACTCACCGACGGCCAAACACGGACAGATTCCTAGAGACGAACAGACGGCTGCCTTGTGGTTAGGAAACGCCTCAACCTTAGCAAGTATAACGACACCGTGCTAGCGCATTTTGACAGCGAATCTCAAAGCTGACCTACGACCGTGTCGCTATTCAAAATGCGAACCGGAGATAAAGACGTCCGGTCTTTGATTCACAGGATGCTCATTCGTCCACGAGTAATTGGCTCTTTCCTTTTGGGTACTGTTTGATTCATCCCTGCGTTGTTTGTGGGACAATGCTGTCTCGAAGAAAGGGGAATTCTTTGACCGGGGAAGGAGGATCAATTGCTCCTTCTCCGATTGGTAGCGAAACCCATGGCTGAACGCCATGCTTGAGAGGTAAGATGAATCAAGCCACACGATGTAGTCATTTTGCGCTCGACGATCTTCAAGATAGGCCGGATCTCTACAGATTTTACCAGAGGTCGCTGGTGCTCTGATTTCTACATGTCCGTTGTAGGTTGTGAAAGGTCGACCTGGGGGCATGGACTGAGTGGATGTGTCCGTACCTGACGTTTCCTCCGCAGATCGGGCCCATCCGTGTGGGTGAGCATTGTCCGTTTGAGGCTGGTACCGACATCAACACATGCGGTTTCCTTGTCAGCGCGTCTCTAACATGGTCACCGTGGTTTACTACAAACATGCACGAAAAATTGAGGATCCAGAGCCTATCCGATGAAGGACTGTCCAAGCTCTCAACGAGCACTCTAGCAATCATGAACACCCGTGTACCTGTTCATAGCTATTTTCCTCACCGGCACCTGTCATTTGGGGGAGCGGCTCGCACATGCTCGATCGCATGCCCTTTTGTACGCGGCATTATTTTTCCGTCATTTCTCCAAAGCTTGACTCGGCCCTGCAAGACGATATCGCGACAAGTCGGGGTTTGTAAGCAATTGATAATCAGAAGATGAGTACTTCACGTTTACCGGCGACTCACGGCATCCTTCGCAGGAACCTCTAGGAGGATCTGACTGCCAAGTTGGTTCACTATACGCCTAATGTCGCCCAACTGTTGACTCGTGACATAGAGAATCAGTCCACTACATCGGTATGGCGGTTTTGGACCCATGAAGACTCTTCGTTAATCGATGGGAGCGACGCTTCAGTATTCACATGCTCAGGTACATACAAGCTTCGTTATCCCATAATTTCAAGCACGTTGGTGGAAATTCTGTATAAACGTCTGGTGGCACGATGGTCAGGAACGCTCATGCAGAGCTAATGCGATGAAGATCTCGGCGCCTGCTGCCTTGCTTGAACGTCAGCAGCTCAGAGCGTACGATGCTCTTGACAGCCCAGAGGAATTCTATCGGGAGCATCCAAAGGGCTTCCTTCACCCCTCGACAGATCTTGAAAGCACTGTAGTTTTCTAGTCCTATCTGTTCATTGGTATTCGGCGAAGGAGTCTCGGTTGTGATGTAAGTACTGTATTGCTCTATATACAGTTACCCATGTGTGAGATTGTCCACTACTGTAACGTGGCTCCAAGCTGATAATCGACGGTAATAGCGGTATAGAATGGTCAGAAGAATGGTGACCCGAATGCTCTTCACTTCGGGTACTAAAGCATGACTGTTCCATGCAAAAGCAAGACTAGACGATGTATTTGTCGAGAAACTCTTGCACGTAGTGGAAATATCCCGCCTCTGTCACTGTGTTGTTGTGATCGCCATAAGGGAACTCCTTCCAAATCTTCGGTTCCGAGCGACAGATGTCGAAGAGTCGCTTCATGTGAGATGGGCTGTAATACGTTAGCAACGACTCTCTACGACCTTATCGTCAGAACATACGGTACGATCTCATCCTGGAGCCCGCTCAAGAACAGGATGGGGATATTCGTGATTCCAGGGAGCATTTCTTCGCTTGGCCACACTTGGTGACACAAGGGTGTCAGGTATTTGGCTGCAGGGATGACACTATTCGAACGTCAGTCCGGATCGCTTCGACTGGGTGTGCGGAGTCAATTCACCTTGGAATCATCTTCTTGATGCTGAGGAACGTGTTTTCGAGTATAACACCAGCAATGTCACCATGGTCCTTGTTTTTGACAGCAAGGTCAATACCTACTGCACCCCCCAAACTTTGGCCATAAATCACGATCTTGGTATTTTTGAGATCTCCTCTGCCGCGGATGAAATCAAGACCAGTGTGTGAATCTTTCGCAATGCCCTTCTCGTCCGGGTTGCCAGTTGATAAACCATAACCTCGGTACTCCAGCATCAAGACATTGCAGTGAAACTCGTTCGCCAGGATTTTAGCGATGGGAAGCCTATGTCCGATGTTTCCAGCATTTCCATGAAACATGATGAATGTTACGTTCTTTGCCTTGCTGACATTTCCCGGCTTGATGAGGAAAGCACTCAGAGTCTCACCGTCTGGTGTAGGAAGAGAGAGTTCCTCGGCATCCAAGCCGAGTTGAGCAGGTCTTGGAACATCGGTTCGAGCATTTGCAGGTATATTCCGAGGATAGATGAGTTCACTCGGCGGGGTCAGAAGATGAGGTTCAAATGTGTTCAGAAGACATACTTCTGGTAGTAGTAAAGACCGCTACTGACGACGGCGCCCAAACCAGAAGCGAACATGATGGGCACCCGGAGGTAGCCCCATAGTAAAGTAGCCATATTCTCGGATGCTTCTGAGAAACGGCGGGATTGGGAGAGAGATCGATTATTCAGGCGAGCAAGTCGTTGGCGGACATCTGTTGTGGTTGAAGAAAGAGAATCAAAATTAAAGTTGAAATTACGAGGATTGTATTTTGACAGCCGGCGAGGTGTTACCATAGGACCACAGGTAGACGCAAAGAAAGAAGGAACGAGAGACTGGCATTCGCATCGGAGGGCGGAAAGATAGGAGATGTAGATTGGTGGTGGTGGTCGGTGACGGAAAGCTTGGCGGGCTGGCTGGTGGCCGGCGTTGCGTGCATCATTGATGGTTTGCCTGGAGCTGTCGCAACATCCAACTTGCATCTCACTTTCAACACCCCCCAGGCGCCTGCTCATCCGAACAATTTCCTCATTCTCCAGACAAACCACACCGCACATTCACAACACATTCACGATGATCGGACAAGCAACGGGCATGCTCGGCGAGGGTAGGATTGCCCCCGAAGAATAGCTGTTTCCAGGAGCTTACTCAAGGTGTAGATGGTATTCACATCGACATGAATCACCTCAAGAAGGGCGAGGTTAAGTGAGTGTTTCTCAAACTGTGTGATGAGCTTGACAGAAGACTAACACGAAACGACAGCCTCGGAACATCCATGTACGTCGAATTCGCATCTTCAACCCTGCGTCCGGAATTATACTGAACCCTTCCCAGCATGGCCATCAACTTCAAGGACGGAGTCATCCTCGGCGCAGACAGCAGAACCACCACCGGCGCTTACATTGCCAACCGTGTCACCGACAAGCTCACCCAAGTGCACGACACCATCTGGTGCTGCAGATCCGGTTCCGCCGCAGACACCCAAGCCGTTGCAGACATTGTCCAATACCACCTGAACATGTACGGCATCAACAACAACGAGGCTCCCACCACACAAACCGCCGCCGCCATCTTTCAAGAGCTGTGCTATGACAACAAGGATATGCTGAGGTAGGGTTGGCGCTACATCAAGGTGACCAATGGACGCTGATCATGTGCGCAGTGCCGGTATCATTATCGCAGGATGGGATCGCAGACATGGTGGCCAAGTCTACTCAATACCGCTAGGAGGATCTCTACACAAGCAGTCTTACGCCATTGCCGGATCCGGATCAACATACATCTACGGTTACTGCGACGCCAACTGGAAGGAAGGCATGACCGAAGAGGAGGGCATCGACTTCGTCAAGGGATCCCTGAGAGAGGCTATCAAGTGGGATGGAAGCTCAGGCGGTGTGATTCGCATGGTCGTCCTCACCGCGAAGGGTGCTGTAAGACACCTTTACTTGCCCGACAATGGCTACACCGGTCCTGGTACCAAGTGAGTGCTGCATCAATGGTTAGCGACACACCCTTTTTGCTTCTGATGCCGCGACTTGCACGCAGCGGAGCAAGTGGTCCGGGCAGCTAGATGTTAGCGCGCATTTGGCTTCTCACCCATCTCCAGAAAATGACGCTCCCAGACATACAGAGGGGTTGCGACAGCATGAATGGAATGGGAGATGGATAGGGAGCACCAGATAGATAATACGAAATCATGTCTCATGGATGACCGTGGCTGCACAAACACGTGGGAGGTGTAATATGGACTGAGAGCGAGTAATGCTGGGGTCTTGGTGTCTTGTAGGGCGACTCGCGAGTCGAGGGTACGGAAGCTAGAGGCGTCTAACGAACAGAGTTTCGACTGCCGTCCCTTGGCCGGTCCCCATTCTTTGAACTCCCTCGTTCAGCGTTCTGTTTTCTGTTGACTTAATCCCTTGTCCGACCTCGCTCACTCTCTCTTGATAGAGACGACTTCTTTGGCCACTCCGGCGGCACTGTTTGTGCAGAAGAAATGCCTTGCATGTGTGAGTAGCACTTTTCCCATCTCTCCATCCTGCTATCGTGACGGTCTCGCCATAGCCTACGTGCAGCGCCCAAGTGACGTCGCGACGAGTCGGCGACAAGGCCTGGTTGATCGCCGACCGCCTTGACCAGAATATTCCATGGTTACTTCTATGTCTGGTTGCTGTATACGGAGTCGTCTTGTGCCGTGTCAATCGTCGCTGTTGTTTGTCTCGTCAACCAAACATGTCTTGGCCGATGGTTGGTTGCTGAGCTCCCCAACCCTCTCGACGCGAGCGCGGCAGCTCTCCCAACTCCATCTTTGGCGGCGCGCATACTAATCTATGATCGAACAGAACACAGGGGCCTGTAGATTATGGGCTCGGTAGCAATCGACGCCTTTACACAACACTCATCTACGCCGCTGCCGCCACCACCTTCCCGGCACACTCCACATCTGGCCCACGCTGAGCCTCCGTTTGCACCACACCACCTCCCACCACGCAACACCATGTCAGCAACTGAAAGCCGAGCAAGCAGCTCGCATGCTTCGCGAATGTCTGCCGAGTCGCCAGCGCCCTCGTCTACTAGACAGCGCCCCGCTTCACCCGCTCTACAACCTGCTGCAGGCCAGCGGACTCCTCTTAATCTGGCAAACCCTCCCGCCTCGCTCACAGACCCCGCGCAACCATCCTCCCCCGAGTCGTCGCCCACCGAATCCGACTCCTCGTCCACTTTCTCCCCCCAGCGCATTAAGCTTCGCGATCTAAAGCACATCCAGACTTTAGCAAAGGATGATATGCATCCTTTTGCTGAAGATGGCAACAAAGTCGGTGACCAGGGTCCACAGTACGAAATCAGTGGCATGCCCATTGAGAACATCATCGAGATGGTCGCTGGTCTCCTGACCAAGATTACCGCCACCAACGACAGGCAACACCAGCACCTGCACCGCCAGATGACTCCCCCTGAGGGCGGTTCGTCTTCTAGCCGGTTGCAATCGAACAGTGTTTTAGCTTTCCACGGCAAGAATGTGCCCAGCATAACCATCCTGAGCTATCTTCTTCGCATCAACAAATACTGTCCCACAAGCTACGAGGTGTTCCTCAGCCTTTTGGTCTATTTCGACCGCATGATGGAGAAGGTCAATGCAGGCGCCATGCACAACCTACGTGAGATGGACAAGCATGAACGCGCTGTTGCTTCCGAACAAGAACTCAGGAGTCCTGCTTCTACCCAATCTATGGAGGGTGTGGCACCCCCTAGCCACGGCTATGCGCAAACAGCAACCCCGCCGTTATCTGGTGAGCTAGAAACACAAAACCAGGGCGCTGTACCTGGCACTCCTCACAGCAAAGCTCGCCAGCCGGACTCTCCAGCTGCCTCTACTCTGGACGCAGACACTCTAGATCTCTCTCACCTCTTCGTTGTTGATAGCTTCAACATTCATCGACTGGTTATTGCGGGTGTCACATGCGCCAGCAAGTTCTTTTCTGATATATTTTATACCAACTCACGTTATGCCAAGGTTCGTCAAATCGGGAAACTCTCTGCATCACTTCCACTAATCCCAGTCACAGGTTGGTGGTCTTCCACTGCCAGAGCTCAATCACCTTGAACTGCAGTTTTTACTTCTAAATGACTTCCGTCTTTCTGTTCCTGTCGAGGAGATTGAAGCATATGGAACCACCTTGGTCGAATTCTATGCTCGAGAAGTTCTGGCTCAAAAGGCAGACCAGGACGATTAACGTGCTTGGTCGTTTGTCTGATCCAGCAATCAATGCCAACCTTGAATTGACACAAGGCGCGCATACACAACGAGGCGTTACAAACATGCATCGCCTATCAGTCTTCAGCGAATAGCTCGTCTGAGGAACTGGACTCTTTACGACGAAATGACAGCAACCTGTTTTGGCCTCTTGTTGGGGCATATGATGAGGAAGGTATATTAGAGCGCGGTGTTGTCCTGTTTTAGAGCCTCTTAGATCAACATACCCTGACCGACCCTTTTATTTGGCATCTCATTTTTGTCTCATTGCTGCTACCATAGGCTTTCTGGCCCTCTTGCTTTCTGCCTCCAATATACCCAGTTTCCCTTCCAGATTGCTCTTGCTTCTCTGGCGTCTGCGTGTCTGTTGGGAGGACGTTGTCGAAATTTACAAAGAGTTTCATAACCGCCATGTCACCGAATCGTCTTTGTTCCAGCCTTGCACGTGGCTGTCAGTTGTGACATGCAACGTTTTATTTAAAGTTCCACAATGCCGAGAGTGTTGAGGTCAAGCGACAGATACGAGTGATTGCGAATACGTCGCATGATTCTGATTCGACAGCTGGAGTTGAGGCACATGGATTTGATTGAGTGTTCGAGTGGGATTCCTTCTTGAGAGGAAGTATCAAAGTACATGTTGATGTGCTGTTGGCATGGCGTTCACAGCTTTGATGTCTCGGCAAGCACTTGCCATATTAAACACATTTAGGGGCGCAAGGGCCTTGGTTCTTGAATGAAGCATAAACGAGCGCCAGAACATGATGTACTTTTTTGGTGGGCGGTGGGTCTTGGACGTGTCTCAATCGCTGGTAAACATGCGTCACTTGTACGATCATGGCAAGGAAATCGCAAGTTCACAACTTCGATGGCAGCGCCCAGCGGGCAGTTTCGGGTGCCTGTTTTTTGCGCCGATCGTCACGCACAGGGATTAGCTTGTAAACAGGGCAAAGTTGGTCATGATCTCCCTGTAACTACTTGTTCTTCGCGACCGGAATAGAGGCACATGCTTACAACTTTGCAAACACGTTCATACAAATAGGTGTTACTTCTGACCTTCACGAAGTTGTTGTTTGACAAAAAAGCCGCGACTTGAAGTCAACAATTCTGAAACTGACAGCAGCAGGCAAACAGGCCAAGAGAAAAACCTCGGGGTTCGACGCGCGCGGCGACAAAGCTGCTAGTCTATTTCGGAAAGCTCGACCGTCACTCTTGCATAACAGGCACGCACGTCCATCGCTTTGTCTACAGAAGTTTCTGGAGGGCCCTATAAACCTGATAGTACCTATCTTCTTCTTCCTACAAGCACCGGTCATAACTTGGGTTGATCCCTCCTCACCTACGACGACGTCTCTCACCTAGGTAGCTATCGCTTTGGTGAAACATCGGCCACTCGACACAGGGTCCACGTCTAGGCTTTCTCGCCATCAGCACATTCTCCTACACACATCATGTCGACATTCGTCGCTAGCTTGTGAGTATTGTGATAACACGACGTTCGACGTTAGAACAATGTGCTAAGTCAAACAGGTTCCTGCCGTATACGGTTGACTTTCATGATGAACCAGAGGCACCTAAAAGGCCGAATCCGCAGCGAATGCACAGTCGTGCTGCGTCCGCAACTGATATGAAGAACATCGCAAACACAGCGGCAAGTTTGTTCAATGGTCCTCCTGTACCTCCCAAGACTCCTGCAGAGGAGAAGCAGGACGATTTCTTTACTCAAGTACAAAATGACCCCCGGACCAAACCTGGCGACCCGCGTTCCCTTGCTCGTACTGAAGCAGCCCCTCCGGAGTGGGGCGCTGCTGCGCAGTTTTTGAATCAGCCTAAATCTACTGCCGGTCCTCTCCCATCTGGCAGCATCCTCGACTACGTAAAATCGGAGAAGAAGGACCCGGAACTGATGGCCAAATTCACGGCTCAGAGAAAGCGCAGACCGACAACTGGAACCACGCGCAGAGGCAGCAACGTTGGAAACTTTGCTAGAAAGACCTGGACCGTTGAGCCTGCCATTCAAGGTAATGGTGGCTTGATCAATGCCGTTCGCGCTCACGATGCTTCGAGGTCTGACGAGGATTTCCAAAAGATCTGGGTTGGCACCCTCGGATTCCCTACCGATGCTCTAGTCGATTCCAAGAAGGAAGAGATATCTGACAGGCTTGCTAACGAATACGACGCTGTGACTGTCTTCCCATCAGATCGTGATATCAACGGACACTACACTCACTACTGCAAAACTATCCTCTGGCCAGTCTTCCATTATCAGATTCCGGATCATCCAAAGAGTAAGGCGTACGAAGACCACTCTTGGGAGTTTTACAGAAATGTCAACCAAAACTTTGCCGACAAGATTATTGCAAACTACAAGCGTGGCGACATCATTTGGGTTCACGACTACCATCTTCTCCTGGTTCCTGGCATGATCCGCAAGAGACTACCTGATGCCCAGATTGGTTTCTTCCTTCACGCGGCATTCCCCTCTTCGGAAGTTTTCAGATGTCTCTCCACTCGTACTGAGCTTCTTGAGGGTATGCTCGGTGCCAACCTTGTGGCCTTCCAGACTAAGGAGTATGCACATCACTTCCTGCAAACCTGCAGTCGCCTTCTTACGGTTGAAGCTACACCCGAGGGAGTACAATTAGAAGAACGTTTTGTCAACGTCAGCCATGAACCTATCGGTGTGGATCCCGAAGGCATGGCCAAGGCCAGAGAGGAGCCAGAGGTGCAGGAGTGGATCAAGGTGATCCAAGAGAGATACAAGGGCAAACACTTGATTGTTGCCCGTGACAAGCTGGACAATGTCAGAGGTGTCAGACAGAAGCTACTTGCTTATGAGCTGTTCCTCAACAAATACCCACAATGGCGTCAGAACGTGAGTCAACTGCCTTCTCGGTTTTTTGTTTTACATCACTGACAATGACTTTACAGGTTGTTCTTTTGCAAGTCGCTACGTCCACCACAGAGAACAGTGAGCTTTTGGCCACTGTTTCGGACATCAACACACGTATTGACTCTGTGCATTCAACGCTTGCGCATCAACCCTTGGTCTTCTTGAAGCAAGACATCTCATTCTCGCAATATGTTGCCTTGCTTACTGTTGCTGATGTCATGATGATCACCTCTCTCCGCGAGGGTATGAACTTGACAGCTCACGAGTATGTTCTCTGTCAGGACGGAGCTTCAACGGAGAAGAGGTTTGGTCCTCTGATTCTTAGCGAGTTCACTGGTAGTGCCTCGGTGTTTGGTGGCAGTGAAATCTCTGTCAACCCATGGGACTACCAGAAGTGTGCTGAGGCCATCAAGCTTGCTCTGGAGATGTCTCCTGAAGAGAAGGAGCGCCGCTACACCAAGCTTTCGCATGTCGTACATCACCAAACTGGAGATTACTGGGTAACCCGTCTGAGCGACTCTCTTAACAAGGCGTCCAAGGAACAATTCTCTCGCGATGCAATGTCGATTCCTCGTTTGTCAGTCACCTCGCTTGCTCAAAAGTACAAGCAAGCAGAGCGCAGAGTCTTCATCCTGGATTACGAAGGTACGCTCGCTACTTATGGTACAGACAAGGACGTCGTCTTGACTTCTCCTCAACGTGTCCTCGATACCCTCAACGAGCTGTTGTCTGACAAAAAGAATCTTGTCTACGTCATGTCCGGTCGTACCCCCGAGGAGCTGCAACGTCTGTTCCGCCAAGTTCCCAAACTTGGTGTCATCGCAGAGAATGGATGTTTCCTTCGTGAGTGGGGTGCCGCCGACGACGAGTGGACAGCTTTCGCAGACATCGAAGCGTGTGCTGCTTGGAAGAAGGATGTCAAGTCAATCTTCCAGTACTACGCCGAGCGTGTTGAGGGATCATGGATCGAAGAACGTCACTGCTCGCTCGTCTTCCATTACGAAAAGGCAGTAGATCCCGACGCCGCTCGTGCCCAAGCAGGAGACTGCGCGAACCACATTAATGACAGCTGCCAAAGCTACAGAGTGCAGGCCATCCCTACAAGCAAGGCAGTCTATGTTGAGTCGCTTGACTGGAGCAAGGGCTCAGCAGCAACGAACATCTTCGAGAAGCTTCGCGAGAAGAACATCGAAGGCAAGGGACGTACACCACCCGACTTCTTATTTGTGGCCGGCAACGACCGTGAAGACGAGACCATCTTCCAGTGGGCCAACGAGCTTTCAGAACAGGGCAAGGTGGCCAATGTCACCACCGTGAGTGTGGGCAAGCGCAACACCCAAGCCATGACCACCATCACCCAAGGTACCACTGGTCTCATCAGCGCACTGCAAAAGCTGTCAAACTTCTCATATGAAGGTGCCCGTGAAGGATCTAGCAGTCGCCGCCCCTCCGTTCTCCTTACTACGGGTTCTTAGTTGGCGTCTTCGGCATTTTAACACTGGCAAAAGGCTTTCAGAACGTTGATTGCTTTAGTAATGGGGTATGGATGATCGGGGTCACTCTGCAAGGCTGATGGTTGATGGTTGAGATTGTACTAGTAGTTTGCTTCTGTTTCTTTTTTTTCACCCTTCTTTTGCTCTTGGGAGCGTCGATGTTTCCGCCCTATGCATGATGATAGATGAGTAGTCTAAATGAAGTCACGTCTGTTGCATGAACATCTCTTCCCAGTATTTCTCATTGAAGTTTTTTTGTGGTTTGAATCATTTGGTCAGCGCGTGTTTGACTGATTTTGGTCAAACTGATCTCACTGTGGGGACAAGCTGTTTGACCATATTTCAGGTAACAAGGCTCGGCACATCGAGTCAGTCATTCAATGGTCGATGACTTTTCACGTTCACATGGACCGACTTCATGTCCTTCGTATCAAGTGGAGAATGGAATTGCACACCTTAAATGCTTGATTTGTAAAGTTGACCATGTTCTCTCACCGTTGTTCGTCCTGGTGAAGGTCAGAGTGGTGCGTTCACATGCATTGTTTGACTATTCCTCGAGACAATAAACCTCTACACCGAAAGTGACTCCCAATGCCATATATCAAATACAAGTCAGACTTGATGGATAGCCCACTTATCTGGCTGCTTAGGATGGCGGATGAAGCCAGTGTAGATATCGTTGACGACCCATATCGTCGCTCAAAGCAAACAGTCAGGGTGATACCGTCAACCATGAATACTTGAACTCCGAAACACTACCCCAATCAACCCCACAAAACAGAAAAGTCTTGCATCGACTACTCTTTCTCGAGGCTTCGAGGCAATTTCGAGTCACTAATCACGAGAGATGGCTCCTCAGTCCACCATCCCTTGATTTTCCAGCTATCGCGTGAGATATATACGATCATGGCGAAGCACTTCTTCAAGATCCTGAATCTGGCCAACCGGATTCAACCCTTACAAGCTAAGGTGATGTGGTGTAGTGGTAGCATGTGTCGTTGTGGAGGTTAAATTCCAGCAACGC
>JGI24891J29808_1000207_pt1 | contig 62979 bp, 46 predicted proteins | sample FreactcultuFSWF8_FD_29808 | JGI IMG/M metagenome (IMG submission 29808)
AACAGCAAAAAAAAAAAAAAAAACCGGATGCTTTTCCCTCCGTACATCAAAAGGAGAAATCGCTGGATGATAAAGAAAAGAAAAGAGAGAAAGAAAAAGAGGGGGTATCTGAGAGAAGTAATCTAGCAAGTCCCAAACAAAATCAAAAACGTGAATCAAAAAAAGATAAAAATAAAGATGCCATCCTTTTCCTGGAATGCTTGGACCTCGGAAGGTCTTCTCTAATCCGTAACGCCGTGTAAACTCCTCATAATTGCCGTGAAGACCAAGATATTCTATGTTGGTCGTGGCGTTCTACGCTCATCATCGTTGCCTGCTGCTGGTCCCGGTGTTGAAGAACTCGTTGACCGACTCGCATCTTGCAATGTAGCATGTCCTGGTCGAGGCGTCTCGTTGTCATCTGTCCGGCTACTGACAGCCTCGTTGATGATATTTTCACCCTGACTGCCAGCTGTAGTCGAGCTGGCCCATGTAACATGTTGCGAGCTATTCGAGTCTCGCACAGTATTGTGCTGCGAATCGGAAGGTGTACCGTCGCTACTAAGATCGCTCTTAGTATGCTTCATTGCGTGCGGACTCCAGGCCGCCGCTCCACGGGTTGGTGCTGGGATGACAGTATAGGGTAGGTCAATATTGTTTGACTTTTCTTGCTTCCTTTCTAGGAACTTCTCGCCCTGCTCAGCTGCGATTGCACCAATACGGCCTTTGATGTCCCACTTCGAATATGAATGGGACGGCAAACCGGGTGTATCGCTATCATGCCTTGCTGCTCTGACTTCTGCCGGCGGACTCATTCGTTTCCGCTTGAAGGGGTTCTGAACTACGTTTCGAAGCGCATTGCTCGTTTGTCGCAGTCGTGATGAGCCGCCTGGCATGGTTGCATCGGCATACCGGATCTCGTCCCGTAGTGCAGTTGACGTTTGAGCTTCCAGGTCATCTGGTGGCGGATGTTCAGGTATGTCTTCGGTACGGCGCCGCACGGGTTCAGGTTCTTGCGACTCGCCATAGTTGATGACATATACAGTCGAGGCGGCACTTGTTGTATTTGTTCTATCGGGAGGTGACAGTCGGGGAGGTGGTGGTGTCTGGTTGGTAATGGGGGTTAGAGCAGTCTCGGGTCGAGGTAGAGATCCAAAAGTGATTGTTCGATTCTCAGAATGTGCTCTACCAAGCGGCAGATGAGTGCTCCGACGAGGTGTCGCTTTTCGCCTTCGTGAAGGGAAACGGTTTACCCCGTCTTGTTGTGAGCCAGTCTTTTGGGTGGTGCCACCAGAACGATCGTGATCGTGGTCGGCTGGCCGGTAGTTGTCACGAGGTTTCCTTGTATAAGTCATGTTGTCTCCAGGGGTCAAGTCGATCATCTCGTCGCCATCAAAGACCTCACGTCCAAGAATGCCATCTTTCTTTTCATCTCGTTCCAGGGCTTCTATCCGTTCGACCCATTCCCAGACGACGACACTAGATGCAGCAGCACCAACCCATCGGAAGTAGTCACCCCATGCAGCGACATCCGGTTGGGCGACATCGGTGATAAAGAAGGCGACAGGCGTTAGTATGGCTATGTGTGATAAGAGAGCAACTATGAAAATGCTTTTCATTTTCCGATGAAAGTAGGCGTAGCGGCGTTTGGTAAGACCGTAGAATATGACCCAGGCGGCGTAGAGCAGTCCAACGGCAAGCTCGAATAAATAACTCAAAGCTGGAATGGCGTCGACGAAGTGCCGGGGGCGGTTGAAGCTGTCGACCAGGAAACTGTTGAGGCAGGAGAAGATTGTGTCCAGAATGATGAGGGCGAAACCGACCCATTTGATAACAACCTTCTCCTTATGACGCGGAAACAGACGGATAAGAGTTTGTACTTGGGCGAGCCAGAGGAAAACATCAGATATAACACGGGTGACACGGACTTCCATGCTGCCTTCGACTCTACTGTGCATGGCATCTCCGTCCATGTAACCAATTTCGTATTGTTCTTGAGCAACTTTGAATGTGTCGGCAGTAGCGATGGTCAAGGCGATTGCAGTGAGAAGAGCGGCGACTTTCTGGAGCCATGGTCGGGAGCCGACACCAGGAGCAGCAGTACCACCAGTAGCGCCACCAATCAATCCTCGTCCAGAAGCAAAGTTTGTGAGACCGAAACCAGGAGTAAAGGATCGCGAGTTGATCATGAGCATCACAACCAGGACCCATGCGAGGGATGTAGCACATGCGACTACAAATGTCTGAGGGATGGTCGATGCATAGAAGGGGTTCTCGAGGTCGGCCACGCTGGAAGGGTCTTTGCTGGATCCGGGTGTTTGATAGCCTTCAGTACAGGCTGGTGAGAAGACTACATTGGCGGTAAGGGTGACGATATTGTCTTCGGCGAAACTAAGGATGCCGTTCGAAGGGAGTGTGTATGGAGTGCACGACTGTGGCCATCAAAGTCAGCCGGCGCGCGTCTGGCAGCGACGATATACATACGGCAGTGACCTCCGACGATGTGGTGGTCGGCAACCCCCATAACTGTCGAGCAACATGCTGCGACATGCCCGAGGGCTAAGTGTCGCGTCCAGGGCAACAAACTACAACGTGGGGCGGGCGTGGATGCGATTCGACGAGGCCGGGGCCGGGAGTGTTTCTGCGACGCGCGACGAGAGCGGCCGGATGGATGGGTGACGGGTGTGAGTTCTCTACGATGGCCGGGAATGCGTCCTCTCTCCTCTGAAAAACATGTCGCGCGGAAGGGGCGTTCGTCAAGATGGCAGGAGCGTGTTTTGCGAACAGGGAAACAGCTGACAAGAGACGGGGAAAGCGACGGTCTCGACTGACTGGGCAGTGGGATAGCGAGTCGCTCCTTCTGTCTGCTGAGCCTCGCTGTCTTTCGGGCCACCTCTTGGCGAAATCTTAAGTAGTTTCCATCCTCTGCACGTGCCATCACGCCAAACTCTTTACTCCTCTGTCGAACCGCGGCGATCCCGGGGGGCTTCGATGTGAGCAAGTTGCCCTCGTTTCGAACAACTTTATCCGAGGTTGACCTCATTCTTATTTTTGACCTTTGAACCGCTGCTTGAACCAAACATCTTGTCCTCTTGTTTCCCCAAGCGTCGTAATCATTTGCATTCATCATAAACATGTCGGCCGAAATCAGAAATCTGGAGAGCCTCTCCGCTCTCGCTGTTGAACGCCATGTCTCCACAACGCCCTCAGGCTCCACCGTGATAAGCTACGCTAAGGACCTGGGGGAGGGTCCTGTCTTGTGGCTCGTCCATGGATATCCTCAGTCTGCCTACATGTATGCTTGACATGCTTGATCATCATGTCGCAAGTCGCTGACCCCTTCTCAGCTGGCGACATGTACGCTATAACGCGTCGCACCATTTGGCGTGATACTAACATGCTCATCAGCTTATCCCACAACTTCAGGACAAAATCTCCCTGTTTGTCCCAGAGGTACGGTCGCTTTTCTCCTGCACCCTCCGCATTTACCCGACCACTACTGATCCTGCGTCCGAAAAAGCTGCCGGGTTACGGTGTCAGTAGTCGTCCGAAGAAGGACGGTTTCGCCGCCGTCGGCCAGGCTTTGCTTGAAGCCAGCCATGAATTGTTTCCTAACCGACCCATCATCCTAGGAGGACATGATCGTGGTGCCCGTATCTGCCATCGTCTTGCCGTAACTCACGCCCATCCTCCTCAAGATGAAACTGCCAACTTGCATTCTTACAAACTTCTGGGTACCATCATGCTGGACATCGTGCCTACCCTGGTGCAGTGGCAAGCCTTTGCTCGTCCTACAGCTGCTGCTTCTTATTTCCATTGGCCTTTTCTTGCCTCGCCAATCGCACCCGACATGATCGAAGCCTACGGGGGCGACAGATGGACCCATGATGCCTTGAACCGCATCTCCACTGACGACTCGGAAGGTCTCAAAGCTATGCAATCAGACGACGCATGGGACGTCTACGAAACTCTACACGCCAAACGTGAGACCATTGAAGGTTCCTGCGCCGACTATGCAGCTGGTTGTTATGTCGAACCACCACTGCAGGAAGAGGATCAGCGCGAAGGTCGCAAGCTGGAATGTCCTGCCCTCATCATGTGGAGCATGCGTAACCTGGGCAAGACACATGGAGACGTTGAAGCCATCTGGAAGCAGTGGTTCAAAGATGAGTCGTTGCTGACAGCTCAGGGTGTTGGCGATGATGCCGGACATTACCTTCCAGAGGAAGCTAACAAGTTTGTGGGCAAAGCCATGAACGATTTCCTGAACAAGGTGATGAAGTGAGTGTATGTATGTCATTAGGAATGGTCATTGTATGGACTTCTATCCTGCTCTAGCTTGGCCAATATCTTTCATCCCTCCCTCTGATGACAGAAACTTCACGGAAAATTGCTAGTGTACAGTGCATCCCTCGTGTTTAGGAGAACCAGTTGTCTGGTGCCTCTCCACACTTTCACTCTGCCTGGTCTACCTGATCTGCCTGATCTGCCTGGTCTTGCTGGTTTGCCTGGTCTTGCTGGTCTTGCTGGTCCGGCTGCTCTGCCTGGTCTGGCTGGTCTTGCTGATCTTGCTGGTCTTGCTGGTCTGCCTGGTCTGCCTGGTCTTGCTGGTCTGCCTGGTCTGCCTGGTCTGCTGCTTTCTTTCCAGCAAGACGCTCTGAGCGACGCAGAGGACGATTCTTTGCCTCTTGCTTCTCGAGCGCATTTTTCTGTTTCAGCGCCTGTCGTTTGGCTTCGCGTTGCACCCTTTTCTCTCTTGCGGTCTGTAACTGTCCCAAGGCATATTCGTCGTCGAAATCCTCTTGCTCATCTCTCAGACGTTGGGCCTCTTGTTCTTCAGCTTCCTGCCGCTCAGCTTCTCCGCGTTCGAACTCTTGCTCTTCGATGAAGCTCTCCAGACCCACTCGGACCTCGTCCATGCCCGAGAGTTCGCAAGGGGAGAAGTACCACTTCTTGCACACCTCTCCACCCGTGGCAGGATCCAGACTAATTTGATATACCCCTTTGAGAGTCAAGTGCTGGACAGAAAACCACTTGCTGATGCGGCGCAGGATCTGGTCCCAGCTGCCAGCAATGACGATGTCCTTGAGATCCAACCGGCTCAAAGTGGTTTTAGAAGCGTTTAGAAGTCGGCAAAAGCCTCGCTCTTTCAGCATGACGCCAGCAAAGCAGATTCTCTCAAGCGCGTTAACCTGCACATTTGCGAAGCATTCACGAGTGAGATGTTCTCCATTGTACCATATACGATGGGTGACATCGACGTCTGAGCGCACCACAAGGGCTTTGAGACTTTCCGGCACACATCGAAGGAGCAAGCCAAGGTGACTCGCCGCAACGTCGTTGAACAAGTGGCCGTAGACCGTACCACCCCATACGAATGTGAAACAAAGCTCATCCATATCCGCGAGAAGTGGTTTGTTGAGGCGCGGCCAGCTCGGAAACAAGGTGTTCTGCTGAAACCCATGCATACGATTGACCGAACTATCGACGCCAACTTCGAGCTTTGTGGACGTGCAGTCGCCTGCTTTTGCAGCGTCAAGCAATATTTGAGTTGTCGACAGAACTTCAGGTATTGCCATCAACGGGGGCGTTTGCTCACAGTCAAACTTGTCGGGCATCTTCGTCCAGCCGATGGGTCGGAATGGCAGAGCGAGCTTCTGCGAGGCGAGTGTAATAGGATTTCCCATTTCTCCCAGAGCCTTGAAAGCCTCTGAGAGAATTTTGAGGGCCTGTTTCGATCCCAACAAGCCATACTGTTCGTCGATGAGGGCCGTGAAGTCCTCCAGTTGGCGTCTGGCCTGCGCCATCTCTTCTAGTCTCCTCCAACAGCTTGCATGTGCCATCTTGCCCGCAAGCACTTCTAAGCGATGTGGATCGTGAAGACGATTGAGTAACTGAACCTTGCGAACATGAGGTCCGAAGACAGGATGTTTGCAGATGTCGACAAGAGCCTGCAGACTCTCTCTAGTCATCATGACGAATGGATCCTGGAAGTATCTCTTTGCGAAGTCCTTTTCAACGATGGCACGAAGCTCTTTACAAGTAAGGCGAATGGCACACATATCCTTGGCGGAGATCTCATCGTCGGTGCAGATCATGGTGATGACTTCGTTGGGCAGCGAAAGCAGACGGAGGTTGGTGATTGCGATATCCCTGTTGGAGAACACAACGTCAACACTGAATGGACAGAGAGGCATGGAGAGAAGAAGCTTACATGGTTGCGGAGAGCTGTTGCAAAAGGCAGCAACGAGTTGAAGTCGAGGGTATCGCCGGCACTGGTGTCCAAGAAGAGAGATGGGCCAGGTTTAATGGAGTTTTGATGAAGCTCGACGTAATGGCAGGTAATTGTTGACAAAGCAGCAGTACCACGAGCCTGACAGACTGGAAGAAAGTTCCAGCTGCAGGTCGTCGAGAAGTTGGCAGCTGGAGCGAAGATGGGCAAACAAGAGACCGAGATGGTGATGACGATGATGGATGGCGATGGAAGCTCAATTACAATGAGCAACGATGTTGATGAAAGGATGGAAGAAAGAGAAAGCAAGCAGAGATACCCACGGTACAAATACACCAAACGCGTCGTCTTTGGGAAAGAACGTGTTACTTCCTTGTTTCACAGCCCCAAAAGGTAAGTGCTGTCAAGAGAAAATGTTGCTGCAACACTGATGACGCTTCTAGAATATACAGCCTTGCCTTTCAACTGAAACGTCTCAAAGGATGTTGTGGAGAGCACAATGGTTTCAGGCATTTTTATGGCATGTTTGTTCGAAACCCTCCAGTGGTCTCGTGTCTCGCGAGTCGTCTATTTGATGCTGTCAGAATGCGCAATGATTTCCAGAGTGGATGTTACATCTCACTCTTATCAAGAGTCCTGAAATGAGTCAGCAAACTCTCGAGACCTGGACATCTTTGTCTCACGTAGGCGAATTCGCGTTATGATGAAAGGTGGAAGATTTGGTTCATTGAATGGAATAACATTGATTGCTGCATAAATGACCTGGTGCTCAGGTGTATCGATAAGCTAATTCACAAGTGCAGATATTTATCCTCCCAAGGCTCTCTTAGGAGTCGAGCGTCCTTTGATTGCAACCATACCAAGGCACGAATATTTCTCGTCGCTCTATGGTGCTCACTGAAAGCTTACTAGTTTCAGTATGTCCGCTCAGCCTCTCATCGGTGTGCCGGGTTGAATCTTGTCTTGTTGTCGTCGGTCATTGGCGCAAGCTGCTGATACTTCCTTTGGAGGAAACTGTTCCTGCCCTGAGCCCCCTTCCACTCTCCTGTGTTGCTTTCAACATCTCGTGTCATCTTCCGGGCCATCTCCCACTGAAATGATCGTTTTGGCATCTTCCTCCCTATTTCTCAAACTTGTGCTTGAGCAGTTGTTCAAGCCCAACGCGAGTGTCCTCTTCGCCAACAAGATTAGTGGGCTCGACCAGACAATCAGCTGGAATGAAACGGCTGTTGTTGGTCTTCCTAGCATGGCTGATGTTGGAAGCATTTTCGATGCAGAAGTTCTCCAGGTGAAGGTTCTCCATCATCCATGAGATACATTTTGTCCACGAGCCAAGCAGGGTCACACCCGAGAGCTTGACCTCCTTCATCGTCTTCTTGTGTCTTTCCATGACACCCAGAAGACTTTCTGATGTGCACACCACCTCTTCGAGGGCCATCACTCGTAAGCTAAATGCGCTTGGAGTGTCGAGCCATCTTGTCATGTTCGTCACAAAAAGCTTTGCGATTGTGGTACCTCTCACCCAGTCTGTGACAAAGGTGAGCTTCTTTAGGTCTGGCACAACTTCAAACAAGTCTTTCAAGCCCGCGATAGATCTTTTGTCTCGCAGAGCATAGCAGCTCATCTCCAGGTGGAGTGATGTCAAGCACCTGTAAATTCCTTGGGACATGTGAAGGCCGCCCAAGCAATCATCGTGATGTGACATATAAGTGTCTTTTCTGATCTGTATCTTCAAGCCCTCAAAATGCTTTCGATCTCCAAGATCCATTCGGTATATGGCATTCGGGACCAGTCTGAGGAGGTGTTTCATTCTAGATCTGACTTCAGAGTAGCCGTCTTCTCTGGAGTAAGCGCGACGCGGGGACTTCTGAGTGTATGAGGAGTTGTAGTATTGATCAGAAGGGACTTTAGAAACTCCGATTGGGTTGATCGAGGTGATGTCGTTTGTCACAGTGACAGTAATAGGGCGAGCAAGCGCTGAAATTGCGCTGGCAAGCAGTTTCTCGGCCTCTCCAGAGCATTCCAGTTGCACTTGCTCTTCACAGAATTCGGTGAAAGCATTGAGGGTTAGGAGCTCTTGAGTAGTAGACTCCTGATTTCCCTCCAGAATAGCTTTCTGAAGTCGGGAGGCACGTTCTGATATACCGTCTGGATGGAGAGTGCTGGTCAGGAAGCCAATCGACTGGACGTGGGGACTGAATATAGAATCCTTGCAGATCTGAACCAGAGCCTCGAGACTGTATCTCGATAAGATGACAAAGGGATCTGTGAAGTAGCGCTGGGCGAACACTCTGGTTGCAAGGGGTCGGAGTTGTGTGCAGACGAGTCTGAGAGCCTTGACATCATTCTTGCTCAAGCCTGGGTTGCTGAATATATTTGCGAGCACTTCGTTCGGACATTTCAGTAGCCCAGAAGTTGGCTGATTCATTGTGGCCATTGGGACGAACACGGTGATTGGGCCGACTGCAGTGACTGAAGGGGTGATGGTGGGCTGCGTCACTAGCCCAGCGGTCTCAGCCCTGTGAACAAGGAGTGTCAGCTACTGTGTAAAGTCTCAGTGGTAGTATTGGCTTACGTGATTCTGTTGTCTGTGAACAATCTCCCAAAGAAGGAAGACTTGAGGCTGTCCATATTGAGCAGTTGAATCTTGGGTAATCGATCTGGTGTGAATGCTGTGGACGGCGTGGACGGTGTGGAGGTTGAAGAAACTTGACCACTCTATCGAGTAGCGAAGTTGTTATAGTGGTTGAGTGATGTGAAAAGGAGCAAAGTCCTTATGAGCCTGCCGTCCTTGAGGCTTGGGTTGTGATCGAGCTTCGGTAGGAGGAGAAAGAGGTAGCTTCAGTATTGGAGTGAGAGTAATATAAGAGGTGTAGGGAGAGGTGGAAGAAGAAGTGTAGGGGTGGAAGAAGAGGTGCAGAGGTGGAAGAAGAGGTGTAGAGTTTGAAGAAGGAAGTCGACAAGGCTATTGCATCGCAAGGTATACGTTGTGTGTGAAGTGATTATAACAATTGATTGATGTGAAAGGAAGTAAAGTCCTTGTGAGTCTTTCTTAGGCCGTGATCCAGCTTCGTTGGAGGAAGAGCGGTAGCTTCGATGTTGAAGTGATGGCGATATTACCAGCGTAGGGGTGAGGGGAAAAACGAATCACGAGATGTACGTTGTGTAAGAAGTCAGTTTTGAGGTGGCTAGATGCAAGAAGTCAAGGCTTTCCGGTCCTCTTGAGGTTGTGAAAACGTTCTTGAGAATGAGTGATATATATTATCATGATCAAAGGCTCAGTAAGACTGAAATCATAGATCATACGGTGATATAATAGTTGGAAGTAAAGGAAAGTGGCCCCTGAGTCGCCAAAGCGAAGTGATGCTTAGGAGCAGTGCATCGAATTGCCCAATGAGAGGCAGAATTGGTCAGTCAGATGATGATGATGAGTCCAGTCGAGCTTGAGTTACAAGTCTAGCGGTCGCCGAAAAGAGGTATACAGACGTGAAGGGAAGATTGAAGAATTGCAGACATGAGCTGGAGGATGTTGACGAAAAACCTCATGATTTGTCGCATTCAATTTGGCAGTCCAGCTCGAGTTTGGCTGAGAATAGCACCAGGGAGCTGTTACTGCCATTCAACACCTATGAACAGCAATTTCAGTCGTACTTGATCGTATAGACGCAAACTCTGTTCCCAGACAGAGGCATTCCTGCAATACTGCAAGTCGTTACGGGCCAAGGTATATAACGGACGTAGAGACACAAAATCAAGACGGCGAGAATGTGGTCAATCAGGAAGACAACATAGACGCCTCCTTCCCGAGTGTGAACCACCTTCTCACGCTGATTAACGAGACAAAATTTTCCAGAGAAAGTTTGGAAAAGTGCTGCTCTCTCTGGCTGCAACCCTGCTATTCAATGGCATCTTGCCTTTCGTCGGCTAATTGAGAGGTAAATCCAGATGCTGGTATAACGTCTTGTCTTCGTTGAATCATCTCTATTTGTAGGGAATCTCCATCTCTTATATACTTATACCGCTACCCTACCTGTCGAAAAGGCGAGAACTTGGCATTGAATGACTAGAAAGAATGTACGGTCTTTTAGAAATTCTGCTTCCAGAACCATCTTTTTGTCGACAAGGAAATCGATGCCGCTACGCAAACTTCCTCATTCCCTTCCGATCTTATGTCACTCCGAGCGGAAAGCTTTGTTGATATGGCTTGAGAGCTAGACATCGGTCGCTGCTTCTGGTTTCCAACTTCCCTCTGCTGGAGCTAGAGCTGCCTGGCCTAATATCATGTGGGTGCCAGTCAAACTGATTCGCGAGAGACAAACAGCGAACCTTCCAAACAGGTCTTTGTCAAAAGTAGATCTCCATCGTGATTGCTCACTTGAAAGCTCCCAGATTGCTCTGTTGTAAAGGATCACCACTAGCTCCTTCGTACCTTCCGCCAAAGAAATGCTAACCAATTTGCAGAAAGACAAACACCGAATCCAAATTATTATACAGACTTTCCATGAGTGTGAGTGAACAAAGAGACGAGATGTTTCGATTGTGTAATGTTACAAAAAAAAAGAGTAGAGAAAAGCAACTGTCCATCTTTCATCCTCCCTTCAAATCGCCGCCCATTGTCCGACTCAATTCTGTCTTTCTGTTATCATTGCCCTTGCGCATGTAGCGTCATCGCTGATGTGACTGGCTCTCGCGTTCTCCTAGTCTACTCGACGATTTTCGGTTGTTCGCCATACTTCAGGTCATACTCTCCTAGTCCATGATCTTCATCTCCAGCTAATTCTTTCCTCTTCTGTGCCAGGAACTTGTCCAGAGCAGGTCGCATAGCTGTAGTACCCCTGATATCGAATCCGCCACGGAACCACGGGGTTGGCTCTGTATATCCATCCTGACTCACTTCCTGCTCATCAAACTCAGAGACGAAGTTGATGACTAGTTTGTCAAGAGATAAGTTATCCCGGATCCATGATAACAGCTGAACCCATGAGCCCACTAACGGAGTGTCTCCCAGAATCAACTGCTTCAATGTCTTCTTGTGCTGGCCTAGAACTTTGAGGAGATCTGCCTTGCGTAAACTCACGCTGTACAGCTCTAAGTGGGTGAGTTCATCGGAGTTGACTGATCCAAGAACTCGTGCGGCCGATTCAAGAACTTCCAAGGACGGTTGAACCTCTGCATCCTCGTTAGACGTGAAGGAAACTTTCTGCAGGCTGTTGGCGAAAGGAAGTGTAGCCTCGAGTATCTTTCCCAGACCACAGCACAAAGCGCCCTGGCCCAGACTCAGGTCGATATCGGTCAAGGCAGTTAGAGCTTCGAATTGGATGTGGATCTTGGAGATATCTGGGTATGTATCACAGTAGTTGAAGTCCCAAGCCGATATCTCCAAACTCGAGATATCGCTTTCACTTGTACCGGCAGCTTCGAGCATGATCAGAAAAGTGGAAGGTATCCCCTTCATTATCTCCATCACATAGTCCCAGCCACCGTGGTCGTGATGTGGGAACTTTTTGACAGCTTTGTGATAGCCGATCGGATCAAAACCATCATGATCGATGGGTTTTCTTGAAAGGGTCATCTTGACGGCGTTTCCATATTGTCGAAGTAGAGTAAACGCTTTTGTGACGAGCTTCGAAGCTTCGCCGGTCTGTTGTAGGCGTTGCTCCTGCTCGAAGCATTTCAGGTAGAGACTCATCTCCTTTCTTGCCTGAGTCATGGCTTTGTTGGACACCCCGTACTTTGACCCTCTCTCTAGGATGGAGTTGGCCTGGTCAAAGAATGCGATGTTGAGTCGACGAGGGTCGAAGGTGACACCACGCACATGAGGACCAAACAGTGGGTGCTGGCAGATCTTGACAAGTGTTTTGAGGCTGTATCGAGTCAACATAACACGGGGCTCACTCAGAAACTTTTGGGCGAGTTCTTTGGTGGCCGGAGCATAGAAAGCCTTGCAGGTCAGACGGAGGTTGGAGATAGGCTTTGCATGATCATGGACAGCGACGTATTCGCATATCCTTGCGATGATCTCGTTCGGCATAGAGAGTAAATCCGGTGGCATGCTATTTAACAGACCCTGTCAGTACACTTTTCCGTGGGGCGCGTTGTATAAACTCTTACATGTTCGATCTCGCAGAAGCAAAAGCGCTGATTCAAGAGTAGATTGACAATGTTGTCAAGGACATTGCCCAAAGAGAATTTTGGCGACGAGGATATGCGTCAGATGGGCGAAGAGAAGATGCAGCGCTGGGCGATGACGGTGCGGATGATGAGTGATGAGTTGATGTTTCCAGCGCAGAAGGAAGGTTGTTGATGTTGTCAAGTTTTTCAATGTCACAACTAGGATGCGCGTTGAATGCGACGATGGTATGCCTCGGATGAGCGAAGAGAAGTAAGATGCGGCGCTGAGTGATGATGATGATGAGTGATGATGAGTGATCAGTCGATGGTTCCAGTGCAGAAGGAAGGTTGTTGATGTTGTCAGCTTTGTGATTGTCACGATGTGGATGCGCGTTGAACGAGCAAAGCAAAGTGACGTGGGAATTGTTGTGCAAACTAAAGAAGGAAGTTGCGTTGTGCGCACGCCGCAGACCAAGTGGAGCGGCGCTGAAAATCGGTGACCGGCCAATTGGGAGGAGAGCGAAGTGCCGATAAATCTGGTAGGGGAGAGATTAAACCGGGTAGGAAGATGTGAGGAAGATTGTGTTTGATTGTGTAGAATGCAAAAGAGCAGAGAGGCGATTAGATATTTGACCTTTCCATCCTTGGGGTCTTTCTAACCTTTTGTTCATGTTTCGCCAATTTCTTGTGGCCATCTAGACTGGGATCTCGTCCTCTACCTCCTCAATCTCCTCAATCTCCTCGAATTCTTCTCTCTCTCCTTCCTCCTCGTCGTGAAGACGCTTGTCGTCAGCTGATCTCTTCTTCTCAAGAATCTCCATCAAGCCCAAGCGGACTTGTTCTTCTCCTTGCAGTACCTCAGGGCAAGCCCATTTGACCGGGAAGTCCCCGCCGTTCTCATCGTTGGAAGCATCTTCATCCATGGTGCCTAGGGCGTCTAGCTCGAGTTTTTCGACATGGAGATTGGCACCAATCCATTCGAGAAGTTCATCCCAAGAACCAAGAACCACAACGCTTGTGAAACTCAGCTCCTTGATTGTGGAGTTGTGACGGTCTAGGAATCTGCGGAGCTCTTCTTGTTCGCAGACAAGGTTTCGAAGTTCTACAAGGCGTAGGGTATCCGAATTGACAGAATCGAGTATGTTGGCAATCTGCTGGGAAGAAAGACCGGCTTGAAACATCTCGTCGCCCAACCAAGTTGTGGCGGCGAGCTTGAAACCAGAGATCGACTTTGCCAGGGGAAGTATCTTAGCCAGATCTTCTGAGATCTTCGCAGCGTGGGCGCTCTCGATTTCAATGTCAAAGGACTTCAATCCAGCAAATGCGTCGCTGGCTTAACAACCGCAAGGTTGGTGCTCAACTCAGACTTGACAACTTGTTCTAGTTCGGCTACACCAAACTCGAACTCGTTGACTGGGCATTCACTACGCTTTGCAGCCTCGACAAGCATACGCAGTGCTGACATCGGTCTTATATCCCAATTCTCATCCTGCCTGTACCACGTTGTGATGCGGTCATTTGGGAGCTTGCCGAGGCCTTTTCCCTCCCCAATTGTGCCGTACACCGTATGCACAGCAAGGGAGGCAGCTCCATGGTGTGCTTTGATGCATTTGAGTGCTTTGGTGAGAAGATCGATAGCGAGACCACCGTCGTCTAGGATGGCGTCTTCCTCGAATACCTCCAGCAGCCCCTGCAGCTCGTTTCCGTGCTTCTTCATGCTTTTGATGTCCCCATCGGTGATGCTGTCTTCTAGGTTCCCGTTGATCTCTCTGTAGGCATCTATGCCAAATCGACGTGCATCAAGAATAATTCCCCGAGGGTAAGGACCCATGATGGGATGAGCGCATATATCGACGAGTGCTTGGAGACTGTAGGTGTTGACCATAACACCTGGCTTGGTGAAGAATCTCTTTGCGAACTCCTTTGTAGCTGGTACGTAGAGGTGTTTGCATGTAAGGCGAAGAAACATCAGCGGATCTGTGTATATCTCAGGCCCCACACTGCCTTCAGTTTGAGCGCAGATCTCATGAAGGACCTCATTGGGCAGCGAGAGCAAGTTGGGCGGGTGATCCATGTTCGGAGGCATGCTGTCAAGATGAAATGTCAATACAGTTCTGCGCAAGGGTCTCTTGGATAACTTACATTGTCAGGCGCGCGGGGACGAAGTACTGTATGTGGGTAAAGATGAGGCGGCGAGCAAATTAGTGTGTCGTCCAGGTCGAGTTGCGCGAAGAAGAGCGTAGCAACAGAGGTGCGCGTTGGATGAGCGAAGGAAAGTTGAGATGGCGATTGCGTGTGAACAGGATACCGAACTGCGCGTAAACAAGTGACGCGGTAACGGAAATAAAGCTCGTCGAAGCGGGAGGCAAGAGCAACCCAGAGAAACAAAGGAAGAAGTGACTGAATCGCGGAAGTGCGCGTTCAGAAAATGCGAAAGGTTGTCCCAAGAAGAATACAACCCAAAGTTAGGAGATATTTGTTGTTGTTGTTGTTGCGGCTATGGCTCTCGAAATTTCAAATGGCTTTGTGAACGTGTGAGATCGAACGGACACAAAAACTTGTCTTGTAGCTGTAGAACTGCACAAGCTTTTCCTGGCTTGAGACGCATCCAGCAGGTGCACTTCAGGAAGCCTCCGTTCGCAGATGACTGCATTAATTCGAAAAGCATCTTGAATCGCTCCAGCTTCAATGTCTCCAGACTTGCTCACGCGAGGAGGCCGATTCCTGACTTTCTTTAATCTACATTGCCATCGTCGGAGCGCCTAAGACCATCATAGCACCAGTTGTCTATAAAGTCTTCCTCCGAGAGCCCTGCCATGGCGGCAAATGTGAGAACCTCTGGTTCTGTCGAACACGGGTTTCCCTCAAGCATAAACAGCTTCTTCAGTCTCTTGCCCTCGTCGCATAGATCGGTCAATCCTGATTGAATTTCACTCTCGCCCTCCAATTCAAGATTTTCTACATGCCACGGTACCCTCGAAGTCCAACACCTCAATACTTCTTCCTCCAAAACTGCGTAGATCCCTCCGATGAGAACGCGCTTCAAAGTGAGCTCATCTCTGATCCAAGCGAACATTTCGCTCAAAGGACCATCTTTGGCCCAGTCATCGAAGATCATGATATTCGTGATATCGATTGATTGGAGTGTGCCTTTATGCCTGGCCAGGAAACCTTTGAGGTCTTTTGAGGACGTCACAAAACCATCCAGCTTCAAGGACTGGAGTTTGGGTAGATAGGTGGGGCGTAGAAGGTGGCCAAGATGCACGCATTGGAAGTCGCGATGTTGAACGTGGCAAAAGGTATGGAACCTCAGCTGGGTGATGTTCTTCACATGAGCGAGAAAGTGTTTCAAACAGCCTACAGTCTCAGGATTGTGGTATGCGCCATCGATCGTGATAGAGGTGTTGCATATACCACAAAGCAGTTCCGCCTCATCAGAGCTCAGAGGCAAGCCAGAAAACGATCCTAAGCCGATCGCATCACAATGATGTATGTTCATGCCTGTGACGTTGCAGCCGGTCTTGCTTGCTGCCCGTATCAAGAAGAGCAGGTGTACAGTCAGCGTTGCCATCTCCTGTGCGACTTCGTATTTCGAACAAGGGATCCATGATCCTTGCATTATGGCCAATAGGCGGTGATAGTGCCTGTTCCTGTGCCTCTGCTTTCTCGGACACACCGTAAGTTCCAGAGACCAGAACGATGGGTGTCTGGTAAGTGGCCAAAGACCTGAAAGCGGTACTCAGAAGCTCGGTGGCTTCTCCAGAAGACCGAAGTAGGGCATCTTCCTCGACGATGCTCTTGATGTCGGCGTGAACTTGTGGATTCAACCGCAAAAGATTCGGATAATAGCGCAGATGGGACGCCACTGTTTTCAAGAAGCGATTCGTGTTTCTGGCCTGTCGAACGAACTGCGGGAAAGCTTGCAGCCGAACCTTGCGGACATAGGGACCGAAAATAGGATGTTCACAGATGGAGATCAAGGTCTGCAAGCTGTAGCGGGACATCATGATGAAAGGCTCGGATAGATAGCGTTTGGCGAATGCGGGAGAGACTTGATTGCATAGTTGTTTGCAAGTGGAGCGAAGCCTTGAGAGAGGGCGCTCTTTGGGGAAAGCATCATCTGCGTGACAAGCAATCCTCTCGACCAGTTCGGTAGGCAATGAAAGCAGAAAAGACGGCTGTTCGTTCAAGTCCTCGGAATGATATGTGGCCGGTATACCCATGGTAAGAAGGTAGGGAGCTTGCATACCGTCGGTGAGCTGAAGAGGAATTGAAATCAACAGAGTGCAGTTAGACGAGCTCTTTTTATATAGGCGCTCGTGGCCATGTTTGTCAACTTTCACCTGCAAGAGACATTTGATGGATCCAATAAGAATTCACGGTCACTATCCCGGCAATTTGGTCCGTTTGAGACACCATGCTTCCATATGCTTGCGATGGTGATGAAAAAAACAAATGACATGTCAAAGACAGGAAAGCACCAAAGGTTGACCGCAAGATGCAGATTTGGCTTGGCGCTGTCACATGTCAAATCGAGACTCGCTCGTCATGCGCAGCATCTCCATCTTCTCTCGTCGACCATTTCAAGCACAAACACAACCATGTGAAATGGCCGACTGGAGCACGCGCTATCTCGCGGCTCTCGATGCCCGCGACAGACGCGAATCTACTCATAAATCTTACATCGATGCCTGTATGTCTTCACCCTCGGACCCGCCTCGATCCTCCTTCTGACGCCTCTAGTCACCCGTCTGGCCGATCGCAAAAGCGTCGCTGTCACCTCAAACATCTCGAGTACAGCTTCTGGACTATCGGATCAACATGGCAGCGATGAGGTCAATCGCCTTCGACAAGACCTGACCACGACACAAGCCGCCCGCTCGTCCCTTCAAACGCAACTTCAGACTCTCCAAGCTTCGACAACGTCTCTGACTACGGCAAACACGACTTTGACTCAACAGCTCACCGCCACACATCGACAACTCGCCGCCCTTGAGCGTAAACTGAAAGACCGCGATGAAGAGCTGCGTGAGAAGAAGAAGCTGGTCGAAGATGTGCAGGACGAAACTGTTGCCTTGAACATGGAGTTGAATGCTATGGAAAGAGAGAAGCAGAGATTGAAGGGGGAGAATGCTGAGCTAGTCCGACGGTGGATGGAGAGGATGCATGTGGAAGTCGACAAAGCCAATAGGGAAGGTGGCTGGGAGTGATGATGCTGGATGCAGACATAATTCGAAACAAGGCTTCCGATACCGAACGTTGTTGAGGTGGTCAATGTTCAGCATAGTTCCAACCTGGAACAAAAGAGCAAGGTTGTGAGGCTACTATTGGTCAGCAGGCTGTGACTATGAAAAGGCGAAAGCGAACGGCGAGCGGAGGGATTGAACACGGCCATGAAGCAAAAGAAGAGAGAAGGGGTTAGATACTGCACCCTGGTGCACCGCGGAGCCGTGAAATAATGTCATGGCACAGTATCTGACCCTGGAGAATGGCCAGCTTGTGATGTGTATGTAGCCAAGATTCCATAGGAGGTTTTGAGATGCTTTTCACGATCAATTCAATGTCTTCGGATCTTCTTGTCACAATTCAAAGGAGATATCTACTGGTGTCATTATGGTCGAATTATGTATGCACAAAATCAACAGGGAAAAGACGATGAGATTATGCCGGCTTGCAGCGGCTCCGCAAAAAAACATCGGCGACGCTTTGGACCGTGACGTGCATGAACTTTCCGAAACTGCCAAACTGCCTTTCGCTTTCTGAGTGAGACGCTTACAAGTTGCAACACAAACACCAGTCGCATATCGACTTGATTCTGTCTAGCGACCACATCTTTTTCTCCTACCGCTCTATCACATTCTCTGTCCTCTACAGGACACCAACAACACCGCAATCATGTCGACCGAAATCGACCTCTACGAGATCCTGGAAATCAGCCGCGATGCTACAAAAACCGAAGTGAAAAAGGCCTACCACAAGGCCGCTCGCGTCCACCACCCAGACAAGGTCCCCGAAGCCGACCGCGCTGCCGCCGATGACCGTTTCAAGGACATCCAACAAGCCTACGAGATCCTTTCCGATGACCAGACCAGAGAAATGTACGACATGCACGGCATGGCCGCCTTTGAAAAGGGTGGCGCAGGAGGAGGTGCAGGACCAGACTTGGACGACATCTTGGCGCAAATGTTTGGACAGGGTATGGGCGGCATGGGCGGAATGGGAGGTGGTTTCGAGGGTATGGGTGGCATGCCGGGAATGGGTGGAATGGGAGGCAGAGGGCCCAGAAAGAGCAAGAACGAGATGCAGGAATATGAGGTTTCGCTCGAGGAACTGTACAAGGGCAAGACGACACGCTTCGCTTCGACGAAAAACGTCATCTGCCAGAACTGCAGTGGCAGTGGTGGTAAAGCAAATGCTAAGCCCAAGAAGTGTGGAACTTGCGACGGAAGAGGTATACCACATCTTTTTGAATACACCCTCCATCGTCATACTAATTCAGGCTGCAGGTTCAAAGATCGCCCTTCGCCCCGTTGGCCCCGGCCTCGTTACCCAAGAAACCGTCCCCTGCTCCACCTGCTCAGGCCGCGGCTCCTACTTCCCCGACGACAAGAAATGCAAAAAGTGCAAAGGTGTTCGCACAATCTCTCAACGCAAAATCCTCGAACTCTACATCCCTCCCGGCAGTCGTCAAGGCGATAAGATCGTTTTGGCAGGTGAAGCAGACCAAGTTCCCGATCAAGAGCCTGGAGACATTATATTCGAACTGGTCGAGACACCGCATGACGTTTTCCACCGTGCGGGTAGTGATTTGCAGGCCGAGTTGAAGGTTACACTTGCAGAGGCCTTGACGGGATTCAACAGAGTCGTTCTGAAGCACCTCGACGGCCGAGGAATTTCACTACATGTCAAGCAGCCTGCAGGTCGCATCTTGCGTCCTGGTGAGATCCTCAAGATCTCGGGCGAGGGTATGCCCATCAAGCGTTCGGATGCCAAGGGCGACCTTTACCTGATCGTCGATGTGGTGTTCCCTGAGGACGGCTGGTTGAGAGACGAGGCTACCATCAACAAGATCAGAGATGTGTTGCCGAAGAGCAAGGAGGAGGAAATCACAGCCGAGGAAGTCGATGAGGTGGATTGGGAGGTCGTCAGTGATATGGAGGACTTTGGTGCCGGCTCAGGAGACCCGAGAGCGGCTGAGTGGGAAGACGACAGTGAGGAGGAAGGTGAGGGAGCTCAGTGCCAGCAGCAATAAGCTCGTGGAAGAGAGGAGGCAATGCCGCGAAGACGAAGACGCAAAAGTTACGAAGGAGGATAGACACATTGACGATCATATCAAGGAACGGCCTTCGCTGACGGAGAATTGGACAATTGGCGTACATGAGAGAGGGAAGCTCAAAATCTGCTCCTTGCTATTAGACACTTGTATATTGGAACGCTCTACTCCATCATTGCTCATCTTCTGACAAGTTTCACGGTCAATATATCGTCGGAAGGATTAAGTACTTCTCACCATGATGACACTCATCCTAACAGGAGCCTAGCTGCAATCATGTAATCAAGGTGTTTTCTTCGACGCACCTTCCTCTCGAGCATTGCCGGCTAGCTGTTGCCAATTCATGGTCACGATACCATCTTCAACCCCCTCAATCCTTCTCTTCGTTTTCTTGACACACCGTCATCATATCTCATCGCACACTTATCTTCCATATCGTATCTTTTGCTTGGTATCTATCAATTCCATCAACTGATGTCGCAACGAAGGCGGATACGGACCGCTTCCGTGTCGTCAATTGTCGTCGATTCTCGTTTTCCCGCCCAACTCCGGCTTCCGACAACGGACTTTTTACCCTTGTGCCTTGCATCAGTGTGCATGAGTGTGCATATTCCCCGCAAAGACCTTCCCAAATTGTCGATATCAGAAGTTTGTGCTTGCGAAACCGGTGCAAATGACAGCGGCGAAGCATGAAAAGTTTTGGACTCAACGGCTCCTCGTGGCCGTCTTGGTCATTTGAGGATTGATAGGAGTCATATTCGGTTCTTCTCTCATATATACAACTATCTGATCCGTCCTCTGGAGAGTCACAATTGATATATCACTGATCTGCTGCATCTGAACTTCCCGGTTTTCTTCACTCACATATCTTTTTTTTCATCTTCACTGAGGAAATTTGTTGCACTCTATCCTAGAACTTTCAGCATCTACCTACTCAACATAATCAACACTACACAACAACACAACACCGCAATCATGGGCTACACACGCGAAGAACTGCCCGTTCATACGAAGAGCAACTCGCTCTTCAACCATCTGGAGACCATGCCTGGCGATCCCATTTTTGGATTGATGTCGCAATACGCAAAGGATCCTGCAGAGTTCAAGGCTTCTCTTACCATTGGTGTCTACAGAGATGAGGATGGCAAGCCTTGGGTTTTGCCTACGGTTAAGAAGGTGTGTTATTGAATCTCCTCTTCACTTTTCTCCTTGTTCTTCTTCACTCTGTGTTTTTTAATTCTTTGCTGCTGGTATGTTGGTGTTCGGTGGCAAGTTTCGATGGTCTTGAGTAAGAGGTGGAAGTGGTGGAAGGGGTGGAAGGGGCATGATTCCATGACATGCTGTGGTGAATTGAGCAACACAAAAGAAACCCCTGTGATCACGCAAAGAACAGGGAAGAGGAAGCATTCACGGCATTGAAAGAAGGACAGATAATGAGACCTATGGTCCCTCATCTGTGCCTGTTGTTCTCATCGCGCAACTTCACTTATATTCGTACTTTTGAAAGATGTCTCCCTCGATGCTAACCTTCCTACCCAGGTTGAGAAGATGATCGCAGAAGATGTGGCCACAAACCACGAATATCTTCCCATGGAAGGTCTCGGTGCTTTCGTAGAGTCAGCACGCGACCTCCTCTTCGGAAACCCCTCTCCTGATCTCACTTCCCGTATCGGTTCCCTCCAAACCATCTCCGGAACCGGTGCCGTACACTTGGGCGCCCGCTTCTTGAACGACAGCCTTCAACCCAAGCGCATCTGGGTGTCCGACCCGACATGGGGAAACCACCACGCCATCTTCGACATCGCCGCCCCCGATGTCGAACAAAAGATGTACCCCTACTACGACGCCGCAACCTGCAGCTTGAACTTCTCCGGCATGATGTCCACACTCGAAGAACAAGCCCAACCCGGAGACTTGATCCTGCTCCACGCATGCGCCCACAACCCCACCGGAATCGACCCCACCAAAGACCAATGGAAGCAAATCGCCGACCTGTGCGAGCGCAAACACCTCTTCCCCTTCTTCGACTCGGCATACCAAGGCTTCGCCTCCGGCGACGTCGACGAAGATGCCTGGGCCGTCCGCCACTTCGTCTCCCGCAACACCCTCGAACTCGTCGTCGCTCAATCCTTTTCCAAAAACTTCGGTCTGTACGGTCAACGTGTTGGTGCTTTCCACATTGTTACTTCTTCCCAGCAAGCAAGGGATAAAGCACTCTCCCACCTCATCTACCTCCAACGCGCCGAAATCTCCAACCCACCCGTCTACGGCGCCAGAATCGTAGCTTTCATCCTTCAAAACGCCTCCCTCAGACGAGAATGGGAGCAAGATTTACTCATCATGTCCGGCCGCATAAAAACCATGAGAGCTGCTCTATTCGGTGAATTGCAAAACCTAAACACGCCGGGAAATTGGCAACATATCGTCAATCAGAATGGCATGTTTTCGTACACGGGACTTTCGGAGAAACAGGTGCTGGCGTTGAGAAAGGAACATATTTACCTCCTTACTTCTGGTCGTGCTTCCATCTCTGGCCTCAACGGTGAGAATGTCGCTCTGGTGGCAAAGGCTATTGATAAAGTTGTCAGGGAGACTGGTGATGCGCCTGCTTCTGCTGTCTAAAAAAGCGATATACTCGACAGTGGTCAGGGAATAGCATTGATGATGATTGGAAATTTTGTGTATATATATATATGGACGAACTTTTGCGCTTTTTGGGGGGATTTTTAGAAGTAGGGGTGGTTATGAGATATTATATAGACTTCGAAGAATTCCCCCCCTTTTTTCTCTCTTCTTTGTAGTTCTGCAATAATTTGGATGAAAAAAAGATTATATTCAATACGCGATATAGGGGAGTGAAAATGGGAGTTTTTTTGAGTGAGATGCCCGAATATGTCATGCATCTTCATGCGTATCATACCGAAAAGAAGAGGAAGAAGAAGAAGAAGAAAAAGAAGAAGGGGATTCTCGTCATCAAACTTATCATACAGAAGATATTGTTACACGAGAAAAAAGCTTCACACCTCAAGTCTCCTCCAACACTCTTCATGCCCAAGCACAGCCATGACCTGCGAACTTCCAGGCCCCGGACGTCCAAAACAGAGTTTTTCTCTCAGGTAATGGTGCAAATGCTTACTCCATTCTTTCATCTTGGTTTTATCCACTTCGCCGTCTACAGTCGCGCGTTGTTGGATGACCTCTCCTATCACCTTGGCGTATTCGGCTATGGTGGCATCGAGTCGCGTCTTGATTTCCGTGTAGGTGGGTGCTGAGATAATAACGTCTTTCGTGACAGTTTGGTCGAAGTTTTTCAAAACGTCCATGGCTGCGGTGTGGAGGTCTGATTTGGAAATTGATGTGTCGGGTGACGGTGAGGCTGGTGGTAAGGTGGTGAAGAAATAGGCGTTGCGCTCGACATACGAGCTTGGGTTTTCATATGTTTTGGCATCGATAAACAGGATTTTGGTCATGTAGATTCGCAGATCTTGAGTCGCTAATGCTCGTGAATTGGGATAGGCAGTGCGGGCGGCTGATTCGAGTAGATCGAGTAGATTCTCGAATGACGGGTCTGCGGTCGAGGACTGCATGGCGCGCTCGATGATGATCTTGGCGTGGTTCTTTTGGAGATACCATAGTTTGTCGAACGAGACGATGGAGTTTCCCTTGGTGAATTTCAAGTCGAAGAGATCGATCAACTTGTTCATCTCCATGACATCGTCACGAGTCGGGTTTCGCCAACCGAGCAAGGCGAGGAAATTGGCCAGACTCTCGGGCAGGATGCCATGTTTTGTTTTCAAGGCGCCAATATCGGTATCAAAATTACGCTTCGAGAGTTTTGCTTGATCTTTGTCTGTCAACAGGCCAACATGAGCAAAAGCTGGCGGTGTCCATCCAAAGGCATTGTAGAGAGCAGCATGCAGCGGTGTCGAAGACATCCACTCAGTACCACGAATCACATGAGTGATCTTCATGTAGTGGTCGTCGATGACATTTGCAAGGTGATATGTCGGGGTTCCGTCGCCCTTGAGAAGAATGACACCTTCCACGGCAGCTCTTTGCGGCAGGGTCTTCTTAGACTCGAGAGAGACTTTGCCGTATACAAGGTCAGACCAGCTGGGAGCCTTGTCGGGCTTGCCGAAGCGGACGGCGTGTTTCTCATTGCGTGCTCTTTCGGCTGACTCCTCCAGAGGTATACTGGCGCAATCGCTGTGGCAGCCGCCAATGGCAGATCCCACTAGTGAAGCATCCACATCGACAGGTGCCTGGGCGGTAGAGCTGCAGAAGCATCGGAAGGCGGCTTTGGATTCGACGAGTTCCTGGGCGTGTTTCTGGTAGAGGGGAGTTCTTTCAGACTGCTTGTATGGACCGTATGGGCCGCCGACTTGTGGGCCTTCATCCCATTGTATGCCAGCCCATCTCAGGTCATCGCACAGCCTTTGCTCTGCATCAGGAACCAGTCTTTTCTTCTCCCATCAGCTCTTGTATTGTGTGATCTGATTCATCAATCCTCACCTGGTCCGTGTCTTCTATCCTGAGCAGAAATTGGCCTCCGGTCCTTTTGGCGAGCAGATAATTGAAGAGAGCCGTACGTAGCGATCCAAGATGTAGGTAGCCGGTCGGCGAAGGAGCGAAACGTGTTCGTGCTGGTCCAGAGGGAAGTAATTCACGGGTCGAGTGCCCTTTGGCAGGGTTTATCGCTGTTGTGGAAAAGCTCTTGGACGAGAAAAGAAAGGCGGTGGAAATGGGAGAAGCTCTCGGGAGTGCCTTCCTGTATGCGCCGGAGGGGATTGAGAAGTGACGTGTGGCCGGAGTGCTTAGTCGACCAAGGCACGACCTGCAGACGTAGCCTCGCGACCGGCTCGGTAACTGATTCAGCAGTCGCGACATACTTGTCAAACGGTTAGAAAGGAGCGACCTTCCCAGTGTCATTGAATTGTGTCGGCGGAGGTGGATTGTCCGCAACTCCGACCCCACGCATGTGCTTGGCTTGGCGTTCGTCAATCGCATACAGCTCCGTCACCAGCTCACCCTCCCCAGTCACTTCCATACACAAGCCAACATGGACGACGCAAGAAAGACGTGGGGTGAGTCGAGAATGGTCTATTCTGCTTTGACACCTTCTGACGATCCGCAGAGCTGGAGAACGCAATCAACCTCACAGACGCCACTCGCGATCAACTATACACCTACTCGGTCGAACAGCAAAAGGACATCAACAACAAGAGACCATGGCGCGCAGACCCCAACCATTTCAAGCATGTTCGCATCTCATCTGTCGCCCTGCTTAAGATGGTCATGCACGCTCGCTCCGGTGGCAGCATCGAAGTCATGGGCCTCATGATCGGCTACGTTCTGGACGAGACCTTTATCGTCACTGACGCTCTCCGCCTGCCTGTCGAAGGAACAGAGACCAGAGTCAACGCTCAAGACGAGGCCAACGAATACATGGTCAAATACCTTGAACGCTCCCGTCAAGCCGGTCAACTCGAAAACGCCGTCGGCTGGTACCACAGTCATCCCGGCTATGGCTGCTGGCTTAGTGGCATCGATGTCTCGACTCAGTTCACTCAGCAAACCTTCTCGGATCCTTTCGTCGCCGTTGTCATTGACCCCGACCGCACTGTCAGCTCTGGCAAGGTTGAGATTGGCGCCTTCAGAACATACCCCGAGGGTCACGTCCCTGCAGGCCATGACTCTGCCGGAGAGGGCATGGCCGCTGTTCCTCTTGCCAAGGCTGCCGACTTTGGCGCCCACGCAAACAAGTACTACTCACTTGAGGTCTCACACTACAAATCCTCTCTCGACAATACGCTGCTGGAAGCTCTCTGGAACAAGTACTGGGTCCAGACTCTGTCATCCTCGCCTCTGTCTACCAACCGCGAATATGGTACCAAGCAGATTGAAGACCTGGCAGGCAAGATCCACCAAGTCACTCAAAACGCAAAGCATAGGGGCTCCATGTCAATGCGTCCGGGTGGACCAAAGGGTGACGCTGCACTGGACAAGGTGGTAGCTGCTGCCGACAAGATTGCCAACGAGGAGAAGACGGGTCTTCTGGCTGCTCAGATCAAGGAGAAGGTCTTTTCGACACCCTCGCAAGCTGCAGCCAACTCGGGCGGCAACGGAATTGAGGTGAAGATGCAGGAGGCCATGGAAGAGTAGAGGAAGACCTCTTAAACGACGACGATGATACGAATTGCATGGGTTTGCTGGCGTACATATGGCTCGAGACACGCATTTACCACGGCGTTATCATGGGTTACAGACTATAATAAGGTCACGGGCAATAGAGCGTAGGAAGAACGCGAGCGTATACAATCCTAAGCTGATCTGTTCTTCGCGACAATCTTTGTTCAAGCTTGAACGCGTCGATCCAAAAGTGCCACGTATTTCGTCATCTTTCCTTGCTTTTTCCAGGAGCTCGACCAAAGCTCGAAAATTGTTGTGAGTTTGATGGTGCCTGATTTCATTTTCTTAGTGAGGCAGACGTGAAACATAGTATCCGACATGACGCAGCAACGGACTCCAGCAGTATAATGTTTACATGACAAAGCAAAGGAGAAACATGTGGTTATCACTCTGAGCGGACGGAATTCCTCAAACATGGTTGTTGTCGACCACAATGTCGCCATCGAGGTTGGAAGCCATTGTAAATGGTATGACCCTGCCTGGATCAACCGACGTTGGCATCGTCAGCATCGAAGCTTCAAATACGTTCCCAACCATTATTTCCGATGACCATTCTGCTAAACGAATCAACATCCTCTGCCTTCTCCTTCCAAGTGAGAGTGCTTCTTCAGATGCACAAATACACAAGCTGCCGCCCCCTTCCGTTGTGGAAAGTAGAGCAAAATTGCCTTTCTGCTCCTCCGTCATACAAAGCTGTTTCGTTGAAAGCTTTAATGTGCACAAAACTGCAAGCTTCCGCAAGAGCCGGAGGAGTAAGAAGATGGCGTCCCTGCCAAAGCTGTCAAAATTTCTAACGACACATGCGAGTCGCTCTTTCTAGTGGACGGCTGAGTATTTTACGTTATAAGTTCTGGTATCTTGCACCTCATTGTCTTCGTATGCGTACGCGTATCACGTCTCTATTGTTGCGGACATAACGAGGGCTAGAACTCCCGAACCCCCGGCATCCCCGGATGCTCACAAATTGAGGCTCAACTGTAATATGACGTTAAGCAGCTAATCAGCGAAATTGATGGGAAGTGTTCCTTCACGCCAACCCCTCGCGCTCGCGTGAGCCGCTGCCAATCCTTTGACAGTCAATCGACAATCAATCACCCATCCTGGCCATCTCTATACGACATTCATCTTCCACGCTATACAACACCGATGGGCGCGCGGTGAAGATGCCACAGTCTGCTGCAAGACTTCCGTTTTCCCTTGCGACTTTGGGCCTCGATCGCGTGCCGCGGTAGCAACATTTCTCTGGGAAAAATATATAATACTTAATCTCTAGTTCTACCAGCATGCCGCTGCCTACAGCATCCTTCGTCGGCGGTGTCCTGGTGCTGGCCTACCTCTCGACATTCGTCCTGTTCGCTCTCCTGCGTATCCTGACCGGTGTCAGTATCCAGCGCATCGGCTACTCTGGTTTCCGTCGCATCGCTTTCTCGCCCAAGGATGGAATCAAGATATACATTAGAGGCATCGGCCTGTCATTACACCGACCCACCTTTGCGCAACCCACGTGGATCAGTCTTCATCTTACCGAACCTCAAATCGTCGTCGACTTCCGCGCCCTAGGAAAATCCACCAAGAATACACAACCAGAAGAAAAAGCCCAGTCGCATGAGAATGGCGCATCACAATGGAAGAAGTTGACCGAAGTCAAGGACAAGATCAAGAAATTGCATACAAAGATAAGATACCTATGTCTGGTCGATTTGGTTGCTGTGTCCAGTACTGTGGTCATCAAAGAGGTGGGAACAATCACAGTCGAGCGCATCACTGTCGCTGTGGATACAAGAGCAAAGACGGTGGATCGTAGTCGTTTGTTCCAACACGACCAGACCAAAGCTTCATCACACACCCCTGCCGAATGGAAGAGCATCATCCGGTCAATTTTGTTCACCCCTGAAGGGAAGGACTCAACTGAAGTTCTAGACGGTCTTTCGTTGAGTGTACACGGTTTCCTACACCCACATCTTGAAGGGTTGCGCGATGCTTCGATTGCGCTGAAACTGGGTCGATTGGATATACCTTACGACGAACTTCTGGACGCCAGCGAGAAGTTACAAGATATTCGTGCTTCAACAAAACAGACTGCCCAAAACTCAACTTCTATACAAGCACCCAAAATCGCCATTAACGATGTGCTGAAGGAGCCTCGGGACGCGGAAGATCGTGAGGAGAAGATTATGGAAGCCGTGGCTGAGTCGAGAGAGTTTCTTGGATCTGTACTCAAAGGCATACAGGAGTTTCAGCTGGCCATCGGCTTCTTGGGCCTTTCAAGGCGTATCAGATCTCTGCACACTTCTGGGCAGCATGTGTACTTCAATATGGCCATGAAGGAACTGGGTCTGGATCTACTGCGACTTGATTCGAGAAGTCCAGCGCATCGCATGTACTTTTCGCCGACAGATGTCGCTCATCAGGCTCTACTCACAGCCATCTCAATTTCAGCCGGTGTTGATGATGGCCATGATCATCCAGAGCGCATGCTCTATGTGCCTATGGTCACCGCTACAGTCAAAACCACACTTCCTTCGAAGACGATACAAAAGCCCGACGATTCGACCAACGTGCGGGAACGCAACAGCAATATTCTGTTTGCCAACCTTGTGTGTACTTCACCATCCATCGATCTGGATCCAAAGCACTTGCCACTCCTACTAGCCATCGCTAAGGTCCGACAAGAGTCGAGGAAGTCTTCAAGAGCGCCCTTGTTGACCAGTCGTGGTTTCCTATCGCGTCTCTTACCCAAAGCGATCATCAAAATCGCTGTTCAAGAACCAGTCGTCAGAGTTTCACTCCCTCCTTTGAGTCCATGCTTCTCTGGAGATGTCGAGTATGATTTGCTCATTTCATCAACTTCGACCATGTCCCTGGACATTGACTCGCAGCACTCTTCAACCGACTCTGCAGTCAAATACGGGTTGCACCTACATTACAGACAGACGTCAAGTCAGCTATATTACCAGACAAATGCTGGCCAGAAACACGACCTTCTGCAAACAGAGACAATTGAGGTCAAGGTTGATGTCAACGTACTGCCACAACCTGAGGTCTTCGTCTATGGTAGATTCCAGACATTCTCAGTCTTCTTGGTCCGTACGGAAATCTCTGAAGGTATTCGCCAAATTGTCAAGGCCGCTCGCAGAGAAACAGACTCAGCCGACGGAACCACTGTTGTAAAGAAGCCTAGTTTCCTTCGCCAAATTCCAGATTGGCTGCAGCATGTGAGCGTACAAGGTGCTGACTTCAACATCGAGCTAGCAGGCGTAGATCAGGGTGTCTCCAAGTATGCTCGTGGATTTGCCTTGCAGCTAGAGTCATGGTCGACCGAGTACAAGGCACATCGCGAAGATGTCTATGTTCCTGTACCACGAAGAAGGTCACTTAGTAGGTCTTTCTCGCGCGAAAGGAATGATCGATCGTCAACACCAGAGGCACCGCGAAAGAAGCAGTCACTCCCGACGGACGGTCGCAGGTTAGCCTTGCACATCCAAGGTTTGGAAGGCCACATAATAGACGCTGTCGAAGATTCACCTGCCGATCCCTTCATCACCTTGCCCAAGTTTGAAGTTGCTTTCTCGACCTCCAGTGATTTGCAAGGGCCACTCTTCCACATCAATTCGCATGCTAAGAGCCTGCAATTGAAATACTCCCTTTACAAGCACTTCTCCATTGGTGTGGCAGTCTTGACATTCCGAAGAATGTTCTTGGTACCTGGAGCCCATCCCGCTGACGAGGAGCGCAAAAAGCATCAGCCCAGCTCCACTGTCAAGACTCGGGATCATTCTCAATATGATCAGATTTTGATGAGCGAAGTTACCACGATCGACTTCAAGGCAAACCTCATTCAAGTCAAAGCTGATCTGCCATCAGATCCTCCAATGATGATTCAGATCTTTGGAGCTGACTGTGGTCGCCATAGATGGGCTACGCCATTCGCTCGTCTCAAAGTGGTGCGACTGCTGGCTGGTACCCCTAACATGAAGCAAGTGTGGAGCCGTATTGTCAGTGTCAAGAATCTTCGTTTCGACCTGCGCGAGATCAAGACCAAAGTAGGCACAAAGACAGAGATCGCAAAGTCTTTCGACCTTACAACAGACGTCATTCGTATTGGTGTGCCACATGGTATGGTTCTGCATTCCATCTTTGACAACATTGTCAACACTGTGAAGACTTGCGAGCAGTTACACCATCATTTCAGCACAGGAACGCTTGAGTATATCCTTGAGAAGCATCCTGAAGGCCCAAAGAAAGTCCCGAGAATCTCTCTGCGCAGTCAGTTGTTGCTCTTTGAGATTGAAGACAGTGGCTTTGAATGGAAATTAGGAACAATTTATCGAGCCGGCCTGGTCGAGCAACAGCAGCGTCTCGCGCGCGAAGAAGCTTTCAGACTCAAAGTCAAGCATACAGAATCAAATCAACGCCAAAGAAGAGGTAGTTCTCGTGTGCGAACAGCTTCTGCACAACCCCCGCCATCTCGCCGCCGCAGTATATCACGACCTGCAACATCACATCACAGAAGAAGCAAAAGTGCTCACTCGATACACACGTTGCGTGAAGAGGATGAAGAGTCTCCTGAAAAGCGCCGTGGCCGAGGTCGTGACCGCAAAATCCGCTACGACACCGAGGGCAAGGCTGATATGAGTGGCGCAAGCACCCGAACTGTCGAGAAAGCCCATGCAAAGCTGCAAGAATTCAACGCTCAGAGCTGGAAGAAGCGTATCGACCGTGCTCTGGGTTCCCAGAGTCATGCACTTAAAGAGTTGCGTGGTCTCCTATGGGGCATGAACGACTTGCCAGATGAATCTGATCAAGCTGAGAACGTAATGGCCATACCACAAAGGCCTGCTCTCATGGCTGCTATTATCAGCGATGTGGGCGTCATCATCGACAAGCCTTCCTTTGCACTCGATCAATACCCCCAATTCCTGCATGATATTGGAAAGGGCATGCCTATGGATATGAAGTATGGTCTACTACTACCCATGAATCTGAAGGTTACCCTGGGTGAAGCTAGAGTAATGCTGAGAGACTACCCATTGCCTCTCTTACACATACCAGCCATTCGCCTTGGCCAATCGCCTCGACTTGCTAGTATGTCCCTTAGCACAGACTTTGTTGTCGCAGAAGAGTTCCAGGGACCAGAGTCTGAACGTCATATCAACGTTGTCGTGGTGCCGAAGGATAAGTTCGGAAAGGACGATACTGACAAGAATTTCTCTGTCGACGTGCGTAGAACCATATCGGCAGTCAAGACTTACTCCGACATGAAGATTGATATCAACACAAGCTCGCCCACAAGAATCACCTGGGGAACTTCCTACCAGCCAGCCATTCAAGATATGATGCAAGTCATTGAGAATTTCACGAAGCCACCTATGGATCCCTCCGAAAGAGTTGGCTTCTGGGACAAGATCAGACTTAGCTTCCACTCGAGACTTGACGTCAACTGGAAAGGCGATGGCGATGTTCATCTTTGTCTCAAGGGCTCTAGAGATCCTTACGTTGTCACAGGCCTTGGAGCCGGATTTGTCATGGTCTGGAGAAACAAGGTCCGCTGGAGGATTGCACAAGATGACGATCCTCGCAAGTTTATGACTGTGGACAGTGGTGACTATGTCATGGCTATCCCTGACTACAACTACTACGCTCGGCAATCACTCGAAGTGGAGAACGAGTCGTCCAGCGGCTCCAGTAGTGTCAACAGCAGCAAGGCTACAGCCGCATTCAAGAAGGTTGTCATGAAGCTATCCGGCAATGTGCAGTGGATGGCTGGTCTGACCTTCGAACGCGAAGTTGAAGGTGACAAGAGAAGCTTCAATTTCTGTCCTCATTACAAGGTGAAGCTCAGGCATCCTGATCATGCCAAAGCACCACCAGGAGAAACCTACGACGCGTTCAAGACATTCAGAAGTCACTGGATTCATGGTTCTATCGCTATTTCCGCACCGCAAGACCGGGACTGGAACGTCGCCAACCTCCAGCCGTCAAAGAATTACAACTCAGTCCATCTCACGCCTCGCTTTTTCACGCACTTCTACGATTGGTGGTCACTTTTCTCAGGTGTCATGTCATTGCCCGTTCGCCAAGGTCCCCTATGGGGAAGCATGGAGAAGTCGAGCAAAAAGTTTGGTCGTCATCTCGGTACAATCAAGTACAACCTTCTCTTCTCACCTCTTTTCATCAGTCACATCTACAAGCACAAAGACGCTGAGGACTATCAAAACGATGTCGTCTCTGCCACTGGTCTGAAGATGAAACTTGATAGCTTCATGTTGGATCTTCATCAACGCAGAGAGACATTTGAGATCCCAGCCACATCAGAGAAGAAGGCCAAGAGAACGACCGCCATGAAGATCAACCAATGTCAGCTTGACTTCATCTCAGCTGACATTCGAGCGATATCTGCATCGATCAAGGGTACTAGTACTGCCGAACTCGACCGGGCTGACGAAGCCACTCTGGCTAGCTACCAGACAAGCAACATCACCAACGTAGACATGTCCAAGTTCACCATCCCAGACAACGACCTGACATGGATCGACATGGACGACTTTGTTGAGCTCGACTGGATCTTGCCTGCAGAGACGAACCCCGCAACGAAGATTCTCCCACTTGGATTCGCACCTCGCTTCACGTACTTCAGACAGACAGACCATGGTGACTCAGTGTCTGGAGACACAACAAGATCAAGTATCTTCGGCGACGAACCCACTCACTATTGCGTCATGTCCAAGCGAAACGACCCGCGCCGAGTACAAGCCGATCTGATTGAGTCTCGTATTCACCGTATTGAAGAACAGATGGCAAACAATGAGCGTGCGGTTGGCGAGCAAGAAGTCAAGGTTGTCAGAAACCATGATAATGACGAACATCTAAGTGAGCGATTAAGAGCTCTGAAAAACCACACAGAAGCATTGCAGAAGAAACATGAGTTCTTGTGCAAATTGTTGAACGTGCTGGTCCAGAAGCTACAACAAGAGGATCCGTCCATGGGCGAACATATCGAAACAGACGATCTGCCTGACAGAGATCCGGAGAAAGACGGTGAATCGAAGGAAGACTCCACTCCGCTCGCAGACTATACAAGCGATTTCAATAACCGCTTCGTCGTCCACAACGCTCAGATAAAGTGGAACAACTCACTACGAAACATCATTCTCCGATACATCCATCAAGTCAGTCAAAGACGTGGATTTGTCTACTACATGTCTAGAAGAGCTGTCAAGTTCATCCTTGACATCCTTGACGAGCAAAAGAAATCAGGCCCCCAAGCACCAGAAGACCGGACGAACAGCACGGTCAGTAACGACACTTCGTTCTTGCCGATGACTCCCAACCAGGAAGATGAGATGGAAGTTCAAGATCGTATTGACCAGCTTCTGAACGACGGAAGACAATTTGTCAATGCGGACGACCCCGAGAAACAGGAATGCACAGAAACAGCTGCTAATGAGGGGGCTGGAGAGGGCATCTCGACTGAATACACGCCACAGAATACCTACCACTTCCGTCTTATCGCTCCGCAAATCCAATTGCAGAGCGAGAAGAATCCGAAATCTGTCATGCTAGTCGCCGCCAAGGGTATGCAACTCAAGGTCGTACAGATTATGGATAAGGAAAGAGTACTCGATGAGATCAGTGGTCTGGTACAAACTCGCTTCTCAGCCGCTATGGATAGCATGCAAGTCTTTGTGGCTAGTACGAAGACTTTCTCGACCGAATATCTGCACATGTACTCTGGCAACCGCTATGGTGGCAAGGTCGGAGAGTACTGGCCGCCCTGGGTGCCTCTGGAAGTCATGTTTGAATTCCAAGTCAATCCATATGGTTTCTCGAGGGTTGTCCACCGCACCTCGGCAAGTCTGCGCTACGACAAATACAACAATCTCCGTTTGAAATACAACGACGACGTCAGTGGAGGAGACGGCAGCAAGACACAAAATCCAGATGCCTCCGACACTCGTATGGACCACGTCTATATCGAGTTCCCGCACTTCCGAGCAATCTGCGACTCCAACCAGTACTTCGCTATGTATATCATCGTACTGGATCTGCTCCTGTACAGTGAGCCACTCGAAAAGACTCGTAGCGAGAGACTGGAGAAGATCATGCTGGCCTCTGACTTCAGCGATCTGACAGGCGCCCCTGAGATGGTTGAGATGCTACAATCTCGCATCCGCCAGCTGGAAGATATCAAGATGCACTTCCAAGTCAATGAAAAGTTCCTGGATCGTCAGGGATGGAAGGATAGAATCGCCCTTGATGCAGATCTTGCTTCTTGCGAGGACGAACTTTTCTTCATGATGAAAGCGATTACGACCTCTCAAAGGAGAAACGAAGATCGCGGCCAAGACGAATCGCCTGGTCTTCTAAGATGGTTGATATCATCCAAAGAAATTGCTTGGCATCTGATCCGTGGCGAGAACGAGTCTCTCCTCGAATTCCAGATCAAGGATGGTCTCTTTGATCGAACTGACAACAATGACGGCTCTAACTACAACTGCATTGAGATTGGTAGAATCAATGGTTTCAATCTGTTGCCGAACGCAGTATATCCGGAGATCATCGCGCCATACATTGATCCAGCTCGTGGCTTCCACAAGCAAAAGGACATGAAGATGCTGCGTGTGCAATGGCTGATGCTTGAAGCTATTGCTGGTATCCCTGTTGTCGACTACTTTGAAGTCAACGTTATGCCTCTGCGTGTTCAACTCGAACGCGAGATTGCCAAGCGTCTTTTCGAATATCTCTTCCCTGGAGTCGGTGGGAATGCGTTTGAAGGAGGCGGCTTCTCGCCCTTCATGGTCCGTAACATGGCTGTACCCAAAGACGACGAAGAAGACTCCGATGAGAAGAAAGAAATCAAGAAGGCTTTGCCGCTTGATGAGAGCACAAGTTCGGCTGTACATCAAGGTGTAGGCACAGGAGCAGGCGAACTTGAGCACAGACTCCAACCTACGCTGAAGCTACCGGAAGGAAAGGTGCCACTCAAGGGAAAAAACAAGGGCTTGGGTATCAGCCAACAAACATCCTCCTCCCACAGTCTTCACTGGAATCCCTTTGGACATTCCGACAAGTCATCAAGCAACGTTGCCAAGAAGCAAAATGGCAATACGGTATCCAACGTAAGTCTTGTCAGTCGCACGCCTTCCCAGCGCTCCTCGGAAACAAATTCCCTCGCCGAGAGTGAACTGTCAAAGAAGAAGCCTGCCAAGAAAGGCAAGTCTGACAAGGATGACAAGCAAGCTTCAGATGATTTATCACTCATGCTTTCACGTGCGTCCAACTACATGACGCTGTCATTCTTCAAGGTCCCTTCTATGGTTCTCTGCCTGTCTTACAAGGGGCAAGGCCGTCGCAACTTGGAGGATGTACACGATCTTGTCTTCCGCATGCCCACTCTGGAGTATCGCAACAAGACATGGTCGAACCTAGATTTGGCTCTTCAGATGAAGAAAGATTTGATCAAGGCTCTCATCTCACACGCCGGCGCCATCGTCGGTAACAAATTCCACAACCACCGTCCAGCCCGCCAAGCAGCTACCAGCAAGCTTCGCGAGATCGCAAACCTCAGCACCATGCACATCCATTCCCACAACGATGACCGCGGCTCCGAAGCTTCAACTCCTTCGCACATGACAACCTCCTCTATCGTGGAAGAAGAAGATGAAGCGGAAACAGAACATGATACTCCAGCTCGACCCTCGTTCACTTCCGGTCGCCCCAGCGTATTCGAAGACCACTCCCCAGCATCACTATTCCCAACCCGCACCAAATCCATCACACCTTCTCTCGCTTTATCTCAGGAATCAGAAGGACCCATCTTCAACCGCCGCCCTCAAACCGGATACTCCAACATCTCCCGCGTCTACACGAATGGATCTTCTTCCCTCGCCCCCTCTCGCAAATCCGAAGAGAGCAGGGTCAGAAGTACTTCCATCGGCAGTTCCGACCACAAAAAGGGTGGTCTTTTCGGCAGACTCAGACCCGGAACCAGTGCATCCAATCAATCAGGGGATGCTACAGGCAGAAATGGCAGTTTGGGATCGGATGGGCAGGATGATGAGGGTTTCAAGAGTAGATTGTTGCTCGGAGGACAGAAATTGCTCAATAAATTGCCGCATGGTAAAGGATAGAAATCTTGTAATTTTCATCGGATGGGGGCGGGAATGGGGTGGAGAGTAGATGGGGGTTTCGCTTTGACCAATGGGTGTTTTTTTGGAGAATGACAAAAGAAAGTCTTGAGGGAGAGACTTTCTTTTTACTCTCGTAGTGGTGGCTTCTTTTGCTTCGAGGGGATGAAAGGGTGGTTTTTGTAGATATTTTTTCATTCTTTCTTCTTTCTTCTTCTTGGTTGATGAAAGGTTTACATTGTACAATCACCTTTTTTTGTTCCATACTTTTCTTCGTCTTTTGTGTTTGTTTGTTTGTTTGTTTGTTGCCATACATGTAAGTCATTATGATATGTTAGTTCACCAGGGCATCAGCCGCCTAACGAAGAAGATATAAATCTTGAATTTGCAGACGCAGGTGTATCTTTATCCGTCAACAAATTGTGGGATTGGCGGATTAGTGTTGTGGCAATATGGATATTAGTATAGAAGATGTACTTGCCACTTGTCCTAGATGAACAGAGTAGGAAAGGGGAAGAGGGTAAGTGAGTGTATAATTTGTCCTTCGAGGCTGTTAATGTTAGTTTATGATAGAGCTGTCTTGAAGAAGATGAGTATGCTTAGATAGCAGAATAGAGGGAATGAGTAGATCTAATTAATATCTCTCTAGGTCTTTTCCTCGTCTCGTACATGTTAAGGAGTTTAAATGGTAGGTATTTAGGATTTGCAGCATGTATGGTCGGGGCTACGAAGTACCCTTAGCTCTAAAGGAGTATGTTGTAATGACTGTAGAGAAAAGTGGCAAACTGCGTTGCTTTTTAATACCGTCTCTTAATTTTTAGCACATACACTGCGAAAGGAAGGCAGGAAGTTCTCGCTGGAGACGCCTTTGTCCACCAAAAGTCTTGATCCCAGAGCAGAGTATAGATGCGGAGTCGTCTCATGCACGTGTCGGGCTTCTCAGACTCGCCAGAGTCTTCGTGTTTCGGAGGTGTGTTGCTCTTGTGTCTCCGCGTTTGCGTTTTCATGGATTGTCTTGGAACTGTGAAGCTCACATAACTTCTCTGTCGGCCGACGTCTCCTTGCTTTGGCGTGCGGTACTTCAAAAGGATCAATCATCACATCTCGGATGGTACAGTGTGAAAGATCGCTACGACGGAGCTAGCGTCGCCAACATCGTGCTCAGAGCTCCAGCACGCAGTGGATGTAAGATCAAACGATTGATTGCAGACATCAGGAGCTTCCGCCACTTTACCCCGAACAGAACTGCAACGCCAGACAGTGCTGAATAAGGGGAGTTTGAAGCTTTTGAGGAGCTCGAGGAACTCAGGATCAATGCGATTGGCCCCCAGGTTCTGGTGACTGAAGAGAGTTTTTTCACTTGTCTGGCGCTTATTCTGGCAATCCCCAAGCATTTGAGAAGACTGGAATTGTCGCAAGGAACCAGATTTTCTAGAAGGTCCCATGATCACCACGATCCGGGAAGGCGGGCTAGATGGTTGAGTGTGGCCCGCTGTAGTGCGACTCATCTCTCACTCGAAAACCTTGTCTGGTATGATGCCTTTATCTGCGTCGATTTTAGCGGCAAAGAGAAGGTTCGCGTTGGTCTGGAAAGACTCATCGTCGAGCAAACCGGAAAGAGAGAGCAGTAGGAAGAGCAAGTGAAGACAGTCCTGAAGGTCGAACATAAGAGATGGTGGTTGTGGCATAGACGATGGCTCTTTTTGGAATGTCAGGCTCAGGCATGGGTTTGTTACAGATCTCAGAACAGCAGTTGAGGTTCCGCCTTGGTGATCGTAGTGACAGGAGATCATAGGCAGCGTGTACGAGCGTGCATGCCCAGGAAGCCAAGCAAACAGATCCAATCGTTCGATATCGGCTCAAGAAACGATTTTCTCAGAGCAGATACACAGTGTCATTAGAACCAAAGACCCAACTCATCCATTAATGTACCTAAAGTGAGGTCAGCCGCCAAGTAAAAGGAGGCTTGAAAAGACATGACTTTCCACACACCAAGGCGCACGTTTCTCTTCCCGCTGCCCGCACTCGCCCGCGAACGCCGCAATAAATCTTGCTTTAATGCAAGAGGTGGCCACCAAAGCTTGCCGTGACTACATCCTTAATACTCTGGTATCGTGCTGACAGTGTGTTATAGCAACAACGGAAGTGATGATTGGGCGTTTTTCGGAAGTGGGAATCGAACTGCCGATGAGGAGAAGAGGTGGAAACAAAGTTGAGGCTTGCAATGCAGTAACCATGTGATGTGTGTCGTGGCCGGTGTTCTCGCCGGATGAGGTTCGTACCCCACACCGGGGTATCGCGGCGGGTTCGGCGTGGTAGACCGAGAGTCTCGCGTGCTTGTGGACGCGAACGTTTTAGAAAATCAACTTGGCTTTTCGGTCGACCTTCCTTCCTTTGTCCTGACTCTGCAATCGAGGAGTTTGCAACCACGGTGGCCCTCAGAGCGTTGACATGTGTGGTATTGGTAGATAGCGTCCATTGGCGTCCTGAAACCTCACCCGGCCAGTCAAAATCTCGGGTGTCAGATAGCCAGTGAGAATGAAAAGATAGCAAGACGGGCGACAGTCACCCCTTCCGAAAAGAATAAGTTCAGAGAAGGCGCATGTCACGCTAGATCCTCGTGCCCCGGTCGTGTAACCCCGCGATACTTTATCCCCAGATCTGCCTAGTGAAAAAGTGCGGGGATCCAGCATGCAACGTCTGGAGCTAGTGGCTTGGGTCCAGGTCTGGGCGGAAAGCCATGGCCACGTTGAGCCTGTATATATAACCGCTGGGGAGATTCCTGTTATCGCTTTGCTGACCAGTGTGGTTATCCCTCTCCAATTTTATACCATCTTTGCAAATATGGCGGTACATTCCGATATTCTGGACGAGAAAGCTTACAGCAAGCATGAGGAGTTTGCAGATGGCATGCCTCATGAGGCGAATGTGCTGACTCCTGAGGAGTTGGTGACCGAGAAGAAGTTGCGTCGAAAGATCGATCTTTTGATCATGCCTCTGGTTGTTCTGGTGTATCTCATGAACTACATTGATCGGTAAGCAGAGAGTTCTCTTATCGCTTTAGTTGCTGGCAACTTACGTTGAACAGTAACAACTATGCTGCTGCTCGTCTACAAGGGCTAGAAGAGGACCTAGGCCTTATCGGCGACCAATACCAGATCGGACTCTCACTGTTCTTTGTTTCTTACATCGTCGCCCAGCTTCCGAGCAACCTCGCCCTCAATTATTTTGGTCGTCCGTCGTGGTATCTAGGCTTCTTCATCATGGCTTGGGGGCTTGTATCGGCCGTTACCAGTCAAGTCCACAACTTCGCTGGTATCCTTGTCTGTAGAGTCATTCTTGGCTTTACAGAGGCTCCGTTCTTTCCCGGTATTCTGTTCTATCTTTCAAAGTGGTATACAAAGAAGGAATTGAACCTGAGGATGTCGTTGTTCTATGCTGGATCCTTACTCAGTGGTGCTTTCGGCAGCTTGATCGCTGCTGGTATCTTGAGAGGACTTGACGGCCACCATGGGTTGGGTGCTTGGCAGTGGTGAGTGGGTTCAGATCGCAAGAAAAAGACTGAAGCTGACTAGATCCTTAGGCTCTACATCATCGAAGGTGTTATCACCATCGGTGTTGGCATGATCGTCGTTGTTGTGCTTCCCGACTTTCCTGAAACCTGGAAAGCTTTGTCTCCCGAGATGAGGCACGTCGCTACTAAACGTCTCGCGCTTGATGCTGCGGAAGCCGACAAGGATGAGGAGGGCGCTATGTCGCAGTTGAAGGGATTGAAGCTGGCCGTCACTGATCCCAAGACATACCTGCTTGCTTTGATGTACTTCTGCATCACTGGTGCGGCCGGTTTCCAGAACTTCTTCCCTTCGCTCACAGCCACATTGGGATACAACCATTTCATCTCGTTGCTTTTGGTCGCACCACCATACATATTCATGGTGTTCTGGTCGCTTTTCCATTCCTGGATGTCGGACAAAATATCGAACCGTTTCTGGTTCTTCATATACCCGATCCCGCTGGCGATCACTGGCATGATTATTTTCATGACCACTAACAGCTTCGGTCCTCGCTACTTTTCTTTCTTCCTGATGATGTTCGTTTTCACCATCAACGGAACCCAATTTGCTTGGATCTCGAGCTCAATTCCTAGGCCTCCTGCTAAGCGCGCCGCTGCTCTAGCAATCATGAACGCGCTCGGAAACTCGACTTCCATCTGGACATCATTCACCTACCGTCCTGGTGACAAGCCTCATTACCGTCCCGGTCTTGGCATTGCGGCTGGCTTGTTGGTCGGCGCCTTTGTGCTCGCCAACATCCTGCGTTGGTACCTGCAGAGACAGAACAAGGCTCTAATAGAGTTGGAGAATGAGTATTCAACGATGTCCCCGGAGCGTCTCGCAACGTTGATGAAGAGAGCTGAGGTTGAGGACGTGTCCAGAATGCAGAAAGGCTTCCGCTACCTGGTGTGAAGAGGCGGATTGCTTGATGACCATAATGAACTTTCACAACTGGCAAAGTGCCATGTATCAAATGTTACTCCCTTCAAATCTCATGTCCAGATGGTTGATAAATTGGGTTTTGTGAGGTAGTTGCCAGAAAACAATGCGGTGTTGACAGGCTTCAGATCAAGCAGGCGAGCTTACGTCTTCGGCACGAGATGCGCCGAAAGTGCCGAGGAAGTCCCGTCCCGCTCCCCACCCTCTTCACCAAAACCAATGTTCGTTCGCATACATCGTCCTTTTGTGCTATCCTTTGTCACCTCGACATCTCTGCTGCAGCAACAGGCAGTAATGCACCCCTGGATAACCTCGATACGTCTAATTCCAAGCACGTCGTCCGGAAAAAGCGACTACATGACCAGCTCTCTGCGGACCTAGTTCTTCCCGAAGAACATCGTGTAGCTCGACAGCTGCATGCACGACGAGTCCCAGCACATGAAAGTGATACATGCAGAATCAACTTTCCAAGCAGCATGCAAAACGTCGTACCAAGATTGAGGGTCTCGAGGCCCTTCATTGAACATCACCACAACGGCGCTGATCAATCACATATCTTTACTGGAAACAATGAACCTCGACTATCATGGACTTTTGAGACGTACGGTCCGATTCAAGGCTGGCATCAAACCAGTTACGAAATCAAGATTTCCGGGTGGGGTCAACCACACGACAACCACAGGGTTGAGAGCTCTGTTTCGGTACTGGTTCCTTGGCCTGGCAAGCCATTGTCATCAGTTGCCAGCTGCAAAGTCAAAGTGCGCGTTACGGGAACAGACGCATCAGGAAATGCAGTAAATTCGATATGGTCTCCTGAAACCAGTGTTGAGTTTCTGCCAAAGCGGAACGAGCTTGTAGCAAATTTCATTGGCTCTTCGCTTACTCAGACTGACGGACCACTTCGACCTCTTCGATTTCGCAAAACATTCTGGCTAGATGAGTTTGAGGGGTTGGCAGACAGTGCGAGGTTAGACATCACTGCTTACGGTGTGTACGAAGTATTCATCAATGGTGAGCGTGTAGGAGACGAAGTGATGGCACCTGGATGGACTAGCTATAGCCATCGTCACACATACCAGAGCCATGATGTTAGGAACCTTCTTAAACCTGGTGGCAATGTGATTGGGGTAGAAGTGGCTGAAGGATGGTATGCAGGCCGGCTAGGCTGGGCGCAGCAGCGACATATCCACGGAAACCAGCTTGGAGTATTCGCTCAACTCGATGTCATCACCACTGAGAGCAATGGCGCTGTCAAAATCATATCCGACGAGACTTGGAAGTATGGCTATGGCCCTCTTATCAGCAGTGAGCTATACGACGGTGAGCACTACGATCAAAGGGAAGACCAACACGGCTGGAATCAAGACTCTGAATCTGCCGAATCTTGCTGGAGTCCAACGACAATTCTGCCATTCACAAAAGCGGAGTTAGTTCCGTCTGAAGCTCCTCCCGTCAGAGTCGTCGAGCAGGTCAGACCTATAAAGCTACTCGTCAGTAAATCCGGCCAAACGATCATCGATTTCGGGCAGAACATGGTCGGCAAACTCTTTGTCAGGTGCCTGCAGAGACCCGCAGGCCACAAGATTGTCTTTGGACACGCCGAGGTTATGGAAGACGGCGAGCTCGGAGTGCGTCCTCTGCGAAGCGCTGCGGCTACGGATAGCATAACGTTCAACGGGAATATGCTTAAGGACTGGTCGCCACGGCATACTTTCCACGGATTTCGTTATGTCGAAGTAAAGGGCTGGTCTCCCTCGGATGCCGAAGGTCCTTTGACTCTGGACAGCATTGAAGCGTGTGTCATGCACACGGACATGAAACGTACTGGATGGTTCTCTTGCTCAGACGAAATGATCAACAAGCTACACGAGAACACTGTGTGGAGTATGCGTGGAAATTTCTTGTCAATCCCAACAGATTGCCCACAGCGCGACGAACGTCTGGGATGGACTGGCGACATACAAGTTTTTGGCCCGTCAGCGAATTTCCTATACGATACTTGTGGTATGCTTAGCTCCTGGCTGCAAGACGTGGCCTCTGAGCAAGCAACACACGACGGTATACCGCCGTTCGTCGTGCCCAACATCCTTGCTTCAGATGAGGGAGATGGCTCATGGGGCAATTTCCCTCAAGCAGTCTGGGATGATGTGGTTGTCCTACTACCATGGTCTCTATATCGTGCATTTGGCGACGTGCAGATATTGAAGCGCCAGTACCCAAGTATGCAGATGTGGCTTGACAAAGGCATAAGACGAGGCGAGGATGGCCTCTGGGATCCTTCGTTCCATCAGCTCGGTGACTGGTTAGATCCGAGTGCGCCGCCTGACAGACCCGGGGAATCAAGAACTGATGGCACTTTCGTTGCGGATGCGTACCTCTTGCATGTCACTGATATCATGAGTCAGATCAGCAAAATCCTTGGCAATATGGGCGAGTCTGCCAAATACGCGCTTGACTACAAGATTGCCAAGAAAACTTTCAGTCGGAAGTACATCACCATTGATGGCCTCCTTGTCGCAGATACACAGACAGGATTGGCATTGGCGATCGTATTCAACCTCTTCAAGACCCCTGATCAAGCGAAGGTGGCAGCGGCTCGCTTAGAGAGAGCCGTGAAACTGGCAGACTTCAAAGTCGCGACTGGCTTTGCAGGAACACCGATTATTACACACGCATTGACCTCCGTCGGCCTGCAAAATCTGGCTTACCGCATGCTATTTGAGCAGGAGTGCCCCTCATGGCTATATCCTATCACACAAGGAGCCACTACTATCTGGGAGCGCTGGAACAGCATGTTACCGGATGGAAGCATAAACCCAGGCGAGATGACTAGTTTCAATCACTATGCTCTAGGCTCAATCGTCAACTGGCTGCACGAGGTTGTCGGTGGCATCAGCCCACTAGAGCCAGGCTGGAAGAAGTCGCTGATTCGCCCTGTACCCGGTGGCTCACTCAATAGTGCGAAAGTTGAGCATGATACCTCTTATGGTACCCTAAGCTGCTCATGGTCTGTTGAAGCTGGCAAATTCAAATTGACCCTTACGATACCTCCAAATACTAGCGCAAGCGTAGTCATGCCTAACAAACAAGCCAGCAAGATCTTAGGGCACCCAGAAGAGGGTCTCGAGGTTGGGTCTGGTACGTACAGTTTCGAGTGCGATCATATACCCGAGAGGCTCAGGCCAAAGGCCATTCCTATCCCGTTCTATACAAAGATCAAGGAGGAGACTTGGTTTGACTAGAGCGATGATGTCGAGCTCTCGGCAAACTTCCTATGGTTCTCAATTAGTTGTCGTCGACCTCGAATATCACATGCAAGTCTAAGACTCACCATCATACGCCAAGTTATATGGCCTCGTATTGATTGTGACATAATCTTGGAGTTCATACTGTAGTTCGAGTCGTCAATCGCAGAATTTGAATATTCAACCCCCTAAATCAGTCCAGTTTTTGGCTCTTGACGGCCATAGTACCGGCAAGAAAAGCTGGGAAGATATGCTGTAAGACTGTTAGGGTTGTCTCGCAATTGCGCAAAGATCTATCACATAAAAGCGCTTGTCTATCCCGCCAAGAAGATGATCAGGCCCGTAAATCCCCGTTTTTACCTTCTCCTACACTGATCACTGCGTTCCTCCAGCCATCGAACTTCGCTTAATAAGAGACCGATCTGGAGGATGTATCACAGACCTGGTCACCTGTGTCCTTAGTCTTCTCTTGACTCTATCCTGGTCCCCGGTGACGAGATTTACGCGCGACATTCAGAGCTACGGCTTCAAAAAGCTACAAGAACATATGGCAGCAGGTATGTTGGTGTGTTATGGAAAGTATGTCGGGCAGTTCTTCCTTATATACTCGACTCTCACTTCATTTACCAGAAGATGTACATTGTCAATAATGCACGGTTGTCTATAGGTGAAATGGAGTAGAGTAGCGGTCAGATCGGACAGACTCCACTCCGCTCCACTCCATCCATAGATGGTTCTGCGACAGTGCAACAGAAGCAAGACTCGATACATATCTTGACATGTTATCCTAACCTTGCACCACTCTGTCAATGTTGGTCTTCTCAAAGATTTCAACAAACGCTGGCAGTATATCAACATCACCGTTGCGTACAGCTCCAGAAGACAAATCTCATGAAGATCAACATGGTGCGTCCGGCCTCCGAGTCACTTATTCTTTCACTAAAAAGTGTTCGAACATGTATCGAATACCTGAGCACTCACGGTCATCAGATCAAAGAGGCAATGAGGTCTGTAAGTCTTGACAACTCCTGACTTCCTTCTCAGAAATTTGATAGATCTTTGACTCGGAGAATGGCTTTCCAAGTTGATGGTGGAAAAGAAATCTTGAGCTGAGTCATGGACCCGATGCCTTCCTATATGCTTGAATACCTTGTTGGAAGTGCCATTGTCTCGAAGCAAAGTATGAAACCACGAGAAAAGCTCGATCCAGTTATGGGACGTTCCACTGTGAGAATTTGTGAGAAGATATCCGACTTGGAGTATCTAGAGGGGAAGGTCAGCTCCTGTATCCAAGGTTTCGCTGTCTATGTATCTCCAGTTTAAGCAGATTTGGTATCGCATACTTGTCTCGGCTGCAACCTGCAAACTTGTGTTCTTCGTACTTTCCATTCCACATTGTGCGCGTTATTTGCGTTGTTCGGGGTTTGTTGACTCGATAGCGATTAGCGAATTCAGGTCAACTTTCTTCAACTCTTGCTTACCCTAGCAACCAAAACTTGGTAGGGCCAAACCTTCATGAGTTATATATATCGCCTTCGAGTGACCAGATTTGTGAATCGGTCACATAATGGTTTATAAGCAAGTCTTCCGATCAACATTGGTTCTATGGTACACAAGCTGTTGCATCGCTAAAGTGGAGGATGAGATAATTATGTTGAAGATGGTTCACGAACCTGAGCATTTGATCTCCCTATCCTTTTCCCAACCCACCCAAGTCATCAATAAACAGATCCACGCGCAACACAATGAAGCGGCGGGAGGTTCTTCAACCGTCTACGGCGGAAGGCAAGTAAGAACAAAAAAGAGAATCCATACGAAGAGTTGAGACCCGCCCTTTGCACATTGTCCCCTTGCCCTCCATCTAAACTACAACCCCAAAGGATTTCCTCCATTCTGTTCCTTCCCGCCAAACTTCTCATAACCGCCATCTCCCCTATTTTCCTTCCCTTCTTGATCCCGTGTCGTACACGCCGCCATCCCATCCCCGATTCCTCCTATCAGATTACCCAGTGGCGAGAGGACGTTCTGAAGGCCTTGGCCTATCGGGTCTAGTAGTGGGGAAAGCAATCCTATTTTATGAGGTGTCAGTAAAATAGAACCGGGAAAAGGGGTATGCGTGTGAAGAAGGAGGACAATACCTTTTTGATCTTCACTTCCCAATTCCACATTGTTGATTTTATGCGGCAAGGTCTCTGTTGGAGTTGTGTTGGGGGCTTGATCGTGTTCGTTGTCGTTGTGGGCTTTGATGTTTTCGGTCATGATTTGATGACAAAAAAAGCGTTTCTCGTAATAAATGTCTTCTATACAAAGTATGTTGGGCTTTAGATGCTTGTAGAGGAGGTTGTATAGTGATAAATGTATAAGGTGTCAGATGTGTTTCAGGAGTAAATAGTCGGCAAAGACGAAGAAAAACACAGCCTTATATCTGCATGTTAGGAAGGGACTGACAAGAGAAACGTCATGCACGAGACCCCGCCCTCACCCCGTCACTGCCTCCACCTTTGATGTGATGATCACTTGGCTGCAGACTTGAATTGACTCGAGATACATACATATGCAGTATCGGAGTCAGAACCGCGCTGATGCACGTTATTCCCAGGACATGCGACGACGACGACGACGATGATGATGATGATGATGTGTTTGGCACTCAAGCCGGGACGCAGCAGTGACCGCGAGGAAGCTTTGCGGGACGATCGCTCCTGCCAAATACGACTGCACTCACGCACTACTCGGTAATGAGCATACAAAGGGTGGACAATAGGATAGATAATACGCGCATTGGAAATGTAGCAGATGCTTTCCTACTCTTGTTTGGTCGCAAAAGTCTCGACTGGAGAAGCAAACGGTTTGTACCGACAAGGATCGACAAACAACATAACATCTCTACTCGTACAATGTCTGTCATGCCAATATGGAACCTCAGAAAGAAAAGTAAACAGTGAGAAACTCCCAACATCATATTTCGCTTTGCCTATGCCATTCCAAACACCTTTTACCCCCCCGAAACTACAAACACTGTTTTACTGTCCAGGCTTTAATGCACCATTCTCCCTCGCGACCTCCACAATCATCGCCAGAACCTCCTTCTCTCCCTCCGTAAACTCAAACGCATGCGTACTTTTCAACACAGCCATATTATGACTTCCAATCTTCCACTCTGGCGCTTCGTTTGTCTCTTTGACTTCCGAGAGGAAGACATCCCACGTGGAGACGTTGACGTGTTTGGCTTCTTCGTACTTGTCGTCGAGGATCCAGCCGTTGAACCAGAGGGGTCGGTTGTTGAGGTCGAGATGAAGGAGTTGGGGGGAGGAGACTGTGTAGAGGGAGTGGACGTCTGAGGAAGAACGTTTTTCGTGGTCGTCTGCCATTTCTTGCTTGTGTTCTTCACTGTCCTCCTTTTTGCTTTCTTCTTTGTGCTCGGATTTGGGCTTGGTGTCGTGTTCGTGGAAGGATTGGGAGATCGGAGGGTGGTAATCAGGAAGGAATTCCGCATGACCCTCAATCAGTTTGTAGTATTGGTGCTCGGACACAACACCCATGTTGCCAACAGCGCCTTCGTTGAACCAGTAGTCGGTATCGCCAGCAAGCTCCCAACCAAGCCAGAAAGTCTCCTTGTCACCGTAGAAAAGAGAATAGACACCCTTGGCACCAGTCTTGGAGTTGTCATCACGATCGGGACCGTTCATGCGAGTAACAGTCAACATTGCGACAAAGTGACGCCACTTGTCGACAACAAGACAGCCAGACTCTTGCTGCTCACGAGACTCTCCAGTCCAGTAGCGAGATGTCTGTGCTTTCTTGGAAATGGGCTTGGGAAGCATATCCTTGAGCCACTGCTTGCGGGATGAAGGGGCATATACTCTGTCACGGAAAAAGAGAGCACCCGTCTCGACATAGCCAGGATCTTGGAAGAGATCCTCAGGGTTGACAAAGAACAAGGCATCAGCATCCAAGTAGATGACTTCGCGGAAACTGGACATGAGCAGAGCGAAAGCCTTGGAAGCCCAACCCTTGAGCTCCCAACCATCATCAGAGACCATCTGACTCAAGTCGCGAGTGACAACACCTGGAATAGACTCGAGCTTCATCCTCCAGTCATCATTGAGATCGTTCTCGCCAAGGTACATGATTTCGACGGGGAGGTTACATCCAAGCTTGCGGAAAGACATGATTGAGGTGAGGAAGAAGGGTGCCTGCTTGTCGTTGCCAGAAAGCACGATACCACGACCACCATTGCGGAAATGGGCGTGAAGAGTGAGATGGTCGGCAAAGTAAGGAGAAGTGTAGGGGAAGAGGATGTGCGACAGCTGAGCCAGGAAAGCTCTGTATCTCTCATAAGCTCTGACGATATCTCCACGCTCCAGATTCGAGACTTCGGCGAGTTCCTTCTCAGGTGCATTCTCCAGGTAGTTGATGACATCGTCACGAACATAGGTGAGTTTTGCATCCGCCACGACGTGAAGAGCCTCCCAGACGGTGAAGAACTTGTGGAATGCTCTGACCCTGATGCCCAGTTCTTTCAAACGGTCTTGACCACCTCCCTCAAGAGGGCGAAGCAAGTCGCGAGTGTAGATCTCATCAGGAATCATATGCAGAACATCTCTGAGAGCCTCGCGGAACGAGTACTTCTCACCACTGCCAATGTTGTGTGCAACAAAAGGAGTGGATTGGGTGTGGTGTGATGGCTCAACAGCAGACTCCTCATCACTGCCGCCCTCGGGCACATAGTCAGCGCCTTCCTCCAAATGAGGCTCTTTGTTGTCTGTCTGCGAGTTCTTGACCTTCTCATACTCTGCCTCCTCGTCTCCTTCCAGACGGTCGACAGTGTGTTCCATCTCTTCATCCTTGTGCGTATTATCGTCGTTGTGCTCTTCAACAGAGTCGGACCACCTGCCACTATCTGTGTCGCCGTATCCTCGTGGTGGTGCATTCTCACCAACATGAGTTGCTGCATGGTCTCCGAAATTGAGCTTGTCTTGAACTGTCGTCGGTACCCATGTTGATGTCTCGGGGCCACGAGTAGCGACGATGTAGCATAGTACGACGGCGAGGGAGATGGAGAGTATGCGAATGACATGAATTCGTCGTCTCGGTTGGCTGAAGTAATCTGTGTATTTTGAAGGCGAGCCAGGTGTCGCTGGTGTCCGGTGGCCTTTTGTGGGTGTACCACTCCGTGAGGGTATGTTGATGTACATGGCGGAATCTGTGTGCACCAATCACTGGTGGCTATGTCGGTGAGAAAGAAGCGAGTGTGGTTAGATGGCTTCAGTCAAGCCTGGTCAAGCAAACATCCAAGAACTGGGGATACGAGAAAGGACGGACAGAGAGAGGCAAGGAATTGGATATGGAAAAAGATGCAGGAGAATGCTCCTTTTTCCAAAGGCATGCAGTTGATGCGGTAGCCACGGAACGTTTTACGACGCTGGAGCTAGAGCCCAGCTGGATGATACAGACATACTGACCGTTGTGATTGCAGAATTGGTCCAGACTTTACGGCAGAGAAGAGACTGAACCCCTGTACCAACGGTGATAGTGCAAGCACCCCGGATCATTCAATGGATCATGGCTGTCGGCTCAGCTCTGCCGTTATAGGGGAAGCATCGTGGCGCATGTTGCTTGTAGAAACGAGGGGTCAGCGCCGGCCCACGTTGGACAAGCTCTTTATGAGGGCGATATTCGCAGTATCGTGAGCTCTCTATATAGTTGTCCGAGTCGAAGTACGAGTATGAAATCCGTGTCTATCTTTTGAGACACGGCGGGTGAACACGAGTAAGGGAGAATACCAAAGAGGTGATGACCGTTTGGAAGTCGTCGGCGCTAGAAGCCGAGAAGAAAGCAAAAGGCTCAACCCCGCCAAGAAATCCACGACTTTTCTGGAAGACAATTCGAACACCTTGATTGCTCTGGGACAAGCACAACAATTGACCAGACTTGTCAGTCGACCACATAAACAGGTCAAGCGATCTTCAGATACGAATGCACAAAGATACATGAATGCCAATACTACCAACGACCATCCCTCAGCTCGGCTTCTTTCTCCTTCAAACGACAACCTCAGCGTCCACCTGGAATGAGGAGATTATCATCTGGGTATAAATACATCCTCGGTACAGGTATGAGGATGTAAGGTTTGGATAGCAACGTTGGGTTCAGCCAGTCTTGCCATCAAAGTCTTGTGTTCAACGAGCACATGCGACGCCGTTGTGTAGATGAGATGTACCGTTGGCGATTTTGGGTAGCTGGGTGGTACAGCCGAACATGTCCTGTCCTGAGTGCCGCTGAGTCTCGAGAATAGATGTTCAGAACGAGTGATCTGCTCCAGGTGGTAGGGCGTTCATGTACTTGATTTGCTCAAACAGTCGTTCGGGGTAGTCGATGGCCTGTAAGGCTTTGGGCTGATTCTCTTGGGATCAAATTAGGTCGACAGGAAGTGTTGGGTGATATCGTTCACCACCCCCAGATGTATTCGTTCCCTTCCGCATCATATCCCAGGTTGTATTTCCGATAGGTCCCCTTCAAACTGATCTCTCCCTCAGGATTTCTCGCAGCAATATTGCCATAACTGTCCTCATAGTACCCTCTTACCCCATAACTCAACCTCGGAAGCGTCCAGCACCGATCCTCCTAATAACATTACCCGGTCTCCTGCTGTGGCGGAGGCGGATAGTACACGCCCTGAGCAGCAGCCGGTTGTCCGTATCCTTGTTGCACAACCGGAGCACGACCTTGCCTTACTGCCTCTCTGCGCCGGGCGGCGTCTTTGCCATCAGGGAAGCGCAGAATGATGTACCAGGCATGTAAGATTCCAGGGATCCAGCCGCAGATTGTGAGAATGATGTTGATGATGAAGTGGTGGTCGCAGCCAGTTCTTACCGCGCAGGCGAGAGGTGGGAGAACGATTGCCAGAAGTCCGAGACAGAAGCCGCCCTGTAAAGAGTTAGTTCGCGGTAATGATGCTAGGTACAATCAATGCGACATACGACGAGACCCATATCGAGTGTTTGAGGGAGTGAAGCAAGTGATGGGATATTGGGAATATAGTTTGGTGTGTGAACGCAATGCCACGATTTGATCAGAGAAAGGGAGACGAGTTCGAGATGTCGATGACCACAAAGTCGCAGGGTCTTGGGATATATTTATCAGTCAGGCGCATACAAAGTTTCAGCGTGCTTTCCCTGGGCATCCGGCATGGCATGTGAACATTCGCAAGCTTATGACGATGCCAAGCGACGATTTCTCCCCTTCGCGCCGAAAATGGTGTGAAGGAAGGAGCATGTTCAGGCAAACCGTTCGGAAGGAAGGAAGGAAAGAACTACATCTGCAAATACTAATATTGGATCAATACGTTGATGTTATACGCTGTGAATACGGGCGTATAGGTACTGCAGGAAAGAGCTCCGGAGGTGGGCTTCGTCAGCCTTGTGGAAGCGCCACGGCTGAGTGATGCAACTCTTGCCGAGCAACATCTCACATATAAGAAACATGATAAAACGGGAGAGAAGAGGTTCTAGACTAATGCATTTCTAGTTCGAAGTGTAGAGCACTTTATCGTGCTACCGCTAGTCAATGTTTAGGTATGATGGTTTAATTGGACATTCTAGCTCTCAACAGTATAGTTGCTGCTAAGAAGAGTGCAGTTGAAGGGGATGGATAGGATAGGTCCAGTGCCGGGACCGTCAGTGCTGATGTTGTAGGTTGGGTTGAAAGCGTAGAGCTGCCCGACGCTGGCGCCAGCTTCGGCTGCAAGATCCTTGTATACGCCGTAGGTGAAATGGTATGGCTGGATGATACACTGACTTGGGGCGCACTGTGGAATCTTGATAGTGGTTCCCGTTGTGAGGACGGTCCAGGCGTTACGGAAGTCACCGGCCTCATCCGAGAATTGCGAGGTGAGAGCATCGATAGTGACATGGAACTTGGTCAGAGCAACCTTGGCGATGGTATCATTGTAGACCGTGGTGTAGGTATGAGGCCCCCCAATCACGCAGTCGGCAAGGGGCTCGTCGTCGGCCAGCAAACAGCTGGTGTTGTCAGGTTGACAGATCTGCTCTGGGATTTGAAGAGTAAAACCAGGGGTCAGGTTCTGGGCGTCTGCAAGCTTGTTGTATCTGGCAATGTCACAGGCTCCGACGCCTGTCTTGTTGGAGATGGTGAAGATATCGTCAGCGTCAAGGATGGTATATGTTTCCTTGGTAACGTTATTTGCAGCCTGATCGCAAGTTGCACGAGCGGAGAAGGTAGGATATGTGGCTGGGATAGCGCTGGCAAGGCCAGAGAGAGCCAAAAGAGTAAGAGAAGAGAACATCGTGATGATTGAGGATATGAGATGATTCTGGTCGAGCTGGGATCTGAGGACGTTGGATGAGAATGATTGATTTACAAGTCGCGGACTCGACCAGGGCTTTATATCCGCCTGATATGATGATACTTCACTCTTCTTATGGGGAGAGACCAGAAGGGGAGAGCAGCAGGTCTTCGGTGCCCGACCACTTCCCGCTAATGATCGACTGACAGATAGATTGCGTGGTAGAGTTATGTTGGGCAGATCGACCATTAAAGGACCCTTGCGTGCAGTAACTTCTTGGCTAGATGGCCAGGTATCTTTTTGCCATCGAAATGTGTACAAGATTTCGTGGGTTTGTCGGAAGAGAAATGTATGTTGTAGTGCGAGATGTCACCGCGATGTGGTGGAGATCAAGCTTCTCCACAATCTTGAGCTCGAGCGTCAGATTTCGAAGTGGGGTGTTCAGCCATTTGTGGCCCTAAACAGGACGATCCCGCCTACCAATCAAGATGAAGCTGATCAGGTTTGCTCGCCCGAACTATCCGACGCGAGTTGTCTCGCTGTCAAAAGTCGGCAAATATGTTGTCATGCCTGAAGATTCAACGCCTTGAGCCATGTAGGATGATAGGGCTGGTCGTTCTAAACGACTGCTGACGTCTCGGAAAGGTACTTTGAGTTCGGAGATACCATCAGAAAATCATGGCGAGCCTGCTGGCTCTACACTACTTTTGTCACCGTGCAGATAAGAGATCTAGGGATCCACAAGCCGACTCGGCAATCTCAATGGCTGTAGGGGACCTGCTTCCCAGCCTTGCGGGTCTCAAACTTCCCTTCCAAGTAGCGACTTTAGACTGTACCAAAGAGCAGACTGAGTCCACATACGCGTGTCACTGCTCTCACACCGTGAACGTTCATGCAAGGGACGTTAGTTTGCCGGTGTTTTGCAGGGTTGCGTAACGGTACAGCGATCATTGAGGAAAGTGGATCGGAAGTGGATTTTCTTCTTGTTCACAAGCTTTTCGAACAAGCATGATCTGATCCACGCTGCGTACTCTTACGGCATCACCGCCTGACAAATTGGAACTTCAGGAGATGCTGGATACCACTTCGGAGAATGATTGACAGCATCAATACCACTTCAGGTTCTTGCAACCAATGTTCATACCTTTTCAACACGGTATCTACCTTCAGGGTTTCCACTCGCAGTCTTCAGCTGCCAAGGATACAACTTGCCCAACAAAGTGAGTTCAGAGCCACATTCGCAATCACGAAACCGATTTCAGCGCTCTTCAAGATAATGAAGTTGCTCGTTGAGATGCCATCATACCGCCACTGACGGTCTTATCGCGACTTCTATGCCATTCGAACTATGAGTAGCTTCTCTAGTAGTCTTGGAGTTGACGAAAAGTAGTCGTCAGCTGAGAAGAATTACTGGATATCATAGCAGATCTGTCTGCATGAGAAGACGTATATAAGACATCAGATGTCGTACGGCGAGACTCGTGAAATCATCCAGAAACACATCATCTTTTGAATAAACATATTCCCCCATCGCACAATTTGACTCCAAAATCATCACTCACAACTCTTCGTTTACAATCACAATGCTCGGAAAGTACTTCTCTTTGGCTGTCATCAGCGCCCTGTCAGTGTCAGCACTTCCAACTCCCAGATCAGTGGATGGATCTGTCGTTGCTAGAGACGCCCAAGCAGACACTGGCAACGACTACAACGACGACAACGGAGGTACGTAATGGCATGCTAGATTACCTTAGGGATGTCCAAAACTGACAGGGACACAACTAGATGGCAACGGAAATGGTCTTCTCAGTGGCAGTTCGTTTCTCGAATTTGATGTTGTGAATCGGACTGACATATTCCCACCATAGACAGTGCGATCAACTTGGTTGACGTTGGTGATGTCCTGAGGAGACAAGCTGATGAAGGAACCGACTACAACAATGGAAACGGAGATGGCAACGGAAACGGCGTCCTTGCCGGCAGTAAGTTCGGGACACCTTCTGGTTGAACTGTACCAACATCTGACGTATATTAGATAGTGACATTAATCTCCTTGAGGTCGGTGACATCCTCCGCGCAAGACAGGCAGACACCGGAAGTGACTACAATGATGACAACGGAGACGAAAATGGCGACGGTATCCTCGCCGGCAGTGAGTTCGAATCAGTCCGATACATTATTAGTCTGATCTGACCAACAACGACAGACAGCGATGACAGTCTGCTCTCACTCGGAGATATTCTGAAGAGACAAGCAGACGACGGATCAGACTACAACGACTCTAACGGTGATGATAACGGCGATGGCATCCTCGCTGGTAGTGAGTCTCCTTGCTATACACTGCGTGATCATTGTTATAATACTTACCTTTAATGCCAGACAGCGATGACACCTTAGTCAGTACGGGTGACATTCTTGATGATGTTTCCGTCGATGTGCTTGGTAAGTAACTAGTTTTCCTAATGCTAAGGGTATAGCACTAATAATAAGACAGATGGTGTTGTAGATGCCTCCTTATAAGATCCCTATATAGGATAAGTGGCTATAGACTTAGCATAGATAAAATAGTTACGCATTTTAAACACATACTACATTAAATAGAAGTATATTAGTGTTATTCATTTTCCTATACAGTGTTATAAAATTGTACTTTTATCTATTGCTTTTTTCCTCTATCTAGTAAATATTAGACACATGCGACCAAATTTACCTTTTCTGATGTAGGAGGATGCATCGGCATCGGGGCGATGACGAGAGATCGAAAAGTGAGATTTGGGATTGAGGTTGTGATGACGGCGACGACAGGGCTTTTCGCCGTGGTGGTTGTGGTTGGTTTGTTTGGTCATCGCTGCCGAAGGGGATGGAGTCGGAATGGATTTGTTGATGTGCTTATGAGCGAGATGTATAGAGTGGATGCTCAGATGGATGGAAGGGTAGAGTACAAACAGCACCACTGTTGAAAGCATGAGTGTGAGAGTCCGTGTTGTTCGTGTCTTGCAACACTGACCAACCCCCAACCCAAGTGTCTGAGATGTCTGAGTATGACGGGAGGCAGAGGAATATGACAATTCACCACGATCGAAATGAGAACAAGGAGCAAAGGTTTTGAAAGAGTGGTTGACGTGATTTAATGCTTGTATGATGGGTTCTAGTATTACAGTAATGCGCGACGCTGATGTTACAAACGTTTATGGGAGCGAACATTGAAAGCAAAGATCTCTAAGCCAATAGAGCCTCTTTCTATTTGACACTCAGTCTTGCCATAGCCAGGATGAGACTGCTTACACCATCATCATCATCCACGTCCATCAGACGAAGTCTGACATTGGCCAGATTCTCCGTGGATGCAGCATTCTCCATGTAGAGCCGCTGGCCTTCACTGCCTTCAGCGAGGCGGTTCCAGCAGACATTGAGTCTATAGCCTCCATTGTAGTCGGAGAGCACTCCCTCCGCGCTGGTCAGGTATTTCTCAAAGTATACAGCTTCCATCGCTCCGTTGATCAACCGGTGGCGCTTGTTCTTGGGTCCTGTGGGGATCTCCTTGGCTCTGTTGATCATCTCGATAATAAAATCGGCATGATACGCGCGATCGTTTTGACAACACTCTAGCTTTGCGAAGAAGATATGAAGGCGTATACGGTCTTCGAGAGGGCACCTCATGTTTGCCAACCGTGTGTGGTAGGCTTTGTACAGTGTCGTAGTGTCCGTTGGCAAATGCCAATCAGTGAGGATTTCACTGAGCGGTTTGGCACCAGCACAGTAAGAAGCGAGCGTGGCGGTATAATAATTTTCGGCCTGTATTTCTGAGACTTCTTCCTCGACTGACTGCGAGGCGAGTATGTCTTTGGAGCACTGCACATCCTGCACGATGATGTGATATAGCGCGGTGCGTCTCTTCATGTAGGTAGCATGTTCTCGATGGTCTTTCTGAAAGCGGCGGCGTCGTCCGACACCCGATCCTTTCGATGATTCGGACTTGATCCTTGCCCCAGGTCACATTGCGATCATGGCCGGCGCGAGGAGGAAGTAATCCCAGGCCGACATTGCTGCTGCAAACTGGCTTCAGGATGCCACGGGAGGGACTTTCTTTCGGGCGCGGCGGTTGAAGGGATGGCGGACTCGCGAGTTGTAGTGCTTGCGCAACCCCACCTTTATCTAGTATGTCGGGACGTCGAGGCGGAGGCTTTACACTCAATAGCTTGTAGTGTTGTCTCGAGGGTTTTATGCCGGGATAGATTCTTGGGCGCGTAGCTGAAAGAGCGAACAGCCGACGGACGGGGAGTTTGGTGATAATCTTGCGACCGGGTCCGTAGAGCATGATTGTCGAACGGGGATCCTGAGCAGATCGGCGTAGCGGCTGAGGGTCAGAGTCGCTGCTTCGGCGCCGGGTTGCGCAGGGATGGATCCGAGGGATGTCGCGATGAAATGCCGAGCGTGGTGTTGGAAGAAAAGGTTTTGTAGTTGCGCCGGTAACATCATAAATCATTCCTGCAGTTATTTCGCAGCTAGGTGGAACAAAGCAGCGTGGTTCTGCGTTGATGAGTCGTAGGCGGCGGGATATCGGTATTTGAGTCCCTTTGAGATCATAGCTGACCAGCAACCCAGACTTGCAACAAAGAGTTTGCTCCATGATCAAGGTTGTTGAGGCGTGCCGATTGTGGTTTGTGACTTTCTTGTGAGCAAGTGGTGTTAGTGCCTGAGATTGCCAAGTGAATAGCCATGCTAGACTTTGCTTCACAAATTGTCGCTCGTTATCACCCGTGATGGAAAGACCATGTCTATTCAGCCGCCGCATCACAATTCGAGGGCATCCAATCTCCAAATCTCGAATTTCTGAACATCTTCACGAGATGCCACAGTGACAACGTTGCGCCATTCATAGTTCCCCTCTTCATCCATCATCTGAACAGCCGGGTCAAGCTTGAGCACAACATCAGCTATTCCGCAGTACCTAACAGTGGCGTTTAGGCATTTCCAATACAGAGGTTCGGTCCTGGTCCCATCCAGCAGGCTGGCGAGCCCTGGTTCTTCGAGTATTGCAGCAGTGTTGTGATTCGCCAAGATTCTTACTGCTTTGAGGTTGGCGAAGAATGGGGCAAGCAAAGTCATGGCCCCTCCTGCGTCTCTGTCCAGTGCAAACCCGAGCTGTTCCAGCTTGGGACATTTGCTGACTAGTTCGCCAATTTGCGTTCCTGAAAGGGGCCATTGATCGCACAATAACAACTTCGTCAAAGTTTGTCCGTGGTTGGTTGTCAAGGCGCGAAGGTACGCTTTGCAAGTATTGGCTGCTTCTTTCTCCTGGAAGCTACCAGGGGTGGAACAGGAAGTGGCAGGGGTAGCACAGGCCGGGGACTGCGTATCTCCGTTCGTATCACGGGTGTAGGTGGTTGTCGCATTGCCTCCAATCATGTACAGCTCTTCTAGACCATCACAAAGCGTGAGGATTTTCGCATGTTCGAGAGCCGGCTCGCTTATTCGATTCTTCTTGAAGTTCTTGAAGTATTTCGGACCAGGGATATGCTTCCATGTCTCGTCCACCCAGATGGTAGTAGGTCGGCTGTATGTCCCTCCAAAGGTATCGATAAAATCAGTACTTTGGGTGTAGTCGGAGTCGAATATCTCCTGCAGATCGCCTGTGTTCGGACCGTAGAAGTTTTGAAGGCCAACGTGTGTGACTCGAAGTCTGTATCCTGCTTCCAAGCACTTGCCGAAGATTGTTCTTAGGTTGATACTGGGTTCGGCCTCCTGCCTCATACGAGGACTCCAATGAATGCGCAAATCGTCCAACTTTTTGGCGTTCAGAATGAGTACTGATATGTCGTCCGGATAGCATAGGGGGTCGATGTCACTGACACGTAGACTGCGAAGATTCGGCATGGGCGGTACGAGTACGATAGGACGGGGTGATCGGGTTCGAGGAAAGCGTAGGCTCAGCGACGTCAGAGTTGGGCGAAGGGCCAAGCCCTGGTATATCGACTTGGTTGGCTTCGAGTCGAGATCCCAGGTGAGGGACTTGAGATGGGTCATTCTGTCCATTGCGGCGCGAAGAGCAATTCCAAGCATGATTGTGCTGTCCGGTATCTTGCCCCTGCTGTATTCATCGATGCCCGGCTCTAACCATGCTCCTGTCACCGTAAATTCTTTCACCAATGGCGCTGAATTGCCTGAAGCCAGACCACTGAGGCCCATGGCGAATGGACTGCCGCTTCCATATCCTTCTGGCCTTCCATCAACGTAGCGAGTTTCTGGATATGAGCGTAGCGTGACTCGTTCGTAGAGGACGGGGAGGGTCATGTAGTACATCAATCGACACGTTCGCGTCATGCGCGCTATGTCGCCTACATCTTCAACCTACCATCCAGAGTCAGTCCGGTTGGGAGGGTTCTTGTCGGGCGTACGGCTTACAAAGGATATAACATGAGCGATCAAGCTGAGTGGAAGTGTTTGCTCCTTCGGGCCGCCATTGGGCGCATTCAGTGGAACTGGAGAGGCGTAGAGCACATGAGGTGGGATCTCAGTGCTCATGTCAGGCCTCCTACCAGTTGCCCTCATCTCAGCGGTCAGCAGAGTATGCGCAGGGACTGTCATGACAGAGAGGAGGCAGCTCTCGGTTTTTAGATACAATCATAAACGCCGCCAAGCACGCATCATGTTCTGGCTAATTGAAGCTTAATGATAGGGCACGATTCAAACGTTCGATTCTTTTCTTTGCGGACGAACATCGTTCCGTCCATTTGGGATCTGCTTGCGAAATGCGCTGACGGTGACTCCTTTCGTGAGTGAGAAAGGCTGTCCGGGTCCTGTTTCTCCCGGCTGCAGGGCGCTCCGGTCATATTCATGACATATCTTCTAGCGCCTCGGTGATAGATTCAAGGGTCCTGGTCCGACCGACAGCGATGTTATGAATCGCGGCTGAAACAGACGCCGACACCGAGGGACCCGCGGACAGTACAATCAACGAAATAGAGGCCTATCCGCCATGTAAAGTAGAGACAAAGACGATCTGATCTCTTGGTTGGAGCTCATATTGATCCTCACCCTCGAGCTCCCAGTCCGCATCGTTGATGAGGACGAGAATACCTGGGCGACTTGGCAGAGGTGTTAGTCAGTCTGCGCTGCAAGGAAAAGTATGATCAAGGAAGGTTGGACATACACAGATTCATCCAGGAGAAAAAGCTCTTTCTTTTGATCAGTCATGAGATTTTCGCACAAATGCTTGATCAAAAAGGCAATGTTGGCTGGTTCTCCATCTTGGTCTTGTGCTGGAAGCGAGACTTTGTGATTTCTTTGATTGGAAAAAAGCAGTTCTAAGCCGCCACTGCCATTGATTCAGTCTTCTGCTCGAAATGAATCGATGTAGATATATCGTACGTGAATTCAACATCGATTTTGATTGTATCTGCCATGTTGATTGTCTGGTTCGGGGAGGGTTGTGATGTCAAGATGCAGACAGGGTGCTGCGAGATCAAACTGGCAGTTGGGCTTCGAAGCAAGCGAAACTTTTTTGCGACTTCCGCTGGAACAAAAAATAATGATTGCGACCATCAACAACATCACCCACGCTGTCTTTGTTTCTACAGATCATCCACACTTGATTCCCAATTTACATAGTCGCACTCACCATCGCAATAACGATTCCACTGGTAAGTCGCTCCTACGCTCAGTGACCGTGGGCCCGCCGCCAAAAGATTTTGCCAGAATTCCAGCTACTATGAAAAGTTGGACTTGTTCGAATCTATGAGCTTGAGGTATTCGAATATGCGCTTTCGATTTCATTGCGCTTCGAACATGCGCTATACACTTCATTCTGCTTTTTTGCGGCAAACGCGACGTGGTCCTAGAAAGATGGAAGCTAATCTGGATGCAGGTCGGTCTTAACACAGAAATATTGTCAACATGGCTTCCGCCCATTTAGAATACATCGCCGCAGGAGGCAACAGACATCCATGTGCAGCAGATTGGAGCGAAGAGTTACTAGCATACGGAAGTGGTCACAATATCGCCATCTGGAGACCGGAGAATAACAATCACAAAGGCGTTGAAACACTGCTTGCAGGCCATACCGAGATTGTGAATGCAGTCAAGCTATTCAGAGATCCGACATCAAAGAAACGAGTCTTGATTAGTGGTTCTGCTGACAAGACCGTCTGTGTGTGGATCGAGCAGAACAACGCCTCGTTCGAACTTGTAAAGCGTTTGACAGAGCATACTGCCTCTATCAACGTGATTGGTCTTCTCCCGGAAGCTGGAGTCTTTGCGACTGGCGCTGCCGATGCCACATTGAAAATCTGGAAATTGCGCGTGTCTGAGAATGCAGACGTTGAGGCGGATCTCATCCAAAACATAAACCTCACTCCCAGGTACTTCCCTCTGGCAATTGCACTAACAAAACTGCAAAGTGGTCAGCTCGTCATTGCTGTCGGCGGTACCACAGCAAATATTCAAATCTATCTCCAGGATAAGGACAAGGATACATCTTCCCTCGCAGCCAAGCTTACTGGCCATGAAGCCTGGGTGCGAGCATTGGACTTTACACGCGAGAGTTCGAAGCCTGATAGCGATTTCCTCCTAGCATCTGCAAGTCAAGACAAGTACATTCGTCTATGGCGCTTCCACGCAGGTACTGAACTTCCTGAAGTTGCAGCCGCAGCAAGCGACCCTGCAATGACTGTGTTTGGCCGCTCTTTGTCAAACAAAGCCCATTGGATTGGTGAAGGAGATTCGAAGCACTCGATTACCTTTGAGGCACTGTTGATAGGACATGAAGACTGGATCTACACAGCTCGTTGGTTCACAAAGAATGTCGAGGATGCCACACCACAGCTCCTGTCGTCATCAGCAGACAATTCACTAGCAATGTGGGAGCGCGATGCTGATGGTTTCTGGACATGTGCCACAAGACTTGGTGAAATTAGCGCACAGAAAGGTTCAACTACAGCAACAGGAAGCACGGGTGGTTTCTGGATCGGCCTGTGGTCTCCCTCCGGCCAAACAGTCGTCAGTCTTGGCCGTACAGGAAGCTGGCGCATGTGGTCCTACGATAATAAGGAGGATCGCTGGCTACGCGAACTGGGCATCTCAGGACACGTCCGCTCAGTCAAGGACGTCGCATGGTCAAACGACGGTACCCAACTCATGTCCACCAGCTCCGACCAAACAACCCGCCTCTTCTCACAATGGAAGCAAGAAACCGCGCATACCTGGCACGAAATGGCACGCCCGCAAATTCACGGCTACGACCTGAACTGCCTCTCTGCGATTGGCACAACCCAGTTCATCTCTGGCGCGGATGAAAAACTCCTCCGTGTGTTCAACAAGCCCAAAGCCATAGCTCAACTTCTCGCCAAACTCGGTAACACAGCTGAAGATGCCGAAGACGCAGACTTGCCCGATGCCGCGAACATGCCTGTATTGGGGTTGAGCAACAAAGCCATCAACGCTTTGACTGCAGAAGAGGAAGCGGCCGCCGAACCATCAGAAGAAGTCACAATCACGAAATCAACCTTGGATCTCGCACACCCACCTTTCGAAGATCATCTCGCTCGCCACACCCTCTTCCCCGAACTTGAGAAACTCTACGGTCATGGTTATGAGATTAGCTCTGTAGCTGCCTCGCATGATGGAAGCTTGGTCGCTACGGCTTGTCGTGCTAGTTCGCTCGATCATGCCGTCATCCGTCTTTATGAGACGAAAGAGTGGAGAGAGATCAGACCTGCATTGACTGCTCATTCACTAACCGTCACTTGCCTGTCCTTCTCACCCGACGACAAGTATCTGCTCAGCGTGGGACGTGATCGTCAGTGGGCCTTGTTCGCTCGCACCGAGGGCACGAACTACGAACTCGCAGCATCTAATCCCAAGGGCCACAGCAGAATGATCCTCTCCTGCTCCTGGGCACCTTCCTCTTCCTCTCACATCTTCGCAACAGCTGGCAGAGACAAGAACGTCAAGATCTGGCAAGTCGCCTCCGGAGATAACTTCAATGCTGAGTGCAACCTCACCATCCCCACCACCGCTCCCGCAACCTCGGTAGCTTTCTACACTGGCTCTCTCGCCGCCTCCAACACAATCATCCTCGCCGCAGGCACGGAAGAAGGCAATATCGCCATCTCTGCCATCTCAACCAATGATTGGACGCTTAAAGAACAATACCAAATTACCAAGCAAATGCTGCCATCCTCCGCCATCAATGCATTGAGATGGAGACCCAGCGTCAACGGAGAGGAAAAGCAAGCGCAATTGGCTGTCGCCAGTGAAGATCTATCTGTCCGCATTTTCGCTTTTGAGATCTTGCCCGGCGCCTAAAAAGGGGGAAAAAAGTGTCACTTAAAATCTTTTTCCAAAACTTTCGAGATGGTAGAAGCAACAAGAAAGATATGGATCGCGGTTTTCGACCCTAGATAAAATCATATTCATGTTTGGGATGGCTACATCTATATTGTAATGCCCGTGCTGAGTTGTAATATGCCGTGAACCATTAGACATGCAGCTATAAACACCCTTTTCTCATTACGAAAAAGGGCAAACATTAAAAAAAAGAAAAAGAAAAGAAAAACGCCATCGCTAAATCCCAGACCCTGCCTTTCCATCCCAGAACCCCCATGCATCCCTCTTTCTAATCCATCAAAGCTTACTTCTCACACCCTCAAGTCTAAACCTAACATCCTTCAATACCTTACTAGTAGGCCTCCACTCTTCAAACGCACCAACCAACTCCTGTACCTCCCCACCCATATCCCCCCTGACAACCTCCTCCTCAAGGATTCCTCTCAGCGCCCAAGGCAAGAAATACGGATTCGCATTCGCCCCAGACGCCGGAATTTCAAACGGCGCAAAAACAGGAGGGATACCGGGAATCGCAGAAGCGGAAACACTGCCCCTGCGCAACGAGTTTGCCGCAGAAACCGATTCGGGGGGTCCGCCGCGGGAAGAGCGGCGGGATGCGGCGTCAGAGGAAACGGAAGCGGGAGTGGCGAGATCGGTGGTTTCGAGACAGAAGCGGAGGGCGAGGGTGTAGACGGC
>JGI24891J29808_1000208_pt1 | contig 62310 bp, 53 predicted proteins | sample FreactcultuFSWF8_FD_29808 | JGI IMG/M metagenome (IMG submission 29808)
CCGTGGTCTTAACACGTGCGCAGTCATTCGTTGTTACTCAACGCCGTGTCAGTCTAGATCCGAGGAGGTCGCGGGTTCGATTCCTGCTCATGGTGCTACTTATCTTTTTCTTTTGTCCATGTACTACGTTGGAATTCTTTCTTTTTGTGCAGCGCATCTTCGTCGTCGTCCTCCTCGATCTTGTTGGTAAGGAATATACACTCGTCAAAGTGACCATTTCTTTTGTACCTGCGACCGTACTACTCATATCCTTCCGACTATTGTTCGTGTTCCATCATGTGGACTCTGTTCTTTGTCCTCATGTTTAAATGCCCACTCTTGTCTTCTTTCCAGTATTTCTTCGCTTTTTGCTTCTTCGTTCACTAGATTTTTCACGGTCGCACCTGCTCTACCGACTCTATCGCTCCTTCCTCGATGGTTCGATCGTGATTCCCTCATCTACCAAGTTCTCCCCTGTCGACTCTATGTTTCTTCTGATATTGCTGCAATGCTTCCTTTGCTTAAGCGCTACTTCTTTACCTGTGCCTCGTCGCATCCGAAAATACTCGACTGCGTCTCCCTCCATTGCTTTGTAAGATGTTCTTTTCTTTCCGTCGCCTTTCTCTCTCATCCAGATGCTCTCTCTTACACTAATGCGATTTACTATCTGGAGTTAGCTCGTGCTTTTTTCCTGTGCGCTTGTAACTTGATCAGTGTAATGTTGATTGTTTTTGTCGTGTTGCTTTTTGGGTGGCTCTGCTGTTTCTTTGGTTATATGGAATGTGTTCAACGATTTTCCTGCCAGTGCTTCTGTGCTTGTCTGATTGATCGTATGTACATCCACGGGCTTGTGAAGTCTGTATAGTCGGTTCATCTATACTAGTTACTTCTTACGTCTATGACCGGTCGCTCCTCCCTTCTATTCGAGATCGATCGCTCCTTCTTTTTTGGACTGATCGTTCCTTCTTTTTTCGTTTCTTAACCAGTCGTTCTTTTCTTTTGTTATCTTACTGCTCAAACCCCTTTTTTCGGTAGCTTGTTCCTTCCTTTTACGATCCAAATTTGATATATCGCTACTTCTGTACATCACTCTTCCCTTCTGTTTCTGGTAGCGACACGCTTGTTAAATCTGCATCTTTGGCTAATTGTTGCTGTTTCTTCCAGACTCATCCATGTTCGTATACGTGGTACGGTGCTCTTGTTCAAATGCTCCTACCGTCTTTCTTTGACCTAACTGCTCTTCGTCCATTAGGGTGTGATTAGTCTCTTACTCTCTCCCTGGTTGTACCGGCCATGAACCTGGTCTTTTGTTTTCCTCTCGTGTGCTGTTCTCTTCTTTTCTGCTCAGTACTCTAGGTTGCCCATTATTTTTGTTGTGACATTCATAACCATTTGTTGTTTCTTCGTTTCGAACCGAATGTGTAGGCTTCAGCATCAGATCGTCACTTCCTCATCCAACGAATTCAGATCGAGGGGTCGCTCTTTCCTTTTTTGTGGCACAAGTCGTGACTTCCCTTTTTGGTTTATTTTGCTAGGTCGCTCCTTCCATTTTGGGACCGCTAAATCGCTGCTACGTTTTACAAGAGGCTCGTATTGATGTTCTGAGATCAAAGTAAAGTATGGTCGAGTAAATTGAAGACGAGCAGAGGGTAATTGATCACGAATTGCTTTAGCTGCGAGCTGCTCTTTCCTTGGATGATACTCTTGGTTGCTTCCATCGTTCGTCAATCGCTGCTCCAGATATACTACACTTGATCGTTCCTTTCTTCCTTCCGTGAATATCGCTGTTTCCTGGGTACTCGGTCGCAACTTCTGTTCCGGTATCTGCCTACATCTTTCTGTATGTCGACGATGCGGTCTTGATCCATTCTGCCATCACTCAGTTGCTCTTCGCCTTGCCAGCTCTAAACACATTGTAGAACACGGCTGCAGAGCTCTGCTCAACCCCATCACTGACAATCCTCATCCCCTTGCCCCTACCCACTGCATCCTTAGCAGCAACCACCTCAACACTGCTGCTCCCATCGCTCGAGCTCCAGAACTCAGAGATTGACGAGATGGATCTCAGACCGTCGAGCCATTTGGCTACCTTACTTTCCTGTTGCCTCATTTCCCCTTGGCTGCTGTTATTGATTCTGGTCTTGGGATTTGCGAGGGACTTGGATGGTGAGATGCGGAGGCGTTCGCGTGGTTTGTTGGCGAGTTCGATAAGACGGGAGCGAAAGGTGCGGTCTTTGATTGCGTGTCGTTCTTGTTCGGACTGGGCCTGTTGATGTAGTGTACTGACGCGGCGAGCGTGACGTGCATCTTCGGACCAAATGCGCTGGCGGATGGCAACGACTTGTTGGGATGGAGGTCGATCTTGTGTTCCCGAGATACTAGTGTCTTCGTGGGGGCTGGTGACAGACTCGTTGACTACATTTCGGTGATTTCGCTAATATCGTGGTCAGCATCGAGCTTACTAGTGTTTGGTACGGGCGGCTTACGGAAGATGATCGAGAGCGATTGCGAGAGCGACTTCTCTTTCTGTTTCGAGGGCTTTCTCGGCGTCTTTCTCTGTGATGAGAGTGTCTTCGGGAGACGCGGCGCCCATCTTGTGTTGCTCTGGTGGTCGCTTTTGGTCTTGATACTGGACCATGGTGGTCGTCTGATATCTCGTAGTGGCAGCAGATGTACACACAGGGCATTCTGAGAGTCAATAATGTTATCTGAACCAAAATTCTCGTCCCATATGCTTCTCTTGTAGCCAGCGGCACGGCAATATTGTGTTTGTTCACACCAAGACATTAGAGCATCCAACACCAGACATAGACAACACCCTGGCTCCCTGCGTGTTGTTTCTCCAGAGCACATGCAGGTGTGCTTCAAAATGTGAGACATACAATCGCGGTGAGGTTGCATGGAAAATTAAATCTTGATATTCATTCTTCGTACATATGTAGAATAGATGGCTGATGAATTGCTAAGAGCATTCATGTTGATGAGGATAGATTTGTTTCAGACTCGATCGTCGAAGGTGTCATCGTCGGCGGTGAGATCGTATCCGGGCTCCTTGACGTAGGGAGGCCTGTGACGAACGTCAGACACGGAGTCCACAATGGCCGCTTCGAAAAACAAGGACGCTTCGCTTGAAAGCAAAGAAACGCACTTTAACGCTGACCTACATAAAGTAGTTTCTGAGGCCAACAATGCCAGCAGTGGCGACAGCAAATCCACCCAACATCTTGCTCCAATCGGGGTTGTTGAGTTGGGCCTGGCCAACGCTCAGAGCGACCAGGTCGTACACAAGGCATCCACCAAAGATCCAGTCGCTGCATGCCGCAAGACCTGCGAATCCGGCACCGGTGACGACCTTAATGGCGGTGGTGGGAAGAACATCCTTGTAGTATGCAACACTAAGGTTGTGGACGAAGTCGAGGACACCAATACCAGCGAAGGTCTTAGCGTTGATGTGGGTGAGGATGGACGAGGTGGAGGACGTGTTCATAGGGCCGAGCTTGGTGAAGATGAAGTAAAGCTGGCTGAGGGAGTTGATGACGACAAATACGTTGGAGAGCTTGAGATTCTGAGAGTTCCACGCAAACATCCACGCTTTTTCTCAGGATCAGCATCTTGTCATGTAAAAAGACGTGTGGTACCACTTACTGCCAATGCAAAAGTTCCCTAGCACATAGAAGGGGACTGTACAGTTAGCAGAGCTCCAGAGAAGAATCGAATGTGGTATTCGTCCAACGAGCCAGCTCACAGCCTGAATTTGGTATAGACAAGATGGTATCCCGAATGAAGGTCTGTTCAACATGCGAACGTGGGCTGTTGTGTTTGTACCTCTGCTCACTTACCGAAGTTAACAATTTGATCGAGCTCTGCACGCTCCTTGGGCTTGTTGGGGTCAAGCTTCCAGAGACGGTACAACCAGGCAAGCTGCACAATCTGCTGGGGAGCGAAGAAAGCTCCAATGAAGTAAGGCTGAGGAGACCAGAAAGAGGTGTTTGCATCGTTGATGTCCTTCATCGAAGGTGTGCTGTTAAGTCCATACTGCTGGGCAGCAAAGTCGTAGATGAACGAAGCAGGTGCGAGCCACTTGGCGGTGCTGTATTCAATGCCCATATTGATGGTGTCGTCGGGTAGATTCGAGGTGTGTTGAAGGTTGAAAGATGGATTGGTATGAAGGAGACAAGAAGTAACCTACCTAATAAACGTCTACTCGCAGAAGGAATGCTTGCAAAGTCATGAACTCATCAAGCTCTAAGACGAGTGATGACGTTGGAATACCAGGAGCTCGGTGTTTGATTCACCCCGACTCCGATCATCTGATTGATCTTCGGACTTAGAACCTACTTTCTGAGCCTCGCATGAGCCTCAAAACATCTCTGACAAACTTGCTTTGAGAGTGTATATCTTAACGAGGTATGCATGAAGCAGAGACGAGCAGTGGACGTTGATTCCTAGAAAGTGCTTACTCGAGTGATCATCACATCCACGACAGCTCCGTCCTTTTTGAGAGCGAGCTCTGACGATGCCAAGGCTTCAGCAGCTGTCAGCTGTCTCTGTTAGACACCCCGCAGTTCATGTCGCTCAACTTGTATGGAGCTCCTCATGTCTGAAGTTGGCCATTTGAAAACAGCTGAACAAAAACACAATGATGTTCAGAAGCAGAGCTAGATCCAAAGAGATGGCCTCAAGTCGTTGCTCTCTGCGGACGAAGAGCCCTGGCTCAACTGCATCGTGCATTTTGACAGGTGGATAAACGAGCATTGCTATAGCTGGGGAGTGAAAGGGGCGAAATGAAGCACACTGGAAAATCTTGAGTTGGTATTGAAAGACGAAGTCGAGTTTACAACGATAGCGACTTTCACAAAGTCAATATTTGTTCCCAGCCGGTGCATCGACGAGCACTTTACTTCACTCGGGCTTGCTGTATCACTTCCAGTCGCACTTTCACTGCCACTTCACTTGCACTTGTACTCTCATCGCTGCGATGGCGGATTATGAGCTCTTATAACATTGACTTCTCCCTCTCTCTCCCCTTCTTCTCTCAACCCTCAATCCTTAGCTGTCATCCTACAACACTCCCCAACACAATCTCAAACAAGACAAGATGGCATCTCAAGGCTCATCTGACGAGATCGAATACCGCAAGGGACTGGACTCGATCAAATACCGCAAGGGACTGGTCCTTGCGCTGGGAGCCGTGGCCGAGGAACACAAGCTTAACCGTATGCTTCTCGACAAGATACGCCAGATCAAAGACGTGATCGAAGATGGAGAGACCCCATCGGGCGATATCGACAAGATCAACGCTATCGCCGGCTACGATGGCGAAGAACTCCAGCGCATCGCCGTAAGACATGACAGCAAAACGGCCACCTAAGCATACCACTAACGGGGCTAGGAAACAATCACTCGCGACGACATGTACGAGAAGGTTCGCGATGCCTACATGGCCACTCTTGAACCAGACATGACGGAAGCTCGTAAGGCCGCTGTCACGAAGCAAGCACTCGACACTATGCGCTTTCTTCGCGAGGCCTGCAAGACTCCTGCTCTCATGGGTTCTTCAGAGCACCAGCGCGAGACCAGCAACTAGTCTAGCAAAATCAAGACTGGATGCATACTGATGGCCAAACATGATGGAGAACATCAAAGGACATGGGAGACAAGGATTCATCAGGGAAAATAGGAAACAAGAACTCATCAGAGAAAATGGGAAACAAGATTCATAACGAGGAATCAAATAACACAAAAAAGGAACATGTCTTTTTTGTCCACTTACCACTATCTTTCATCAATCATAAGTAAACGTGACTCTTCCGCGGATGCAAGATGCAAAACCAAGCAAAAGAAACAACTCTCGGTCAGCAACCCACGAAACGAACAAACAAACCCAGGCCTCCCGTTTCAAGTATCAACAACCACCAGTCAAAAAAAAAATGTCAATGTCATTTCGGAAAGAAAACCTGCCCTAACCAACACATCGCAATAAGCAGATCAAACAGATTTCTCCGATGCGATCGCGAAACATTTGCTTGAACAAACGAGTCGTGTTTTTTTTCTGCCCTGTTGATGATGATCGAGACCAAAACGTCGTGGGGGTCGTGTAGCAACAAGATTTGACAAAAACAAGCAAAGGAGAGTCGTGTTCCGTTTTGAATGTCGCGCAACTCGCGCTCGCTCCATCATGTCGGTCGGCTCTGGATGCCAACGCGACTAAATCGATCTTGGACCTGATCTTAAGAAAAGGAGAATTGTGGTTGCCAAGTGTGGGTTTCTTATATAACAGAAATGGCTGATTGAATATCGGTCGAGTCGGTCCGGGATTATTGGACGTCGATTCGATGTCCAAGCAAAACTCAAAGCAAAAGAAATGTGGACTTCACGAGCAAAATGAGGAGGCTGATCACAGAACAGAATTGTAGCGACAGAACGAGAAAATTTTGAGGGTCAAAAAATCGAGTTTTGAAGGGTTGAAAGAAAGTAGTCATAACAATTCGGATATGTACATTATAAAGATCTCAATGAGAATAAGCCTCCCAAACGTTCAAGAATACAAAGAAGGAATATGCGCCTTTTTGTCCACCCATGCACCAATGCTATGCCAAAAGAATGAGAGCTTGAACTTTTCGTCGGAGCATCAATCACTCGTGAAAAGACTTCCTGAAGTCTGAAGCAATCTACTTCTCCTCGTCAACCTTAGAGGCGGTACGCTCGACAGGGAAGTTGCCCTGCTCGGCAATGCCAGAGGCGTAGGCATCCTCGGGAACCTTGGAGCCGTCCCACTTGGAGGAGGTGATGGGGTTGACGTGGAGAATGTACATAGTGTCGATCTCCTCGAGCGAACGGTCCTTGGACTCGATGACGAAGAAGTAGACGATGATGGCAAGACCAAGACAGCAGCCACCGAAGACGAGACCGAAGAACCAGTGGATCTCGTCGACGATAACAGTGGAGAAGAGCGAGATCAGGAAGTTCCAGATCCAGTTGGAAGCAGTGGCAAGACCCATGCAGGTGGCACGGTAGCGGGCAGGGTAGAGCTCAGCAACGACGGCCCAGACGAGGGGACCCCAGGTGGTGGCGAAAGAGACGATGAACAAGCAAGTGAAGACGATCAGAACACTTCCGGCGGCGGAGTCGTTGTGGTCAGCGAAAGGAGGAAGCTTGAAGTAACCGACAAAGGCGTAGATCATGAAACAGACGAAAGCCCAGAGAGCACCGACAATGAGGGCCTTGCGGCGACCACACTTGGCAACAACGTAAAGACCACCGAAAGTGCAGACAACGTTGACGGTACCGAGAATGATCTGGGTGACGTAGGAGTCGCTGAGACCAGTAGCCTGGAAAATGGTTGTACCGTAGTAGAAGAAGAAGTTGGCACCGGTAAGCTGCTGACCAGCCTGGAGAGTCATACCGAGAATAGTACGGTAGGCCATACGGGGACCAGTGAAGCACTCGTACCACTTGGCACCGATAGCGGCTCTCTCCTCGTCAAGCTTGACACGAATGTCGTTGATCTGGTCGCTGACTTCCTTGTGTTCGGGGTCGATACCGGCGTAGCGGGCAATGACGTTGCGGGCCTCGTCCTCACGACCGGCACGGTAGGCGAAACGGGGAGACTCGGGGAGGAAGAGGATACCGACACCGAGGATGAAGGCCCAGAGGAAAGAGATACCGTTGGGGATTCTCCACTGAGCGCTGTTTGAGTAGGCGTCGTGAGTTCCGAAGTCGATCATGTAAGAGGTCCAGATACCGAGAGTAACGAAGAGTTGGTAGCAAGCAATAAGGACACCACGGATGGCGCGAGGAGCGGACTCTCCCTGGTACATGGGTACGACGACGGAAAGAGCACCAATACCGATACCATCGACGAAACGACCGGCAGCGAACTGGCCCCAAGAGGTGCTGGAAGAGATCTCGATGATGACACCGATGGCAGTCCAGAAGGCGAAGAGGGAGATACAGAACTTGCGTCCGATGACATCGGCGAGTCTACCAGCGATCAAGGAACCGACGGCGGCACCACCACAGAGAAGAGCAGTGATGGCACCCTGACGGTAGGCGCTGAAGTAGTAGGTACCGTCGGGGTTTTGCTGACCGAAACGTCTGAGGTAGTCGGACATCTGGAAGTAACCTTGAAAGGGGTCAGTAAACAGCTTTCGAGAGCTCTCTCAGGAAGGTGGAACGTACCAGAGATTTGACCAGAGGCATAACCGAACATGAAACCACCGATGGAGGCAACAAGACCCATGAAGCAGGCCATGAAGGTGACCTTGCCAGCAGGGACAGGAAGCTCATGGTTGCCAGCGGTCGATTCGACCTGACCGGCGGTCATGGCCTCGGTCTCAGTACGCTTTGAGAAGAGACCCATTGTGATGATGGGTGTGGAGGGTTGGATTGATGTTGTTGGGAGGATGGATGGAAGAATGGAACCGATGGATGGATGGCGGAAGGAGAGGTCTTATGACAGCCAGGCGAGGTCTGCTGGGGGAGTCGAGAGAGAAAATGAGGAGAATCGGTCTTATAAAGGATGGAGCAGGAGCGTGGGACGGTAATAGATCGGGGTTGCTCTGGAGTGCTCCGGATGCAACACGGCACTTAACGCGGGCGGCGTGCGAAGGGTGTGGGTAGAGAGTCGGTTGGAAATGATGGAGCACGAGACACTTTGGGGTCTGTTGATGGAGGTTTGGTTTCGATGTTCTACGCTCTGCACGGAGGATATATATGGGTCTAGTAAATGGTCGAGCCACTAACCGGAATCATGCAGCCGAACAGCGACGTCAAACCATGACCACGGTCCGGTGATGGTTCAGGTCACCTGTGAGCAACTTCGAGCCCTGAGCTACGAGAAGCTCTCGGGACCGTCTGCGAGCAGAATTTTTGCTTTACCGTGCCGAAGCCGATCAAACCATCACGAATCGGAAGGCGTTGACTGTTGGCAACGGAAGTCGCAGTCGACATCTCGCTCAAACGCCCAGCAAAAGTGCATCAGCCCATAGCGAATGACGTCGAGCTTCAAGAGCTAATTGCGCGCCCACGTAACGGTAACACAAGAGAGATTTTTTTCCTTGGAGATGGAGGGTTAGGCTGGGGCCCATTTGGGGTTTGATTGCTCCAGGATCATGCGAATGTTCGCTTCGCAAGTCAGTAGTGGGCGAGTCTGGGACAGCTCCGGGGCCTGATGCAACTTCGCAAGAGCACGATGTGGGCCGTAGAAGGCGGCCAGAAAATGCATCGAAGGACGTCGGCCGAGCATGCCAAGCTCCAAAAGGGCGTCGGAAGACAATCTCGAAAAAGTCAATATCGGCCCTTTGATGGCGTTTCTCGGCCCGTCTCGCACACCCGGCGGCCTTGTCAAGCCACGGCTTGAAAGTCTTTTCTAACGTCCGTCAAGGGAATAAGGACGTCATTCGACTTCTGGAAGCTACAGCTACACGACTCGAAAGTCGAGATCCCAAAACACTGGCGATGGCACTGTTCAAGGCCTCGAAGATGAAAGATCTCGTTCTATCTTGCTTCTCCAAAACGAACAGAAGATTCTGTGGACCGCAATATCCTGAGCCGACCGGCGAAGGACCGACCTCGGTGGGCATACAAAGCAGGTAGTGGTCTTACTTCGGTTCTCCTCCGTCCAACAGGTTCTTCTTCGGAGGAAGTTGGGAAACAGATGAAATTTTATACACGGGTAGCCAATAGCACACTGCAAAGACTACGGGGAACGGACTTAAGGGCAGTCGTAGTCTCGCAGACACGCTTCAGCACGCGTCTGAGTGCAGATTGGGACATGTTGTGTGATGATCCTCCGAGACGTGCGGCCACGCGCAGACGATGGGATTTTTCAAACAGACCCACAGTTACAGCTCAAGGTGGGATGAGGGTGGTGAGAGACGTTACGGGGGAAAATGTGGTGGAAATGCGGATGTCGCGGAGTGGTTGTGGTGTTGCTGTATGCACCCATGGGCGGGAAAAGTAGGAGCAGAGTGGAGGATGTGGCGCCCCATGGAGCAAAGCTGAGGTGATGAGAAAAGTCTGCACATGGCGAACCAAATGGAATGATCTGCGGTTAATCAGGTGTTGTCGTGGTCTACTGAACATGATAGCTTAGCAGGCTGAAAAGTGCTCAGTCCATGTGTTCATATCATGTTATTGCTGTGCACCAACTCTTACAGGAGCTGATCACTTGGACAGTTCGTGGAAGGAGCGACAAGGCTATCTTATCGCGGATCTATCCAGGATCGACGCTCGGATCATGCTCTAGCACGTAACTTCTCATAGGCGCGTCAAATGGACAGCTGCTTGCAAGCAATACCATCATCATGTCGGGTTCACAGTCGCCAGCTCCGACGACGGAGGCGCATCGGTTGATGCAGGAGAATGCGCCGACAGTGCCATCGCCGTTGAACCCCGAGGTGAGAGGACGGTCGCAACGAGAGCGCAAAGAGACGGCCAAGAAGCGCGAGGCCACACGGGGCACGACACCGACCGTACCAGCCAAGCGCAAGGCGACTGGCTCGTCGAACAGCCGTCATGCGGGCCCTCAGTCGGCGCCATCGCCTATGCGGTATCAGATCCCTCCGCCGAAGACGTCCGATTACGACCCGCCCAAGCCTCCCGTTTTCACCTCGCACGAACCTACACCTTACATGACGCCGGATGCAAAGATGGAGCTCAAGAAAGTCACGGACCAGGCTGAGAACAAACGAGCATACCGATACATGTTAGCGGTGGCCGACCCCAACTTCCGTCACAAGCAATTCTATCGCCAGTCAGATGGGCTGCCCTATGGTGCACGCATGTCCTTCGAGGACGCCGACCGATCCATACACTACGACACCAGTGGATCTCGTATGACCAACGGAAGAGGATGGCGCATGGCGAGAGCCAATGTCTGCGCGCGCGAGGGTTCGCTCTATTACGAAGTGCGTGTCGTACGTGGTGTGCCTGCTGTCCACTCTGAGAGTGTCACGGTTGGCGCGAGCCAAGGTCCTCAGCCACATGTCCGTATGGGATGGGCTCGTCGAGAAGCCCCGTTGGACGCGCCTGTTGGTTTTGACGGCTATAGCTACGGCGTCACCGACCTCCGCTTCGAGCCCATGCATCGCAGCCGCCCATCAAAGTTCTTCCACCCTAGGACGTCAAAAGCAAAGGCCAACACGCCTATCCAGCTCAACGACAGCATCCGTGAAGGCGACATTGTTGGTCTTGAGATCACCCTCCCTTCACTTTCGTTGCACCAAAAGGTCGCTGAAGGCCACTACAACCCGGCCGTCGATCTAGGCGATGGCTTTGAAGACCAACCACCACGTCCCGATCCTTCCCTTGAACCTCACCACATCATCCGCGACCGTATTCCGGTGCCGTACAAAGGCAATGTCTACTTCGAGACCATGGACTATGTCTCGACAAAGGCTGTTGAAACCTATGCAGACCGTACCTTGTCCTTGACATCTCTGTCCACTCCTGCTCCTGGCGCTCCGACATCTATCAAATCGCAACCTGGCCCTCACCACCAAGATCCGCCGCTGCGTACCCTGCCACACAGTAACATCCGCGTTTACAAGAACGGCCAGTTGATCGGCACCGCCTTTGAGAACTTACTGGCTTTCTTACCACCTGCCAGTCAGACCAGCAAGTCGCAAGGTGCTCGAGAAGGCTTCGATGACGGTATGCTCGGCTACTTTCCCGCCATAGCATGTTTCAGCGGTGGCATCGCCGAACTCAACTTTGGCGAAAACGGCTTCTGGATGCCGCCCACCCACTTGAAGCCTGCCCCCCCTCTCTCTGACACCTCAGATCCAGACCAGAGATTCTATCCTGGTCGTTCTCTCCGTCCCATCTCTGAGAGATTCAAGGAGCAAATTGCAGAAGATGTGGTTTGGGATGTCCTCGACGAAGTAGACTTCTTCATGCAGGACGGTGGATTTGGAGGAAAGGTCGGCGCCGGTGCTAATGCTGTCAAGAAGGGCGTTGCCAGCTTGAAGGAGGAAATGGACTAGGATTCTACTTCACCACGAAAGCTCCGCCCTTCTCGTCACGTTGCTGCTCAGACCCCTGTGCGTAAGATCGCTTGGACAGGCGCTTCCAATGCTTGTTCGCCGCCTTCGCCGCCCAAAGCCCCTTCTCTCACTCCTCCTTCTCCTAGGCTGAAGTTGAAGTTTCCACCTCGCGCTGACGTTTAGTTTGCGCCTCTCAATGGCTGTTCCCCAAAACTCGACTTTAAAGGTCCTTGAAAGTGGAGGAATCCCCAGAAAGGGCATCGGCAGTAGTTACTCGGTGTCTTAAGATGTATCAAACTATGCGATTTGTACCATTGCCCTTTCTTTTTCCATGCACATACATATATCATCAGGTGACCTGGCCCTGGTACTCCCAATTCTGTCCAGCTACCTACCTCTCAAGCACTCGGTACTCGCGAGAAAATCCCTGTCAAAATGCACAAAGTTATTGAGAACCGAGTGGGGGTCCAGTGAGAGTGAGTTTGTAACTAGTAGGACCAGACATGATATAACTTCCAAGGCAAAGCACGAGATGGTCCTAGACCTGTCTACTTTCTTCTTTTCTTTCTTTTTGTCTTCTCCCTCTGCTCTCTTATTGCTCTTCCAGATCCGATTCGTTCATCTTGAATTTCCAGTTTCTGATCATGTTTCTTGTTCTACATTCAGGTCCTCCAGTTACCAAGCATGAATGATATGCCAATGAACATCATAGGTAGTCTTGTTTCCATTCAGTATCTCAATCCACTCAACGTTGCACCAAGTTGACCTTTTTGGGTGCGTCAATCATGATTCTTGAACTACATCATTCACATTAGTCGGGCAGTCTCGAAGCCCTGTAGAGCTACATGCGTATTCACATAAGATGGCAAAAGCAGGTCATACCAAGTTCAGTCTCGATGCTGTCATGTTTCTGACAACCGACCTGATTTCTCGGTCAGGGTGGCACTGTCAACCATAACTTCTGACAAGCAAATGCCATCTACTCACCACACTTTGGCTCAGATACGTCGTTCGGCTCTAAATAGGCTCTTGGTATAATATAGAAGCGTTCTAATATAGTAACCTGGTCATTGGGCTGTTGACGTGGTCTAGAGCTCATAAATTTCGCATCTCACAACACATCGTCAAAGGAACAACACTTATTCCACCTACTTGACCCACAGAAGTTATTGTCATCGACGGAAAACAGACAAAAACCTGTGATGGATGTTGTTCATAAACAAGAATGACCATGTTGTACAAGAGAAGATGCTCGAATATGGAAGAAAAGGACGACCAAGTTGGCCGGGAAGGAATTATGTCCAACAACCCCTCCACTGTATCAAACGCTATCACGCGTGTAATTGTAGAAACGTACGATTTTTGCTACTTCAGAGGCGCCAATGAGGCAAATTTAAGCTGGGGTTGTCATTCTGAAACCTAACCTGCTATAGGCAAAGGATACGCCTTTCGTATTCTAGGGAGCAGTAGTAGTCATCTTCCATCGTCGTGTCATTCAATCATCAATGGCCGTCAATCGTTCATCTGATCGTCGCCCTCGCTTAACCTATATTCCTTCGACTCGACCCTGCCACTGCGGACGGCCCAATCTCCACTCCGAGAATTCAACTTCTCCAGGCATTTCCTGACCGTTTGCAAGCCTCAGACGAGGGAACGAGTCTTGAGACCAGACATATGCACGACCATCCTCAGCTACGGCGCCGTGGTTCTGCGGATTGACAAAGGCATCTGGGTTGTTAGGGTCGCGGAAGCCAGGTCCTTCGGTATCTGTACGAGGTGAGCCATTGAACCAATTTATGATATCGCCTGCGTAGTCGAATGCGCGGTTGAGAAACCCACGATTGTCAACTTGCTCTTCCTGACCAGATGCCTTTTCGCCCATAGCGGTTTCACCCTCAGGTGCTTCGACGGGATCCTGCAGACATGCCTCACGAATCTTGTTCGCCTTGTTCTCGTTGACAAGCACCAGAGCGCCAGAGTGCCACCCGGCCGCGGTGACACTGAGCGCAAAGTATGTGCCAAGGTCGTCCTCACTCTGCGTGTTGTCTCCACCGAACCTTTGCTCCCAAGCGTTGCCTTCTTGTTCAAACCATTCACTGACCTCGCCTTGGACGTTGACTTCCGAGAGCATGCGCATACGTTCCTTGGCCTCTTCAGGGTCTCGACCTCCGCTTGTAATGAAAGCAATCCACTTCTGCTTCTCCTTCTCAAACCAAATCCTGCGCCCATGAAGGGACGCGTGTGGAACCAGGCGTCCATCTCCAGATACGCCCTGGTAGCGAAGTCCACGAATCTGTCCTTCAGGATTTCCGTGACCACCAAGGCCTAGGCTACCGCAGCTTTGAGGCTCGGTACCATAAGACGTGATATAGCCGGGTGCGTGAAGTGCGTGAAAGTGGTAGTCGCCGAATGCAATGGAGATGACCTGAGTCTGCTGGAGGGCATGTATGCGATCGAGAGGCCTCATTGTGGTTCGGAAAAGGCCATGCAAATGTTCGCCCAGATCACCGGTGTAGACGGTACCATCATTTGTGAAGATTGCGAACGACCGGAACGACCCTTGGACGTCTGTAGCAAACTTGGTTTCACCGTCTGTTCCAAGGGGGACCTCTCTGACATCGGACACTGCCTTGCTTTGTGCGTTCCAGACAATACTGGCGGCGTACACTTTACCAAGGTGCGTGTTGAACAGGATGTACTCCTCGAGACAGATAAAGTTCTGGACTTCACCGATGTCGATACTTGCAGGCGACGGTTCGAAAGATGTGACGGATCGCTGGAAGTCGGTACCAGGGCAGATTGCGGTTTCCATAACGAGCACAGCGTCCTCTTCGCCTTCTGGCTGGCGCGCATTACGTTTGATAGGTTCCCAGACAACGATACCGCTACCGACTATCAAAGCAGCACTCTTTGACCAGCCGGCAACGACCTTCTTGACGTAGCCGGGAGTTAGTGAAGAATGGTTCTCTCTCACTGTCAATTCAACATTAAGAAACTTGACTTGGAGTGCAGGCATGTTCATGTGGCTCCAAGACCAGATGTATCCAGCATCGGACAGAGCGAGGACATGGCAACGTCCGGCAGAGAACTGCTTGATGGCAGATGCTGGCTCGTAGCGTTCACTAGGATGAGGCAAGCCTGCAGGATAACGAAGTGGCGAGGGATTCGGCTTAGCAGGCTGGTTGAGAGCCTGACCGTCCATAACTCCAACGCCATACAAGCCGCCCTTGGATGTCAGCAGGTTGGTGGACCAACCACCGCATTGCATGTCGGCGATGATGCCCAGCTTCTCGATGCCCTCCATCTCGGTAGGCCATGATACATGCTGTCTCGCACGAACGATGGGTCTTCGGCGTCCGGCAGGTCCAATTCCGCCTCGGCCGAAAGGTGATCCCATATGCTGCTGGTGTCCATGGCCAAGACAGGTTCTGTCATTGTTACCCCAGGTGAAGCAGCGAGACTCGGTCAGTAGACGACGATACATCCTTTGCCATCTCACACCGTCATTCTCGACGACTGGTTGATTTGGCACGCGGAAAGTGCTGCGCGCAGCTGAGCTCCAGTATGGGGCATATTGCGCAATGTCAGGTTGGTGCAGTGCAGTGCAAGTTGACGTTAATGCCACGAAGCTGGTGACATCGAGATAGGGAAAAATCAGATACAGAATGTCTACTGGGAGATCCAGCAATTGCGTTTCTGACATGACGACGATGTTTGTAGATGTGAGCAGAGACGTGTTAGGTGTAAGAGAGTTGACCACCGAGGCAGGCAGGGTGAGGCAGCTGCACAGCCTCAAGCTTGGTACCCCAGCCTCCGATTAAGCAGGTCCGCAGCAGCCAGCCTCCAGAAGAGACAGTGAAGAGACTCACTTATCATGTGTTACTGGGAACGATCTGCTCACAGAAGACCATATTAAACGCACAGCATGGGACCATCACATGTAGATAAATACGCCATTCTCTACCTTCCTGACATCACGTCGAGGGCATGTTGTTGCCATCGTTAGTGACAACTGGAGTTCGGGTAGCGGGCCGATGACTTGTGGAGGAGCTTGGCAGAGGAACCCGTGTTATTTCCGACTGCCGCAATTCAAGCAATGAGCAAGATAACCGTGGCCAAGACACTAATAAATTAGTCCCTCGCTAAGGCTTCAGGCACTTACAGGGTAAGTGGTGGGAATCTGAACGTACACGCCGCTCTGAGCGTACATTCTTATGGGTGATTTCCCCACGTACATGTCTGATCTTATTAATAGATCGACCCGGATTTTGTAGGATTTCCATATAAATATGCCTCCGACTTTATATGGCAGAAATGCAGATGTTCACCCCTATATATCTTTACACCCACATATCGGATTTTTGTCGCAGTAGAAGCATTTTGTAGCGCTTAGCTAGCTCTATCTATCGCTATAATTTAGTACGATTATTTTATGGTTGTTCTATGAAAAAACGCTTTGTACGCTCAGAATGGCGTGTACGTCCAGAATACCGCCACGAACCCTGTGAGTGCTAGAGCTTTAGCGAGAGACTAATTCATTAGTGCCTTGGCCACGGTTACAGGAATCGTTAATCATTGAAGTTCAGGAATATGATGGCTCAAAGTGTCTAGTGCGAGTTGCACAGCCTCCGGTCTTCAAAGCGAACTCATTGCGCTTAAGATGATCTGTAGGCTGTGCATAGGCCTCCAACAATCTTTCTCGAATCCTTAGGCTGAGAGCTTGTAAGACTGCGCCAAGTCTGAATCCTTCGAACCAAATGGTATGGCTCGTCGAGTCCGCCTGACGCGCACTGATCATGTTTGAGAGGATTATAGGATTTATATAAGGAGAACGCATCCCCACGCTAGCCGCTCCACTGTATCCAGTAATTCGTCACGATGGGTAACTTTTCACCACAGCATATCGATATCATCGTGGACACTGCTCCTCAAGGAGTCCTCGGCACATTCGTCCCCGGCCAAACCATCTCAGGAAAGGTAGTCTATACTCCTCAGGCCCAAGTCGACATAGACAGTATTATCATCATCTGCAAAGGCACCTGCTTCACAAAAATCAGAGAGCGACATTCCAATGGCAACGGTGGGCAACACACCAAGAGCTATCCTGAGAAGATTACCCTTTTCCGTGATATGGATACAATCTTTCGAGGCCCTCATACTATCCAGTCAGGCAGATACGAATGGCCTTTCCGTTTCCAACTGCCACTTGGAGCAATCTTTCATCGAAAGAGTTCCTCAAAGGACAACCTGTTCCAGCTAGGCGAGCAAGGACTACCTCCATCTTTCAAACTTGTTAGCGAAAAGATCTCCACTCCTCCAGAAGCAGAAGTCTCGTATAAGCTCAAGGTGAAAATCAACCCTGGCAGGATGATGCATTCAACCGAATGTGTACGTGAGCTCCCGATCTGGCCTGCTTCTTCAACACCCCTCAAAGCGCCATTACCACTGGATGGCCCCTGTCAAGGCGATGGACGTTTCAAGAGCAAAGCACTACGTCCAACCCAGCATTCATTCAAAGAAAAGATGAGCCATGTGTTTACCAGCGATCCCTCCTTGAAGACGCCAGAGATCAACATTGCGGTCTCCTTCAAGATGCCGCGAAGTGTGGGTGCAACACAGTTGTTGCCACTCGAGGTTTCTTGCAAATACACCAAGACAGGAGCGAACGACCCCGATACTCCAAGCTTTGTCGTCGACGACTGTCACATATATGTCAAAGCGTATGTGGAAGCCAGAGCCATGGGTAGCCTAAGGGATCATCTCAAGGATGGAAAGCAGACCATAATCAGCCACAATATACCCGGCAAAAACTCGCTACTGCCACTGGATGGTACCTTTGTCCCGCTTACGGCACCTCTTACTCTAGCAGACATGACAAGACACGTCCATAACCTTGTTCCGAGTTTTAAGACGTTCACCATTTTCTTGTACTACAAGATGGTTGTCAAGGTGAACGTTCGCCATATCGAAACCGGACATCGATTCCAGTTTGAAAGCAAGTACCCATTCGAGATCTTGTCTTCAGAGCTTCCGACGCCTGCATACACCGAACCCGGACCGTCAGCCCTCTATCTTCCACAGCTCGCAGCTGGTGATCAAGCGTCATCAAGCCTCACAGCTCCTCCAGAATTTCGGGATGAATTAGCGCCACCATCATACAATTCTGGAGATGTATGGAGAAGTGAACCGGACGCAAAGAGAGTGTATTGAGCAGACAATATGCCCACAAGTCGTTTTATAAGTCTACAGGTGGTTACATCCCAGTCATGCTTGTCGTTATGGATCATGGCGCAGTGATTTTGGCAGTCGGTACCAGGTCGACATGGGTCATTATTTGTTTTGAGATACCAATTAGTTATGTTGCAATTCGACCAAGTCTTTCATAAAGAATACACCCTTGCACGGCTCTAACTGTTCACATTGAGCGGTGTTGGAGGCGGTGTAACGCGTTTTGGAAAAGAAGAAGGTCAAATTTGATTCCTGAGCGACATTGGAGGTTGCAGTCAAATGAGAAGGTAAAAAGACAATTACCTCACCATGACAGGTTGTCAACGCCTACTCGACGCCGTTTGATAAAGAAGGCATCACCATCTTCAAACTTCACAGAATCCTGACGTCCTGATGACCTTCACAAATAGTCGCTTCTGCAAAGCTGAACAATCAACGACATGAAAAGGAGTCATCTATCTCAAATGTCGGCAAACTTATCCATTAACGGAGTCGAGGTGTGTTGACAGCAAGATCGGGAGTGCTCGGATGCGATGATCGTGGTCTCGGCACCAGATCTGTTAAACCAAGATCTCGGTAGACGGCCGTGCCGCCGAGAGTGTGACCCTTGGAACAGCCACCACTGCGCATGGACTATTCTAATACATACGAGTAGCCATTGACAAACCCATTATTCCCGTATGCTGGTGTCTAGAAAATAGATAGAGCAGTGCTCGAGTTTGGAATAGCAAGAGATCAAAAAGTTGTCAGTTCATGAGTCGATTACATGGACTGGGCTCTCTGTAGCAATTCTCGTCGCGATTCATGGCTCGAGTCGATTTCGATATCCGATGAGTGTGTTATCGCAAAAAGAGGGGGATCACCTGGACCTTTTTAAAAATAAACAAGAAATGACTTGGTCCTTGGCATCTATCCTTTCGTTTTTCGGCGCGGCGACCGACCTCCGAATAACGAAAACTAGAGAGATGGTCAGAATGACGAGGACACCCACAGGAACAAGATTAGCGTTTTCTCTTTGAGTGTGGGTGCCCAACACTTTGCCTCTTTTTGCCCAAACGACCTTTTGTGAGTTCCTTTCTTCTTATCTTCTTAATACTGTTCATTTTGCATCGAGAATTATCGCTTACAGACCTGGAAAATTTGGGCTGGCTGGTCGTCAAGTTGGTGGGAGAGAACTGCTCGCAGAAAGACAGAAAAAGTATACATGGCGAGGTGGCGGGGTATGATTGAGTGGGAACATGGCCACAGGATCCAGGACTCGTTTTCAAACACGCTGTTCGACCATCAACAAGGACGTCGACGAACCAAAAAATGATAAGGATGCAATGCTCAAGTGGCATGCATGCCTATACCAATTGGTCGTCATAACGGACTTCTGAGCATCATGAGGACGATTTATCCACCACCGCGACACAACGACGACTGCTTGAAGCTCCATGATCTTCTATTTCAGCTGCGAACCAACTGCTCTGAAATAGGTGATGTACGTCGACGGGCGTCTGACCGCATCCCCGAATTTCTTCTTCGTCGGAATTCAAGCCGACTCCGCCGTCACTACAGCATCATTCATCTATCACAGCTCTGGTTTGCACACTCATGGTGACGAAAGACTTTGCTCATCTTCCCACGAGGACAAGAGGGGGTGGCACTTCCATCTTCAATAAGAACACAACTCATCCTTCGCTTCGACCTTTTTTTGTCGTACACCCTCAAGTCATCGACATCGCCGACAACCCATCGATGCTCGAACTTTCAGGACTAGACGACTTGCAAGAGTATCTGATGAGCGAAAAAAGGTTTTGATATGATGCTGTCTCGTTGCTTGGCAGACTAACATGTCGCGATAAAGTCGCAACACTAACAGAAAAATTGGAGAACTGATTGTACAGGAAGAAAAGAAGATACCATGAATACACCGGACTGTTCGTGTGCTTCGTTCGTCGACCAGAAACGCCTTCATTCATAACGCCATCTCGTCGCAGATTCTTTGGAGAAAAAAAAAAGAAGAAACACCCATGCTACCGCAGCCGCTGTGCTGGATTCCGCCCCCTGGTTACCACACAATTCTCAGAATTTTAGAAATCAATAAGAGAAAAGAGAGTCTCTGGTCCTATTGATTAGCTTCCTTGATGTCCGATTCAGACAGTGTCGAGAAGGGAGCCACTGGAGAGGTCTTGTGAAGACCTTTGGTCATACCGCCATACACGAAAGAGTTGCTCTGCGACGCTTCGCTCATCACGGGAGAGACCATATCGGCGATCGATGACGAACGAAGATGGTTGCGACCGGACGAACCCGATGGACCGTTCAAGAGGACTGGTGAGGATGCTGCACCATTGTTTGTGCCAAAAGCCATGCTCTGAGCCTTTCTCATGTTGTATTCTTGGAGGTCGACGCAATCGCAGAAGGAGTGATGGAGTGCTTGCGTACGCCAGTACGACAATTCATCTCGAAGAGACTTCTCAGTCTGCCTCAGAGCAGTGTTCATGGCGCTCTGAGTACGATATGTGTCCTCAAGGCTGTCTGTGTGTTCCTTCTTCTTGGCACGACATTTTGCCGCTGCGACACGGTTCTTCTCTCGGTATTTGTCCTTTTTGTCACCGGTCGAACCGTCCTCCGATGCCCTGCTCTCTTTCCGGCTCTTTTGTGACGACCTCACCGAAGGTCTCTTTGAATTACGAGGAGACATGCTTGAGGAGGCGCCAACTTCGAAGCCCGAGGCACCGGAATCAGCTCGCTTGCCAAATGCTTTCGTCATGCCGTGCATGTCGGCGTCGTCTGGTGGTGTGACTTGGCCATATTGATCCATGGCTGCTGGATAGCTGTGCAGAAGCTTCTCCAATCCAGCGTCGACTATGGGTTGTGGTGGGCCATTCCACATATTATTTGGGTTCATGTGTATTTGCGGCGACATGCCATGGTCTCTGAACATATTTTCGGGCTCTGGGGTGGTCGGGCTGAGGGCATTGAAGTCGTAAGTCGTGCTGGAGGGGTCCATGCTGGTGTTCTGTGGCGAAGCTCGCTCGAATTGGAAGAAGTCCATATCTGGATGATGCGATGAGGTTGGTGATTTTATCGTGAGGCAAACAACTATGTAGGTGGACGAATGATTGATGAAGATGGATGCAGTAAGATGTGGCTGGTGTCTTCAAGTGTCGTCAGAACGCGAGAACCTCAGGCGGAGCTACTGCAGCAGTCGCTTGTTTGTCGATTGAACAGGCCACAACCAGGGTGTAACAGGTGAGCGTGAATTGAGTGTGGGAGAAGGTTTGATGAAACGCGACGAGTGTGAGGCTGAGTCAATGGTCGAAGACTGTTTCGAGCTTGATAGCTTGAGAGTCTCACGAACGGCGTTGCGGTTCGAGGGAGTTTGAGAAAGAGCTTGTCGATAATGCTTGACCGTGGACGAAAGAAGAACAGGAGTTTATGCTCGATGATAGGAAGCTGCAGTCGAACGATGAAAGCAAGCCAATGGTTGGGTTTGGGCAAAGGGAGATTGTGCTGTGGGCGAGAAGAATGCAGCCTCAAACGAGGAAGCTGGGGGCGAGGATTGAAATGGATGCGGCTCTGCGGCTGTACCGTACGTCGGCGGGGTAGACTAGCTTTGGCTGAGAAAATCCAAGGTACGATGATCGAGCTTTCAACGATGCTGGCTTTTCGGTTGACACAAGATTGGGAATTTCTGCTCTGACACGCGCGAGGTTCAAAGGTGGATACTGTATTTATTTGGTACAGCTTTTCTTTCTTCGCCCTCGCTTTTTTGAACAGCAGAAACAGAGATCCGGACGGCAAGACCGACCAGGGGGGCGTTTTCAAATCGACGTCAGACGCACCTTCCTCCGGTGTGCAAGCCGCTTCGCGCGAAAGAGCCGCATCATTTTTACTTCTGATGCTCGACGATCGCTCGATGCAGGAGCCGCACCGATCGTTACCACATACAGAGATAACCGGGGCTCGTCGGCCCAATCACAAGCTCGCTGTGACGGACATCAGATTCCGTCTTTTCCATCACGAATCCTTGCACTTGGAAGCTGGGTATCTCTTTGATGCTCTCATTTGATCAATTGTCTCTCAATTTCACCAATCAAAAGGTCCTACCTATCGTTCAAACATACCCTGTCGACAGAAGCTGCGTTTGGTTGAAGCAGTGGGGGGAAGCGGGGCGACAGCAGCGCCACAGAGCCGCCGTTCATTTGGCAAGAACTGCCTTGTTTCCAAACCAAGCCTACGGTCAGCCCCAACCATGTCACCATGCAACTCGCAAAACCCACACACGGAAGTACTCCCCGAAGATCAGGACACATAACCGGACTTGCTCCCGTGAGAGCCATGCTCTGTTCGTTAAGCAAGCAGCGTCGAGATGAGGCTTTCATGACTTCGTTATCACTCCCTTGCTTGATACTACCAGAGTACTGTAAGACAAAAGCCGTTTAGCCGTTGAGCGTAAGGACAACCTCACCTGTTCCTTGTCCCATCACAGACAACAATATGGTTATCGCGCAGCGCTCCAGTCGCATATCTTTGCACCTCACCTGCACATGTTCGATCGTCGAGGCCACCACCTACACCGGCGTAATTACCAGGTAGGCTTGGGTTTAGCGGGCAATGATGAGTGTGGAGCCCTCTGTCTAATCTTAGCACCTATCTTGTTTAGATGAGCATGGGCTCAATGTTCTAATAGTTTGCCTCTATTGGACGGATAGAGAACAGCTACTACATTTCCAGGAGAAGCATTCTTGCACTCGAACGGAAAGACACTGCCATACAAACAGTATCGATGCCGAACGTGTCCAGCCGGGAGCCCATTCTCCTCTAATCACTTAACCAACCAATCGACGCATGATAAACACGCAAGCCTATGACATGCCCACCACACCACCCTCAAAAATCCTACCACGATTGAGCGCAGCATCTCTCGCAGCATCGCGAAACTTCTCGATTGCAAACATTGCCATATCTGGCAGGCATGCCGAAGCAGCCCTATTTCCCAGTCCGCGTACACGGTTGCACCTTCCCTATCTTTTCCAACCATCACGACACATCAAAAACACTATGATGCCATAGCTTCCCTGCCCCACGACCCTGTCCATCTTTCGATCACTCTCACTCGATCACCAGAAACCATTGATGCCGCAGAGATTTTCTTTCGTTTACGCACTGCATCGCTCGCGATCGCCCAACAAAACTCAGACCTATTTTGTCTCTGAACAGTGAGGGAAAATCCTGCATGTGTGATGTTTAGCTCTGTTTATCAGCTTCTCCCAGAAGAAAAGGGTTTCGGAGAAAAGGTCCGTGGCTGCACATGTCATCGCTTCCCAGGCTAAGCGGCTTCAAGAAGATCAACCGGCTTGCCACTCCGCTCGCTTGTTTTTTGATCTCCGTCCGCATCACGAGATGAACAGAGGAGCTGCAAAATGATGTCGAAGTTTCAACCTTCTTTTAGTTTAATTAGAGCATGTTACTCCATAGCAGCTGCTGTTTAACAGCGGGTAATGGTTCACGAAACTCTATGCACTATTTGTGATCTTGGCCTTCGTATGTGGTACTTCTAGACCTATTAACTTAGAGTGGGAGATGAGCTTGGGCAGTCAGGCATCCACTTGCAGAAGTGCTCAGCTGTAACGAGCGAGGAATTCCGCTTAGAAATCAATGTTGGAAGAAGTGCTCGAAGGTGTGAGACAGAAACATTGATCGAGGAGCTCAATCCTCATCTTAGTGAGTGAATTCATCATAGCTCTATGGAACGACAGTTTGTGCATCGCCGAACTGTAGCCAGCACGGTGGAACGCTAATCCACTTTCATCATCATCCTCAGCATTCTGCGTCCTCAACTAGAATGGACTCCATCATTAATCAAGACTCGCCTGTTCAAGTGCTTCCTGATACTTGTCTGGAGGATGTGCACCGCCTGCATCGAACGCAAACCGCGAAGCACGTGTGATCCTCCGGTGCGCCTCGTTCCGGGATGCACGTGACAGCTGTAAAGCTGCTGTCAGAGCTGGATCCTCTTCCTGGTGGCCGCTTGTCTGGGTCATACCACCGACAGGTATATTGAATGCCGGAAAGTACGACATCTGCTGTGAACCCGGTCTCTGGAACGAGACCGATGGCGGGTAACTTTCCAATTGAGCTAGGTCTGGAGCTGGATCTTCTTGCTCGTGTTCGCTCATTTGAGCATCACCTGCTAATAGGAGCATATGAGACGAAACAGTCGCTCTCGAAGGCCCGGGGGAAGTTGGACCTGTTTGCTGATGGCCATATACATGGGAGAGGTTTGGTTGTTGAGCATTTGCAACCAAAGACGTGGCTGATAGCTGGAGCTCCCCTGTCTGGTCTAGGTCTTCGGGCTGGTGAACACGTGTCTGAGTAGGATCGCCTAGATTAGACGGAACCGAATGCGACAAGATTTCAGGCGGAATCGGATCTGTTTGCGTTCGGCCGTCAATCTGGGAAGGACCTGCTTGCTGGTGTCCTTCAACTTGAGATGAATCTGCTTGTGGGAGCCCGCTGGTCTGGGTCGAGACGGCTGGCTGAAATGGACCTTCAGCACCGCTACTAAAGATGTACATCTGATCGAGACCTGCGCGGATGGGTTGTGTCCCAGATAAAATTGCTTGCTGAAAAGGACTGGTAGAGTATTGCATCGCTTGCTGAGGAGTTCCAAGCATATATGTGTTTGCTTGATAGCCTCCAAAGTGAATGAAGCCTGCGTGATAGTGTCCACCCAGCTGAGAGTAATTGGCAGGCTGGGGATAGTTGACATGGGAGGAATCTGCCTGTGGATAAGGATACACACCCGCCTAGGACGGTAACATATCCTGATGACGATTGATCAAAGTCGGATCAGCTTGCTGGTCACCAGTCTGGACCAGAGTGTCCTGTTGTCCCCTCGCGGGAAGGATCATATTCAAGGAATTGTGCTAATATCCATTGTTGTTCTCCGTGTAATAAGGACCTTCCTGATATAGTGGCCAAGGCCATTCCAGGTTGAGATCTGTAGGTAGCTGCACAACACCGCCGTTCATACCAGACACGGGTTGAATCGCGGGCATAGCCATGTGGTTTTCGATTGGAAGTTGTGGTAGCTCAACAACAGTTTGTTGAGGTACTGGTTGAGGGTGGGTGACATTTCTCGGAGACCGCATGTACTGGTCGATCTTCTCGACCTGGGCCAGAAGACCTTGGCTGGCACCAGCTGAGCGATGTAAATTAGACTCGAGCGTCTCCAGCAGTTCGGCCATAAGCACAAGGGAACTACGAACTCGCTCGTACATCTTCTGCTGGAGGGGCTGCTCAAACACGGAACCGAGGACGCCACCTATGCTTCCCAGTTGGTAGATAAGGGGCGTACTAATCGCCCGCAGATACCTTGTAGGAATAGTCTGGAAAACGGACAAGACCTCGTTAGCTACGTCGCACTTCCTCTCGACACTAGGTCCGTCTTCAGTGGAAAACAACATCATACGAAGCAATTGTAAGGTTGCTTGAATGTTCGCGGCCTGGAAGGCGTAGATATCCTGAGCTGGATCACCAGTCATTGGAGGAGTGGACTTGAACTGTGGTGGCAGGGCGTAGTACATGTTGAGCATGGTAGCCATGACGCTCTTCTCGGAAAAAGCGTCACCGAACACGAGACTGTCAACACTGCGACGGTCGTCGTGATTGAAGCGTTTTGCACGAGCCTTGTTTACGACGTGTTCCAAAACGCGGTACAGATCGATGGTGAAGTTCCATCCTACAAGCCAGCTGACACGATGCTGGCCGGGCGGTGCTTCGATGTTGGTGTTCGTCATGGTGCCGTCGTCGTACTCGTTGGGATAGCGCACATTTAAGTGGACCTCTTGAGTGCGAATGAAGCAGTTCCAGACAACAGCCGTGTAAACCTCCAAGGTATAGCTACCCCAATACAGACGCCTGTATGTTTCTTTCTGCGAGTCATCCAAGCCACTGGGCCAATACTTCTCGTCGTAGAAGCGTTGCATAGCGATAAGGGTCATGGCGAGACCTTGGTATTGCTGGACGTCGAGAGACTGGCCGTATTGGATGCTGGTCAAGGAGAGAAGGGTGCAGGCTCGGATGTAGTCGGCACCGCGGAGCTTGTCAAGGTCGGCAGAGAAGACGGACTTTGCGGCAGCGAAGAAGATCTCGGACGAGGCTTCGGGGTTCCTGGCGGCTTCGGGCATTCTTGAAGGGATGGCACCGTCGCGGATACGGGCTGAGGACAGAGCACACATGGCCATGATAGAGGCGAAGAAGCCTGTACGCTGTTAGAAGGGGCGTGAAAGAGGTGTGTAGTTCGGACGTGACGTACCCTTGTCGGTCAAGTGGTCCCTATTCCTCAGTTTGGCTCTCTCGGTGGCCTCGTGAAAGAAGGGATACAGCGGGTAGACGACCTCCATGTAAACGTCGAACAGCTCGAAGATGGTCGTCTCGCTGGACAGAGCGAAGGCCTTCCATGACAGCTCGAGCTCGCCAGGGTCGGCGCTGGCAACGAGGGGTGGTAGGGGACCGAACTCATTGGCCTTGCCCATTGAATCATTGCGCGTCGAAGTCGGATTGGCCTGCAACTCGGGAACGGGGACCAGGTCCGAGGGCAGGGTAGTGCGCGACTGCGAGGAGCGTGTCGAGGGCTGTGAGGGAGCAGCGGGAGCCTGCGGGTGCTTCCTGCGCTTCGAAGGGCGTTCGTAGGTGCAGGCGACGTCAAAGTCGTAGCAGTTCTGGCATCGCTCCTGGTCCTCGTTGCTGGGCCGGCAGCGGATGGAGCGTCGGTGACAGAGATCACATGCTTGCGAGATGCGCTGCAACTTGCGTGGCCGGTCTTGTTGCATCGGAGCAAGGGAAGAAGGTTGCAAAGGCGTGGAGATGGTGCTTCGGTTATGGCGGCTTATCTAGTCGTATTCGAGGCTCATGGAAGAATGGAAGTGTCAATGGAAAGAAACAGATAATAAGCTCAAAGAACGAGTCGGGGCAGTCGAAGTGTCTCCATTGAACTTGGTCTGGAAAGTCAAATAATGCCTCTGGGAGCCACAACTCGCACGTCGGTCGCTCCTTCCTCAGCCAGACCGGACCCAAAGCCGCCTAACCAGTGCCGGCCAGTGCCATCGAGACCCTGCAAAAAGGACATCATACCACCGCCCAATCCCTTGTTGCTTTGCCTGAGTGACCCGGGTCCAGCCTGCCCTCCAAAACGGGTGTACGCCAATCAGACTCTGGCGCAAAATCTTGCTCCCCATGCCCATCTTCGACTGATCGCAAACATTCGATGCGACAGCACAATCCCGTCGCATGAGGTGGCGAGTAGATGACCTCGCCAATTTGACTTTCACTAGCCTCCACATGTCCCCGCCTGCCTCAAGAAACACTCTCGCCCTCGTCATCGTCTGTCTGCGTCAATTGCTTCCTGACCTGGTTATTCGCCGGCAACTCCATATTTCTCTCTTGCTTCGACACGTCTAATCAGCCCGCGTCTCGAACCGACGCACTCGAAACGGCCTTTAGATCTCTCAAATCTTCCTGCAAGACTTGGGCGTAGATGATCAGCACCCCTACACTTCCGCCATCTCCTGTTTGGACGCATGCACTTGTAGAAACGCATGTGGGTGCCTCGTCAGCTTCCACAAGCTGACATGAAGAGGGGCCGCTCGATTTCTCGAACAAAGACGCTACGCACGTAGGCTTGCGTGCATTGCAGCCCACTCACCCACCCCTCGGAGAAGGACACCAACCGCCAAAGACGGGACTTGATACCAAATGCATGGGGTGCATCGGCCAGTTTGAACATATGTCAATCCAACCTATGACTCTACACAATCCAACTATAGACACGGGGTTCATCTTGGACTGAAAGAGTGCCTTGTGAGCTACAGCCTTTTGAGCAGACAGCGGACAATAGCAACCTTTGGTCTACCTTGTCCCTTTCTACAGCTTTGCTGGAACGACAACATGCCTATTCAAGATGCATCCACAACGGATAGGAACCTCTGGAGGCTCGATATCAATTTACACCAAGTACGGAATGAATAGCACAGTCCTATCGTATCATCCAAAACCTGCTGCACGGTATCACAATCCCACTCAACTCTTGACACATGATACCGGCCGTCCATTGTGCTGATGGCGCAATGATAGGATGCCTGGTTTTCTTGCGAACACACTCTGACCGGGACATCTGTGAGTGAGACATTGGTCACCGACCTCTCTTGCCTACACCGCATGAGATGAGTGAGCGCTTTAGCAGGTCCTTTCAACCGCGGATCTTCAGCCATAGTATGGCAAAGACTCTTGTTTAAACGCAGCACACAGGCACCACATGTGTTGTCTAGACGGGGTGCATGCTGGAGACAGGTAACCGCAAGCACAAGTAAGAAAATGTCAGCTGCGTGACCTCTGATGAGCCATGAAGAAGAGTGGAGGAGGTAGAAGACGTATATGCATACGCGTGTGCAAGCACCAACAAGAGTCGGGGAACCTCCAAGATACAAAGCAAGCACCTTCGTATCAAGATTTTCAGACTTGCACATGCATCACTGAGACTCCCACCAAATTGCACAAAGTCTTGTTCAGCTGGCACGAGGTCTGTTGAGAGTCCAAAGTGATGCGACGATTCCTAGACTCCCGGCGAAAAAAGATACACCGCCGAAGATTACCGCGCATTAGATCAAGGATGTGGCTGAATGTCGTTTCGTTATTGCAGCACCTCTATGGAAACCGTAATGCGGAGTGCTGATTCAGCTCCCATCTTTTCTTCTTTTGGTCTAATGCTTGGAGTTCACTCCGGACGCGAATATAGAGGGTTGATTGTGATGGCCGAGACTTTGGCATCATTCCAAAGAGCCCCTGAATGCTGCTTACAGTGGCCTCTGTTGTCTCTCTGGCAGAACCCCCTTTTCTGCTTTTCGATCTCTGGCGGAGATCAAGAAGATGATCGGACGAGTGACTTCCGTTTAGGGGCCAGCACACTTATTCTTCTTGCCCTGGTCCTTTTTGTCACCATAACTCTACTTCTTTCCTCCTTTCTTCTTCCTCTCAGCACCAACCGTCTCCTCGTTCTTCTTAGTACTCTCCTCCATATCGCCCTTGCTGTCCAGCTCAAGTTTTTCACGGCAAGCTCTGCAGTTGCCCTCGACGGACTCGACGGTCTCTACTTCGAAGCATTCTTCACCTGCCATGGCTTCTCTGCATGTGTAGCTGAGGAGACTGAACTGATGGCCGCAGCCTTTGTCGTACTTGAAAAGCGTGCGTTTGCACATTGCTGGACAGGAGAAGTAGTGTTAGTAGTGAGAAGAGTCAGGGGTAAGGATGTTGGCGGCTTACTTTGTTTAAAGTGTAAGTGTGGTTTTTATGAACGGGTAGGTAGTGTGTGAGTTCAGAGACCTTGCTGTTATGGGTCGCGGTGTCTGTTGTCCCGTGGTAGGAAGAGTGAGAGGTAGGTTCATATCCAAGACGAATAACACCGCTTTCCTATATATCGATGCCTTCAGCACCGGAACATTCTATGCACTCAGTCAGAGTCTGATTTCTACTGCGCTGCCTAGACAAGACAAAGCTGTCTCGGGGCTTTCTTGTATCCCTGGAAAGCCCCTTCACCTCTGGTAGTGTCTCTCCGATTGAGTTCTTTGTGGTGTACAGAAGACGCTACAATGTCATGGAACATCTCACACAGTGCTTTGCTCAGGAAATAGCACAACCCACTCTTTTCCTCCATCGACCTGCGTATGTTTCATCAGTGGTCCGAAATACCGACACCCACAATCGTCCGGAAACCCCTCGGTCGAGTACTCGACTGTCTCTGACTATACTCAACAAGATCTACCAAACGCACACCCTGGCCTTGAGAGCCGAGCAACCCAAATAGGGTTCACGGACGTCGTTCGCTCCTTCCCCTTCCCTGTCCGGAGCGTATGCTGCGTCAAAGCATCCGAAGCAGCGCAAGTTTCTTTGGTGTATGTCATTGGTGTTAGACAACACGATCCTGAGATGGCGGTCTTCTTGACTGATGGTCAAGGATTCTGGACAGTGTTGGATGGTTTATATAGTTCACAGTCAGCAGTTAACGAATGTCGGCTGAGTAGAGATTTGACATCTCATGACCATGGTGGGGTTGATATTATATCGGTAGAAAGGCAAGATGGTTTTGAGGTCTGAAGATATGTCCAGTGAAAGCGAGTATTTCGAGGACTCTCAATGGACGTTCATATTGGTCCCAAAAACACTGTGCATTTTGATGGCCATCTTTATAGAAGCAGCTAACATAGTTGAGATGAAACAGCGTCGCGGTAATCGTACTTTCCTATCCAGTCAGAGCAAATGGTTCTGTCCGAAATTTGACTTGTTTGTCTCTGAAAGCCCGTTCGTATACGACTGCTCGAAAGATTGCTCTCATCAAAGCCCGGCGACGACAAGTCTTGGCAATGGTATGTAACTCTCCAACCTTTTGTTCACAATTTCACAACATACTTCCTCTTTACATATCTTCCTTCTACGCGACTGATCTGTATCAAGATGCTTTCTTACTGGCTCAAGTCTGCTTTTTCACTTACGCAGCCACTGCACAACTTCACAGCTATACGCCTTTTCTCCCGCACCTCAATCAGCCTCGCCCTGCCTAAGAATGACGACCATCTGAGGTCCAAGACCTCGGACGAGGTGAGGCGTGAGAAGAAACGTCTAGCTAATAAGCGATACAAAGAAGCGCAAATTCTGAGGATGGAAGAGGATGCAGACTACGCTGCAAAGGTGAAAGAGATGAGAGAATTGACGAAAGAAAAACGCCGGAAGCTGGAGCGCGAGAACCCGGAATATCTTACGAGACGACGCGAATTGGAATACGCTCGGCAAAGCAGACTGTACCGCGACGAAAGCGGCAAGAAACACCGGATGGCTCGCAGAGAATACGACCGCCAGAGACCGAGAGATCCGGAAGTCCTGCTCCGTATGAGGATGTATGAACGAGAGCGCGGACAGGACGACGAAAAGTACCACAAAATGCGCTTCCCAACCTGGGTAAAACGTCGTACCAAAACACTTAAACTTCAATGGAAGACACATCAACCAGTGGAGTTTGATGAAAAGGTCGAGAAACAGTGCGTTACGTGCCAACGTTTTAGAGATATGAAGTTTTGGTGCGTAATCGTGTCATTGTTTCTCTTTGTTTGCTACATTTTCTACCATTTCTCGTGCAAACTGTGCTAATCCTATCCTCAAACGCAGGTGGTTGCGCAAGCTTGAGCCCGAGCGAAAGCCTGACACGGAGAAGTCCAGTACAGAAGAACAGAAACCTGGTCTAGAGAATACTAGCACAGAGCAGCAGTGGGACTGCAACTCATGTTTTTACGACAATGCCGGGCCAGATCTTATGCCTATAGGCTACGAAGGGCATAGTTTGAGAAGACCCAAGTCATGAGTCGTTGCTCACTTCGTCTTTACGAACCGACTCGCAGCATCACTGGCATTGCACTGAATCATCCTGCTCCCGCGATTAATTATCATCAGTGTGCAAGGATCTTCACCGGGAGCTATCCTTCATTGCCTATGAGGGGCGTCGATCTGCCAAAATCAACTTTCCTACAACCCTCGTCACGAGAGATATCACCAAGTATAAGCCCAAAATCGTCCAGCTAACCGCCTAAACTCCCTTATCCCGCCTCTCTTACCAACTATCTCTCTCCCTACCTACCCACCCACACAGACTTCCTATCGCTTTATGTATCATAATGAACCTCGTTACTGTACATGACCGACCACCTAAACCAGCAACAGCTAGGAAAGCAAAATGATGATACTCATACGTCTATCTGTGAGTGGATCCTTAGTAATCAGGCATCACGGCTCTAAGGAAGCTAGGACAAAGACTGCAAATGACAAGAAAAGATCTCATGTTCGATAATTTCTGCCATGCAAAAGGATCTACGGCCGCCTCCTTCAGACAACGATTCTGAGATTTCACCAGAAAAGCATGTATGGAACGAGATATCCAGGTGACATGCACACGATCTCCCCTCAAGATGTTCTGATGTGTAGCGATCAGGTTTCTATTTCCATAACCGGCTCGCTGGGCCTTGTATATCAACCGATCGAGCATGAACAATTTTTGATCTTGAGCAAAGAGTGAAACGCCAACGCTATGCTTTCCTCCATCCTTTAAAACACCCGGTCCAAGCCATCTCTTTTCCAAAAGCGACTGTGTTACACCCATAGTAGTCCTCTAATCATCTCCCCTCAAACCACACATGTCAGTCCCTAACCAATAATCCAACCACGCAAAGATCAACCAATACAAGCTAGCATTCTTCCAATCAAAGTTTCCATCGTCGGTACGCGGGACGGCGGATCCTATCACATCGCCCTTTGTACCGACAAACAAGTTGATCAGAGGCCAAGATGCCAGTGATGATGATACGCTCTTGGAAGGTTCCGCGAAAGCCAGATCTGCAGGTTTGAGGACTGCGCGAGTGGCGCCAGGGATGCGCATGGGGCGGTTTTGGATGGGTGCAGTCGGCTCGAGAGCGGTTGTATTGGAAGAGGTTGTGGCAAGTGTTTGATTTGAGGTTGGCTGGGCTGTGATAGTCGCTGAGGACATTGTGCCTGTGGAGTCGGTGGGTGTGAGAGTGTCGCGGGTGCTGAAGGTGGAGGGGAGGGCTGGACCGTCGATTTGAGCACCAGCGTTCGAGTATGGGATGGGCGCGTCGTTGGGAGGGCCGGTGCCGCGGAAAGGTTCGGCATAGACTAGAAAGCCGTGGACGGGGTGTGGAGAGCAGTGGCAGGCTAGGTCGGCGGCCTCGGGACTATCGAAGGTGACTTTGATCCAGTGGTCTCCGCCGCGGTAGGCGTTGCGTTTGCGAAGAGCGGCTTGTGAGAGTGAGCGTTGGGCTAGCTTTGCGCGGCTATATGTCAAGCTGTGATCGTAGCGCTGGTGAGGAGGGTGACGGTCGTAGTCTTCGTAGACGATGCCGCCTGAGATGCGCTCGTAGTATTCGATGGCGGCCCATTGCGAGTCTGGGCCGAAGCCGTACAGGATGACTTCGGTGGCTTCCTTTGCCGATGCAGCGTCGATTGCAGCTTGTGTGGTTGCTGCTTCAGTGGGCTTTTGTGTGGGCTGTACGGGGTCCTTGGCCTTGAGTTCATCTTTGTACTTAGCGAAGATGAAGTCCTCAGTCTGCATGTTCTCTTGTCGCACGACATCCTCTTTACGCGCCGGAGTTGCTGTCTTACTACGCGAGAAACCGCGACGGCGTACGGAGCGTCCGAATGGACCTTTCTCCTCGGGTTCTCTTCTGCGGCCGATTTCTGCGCTGGATGGCATTAGTGTGGGTGGTTTTTGATGCAAGTCGAGGCCAACGTACTCAGCGAATTCGTAGCCCCATGGCAGCCTTCTGCCTGATGCATCCAGAGCTCTTTCACTTTCAGGAACAGCATGGACTTGCATGCCCCCGCGTATCGAGTTCATGGTGCCGCTACCGTGTGGAAGATGCGGGTTGAAGGTGAGATAATAACGTAGCGAGGGTGTTGGTGATTCAGAATCGGATTCCTAAGCTTCTCCTATGCTGACTGAGACACGACCGAGTTGCGATTGTGGTGGAAAATGTTCTAGAAATGGGGGTCAAACAATCGAATGGCTTTCTCACATGCGCCTACCAAAAACCGTCACCTCGCGACCTAGCAACGCCCGGCCCGAGCTTCTACCATTTCTCTTGGCAGTCATTTCGTCACTGGATGCATGCACCAATGCACTTTCCTGAACTGACAAAGTCTCTACACCGATCAATCACTATGGAGGGAAATCGTGAACGACAAGCCGCAGAGCTGACTCTGCTCACCACAATGTATCCCTCAGAGTTCAGCTGGCGATCAAATCCACCTCCAGATCTCGAAACACCGACCATAACCACCGACCCCAACTTTACTTTGACCATTCACCGTACTTGACTTCAACCTTCTTGTCGCCAAAACCCTGGCTGATTTCAACAATACAGCCAGCTACGCCCTCGAGTTCACTCTACCAGACACCTATCCCGATACACAAAAGCCACATGTATATCTCTCTTGCGGCGGTGACGTAGACACCTCGACGCGGAAACGTGCAAGAGCAAAGTTGGCAGAAATAGTGGAAGAGCAGGAACCAGGAATGGAGATGCTAGATCTGATTGTCACATTATTCACCGAATACTTGCCAGAGTTGACCGAAGCCGATGCCTCGACTGCGGATCAAAGCCAAGAGAGTGGTCAAGGTCAGCACCAACACGCCTCAAAGATCAAGCGTGTGGTGATATGGTCGCATCATCTACTGGCAACCTCGAAGCGGAAGGACATACAGGCTTGGTCAAAAGAGCTGTCTCTAAGTGGCTATAGTCGACCGGGCCATCCAGGCAGTATATTCGTAGAAGGCGACGAGGACCAAGTAGACGAGTTCATTCGTCGATTGAAGCAACTGCGCTGGCAGGCATTGCAAGTCAGAGGCGAAGAGACGGCCGAGAAGCGCATATGTGGTCCTGGAGATGGTGTACTTGAAGTCGAAGGTTTGGGAGAAATTGCAGAAGCACTCAAGAAGATTGATGCCGACACTGCTGATCTATTCCTTCAAGCCATGAAGATTGCAAAGACAGATTGATATCAGATTATGGAAACGATCAGATGACTTGAAAATGAGAATCTTCGATATGAAAAAGAGTACGAAAATGGACAAGACGCTATGCTGACTGTCTTGTGTGAGTGTGAGTCAGGTTGAGGGGGATGCGAGAATAAAAAAAACAAGAAACAAGAAAAAGAGGTCGTGTCCGCCTCTTCCAACCCTTCCCAAGAGAAAAATCAACCAGATACTCCATCATGAGAACAAAACTCCAAAGCAAGAAACAAGCGGACAAAAGATCCCGGAGGTGTTCGTAACTCCATCAATGCCCGTATTATGCCGCCAAATCCTGGTTCCAGACCCCCTTTGAACGGACAAATGAAACAATTGGTATCGCTGTGTTTTCTTCATCCACAATATCGAAACAATACGAGAAGGTATTCCTGCTGGTGTGCCCATTTATCGAGGCATGATTCCGACTCTGCGAGTCTTGATCAGGAAAGGCGAGGGCATCTCATCACGTTCAGGGTCCCACAGAGGCTCTCTGTCCAGAGTGGCTTTTGAGGAGACCTTGGGCACTTCAATGCTAGAGGACGGGCTGGGGATACCTCTGGCCTGTGCGAGCTCCACCAGGGTGCGGCCCTGAATGCCTTGTTGAAGGTTGTTGCGGTGGACAGTCTTGATCATGTCTTCACTCTTGGCGCCCTTCTTTGTTGCCAGCGCGGTCTTAGAAGGCTGGGATGGTATGGCAGGTGCTCTTCTGCTCGGGCTGATTGGCAAACCCTTGTTCATGGGAGAGCGGCTGGGCGATGCTGCGGCTCGTCGCGTGCTGGGGGCGAGGTTAGGCACCGACTTTAAGCGCGACTGGAGCTGTGTTGGCATCGTCTTCTGTCTTGACACTGCAGGTCTCGAAGGCTGAGCAAGAACCTTGAAGGGGTCATTCTCTCTGCTGTTAGGTCTGGATCTGATGGGAGAACCGCCATCTGAGCCGAAAGCATCGTCGTCGTCGGCATCCTCGGGGAAAAGGGCAAGGTTGCTCTCACGAGTTGCGCGGTCAAACATGTTGGGTCCCTTGAAAGCAGGCTGTCTCAACTTGCTTCCCTCAAGAGGCGCGTTTCTACGCGGTGACAAGGAAAGCGAAGCAATGCTCATAGGGCTAGGATCAGCCATTTGGATGTCCATGGGGCTGGGAGCAACCTCGTTGGTGCCGGCAAATGTCTTTGCGCGGGTGAAGGGAGTGCGGTTGGATGACCTGGATGACTTGAGAGGCTTGTGTCTTTGCATAAGTGGCGAGTCCTCTAGAGAGAGGGCGTTGAGACTGGGACCGTCCTCGTCGGCCTCTCCTATGGTGACGAGCGAAGAAGAATCTTCCAGTGATTGCGTTGGTGTTGATGAGCGTTTTGGTGGCTCGACAGTGTCCGAAGTCGAGTTCATTGAACTGGTACGTGATGAGGGCAGCGAGGCAAGTCTTCTCTCAACTTCTTCCTCGACCTGCTGCTCAAACATCAATTTGTAATGCTCTCGCAGCCTGTCTCCTACAACGTCCACCTGACGGTTGATCTCGAGGTGTGCCTTTGTCTCCCATTCCAGTCTGAGCTGTTTATCGAGTTGGTCATGCATTGCTTGTTGTTCGGCTTCCAATCGTGCAATCTTGTCCTGTGCCGACTTTAGGGCGGCGATTGCATTCTCCTTTGCGGTGATGTGTTGTTGCAGAACCATGACGCCTTCTTGTGTCTTTCGTACGAGCTTGACTCTGGGTAGGTTCAAAAGGCTGGCTGTGTCGGGTCTTGAGTTGGGGTTGACCTGAAGACATGCAGAAATGACATCCGAGAGCTCTTTCGAGTATGCACGTGGTAGCGGCGCGACCTTGCCGAGCTTGATCTTTTGAATGAGTTCAAGGTGAGTGCGGGCGTTGAATGGAGGTTCCCTCGAGCAAAGCTCGTAGACGATGCATCCGAGTGACCAGATGTCGGAGTACAGGGAGTAGCGTTCGGCAGCGCAGATTTCGGGCGACATGTAGAAGGGAGTGCCGACGTAGGTAGAAGCGAAGTCGTGAGAAAGGATGATTTTGGAAAGACCAAAGTCGCCGAGTTTGACTGCGTTACCCTCACCAAGGAAGACTAAAAACTCTGTCAGTTGGCTTGCGAATACAGAAGGAAAAGAAAAACACACCATTCTCAGGCTTCAAATCACGGTGGAGGATCATCTTGTGTGCTTGCTTGCTCTTGAGAGGTAGAGCATTCTTCGTCAGGCCCAGAGCGTTGCTGTTGACATCCGGTGGGTCCTCGCCGTAGTGGCAGCGATATAGAGCGCTGACGAGTTGTGCAAAGATGGTCCATACAAACTCTTCGTCGGCATATTCGTTGCGGGCCTTGAGATCCTTAATCATCATGCCCAGGTCTCCATTGCCGCAGTATTCCATGTACAGATGTAGGTCGTGCGAAGCCTTGAGGTGCTCCTTTTCGTAGTAGGCGACGATGTTGGGATGGCGGAGGCCTCGTAGAATGTCGAGTTCGGCCGAGAGCTGCTCGCGCTCCTTCTGTGACATGCGAGTGTAACATATTTCTTTGCGACAAAGAATCTGAGTCGAGTGTCAGTAAGGCGTGGGCGAGGGCATGGTCGAGGAACATACAAGGCCGTCATTCTTTCTGCGAACCTTTCTGATGATGCCGAATGAACCTTGACCTGGAGAGTGTCAGCAAGCTGCATGAGTGCGGAGGATAGACAGAGTTCGATACCGATCTTGGTCAGGACCTCATACTTCTCGGCCTCAGTCTCGGCCATTGTAGATGCTGGATGGAGGATGTTGTGTAGGATGAAACAGAGCGAGATGGATGCCGGATTGTACTAGTAGCGACAGGGCGACAGAAGAGAAATGACGACGAAAACCTAGGCGCTAGACATGACCAGTCAGAGGGTAAGTGGGAACTTGGAAGCAATGTGGGAGAGCTGAGCTGAGGCTGGGAGCGGGAAGCATGAACAAAAGGCAGAGCGGACTTGGGTGTTTGCAAAAGTCAACACTAAGATCCACCGGGCAACCGCTGCCAAACTTGGCTTTGCGGCTCGTGCGCTGAGGCGTCAGGGTCTGCAGGAATGACGTTCTGATTTGTGCAGTGGGGCGACGCCACTCGAACTCGTATGCCGGCCATCAGATCGAGTCAAAAGAAAATATACATAATTTCCAAGGCACAGAGGCCATGGTCTGTGGTCGTGTCCGAGTCCGAGTTGCTAGAACATCCATATCGCCATGGTGATCAAGAAGTATGAACTCGAGGCCGCATTGCATGCTGAGAAGCAGCAAATCTCCAGCGGCCAGTTGAAAGAGGACAATCCACTTGATACGAGCGATGAGTTCCGTATCTTTTGTGAGGCTTGCAGAAGGTAAAACATCTGTTGCGCCGCGTTATCTGTTCGCGTATGAACTAACAGTAGTTCAGGGGTGACTTGAAGGTGTGCCAGGAGCAGATCTCTGCTGGTGTCAACATCAACGCGAGAGACAGATATGATTACACTCCGCTCATCTTGGTAGGTGCAGCAAGGTGTTGGCACAGACTGGCCGCGACTAATCGACTTCCTGAATAGGCCAGCTTGTGTGGTCACTACGAGGTTTGCCAACACCTGCTCGAATCCGGAGCCCTTTGTGAGCGTGATACCTTCCAAGGTGAACGTTGTCTGTATAATGCTCTGAATGATCGCATTCGCAACTTGCTGCTGCAGTACGACTTCTCCAAGTCGACCGACCCTCTGCAGCCACTTGCTGCCCATACCACTTCACTACTCTCGAGACCGGATCCGAAGACGGCTGACATTACTGTCACGACTTACGACCAGGAGTTCGCTTTGCACAAGTTCATTCTTGCTGCTCGCTCGCCCTACTTCGCCGAGAAGCTCGCCCAACAACCAGATACTGCGTCGTGGAAGCTGCCACCGAAAATACCCTCGCAATCCTTCAACTCGGTTGTCCGCTATCTGTACTTGGGTGAAGCCTCAGCTGAGCTGAGTGAGGATGAGGAAGAGCAAAAGGCAATCCTGGCTGGCATCGACAAGCTAGGCAAGCAACTAGAGGTTCCTACTCTCTTCGAAAGCATCATCGATGCTGGAGACAGAAGATTGGCAAGACAGCGTAGGACAGAAGAGATGGCTCGTGGTCGAGACCAGTTCGCGACTTGGTTCCGAGCGAACGTGTTGCGACACAAGGTTCACACCGACACTGAGAAAGCCGACAAGGTCAAATGGGACAAGAACAATGCCATCTTCGCTGATGTCTTGCTCAGAGCCGATGAGCCTGAAGATGAGGAGAAAGATGACATCCCGTCGACTCAAAAACAGGTTCGTGATACTGAAGGACCCTTGAATGGTATTCCCATCGGAAATTTCTCCTCAGAACAGGCACAGGCGCCGGTCGCTCTGCGCAAGTCTGTCCTCTTTCCTGTACACCGCGCCATGTTGCTGCGATCCGAGTTCTTCAGTGCCATGTTCTCGTCGAGTTTCCGAGAGGCACAAGACTCGCCACACCTACACATCATCCCTATCGACTGTTCGCCCCAAGTCCTGGAGATTGTCTTGACTTATCTATACACTGAAAAAGCCGACTTTTCGTTAGAGATAGCTGTCGATGTTCTTTTCGCTGCTGATCTCTTGTTCATCGAGAAGCTGAAACAACGGGCTGCCATTATCATATCCACCTTGGGTAATGGCGGTGCTTCTGTCGTTGAATCCGAGAATCCACGAGGCGAGACTGCTATTGAGGACGTAGTAGACATCTACGATGTTATTCGCGCCGGCTGGGACACCCGCGTCCACCGCCTCGAAGAGTTCGGTGCTCGATACATCGCCTACAGATTAGAACGTTTTATTGATGATCCAGAGTTTGCAGAGCTGGTCAAGGAGAGTGCTATGAGAATTCAGGGACGTCAAGAAACTGATACAGTCGAACTCATCGACGAGTAAGTGCTGGCAGCTGCATGATTTCCTACGACTATTTGCTAATATGGTCCACAGTATTCGATACTATCTATCCGATCGATTCCGTCTGAGAATGGAGGATTCTGGCATTGAGCAGATGACTGATGAGACTTTGGATCCCTCTCAGTTGCCGGGCAAGGACGTCTTCGACCCAAGCGAAGTCATGTTCGCGGAGGATGAGGGCGTTGATGTCCACTCGGGTACAGCACTACAAGACTCTCATGACCATGACAATCTTGTTATTCGTACGTTGGATGGTGAGATTGCTGGTGACGAGTTTGCGCAGGATGCCATCAATTACCAAATCCTTCTTGGTAAGATAGATAACTTGCTGGACACTTTGACGTTAGACGCCTAAATATGGTTGCCTACATCAAACAACGTAGACAATGATTATATTATATCAACACAACATCTCAGAGTATTGTGACTTGTCTCTGTGGTGAATCAACAAACAAGCTTTAGGCCCGCCGAGGCAACTACCCACGGTACGCCGGGTGGGTGAAGACCCCGATCACAGATGGTCGTCATTAGTTTGAGGAACTACGTTTTAGATTTCTGAATGGCTCAACAGGCCTTCCACGAGTTTGACGGGATTGCGAATGGTTGAAGGTGACGGGCAGGGTCATCTGGCTACCAACAGCGCGCTTGGCGATGTTTGCTTTGTTTGCAACCGCGGACTTCCACATTCGCACCTTCTAACCTGGATGACCATTCCATCATCAAGATAAGACATCGAGTCGACCAATTAATCCAACTCTACGAGAATGAAGTGACTCTTACTCAATTGACATGGGCCGATGATATGCGCCCATCCAATATTCGCCAAAAACTACAATAATGTCAGCTGCCGGACAGCATCACTTCTGCTTGCTCTGGATCCACGATGACAGCTTCTCTGAAGAGACCGTGGTCTTCAACTCGGATCGTGTGGCTTTGAACGAAGACTCGCTATGTAAACTTGCGGCTTTGAAGAACACAGTCTCAACGCATGACTTCTCTATCAGCACGCCAGCACTCTCAGCTACTAGACCCGAGAATACGCCAGGGAAGACATCTCTGCGCCATGGGAGTAGAAAATCTGCCAAACATGTCTCGGATATGGAGAAGCATGCGGACTCCTCCAGATCTCTGATCTTTGTGGCCCGCGACATGACTCCTGAGCAGAAGCGAAAACAGCCTAGGCTTCAAGTCTCCGTCCATACAAACGCGGCGGCCAAATTTGGCTTCCGCAACAACATGCAGGCTATAGTACTTCCGGTAAACACAGTATACTCTTCAAATATACCTGACCATGACTGACTCTACTGCAGGCGCTTGAAGATGTACATTCTGCGTCTCACGTGGAGATAGTGTTCCGCGACCAGTATCTAGCACGCTCAGACATGTGGAGACTGACAGTAGCAGAGTTGAGTGAAAAGTCAGTCTACCAAGGGCAAAAGTTGCTATTCTTGGGTAGCATCAAAGCCACGGTGAAGAACATCTTTGTGGATGGACAGAAAGTAACTTCGGCCTTTTTCTCATCTTCGACGAAACCCATCTTCCGCAGCGAATCTGCAAAGTATGTCATTTTTGTGCAGATGTCTCGCGAGATGTGGGACTTCGATGCGGAAGGATCAGGCGAAATCATGTTCAACAAAGTCATCAACGGTTTTTTGCCCGATCTCTTCAAACGGTGGCAAAGACTCAACGTACACCATCTGGTCAGCATTATCATGTTCACTCGACTCGAGTATGATCAAGGTGTGCTTGTACGACGTGAAGAGGATTCGGATCCACCGGGAATCAACGGGCGGCCCTACAATCACGGGTCTGAGTTCAGAGACTATTATCGGGTCGTAACCACGGATGCAGCAAGTAGTCGATGGGTTGACATCCTGTACAAACTCAAAAAGGAGTTCAAGGTCTTCTTGAAGGATGTTTCTATCGTGGGTGGTAACGATGCTTACGGGCCACCTCCAGAGACACTAGCATCGGTGAAAGCCCGAACCGAAACCGAGTCTGTGATAGCCGGGCAACCTACTACATCGGCAAGAGGCAACATATTGGAAGCGATCAATCTTGCTGCATCTCAATTTTCGAAGGACTACATCGACCGCGATCTGGTTCACACAGGAATCTCACTGTGCATTGTTACCGCTGGCACGGGTATATTCGAAGTCGATTACAACATACTGAAATTGACAACCGATGCTCTCGTTGCAAGCGGTATGGGTGTTGATCTTGTTTCCTTGGCGAGAATGCCCCTCCATTCTGTTCCTCTTTTCAGGTACAGAAGTCCTCACGTACTTCCAGGTCTTCCCGTCGTGTCTGATGTGTATACCTTTGAAGGGGGCAGCACACCGCGACAAGCAGGCTATCTGGAGAACCACATGTTTGGTACTCCTAGGAGTGGTGGCAGATTCATGCGCAGAGCCAGTAGTCATAACAGGGAACAAGTGCCGGGCACACTGATGGAATCTGGAGTTCAGTGGAGCTATGCTCTGCCGCACTGGATCGATGTTTCGTTTTGGACCGGTCACTCTGACGAGGAGCAGCTTCGCACTCAGTACGGCTTGAACTCGAAGAAGAAGAAAGGGTCGAAGAGAAAGGACCCTTTCACAACAAGCTGCCGAATGTACGAGTTGCAGATGATGGGTCTCATGGAGACTGAAATGAGCGATATTGCGATCCCTCTGCTGCCTGGGACTGCGAACACAGATAAGTCTCGCCAAGGAAGACACCATCTTGAGCCTGCACCTAGTGAGGACCTTCCAGGAAGCTATGGCTCGACACGGTCTTTTCATGGATACATCAGTGGCTCACCTCAGCACGTTGACGATGAATCGATCACCAAGATGGATATGCCTACGCGCAAAGAGCTGATTGACTGGATGGCTGCCTATGACAAGCAAGTGCCATTCAGAACGCAAGATTCTCCACCAGTCAAGACAATACTAGATCAGACGCCTATAGAGTCGTCCAGGGGTAGTCTAGACGCTACCGTGAGATTCAGTTCATCACCTACAAGACCAAGAAACAGCCTAGCTTCGAACCAGTTCAAGCCTGGAGAAAGCCCGCGGAGCACCGGATACCTTGGCAATAGGTCACCTCCGAAACGAGCCATGCCGCCAGCGAGGCTGGACAAGCCAAACCCACCTTCAATACGTACCACTAAAGCAACTCCTAAAAGAACTCCTATGCCACGTCAGATCAGTCTGGTTGGAGGATTGGGGACGGCGAAGTCCGCAGCCAGTATAAGTGTCAGTAATCATACAGCAGAGCTTAGTACACCTACGACAGAGTCTCCTCCAACACCGACTGCTCCCAAAGGAGGAGGTGGCCTGTTGTCCAGCCTGACACAACAACTTTTGAGCACGCTGCAGCGTAAACCATCACAAGCGAGCCTCACACGAACTGATGTCAGTGACCTTAGTGATCGAGCAGATTCGGACAGAGCAAGCCTGGTCCAACGTAGCAATCCAATCGCCATTAGGTCCAATTCTGTAGTCTCGGGACCCGAAGAGGGAGAAGAGCCAGGCCAGCCAGGCACTTATCGTGGGTCGGTGTCGAAGATGTCCGAGGATATCGTCATTCGAGATGCTTCAGTAGTAGGTCGACAAGCGGCGACAGTGTCCGACTCTGCACCAGACACTATTGCGGACAAAGCCGACTACAACCGAGTGTTATCGCCGTTGACTGCGATCTCACCCTGGCTGACGATGCTCAATCCTTCGAACCCGAAGAAGCACAATATGAGTATAGCCAGTCAATTCCGCCGTTGGCAGCACATCTTTCCAAAGCCGGTACCTACCTCGGTGATGAAGTGGAAGTCTTTGTGTTCACCAGCGTCTCTACCTTTGACTGCTGAGTACTTCCCCACAGCCGAGCAACTGCGTAATGAGTACTCGGAATCACCTTATAGGATATTGCCTCTGGAAGATGAAGAGTCCTCCGAGGCCCCAAAGACACGAGAAGCATTGATCAGAGAACTCATTGCCTGTAGACTGTCGCATGGCTTCCAGATAGTGGTCGGCCCAGCAGCTACAGAGTTTGCAGGTACAAAAGCCGCTTCTCTAGTCAAAGTGTTCGACAAGAATTACATGGCAGAAGATGGTGCCACGGTGCTGATGACTGTGGGGAATAACATTCACTTGCTCGTTTGTACCGAGAACGGCGAGATAGAAGTACGGCGGTACAACAGAAAGCCAGTGGCGGAAGTCGAATACACTGGTGCCGTGGATCCCACTGTGGCGTATCACCCATACATCCGTACATATCTTGCCAAGGGTTATGAGATGCGTCCTGTGATATTCAAGAACCCGCGACCGACATACAACTGGAACGCAATCGATCACCATCTTGCTGGTTACAAACAAGAGCACAACTCACAAGACCTACGTTTCTGGAGAGCTCGATTTGTCCTAATTCCCGTCGACCATAAGATCAGAAGCGGGCAACTGGGCTTTGTCTCTGAAAACTCAGAGGAGGAGATTCGATTGGAGGGAATCCAAAAGCTTACGCAAATATGGCAAAGACATCGCTACATTCCCCCAGAAGAGCGCCGCTTCCAGCAATCCCTGCAGCAAAGGCGTAAAGATCCGAATCCTCTGGCCATCGAATACCACACACATGATCCTTCGATGATTGTGCGAAACCATGCAACAGGGTTGGCCGAAGCCTTATCTCAGGAAGAACCAGGTCATGAGCTCTTCGCAGAATCCGAACAATACCATACTAACGACTTCGATATGCAGAAGTTGGCGCAACATCTGCAGGCAGACCCGCCGAAAGGCATACCAGTGGCCGACCGTAGGTGGCATTTCAAGGTTCACTACAAATGCTTCCGAGGAGATCATCTTACGAGCTTTCTTCTTATCAACTTCAAGGACATTGAAACGAGAGAGGATGCGGTCAAGCTTGGAAATGCTCTGATGAAGAAAGGCTTGTTCACGCACGCTGTGCACAAACATCAGTTCCGAGATGGAAACTACTTTTACCAGATCGCCCCTGAGTACCGGACTACGCCTTATCCAGAAAATAAGTCAGGATGGTTTGGTATAGCTGGTAGATCAATCCCCACCACACCTATGCACGAAGGATCGAAAGCGTCACCCAAGTTTCTGCCAGTAGACAAGATACGTTCGCCAAGGATAGGACCAGTGGACAAAGCGCGTTCACCACTGATAGGACCAACCGATACCGCCCGTCCTCGATCAGGCACAGACGAGACGAAAGACTCTGCTAGAAGCACGCCGAAACCAGACTCGAACAACAGGCCAAGATTAGAGCTCAGTCGTAGTTTGCGTTATGATGTGGATCATCGCAAGAACTCTTATCGTCCCGAGATCATCACGCTGCATTATGATCGCATACACAATCCTGATAACTGCTACCACATCCGCCTGGAGTGGATCAATGTGACAGCCAAACTCATTGAAGATGCTCTGGTATCTTGGGCAACTAGTGTAGAGCGGTACGGCTTGAAGCTAGTTGAGTTGCCTATCGCCGAGGGTCACGCCATTATCACTCAACACCCCTTTAGAAGGCCCTACATCATCAAGCTTGCCTTACAACCTCCAAAGGGAACACCTAAGCAGTACCTGGAGGCAGGCACTAGTGCATACGAGGAGACTTACCCCTACCAAAGAGCGCTTGTCCGAAAATTCGATTTCGTATTAGACTACGAGGCGGCCAGTACCTTTGATCCCGGAGTCGACGTGAGCTACTCTTGGGGAAAGCCAGAGTACCAGTACACGCAATTCATACACAAGTCTGGCGGTTTACTCATACAAATCGACGGCGATGGTAATCTTATGCTCGTCGCGAACAGACTTTGCGTCAATCGCTCAGGAGGCGCTCGAGAAGCCTCCAAGTATGAGGTGCCTAGACGCGAGAAACGGAATTTCTCAGCACCAGCACCACCGCCACATGCCTCTCCTTTCTTGAGCGCCTTCAAAATCTCAGAGTCGCAAAGCATGCTCCAGAAAAACTCGTTTACTGAAGCTCCGGTTGAGCCTGAGATCGTAGCCGAGAAGCTAGAGGCATTCTGCTCCGATCCAGAGAAATTGAGAATGTTCTATGAAGATGCGCTAAGACCTACAGCGAGTCCTAGCCCGCACTTGACGCCCAGACAGACTCCTAGGCAGACACCGGTGCTGGGTGCGACTAGTGCCATACCACCCTTAGGACTGCCGCCGAGTATTAGCCTTAGGAATGCTAGTTTTGTGGAGAGCAGCCCGAGGATGGGGTTGTCGCAGTCGAGGAGGGCGAGTGTACAAGGACTCAAGTCTTTCTTGACGGAGTCAGGAAGTCACCGTGACTTGAACTGAGCTTGGCGATTGGTTGGTATTTGGCGCTTCGAAGTTGGATTGGAGGTTTGTGGCTCGGTGGTGTTAAGTGAATCTTACTCATGCGCACAAGAAAGGCGCCCATCTATCTCGGTGAGGAGATCAGAGGCTTGTTTGGAGTAGATAGACATGTGAAGTCGAATGTTCTTGATTCACACCACCAATGCAACTCTCCCTAATTTCAGACGCTTTCACATGTCAGAGATACAAGCATTCAGGTTTGGAGCCTCCCGTCAGCCGAAGGTTCCTATCTTACGACCCCTCAGACTGCCGGGCTGGCCGGCTCCAGAAATTCGGTTAAGCAATATCGAGCCGTCTCGGCACTCCAAACTCGTCTCTCCTGAGTATTGGCCCGCCGAGTACCATGTATAGAGAGATGAAGTCGATCGCTTGCGGAGGAGCTGTACTCCGTCAACACCGGCAGCGCTTACTCTCTAGATAGCCTGATCGTGGGTTAACAGCCACCGTGATACCTTCCAACAAATCTGACCGTATTGAAATGGATATAAGACGCCTTTTTGCAGCAGTCAATACCCAAAGTGCAAGCAGAACAGCCTCCGGGTGTTGGCAAATTTGCTTCTAGGCAGATCAAACCGGCAATTTGCATGGGGCTGTCGTACAAGGGAGCCGCACAAGGAAGGCATCTCGAAAACAGGCGCCGAAGCCTGGAGGGCAGGTGACCCTTCCCTTGCAACGTGGCCGAGGAGATATGGATATGTTTGAAGCAAGATGGCGGGCGCGTGGAAGCGAGTCAATCAAAAAGAGATGCCAGCGATCTCATCTCATCCGTACGTACTGTGCCACTGTTGGCTGTTCGGTTCGTTGCGGCCATGCGACGGGATGTGTGCCCGTCACACGGCATGCGAGATGCCCTGCATTCTATTTGCTTTGAAGAGAAGAGGCAGGAGACTGATACCTTGCCTGATGGCGCGAGTGCAATGTAACATTGATTTGTCCACTTCTGATCAGGAGAGATAAGAGAAGTGCTTGGAAGTCGGAAAGTTCTCCAAACTGTCATGCTTCTTTTTGCTCTGTCAGGAGAGTTTGGAGCTTTCAAGCCTCTTTCTCTGTTCCGCGAAAGTCAAACTCGCGACGTCACTCGGCCTGCGCTTCCCCGGAAACAGCGACATCGGGAGCTGCGAACGCGTAAAACAAGTGTCGGGATCGTTGGAATTTGGACATCCGGACAGCAAGATCGGCTTGAAATTCCACAAAGACGGTTAAACATCAGCCGCTAGATATCACCTCGTGTTTGCCAGAAGTTCAGGTGGTCGAAGTGGATCAATATCGATTCGCACAGGGCTGCATATCTGCATTGAATGACAGCAGAAAGGAACAACCATTGAGCGGTTCGAACAAAAGGACGGCACACCGCAATCCTGCATCAAGCGTCATCCCTGTCAAGCCACGCCCAAGCAGTTGGGATGCGCAGCGCAGGAGAAGAGGTTAGGAAAAAAGAATAAACATCAAGTAACGCGACGCGAGCGATCTCCCTTTTAATCATCCCTCTCCACATATCGACAGGATCTGGCAGCAATCGTCGCATTGAATAAAGTCAATTCCAAGGCCTGGCTTGTTCTCCTGACAATCCTCTTATCTTTGCAAGTTGTTGTTTGCAGTGAAGGCTTGAGAGTTTCCCTTCTTCCATACGAGAGTACATCACCCCCAACAACCCCAAATTTCTTCAAAGTTCAACCCGCGGTCAACAACGGTTGCCGGCTCGCCAGCGTTTTTTCCGGGGTATACCACTCTTTCTGGGCCTTTCTTTCCCCAACAACCATCACGCGACACCAAGGTACTGTCGCCTAGCATGTGCTTCTACGCCCGCCAGTTCCAGTCAATGATCAAGTTTTGGTTGGATCCTCAGACGCCCGTCTTCAATTGAAGCGTAGCAACTTGTCGATCAAACGATTGCCGTGACCAACAAGATGCATCGCTTCTCGCGCTCTCGTGGAGAATCCCAGGAGCCCGAACGCAACGAGGCTCCCGTACCCTCGACCCGTAGTCTCTCACTTCTCTTCCCACCCCGAGAGTCTTTCGATCGTGCCAACAAGAATACAAAGACTTCTCCGAACACGCCCAACGAGCCCTTGTACGATCAAGCCACGACCACTACCTTCCCACTCTCGCCGGACGAGGAGCCGAGAATTATAATAGCCCAAGATGACACCGGTGTCTCGATCGACCGCCTTCTCTTCGACTCCAACTGGTCACGCAAGGCCAGCAGAGCCACCACCAACGACTTGAACGGCGAGTCGAAGAGTTTTTCCTTTAGGCCATCCTCGTCGGCTGGCCCGACATCTCCAACAAGCAGTGGCTTCCTACGCACCCAGCCTTCTCGCGGGCACAGATCTACCATCTCGGTCGTGTCAGACCGCAATGCCTCCCCTCCGACTCGTCCGTCCATGCCGCGCCTGGACTCAACTTTCGTCCCGTCCACCCAATTCCGTCGCACGACCACGCCAGCCTCCCTCGCCGACACTCGCAAAGATCCCAATACTCCTGTTGAGAACACCGCTGAAGAGATGGATTCATGGTTAGACTGCATGTTTGGAAAGGCTCCAATGCGATACAAGGGTCCCGTCACAAAGCTCCATCATGTTCAACGTCAACCGCCTGACGAGTCACACGACCTCCGCCCAAGGTCATCACCCCGGGGAGGATTTGGTTCATATTCAGCAAAGGACAGTTCTCCACTACGACCTAGCTCCAAAGGATCGAGCAAGCGGAAAAAAGACGCCTTGCTCGTGTGCACGACTTTTTGTGTCAACATACACGATGAAGACCTCCCCGAACAGTTGCAACAATCTAGCTCTGTTCATGGAGGCCGTCAGTCATGTACAAGGAAGAAGCGCTTCAGCACACCCATGTTCGGCGTAGCCATTCTCCTCCCACTCGCAAGACCAAATCAATCCTCCGATGCAAACGGATCACAGGGTCAGCTTTTGGATGAGCGAAACCCTGTACATACTATCCTGGATGACTGGCACGTATACGCCAGAGCTCTGGATGCTCTGAGAACCACCGCTCTGGTACAAGTTCAACAGAGACTTCGCTTAAAGGTTGAGGCCCTGGCTCGCTCCAAAGTCGCCATGTCGCCTGCTGTTCCTCGCCTAGTCAAACTTGAACCGAGTGCTTTTGAGCACACTCCGCAGATTGTTGAGATGTCTTCTGCAGTCATAGATCGCATCTCGCGTAGCTACCAAGTGCTCCAAGCCGGGCCACAACGCGATTGGAGTATATGGCGGGACGAGTTGCGAGATTACACACGCGTTTCGCAGGACGCAGATTCAAAACGAGGCTTCTTCAATCTGCACAAAATCAACTTCATGCAAGCAGCACTGACGGCAGCCCTGAGTGTGGATCTCGGCTGGCTGAACATCTTTGCCCCTCCCCAACACCAAGCTCGTCTGCGTGAAGAACGTCAGAAGGCCCAAAAGACTTTTGATGCGGCTCAAAATCGCACCGTCATCGTGAGCATGGATCAGAACAAGGCTCGCAATCTTGTCTTCATTTTCTCAAAGCTGTTTCCTTGCCCGGCATCAGAAGCACACTTTGATGGCTTGAGACGCAATTCTTCGAACAGCCTGACTTCACCCAGCAGTCGTGTTTCTGCACTCACCCAAGGCTTAAAAGGTGCAGAGTATGCTCCGCAAGAAAGCAAGACTAACGGTCATGCCAATGGCCACATGAATGGGCACAACATGGACGATGCACCTCGCACTCCCACGATCTTCGAGCCAGTTATTCAAGATTCACCAAGTACGTCTCCAGCGAAGACGCTGGCCATCAATAACTCGGCGTCGAAATCGACACGCAAGCCCAGTCTTGTAAACACTTCCGGCAAGATCGATATACCAAGCAAAGCTACTATGGCAGTGCCAATTAGTGCACCAGCGTCGAGTCGCAACACGCCTTCTGGCTCACCAGAAACGCGTCCGAGTAGTAGTCTGAATGCACAGGGAGATCTTATGCGCCATTTGCAACGCGCAAGCAGTACCACCACCAGCAACGGCAGTACTACCGATAACACCAGCTTGTGGAACAGCTTCAGAAGCAGCACGTGGAGTCTGAAGCCTCGTCGTGAATCGTTCCTGACCGAGAGAAGTGACAGCTTTGCCAGCAGCGGACAGCGTGAACAACCCGCAGGCATCCTGAAGACCAGTAAAAGCTTCGCAGCTCGTCAGAGTCAGAACAAGTTAGTGCGCATGGTAGAGGAAGTGCACGGCATGGAGGACTCGGACGAGAGCAACAGTCAACAAGCTTCAAGAAGAAGGAAAGCCCCCCCGCGCATTTCACCAATCACCATGGCTCATAAGACCTCTGCTCTGCAGTTTGACCCACCTGACTCTGACTATGCCGAAATAGCTTACACGTACAACCAGGATGAAGGTATTGTCGATGTTGACTTCCCTGGGTGCACCCCCATGGTTGGTGCGATCCGCAGCAACTCTCCAAAAGTACCTAGATTCAAGGTCCCTAGCAGCAAACGCCAATTTCCCCTCCATCGGGCTCCCTTGCAAGAAAGCGGCAAGGATCAAGGATCGCACAACTCCCAAGGATTCGCTCGCTACGACAGAATTGCCGGGTATCTTGGAAAGTTCCATCCCGACTTTGCCTTGCAAGCCACAAGACCTTATGCGGAGCTGATCGATGAGATCAAATGTGCAATGCGAGCGGAGCCGTCGCCAATGGTCGAGCCTTCGGAAAATCTCAGGGTCTTCAGCCAAGAAACATTGATCGATGTTTGTTCGACAGTCATCATGGATGCTGAGGCTCTGACAGTGAAGAGGTTGACGTTGCGTAGACGTGTTCGGTACAAGCTGATCGTGCCTGACGAGTCGCCCAACCTTCCGAGACACCTCACCACTGCCAATGGAAGGAAACAGTCCATCAGTTCTTCTAATGGAAGTGGATCGGACCACGATAGTCAGATCAAAGTCATCAAGTCGGACGATATGGACTCGATCAAACGTACCTACAAGCGCAATGACGACGGAAAGAAGACTGGGTTCCGCGACCAGAGAATCCTCAAAACAGACCTTCCAAATGGTGGTGATCCCAACGGAGAAGTCAATAACCACGTCGCTGGCCGACACTCGATCGACGCTCTGGGCAACGCTTCGTCCGTGGTTCCGAATGGAACAGAAACTCGATCTTCCAGTGCCCAGTCATCGCGTACTAACGGCAGCCGGGTTGACTCACCCATGATGGTGAAAGACCAGTCTACGCTGCTTGACCATCGTCCTAGTGGCTCTGTCGTTGTCGGGGAGGATCTGTCTGAGTTTATTGACCATCGCAAGACCAACAGCTGTCCGGATAAAGAAGCACCACCGGTGATGACAGCCACAAAGCGAGTTCCCATCCACAACAAGGAAGGTAAAATCAGTGGCTGGAAAGAGGTTTGCACCAATGGGCCCGTCGAGCCCGGCGTGAATGACCTTCCAACCAGTTTTGTGGAAAAGCGCCGCGACAAAGCAGCAGCAGTCGTTGAATGCCAGACTCTTTCCGAGAAGTTCGATGAAGAAACCATCAGTAAGCCTGATTCTGCTGTGGTCGGTCTTTTGCAACAGATGCTCGCCACAAGTGAGACGCGTTCGCGTGGCCACTCTCGCGCAAATTCGGTCCACAGTCGTGCTCCTAGTCGCTCAAACTCCATCAGTGGATCAGGCCTTACTGAGCTCCAATACGAGAGCAAGAAGATCATCGAAGATGCGCTAGAGGGTCTTGTCAGTACTGTGGCTTCCGACAAATACACCTCGCACAACGCTTCTTCCGGCGGCATCTTCAGCTTTGCCCGAAGTGCTGTTTCTACGCCTGAACCTTCTGTCCTCCGTCAGAGCATCTCCAAGTGGATGTACGAAGAGGCTTGAGGCGTGCACTATTACACCCCCTCTCACACCAACCCAAATTTGGTGCTCTATTTTCCTGCTATGCTGTGCGTAGCTTTATTAACTTCTTCGCATTGCGGGCAACATGTATTATATCGTTTTCTCTATCTTCCTTTATCTTTTCCGCATATCTCCTGAGCGTATTTTGTTCTCGAATTATGTTGTACTACAGCTCAATCGGCTGGTCTCGAATTAGCTATCTATCACATCTTTGCATCCTTTTATTACACCAGTTTCCGCTGTCCTTAGAATGTGACTCGAGGTTTCCAATAGCATTTGAATGTGCTCGGCTTGCCTGCCTGTTTTGTACCGTTCTTCGCTATACCTTCTATTTCTGTCCACAGAGATAGGTGCTCAGTCGGCGTGGTCTACATGGGGTAAGCGGCTCCGACGTATGTGCCTGCCTCTCTTCGTGTTCCTCCACCAAAATTGACGGATACACTTTTCCGCCAAACTGAAGCATGGGAAGATGAGAGCTTCACTCATAACATTAATTCTGAGCGGTGTATACACCTTCAGACTGAGTATGATAAATTGGCTCGACTGCTGCGTGCAGAGCTTCAGGAAACAGACACCCCAACTTCGCTCCCCGCATCAAGAGCGTGAGGAAGTTGCGAGGTGAGCTTAAACACCGTTCGTGGAAGCAAAGCATGTTCTTGTAGAGTAAGCTTCTGATGGAATCAGGCAGGAGTCAAAACGCCTCATGATGCTTTTTTCATCGCGTCTTTTGCCTAATAACTCCGAGAATGGAAAGAATGCCCTTCGTGACGCTGGTGACTCAAAAAAAATCGCATGTGCTTGTGTAATACAGAATTTGTAAGCTGTGCTTGTGTACTGCAATATTTGTAAGCTGTGCTTGACATCTTTCTTCTTCTTGTAGTCGCATATACAGCACAATCGTTTGCGCTGGCGAGCGCTCGATATCTCGCTGTTCGACACCATGTCAGCCTATACATTCGGCGCTGCCCTCCAGCCCACCACCTCACCCAAAATCACCTCTCCACCCGCGGTCAAGAAAAAGGGAACTTCAGCAGCACCACTGGAATCAGCGATTGAGCTTCAAGATTACATGCAACAAGTACAAACACAGCATTCCGAACACGAAAATGGAACCACCCCGAAGACTCCAAACGAACTCGAGATGAGCAGACCGTCGAGTCCGACAGAGGCCGCAGAATTCGTTCCTAGTTGGAGCTTTCCGGCCAAGAACAAGTATCGTGTTTCGGCGATCTGTCTCGTCTATCTTGCCAATGGGCTGACCGATGCTTGTGAGTAGAGATGCGGAGTGCTTTCTTTGACTTCAAGTTTGTATACTAATGGGAGTGTAGCCGCCGGAGCTTTGATCCCGTACATGGAAAAGCAATACGGTATCGGATATGCTATCGTGTCGCTGATTTTCATTACGAATGCTATCGGCTTCATCACTGCGGCTTTCTTTACTGATCTTACCCTGGAGAAGTTAGGTAGAGCAAAAGCTTGTATGCTCTCGGAGGTCTTGCTTATAGTTGGATATGTGATCCTGGTGTGTACGCCTCCGTTCCCGGTAGTTGTTGTCGCGTAAGTACATTATCGCAAGCTTCTGGAGACAGAATACTGACTTGCGGACAGTTTTTTGTTTCTCGGATTAGGCGTGGCACTCAACCTGGCTTTGAACAACGTGTTCTGTGCCAACCTCGCAAACTCGACAGTCATTCTCGGAGCAGTGCATGGCTCTTACGGTCTGGGAGGTGTCATAGGTCCCATCATGGCTACAGTTCTGGTATCTCGGGGCATCCTCTGGAGTCGTTTCTACCTTATCGTTCTCGGTCTTCACGTCATCTGCTTCTTCGCCACTGGCTGGGCTTTCTGGAAGTATGAGGACGAGCCCTCTAGCTTGAAGACTGGCAATCTCATACCACGCCGTGCGGGCGAGATCCAGCCAACCAAGCTACAGATGATGGAGCGTGCTCTCAACAGTAGGGTCACCATCTTTGCCGCGCTCTTCATCTTCGCATACCAAGGCTCTGAAGTCAGCACTTCCGGCTGGGTCATTTCTTTCCTCATTCAAGCTCGTGGAGGTGATCCTGCGAAGGTCGGTTATGTCACTGCTGGTTTCTGGGGCGGCATTACTCTAGGACGTTTCGTGCTGTCTCATCTAGCTCCCCGTGTCGGCGAGAAAAGATTTGTCTACATCCTCACGGCTCTGTCGATCGTCTTTCAGCTCTTGGTCTGGCTCATTCCTAACATTATCGGCGAGGCCGTTGCTGTGTCGCTCTTGGGCTTGTTGCTGGGACCGGTGTACTCTTGTGCGACGACCATCTTCACGAGATTGATGGGCAGGGATGTGCAGATGACGGCATTGAGTTTCGTGTCGAGCGCTGGCAGCAGTGGTGGTGCAGTTGCGCCATTCTTGACCGGTCTGCTGGCACAGGCAGTGGGAACCTTCGTCTTGCATCCAATCTGCATTGGCTTGTTCGTGGTAATGGCAGGATGTTGGTACGGCTTGCCAAACGTGGCCAAGAGAACCGAGTAAACAACTCTCCTATACATCGAATTAGCTTAGCTCATCATAAGATACAATCGCTCTATACAAGACAACCTTTGCATCGTTGTCCCAACCACACCATCAAAAGCCGAGCACCCCCATCTTGATAGATCAATTCGCATCTCCACGTACCCGACAAGTTTGACAGCGTAAAGGAGCGAACTTGGAACAGAGGCTTTGAGGGAAAAGCATGAGGCAGAGGGAAGCCTAAACGGTACACTCGTGGTCCCTGACAGCTCCCGTGGGAAATCTGAGGTAAAACATGTCGCGTGGCGGATCGTCGCTGATGAGTGGCGCTATATTGATTGATGGTGAGGATGTTGTGGTGATGGTGGGCCGGACAGAGCGAGGAGCCGCATTTGGGTGGTTCGAATTTGGCAACTAGATTTAGGGAAGGAGCGATGTATGCGCATAAGATATCCGGCGTGTAACCGACTACTAGTACATACAGCTTACGATATTGAAGGCTACAGCAATATCACACACGGAAGGAGCCATCGTCAGAGAGTGGCGAGCCAATCTTTGTCGCCCATAGTCCTTAGCCCACTGCGCAAGCAACATGCTTCCCCTATGCCCTGCTAGCTCTTCTCTCAGATAACTCTGAGAAAATCCTTCTGCTTCTGCCATGGCAGCGTGGTCGAACCAATAGCTTATGGCATAATCGCGGAAATGGCGTCCCGATGACTCTTGAGTGCTCGGCTCATCCCACTTCATACTGTTCGCTCTGATGAAGTGGTAGCATGCTCGGGATATTCTATCATGGCCCATACCAACCCACTTCGAAGCATCCACTTCGAAAATCGCCGCCATCTCATCTGGTCGACCACACCATTCAGCGACCGAGAAATGAACAAATCTCACGAGAGATTTGATGGTCCCGGTTTGGTCAGTAACATCTTCGATCTGGATCAGGTCTGAAAGACAGCTTCTGAGAACGCTTGTCATGCAGACCTCGTCCGTGAGGATCGCGACAGATCCATCGTCCAGCGGGCTAAATCGCTCGTCTGAGATCAAACCGCATCGCAATTCTTCAACACTAACTGGTCTTATTGAGGAACGCAGCCATTGTATCAATGCCATTGTCATAGTCGGATCGTTGCCTCCCCTGTGTATGTTTGCTCGGAGTATATCTCTGTACAGATACCCGAATTCTTCAGATGGTTTGGAAAGTTGGTATATGATTGCGGCCGTTGACTCGTGTTCTCGGAGCAGTTTTTGCGTAGATCCAATCATCAGTTTAGCGATGAGAAAGCAATCTTTGGCTTTCTCTGTGATGATTGAAGAGAATGTCTCGAGAAGATATTCGTGAGAAGCATGCATTAGCTCGCGCAGTCGAAAGTGCACATAGTGTTTGATATCTTCCCTGTTGTGTTCTCCGAGTTGTATTTCCAAGCCATTGTCCACGGTGAACACGGGATAATTGCGACACGAAAAGCAGAATGTCAGACCCGTCGCGACGCGTTCAACCTCGCTTGTGATTCTCCTAAGGTCTGCAATCACTTTTCTTGCTTCCTTATCGCCAGCCTCGTCGAGAGCATCCAGGAAAACACGGATCCTAGTGACCTTACACGCTTCCAGGAGCACACACAGGAACAATTCTCGCAGGTCATCGACAGACGCTCTGGTTATCCACTCATTCGTTTTTTCCCAAAGCGGCATGCCAAAACCACTGGCCCTAGAGAGAAGATTGTACAACAGAGCGCTATACATACCAATTCTGGTCCTCGATTCGAAGTCGGACCTTCCCTCGAAGAAAAACGCCAGAGTGATGTGAGTCTCGTTTTCTTCACGACGTGATTTGTCGAATAGATAATTTATGGCCGTTGTTTTCCCAGTCCCAAGATCACCGCGTAGTCCTAGCATACCTTTGTCTCCCAGCAGCCATTGCAGATATGACTGATTGTAGGAAAGCCATTCCAGAGTACCGGAAGCTGGATTTCGGATGTACTGTTCTGGAAATCGACTTCTCGTCGTTACACGAAGTCGATCCAGCATAGCTATGATCTGGTCAAACGAGAGGTCAGATTGAGTCATGGGGGTTGCACATACCCTGCTGTTGTGGCGTACAAATTTTGAAGGTGTGCGTTGGAATTTTGCGTGGGGGAACAAAGAGTCGAGTAGGGATGAGAGGATCGAGGTTGTTTGGCCGTTCTTCTCTGCTACGAGAAGGCCTTCCTGGAACATAAGCTCCCAATCTGTGTATATCTTCCGTGATTTCATATCGAATAGTCATATGAAAATCAGCAAGTGATTCCATCGGGTTTTCCTTCAAGGACGCTAGGCCTTTTCGATAATGCCCCCAAATCAATTCAACAATCCTTGGACGATCTTCATATATTCGTTTGAGGAGAATGAAAAATAGTTGATGATTCCACTCGCTCTTATCAATGGAAAATCGTCCAGGAGGAGGTGGATTCACATAATGCTGCGTAGGACCAAAGAACCCAAGATCATCCGAGATCGTTCCTATGTTGTGCAAATCGACGGCAATTGTCGTCCAGGGGTTTCCACCACGGGCGGTACGCAAACCCACCAGACCGAGCTCGGTCAAGACGTGATGAAACCAACTTGCTCTAAGATGCTTCTCAACCACAGCCCTGATTTGTGCCTTGATAGGGTGAGATCTCCCTGATCTCATGTTCGATATTTCGCGCTGATTGGTGGTTGCTGTCTGATCACAAATGCCAGCTGTTTTCAGTGCTTGCATATACTCTCGTCCTTCCGCTGTAGTACAGCATGTCTGCAGTGCTTCAGAGTAGAAAATGACAACTTTGTCCACGGCAGTCAGAGAAATTTCCTTTGGGAGTAGGCAGAACTGGTTCTCAAGAATATCGTGTCTTGCGCCTGACTCTGCAGCATCAAAGCTCAATGATGGCCCCCTATCTGAACGACACTTCGAACTTATGTTCTCTAGATATTGAATTAGCTCACGCACCAACCGACTGTCCGCCTTTCCAAGAGTAGGACTTTCATGAGCATATATGATGAAGAAGCTCGGCGCGTCGTGACTGTCAAAAAACTTAGAAAGTGTCAGACCAAAACAGACTTCACTGAAGAGAATCTCTAGCACTACATACAGTCAGTTCGATTGTGATCAGTCACTGTTGGAGAACAGAATCTAAACTTACTTTGCTTCAGTCTGGCATTGGCTACCGGCATAGGCATTTCCACCTGAGATGCATCAGACGAGTCCGCTATCGAAGCATCGTCCACGACGCGAATATCGCCATCATTGGTTTGGTAGCTGCCATTCCCAGCAGTATTTTTCCGAGTCTCGTCAACGGGATTGGCAAAGAACATGACCCATAACAAGAACGAGCAGAACCCGCCAAGGAGCGCGATTACTAGACTTTGGATTTCGACCATCTTGACTCACTCTCGGAAATATCTGCCTCCAAGATCGTAAGCTTCTTTGAGCGCATTGAAGAGTGAGGGGAGGTCTGAATTATAAGAGGTACTGGAGTGGAGAATTGCCAGTCCAGAGGCTAGGGTACTCATAGCGCTTACATCTGCAAGCCACCATGCACGAAAGCACCAATCAGCAGCGCGAAATCTCATGCCGGTATATTGAAAACGTGTATGTTTTGAATGACTACATTAACTCGCTTCGAGTGAGGACAATCCACTCCTCAATTATTCACGAAGTCTCGCGAAACGCAATACCAAAGCCTTGAGACGACCATTTTGTCAAGAATGGCATCGAAAAACACGACAAACGACGAGCTCCGAGGACAATGGAAAAATCCCGGCGATATCTTGAGTGTATTGTTGCTTATCGGCGGCGATATCGTTCAAAAAGCTGTCGCTCAATTGGTTGGATCTGAACTCCCGCCTTTTGGCCATCGTCGACCAAAGCCAAATTCACAGTCGACCTTCAGCCTTCCGTTGGTGCCTGTCGCATTTTCATTTGGATGGGTAGCCTTCAGCTTTACTCAGCTACTGGCCGCAGTTGGTGATAGAAAATTGATGCCGCTACCAGAAAAGTCGGCCATTATTGTCAACTGTGCCAATGGCTTCCAACGGAACAATAATTCTTGGATACTCGAACGACTTCTTCGAGACCACGAAGCCTGTAATCCCGTGGACTCGGAGCGCATATCGCTTCGCATCGACATCTTTGAATTGGGGCCTCTGCAAAAGCCAGTGCCTGACCGTGTATGGTGGCTGGGCCTGTTGACCATTCTTGCTCAGATCGCGATAGCCATTCCTCCTTGGGTGGTTTCCAACGATTGGGGCACGATGATGATCATCTTGTCAGGAACTCTTCTGGCATTCGTGACCTGTTGCTTACCACAGTGGAAGGACGAAAAGTGGGCATGCAGAGTGTTGGAAAAGGCCAATGTCACTTGCCTTACGAGAGGTAATGGCTACAAGCATATCATGATCTTCATCGCCAGGAAAGGATCGCCAGATCTGGAGACACTTGCCACTGCTGTGGGAACACCTCGACATGAGACTCCGATACTCATGGTCGGTCTAGCGACACTCTGGGTCTGCCTACTACTGAGTGTTTCTTCGCTGAAGAATAACGCTTGGTACATGGTCGGTATAGGTGGACTCGGTATGCTACAGAATGTATATGCTGCAGGGGCCATTAGGCACTCGAAGACGACTGGACTACGTCTGAAGCCCTTCGAGCGGAAGTCAGCCATCTTGGGTGAATCTTTGCGTGTAACGGACGAGAATAATGCCGATGTCGATTTCGTTGAGCTCGCTGAAAACGTGAAACCTCTAGCGGATTGGTTAGATACTCAGAGTCCAGCCCAAATGCCGGCATGGCTTGAGTCGATGAACGCAAGTGATGGTGTTCCAAATTGGTTAGAGCCTGTGACAAGGCCGGGAGGTGTCATAAGGGTACACGGAGCCCTTCAGGAGCTAGAAAAGTGGGTTCCTGGTGCTGGTTTGGCGATGATTCAGGTCTTCTTCCCGTCAAGCTTTCAATACGATGATAGTCGGGTCCGAGACAATGTGAACAAGAAGTTCTGGACACGCGCTTCCATTACGAGAGCCATCAGGCGGAAGGCGGAGCAGGCACGGCAGAAAAGACTTCCAGCCGGGCATTCTGCTTCAGGACCTTGAAAAGCATTTGTAGTAGAGCAATAGATTGAGCGACGATAAGAAGGCAGATGATATCTGAATCTGCTCTGTCAAAGCCTTCCAAACAGACCACCGAAGGGCAAGGACTCGGTTACGCTTACTTGGGCTCGCCTGGCTTTCTCTTTCGCTCCAATCTTCCCGCGATCTTCAGCATACGCTTGCTGAAATTGCCGCCCGATACAATAAGCCAAGGTGACTCGCTCTCTTCTTGAATTAGCGCATCTGCGATGTCTTCCACAGCATGGCCCATCTCTATCAATTCTCCCAGCCACTCGAAGTCAAAGGCTAACTCGGATGCCTGTAACTCGAGCTGATCGCGCACCGAGTCTTCATCCTGGCTTATGATGGACTTGATCAAGGGGTCATTTGCAGCATCGAGAGTGATGTCTTGAGATATGGATGACGAAGAGCGTTGGTGTCGAGCTTTGTCGTGTTTACTCAAGACACTTGCGATACTAGCATGATCATCAGCTCCATTTGAGCTGCTAGCAAAAGACTTGAGTGAGTCGAGACTTCTGGTCGGCGCAGGTCCAAGTCGAAGTGGTATAGAGCCATTCTTTGAACTGCTGGTTGCGCCACCGACCCAGAGTATGGCTTTCTTCTCTTCAGCGTTCGCTGTGTAGTTCTTCCACGCCTTCCAGTCTTCATAAGTTCTGGAGGGATATCTCTGAGGGTCGACTTTTGCCAGGTCGGCTAGGCTCTTCTCATCACCTGGTTGATTCGACATGTCAAATCTCATGACGTTGGCTGCGCCGTCAGATATCCTTCGGTCCCTCAGTGGGATGATAAATGAAGCTTTGTCGGCAATTCTGGACACCAGAGGGAGTCGACTGAGCACTCGGCCGAATGGCGCGTACTGGAGTGTTCTTGCAGGTCCATACGCATCGCCAGATCCAGTGCGCGTGGAGGCTGTTCGAATCGACTTCTTGAGGAAGGAGATCTGCCAATGAAGGTCCTGGAAGACTCCCTGAGAACGAAACTCTCGGGCAATGAACCGTAGAATCCAGCATATGACTACATTGCTGAGCACGTGATTAGGTTCCACATTGCCAGTCAACATGCTCGGAATGCAGTACAGCCAGCTCCCAGGGAAAAATTGACAGTGTTGTCTTCCAATGTCGTAATGACAGCCTGGGAACCAAACCTCATGTACCTCAGGCGAGGCTCTGTGCTCTGCCTTCGTGGCCAGGCAGGGCTGAAAGAGAGAAAAGCGGTCGTGAATAGAACAAGCATGAAGGACTTTGTCTACAGTGCTTGGGATGACTTCATCCCGCAAGGTGGGAGATTTGGTGGCATATCCAGTAGTGTCAGGGTCGATGGTGCCGAGCGTGTCTAGCAGAACCAAAAGCTTTATGGGGGTGACAACGTCCCAGCTGGCCCTTCTGCGGAAGTCTATACTCTGTGCTGAAAACGGCTTGTCATTCTTGCAAGGTGATAGGTAAGTTCGATAGACCAAGTTGCAAAGGTCGTCATTGGGATCTTTCACGATGCCGCAATTGTTGATCATGCCGACCACGCAGCGCAACGCGTATGCTCCTCGTCCGAGACCGAAAAGCCATATTTCGGTTTCTTGTTTGTACCATTGTGCGATGTAGCGGTAGATATCCAGGCAGAGTCGTTCAATGTTGTCGGCCGGTCCGCCCATGCCATAAGACAGGTAGTTGCAAGCTATTCCATTGAAATACTTGGCTCTTAGCTGCCGTGAAAGATCCGTGATTTCTCGTGGACCTTTTACTGACTCCACGTCAATGCCGGTCATCTCAGCTAGTAGCTGAATGTTAGTCCGCGTGCCATGCTCTGGACCACACCAAGTGCCGTCGCAGAATACGATGAGCCTTCCTTGTGACGAATTTGACTTTGGAACGATGTTCGAATCCATTGATACTTGCTTCTAGATGTTGGAAGAGTGAGGAGAAGGCATGCCCTAGTCTTGTGTCAAGATGATGCACAAGAAGCCTCGAATCATGTAACCCTCAAGCCGTGGACATTAAGGTACATGCACGACCATCTGCCTCGTGCCGCAGATGCATAGCTTGTTAGGGTGACGCGATACACCTGAGGATGCTAGCCATGAGCTGGCAGACCAGCTCAAGCATATCTGAAGAACAAAAATGGGGTATCAAAATCATGCAAGCGATTATCGTGATGTGCTTGAAGCTGGAGGGAGTTGGGAGTTACGGAGAAGGAACTACAGCGGCAAGCGCAGCCGGCCGCCACGATCCTCGGCTGCACTTTCCTTCGCTCCGTTAGCATGAATGACGTTCTAGAAAGCTCCAAAAAGTTGACCCGCATCTCCAGCTCTGGCGATCACGACAGGAAGCTGTGTTTGTTCTTTCAATTCAAGTTTCCATCCTTCATCAACACCATACAATATGCCTGGAAAGTGTGTGCACAAGGGCTGCGGCAAGACTTTCGCCGACGATAACGAAGAGTGCGTCTATCATCCTGGTCCAGTAAGAAACCCAATTGGTCGAGCATTGGACATTGGCTAATCCTGGTATAGCCCGTCTTCCATGAGGGTCAGAAAGGTATCCAGTCCACACCCCCTCGCGCGCCCACCTACACATTCAACTAACACCAAGCTCCATCAGGATGGAAATGCTGCAAGCCCCGTGTCTTGACATTTGACGAGTTCATGACCATCCCACCATGCACGACCGGCAAGCACAGCACCGTCGACGACACACCCGCCGAAGAACCCAAGACCGCTCCAGCCGATGCTCCTACCCTCCAAACTCCCTCCGAG
>JGI24891J29808_1000210_pt1 | contig 61937 bp, 58 predicted proteins | sample FreactcultuFSWF8_FD_29808 | JGI IMG/M metagenome (IMG submission 29808)
AAGCCACACCGAATCGCCAGCCGCTCAGTGAGATGAATCGCAATGCAACAAGCAGTCAGGGATATGGCGGGTATGGTAGTGCCACAGGTGGGGGTGTCAAGGTTGGCGGAACTTTGGAGCGACCACCTCCTGTCAACCGCAACCTCTCACGAGTTATACATCGGTAAGAATCTGCTCGGTACGGTCAGAAGCATTTTCCGAAAGCTAGGTTGGGCGGTAGAAACATGTTGGCTCCTTCTTCGATAGGTTCGAAGAGGAAGGAGGCCAGGTGTGGAGGGATGGAGAAGATGCAAGAGGCCTCGGCATGTCGGACCGAAGCGGCGGGGCAGCGTCAGGAACAAATGAATGATGCATGTGAAGGACAGAAGAGCATCCATTTGGTTCACGCGACAAGTCGTCTGTACTTAGCATTTCATCATCGACTTCGTCCCACATTCGCACATTGAGATACAGCACAATGTCAGCGACAAGCAGCCAGTATGAGTCTTGAGAGTGGACATGTTCGCCAAAGCTAACACCAGCTAAGACTGCCCCCGATCCGAGCATGTCTCTTCGACATGGATGGTCTTTTGATCGACTCTGAGGATCTCTACACCGTCTGTACCAACGAGACTCTACGAAAGTACGGAAAGCCCGATCTGCCATGGAACATCAAGGCTCAATTGCAAGGACGCCCTGGACCAGAGGTATGTCCACCGCACCATGTTGAGGGAACACAACAGCAGGGAAGCTAACACGCCATCACAGGCTGGTCGCATCTTCCATGAATGGGCCCAGCTACCCATCACACGCGACGACTTCCTCCAGCAGACCTCCGCCCTGCAACAAAAGTACTTTCCCTCCACACAACCACTCCCCGGTGTCCGCGACCTGCTAAAACGCCTGGACTCCAACCCAAACGTACACATCGCTCTCGCCACCTCCTCCAACAAGAACAACTTTGGTCTCAAAACTGCACACCTCGAAGATGTCTTCGCAGTCTTTGAGCAACAACACCGTGTACTCGGCGATGACCCTCGTATCCCTGCCGGAAAGGGCAAACCGGCACCAGACATCTACCTCCTCGCCCTGGAGACTATCAACGCACGTATCCGCAAGGAAGGAAAAGAGAAGGAGATCACACCCGCCGAATGTCTGGTCTTCGAGGACAGTGTGCCCGGAGTCGAGTCTGGAAGAAGAGCAGGCATGCAAGTGGTCTGGTGCCCGCATCCTGGATTATTGAACGAGTATAAAGGAAGAGAAGAGGATGTTTTGGCTGGCACGAGCATCATGAAGCAGTATGGTGTCAGTAGTGGTGGCAGCGAAGTGCCTGGAAAGGTTGGAGATGGCTGGGCTAGGCTGCACATGACGCTAGAAGATTTCCCTTACAAGAGCTACGGTATGGAGGCATAGCAGATGAAGAGATGGGCTCGATCGAAGCCTTTGCTGTAGATACTGCGTGACATCGCTGAATTCGCGAGGTTCATCCATCGCTACAATGCTAATAAATGTCAGTAGACAACTTTAACCTCACTATATCTCTCTGCCCGCCAAGTCCACGGGACTTTACTGCACACTTGATCAGGACCAGGTCTCGACGCTTAACATGCCCCGCGCTGATTCGAAATGTCTACTGAAGCATGTCCAACCCTACTCATGGCAAAAGTGGATTGCATTCCTGCCCGAGACGCATGAACTGATGGCGGACGTGCTTACCCGTCCTTCTCGACAAAGACAGACCACATGCAAGCTCTGTTTACTCTACAATGTTTAGCTGAATTTCCGTCTTTTTACTCAATACTCTTTCATCCAGTTGGCCTTCCTCAGTCATTGTCTCTGTTCATTCTGCGGCACAGCAGCTACTGATCGACATTGCATAGGTGGATGGTCACACAAGTTTGGTCTTCAAGACCCACTTGCGGAAACCATTACCGCCTCTCCTTCTGGTCGACTGTCTCGCAGTCTCAAGCAAGCAAGGAATCAACCAATATGAGTAAACTTAACGGCATTGTTCAAGCTCCTCGGACATCTCGATCTGTCAGAACGTTGTTCTGTCCCATAAACAATATCCTCCGCAAGCCTTGCGATAGTCACGGACTGCCCGCTTTGTCTGCAGGTTTCCGTCGCATCGTTGGCCGCTCGTTGTACACAAACTCTTCCTCATCGGATCTGGGAACGGATGTTCTACCTCATGTACACACAGATCCTGTAGGAATTTTTCATGCTCATCTTCGTTGTGGAACTTTGAACCGATACATAGCCACTGCGTGTCTGGAGGCAGCAGACCTTACAAACCGTGCGGATGGTCATTTGGGAGCTGCTACCATTAATTGGCTCTGGGACGACCACGAACACATTCACTGGTCCAAGTATTGCCGCCTGCTCCCACACATGACGAGTTTACTGGTACGTGAGGGGCGAGAAGAACTGCTATGGGACTGGATGGAGCAGCAGCCAGTGCGACGGCCAAAATCTTCAAAGTCCGTCTACAGCCTTGGATGGAGAGCCTACGTCCTGGAGCTGTTGGTTCTGATCAAGGCCAGCCAAGCAGCTATACACCGTAGTCTCGATGCACCTTTGTGTACTTAGTTTCGAGCAAAGGGAAGTCCTGTGCATATTCCTCTCAAGTCAGCCAAAGATTACCTCTGCAACCAGCTCACAACTCCTGAGCGGTTCGACGAAGGAATGCATGAGGGCAGGCAAGAGTCGTACGAATATTCTATCAGGCGATGTCCATGGCCAAACACACATACAACACTTCGACAAGCCTTCCACGACGACATTTGTTCTGAGAGACTGGAGACCTGACTGCAACAAGCATGCATCAAACTCTATGATCCGAACGATCCAGACCCAAAGCCCTTCTTACGACACTGTGATCAAATCGCCGCGCTAAGTGAGAATTCCAAGCTTGCTAAAGATTACAAATTGGTCAAAATCCGGGAATTGAGTGAGCAGTGCAGGGATGCGAGCATAGTTTTGCAGCATCAGGAGCTGTATGGTGATAAGTCATGGCTTTGTCAATTTCCAGATGTTTCCCACGGTCTGGTCTGGGGAGAATGATCGAGTCTAGATCCAAATCAAGTAAGAGACTCAAGGACATATATCGGAAGAGTGGATGGGCCGTTGGTTGGTGATGATCAGGGTCGCAGGCCTAGCAAACGCTTTCAAGCAAGATACTACTCGAGTACAGTGCCGGGCCAAAGTCGGATCTGAGTGGTAGCTGAGTCCGAAGTACCTCAGTTTGGAAAGAATGTAGTCTCAGAATGGTTGTCAATCTACTGGCCTCTGTCTGCTCCAGGGCAAGTTCTCACGTATTTGTTGGTGATGACTTTCGGCGATGATGAGAGACTGCAACCGTTGGTGGACTTGGAGATGCTTGGTACAGCAAGCGCATACCGCTTAGCATCAGGCGCTATGGTGTTGCAACCGTTCTCAAAATTTTCAGGTCGATTGCGCTTTTTCTGATGTTGTTGTTGCTACCCTCGCGTAGGCATTGGTTCGAACCATGAACCATCAACCACGAAGTGTACAGCGTTCGTCGGCACAACACGACACGAAAATCGTCTACTGCTACCGTCGCGTTGATGATCGTCATGGTATATATAGTCAATAACTCAGAGCAAAGAATGACAGCAATGTGCAACTGATACAGTGTCGTGCAAAGATTGCGGTGCGTAAATCTCGAGTCTGCGGTGTCGTGGCCACGCGCACTACATATTGTTTCCCCGCGAGCACAATTTTAGCTGTAATGGCTCAACGGAAGAAATGTCCCCAATCTTTCCGCCCACCCCTGCTGTTGGCAACAACCCAACCATCGGTGCCCGGTTCGAATCCCGTGGTGGCCACCCACTCGTGTAGGTAACTCATGATTGCTGCGCGTGGCCTTGAGACTGCTTGGATACCGCTTCAGCCGAGCAATCGGGCAGAGCGACCGAGCCCATGGGATGGCGAGTCCGGACTACATTGATGTTGTTGGTGGGGTGTTTGGGAGGAGTTATGAGGATGTGACTTTCTTTTTGCACTTTTTGACTGGCAGAATTCTGGCTTGCGCTTTTCGTGTCGCACGCGTTGAGGCGACAACACTGCGAGTCGCTCCTGCCACCTCTGACGTTCATGCATGTACCGCGATTAATTGTTCCTCTGTCGCTGGAGCGCGCTTTCATGGAAATTCACGAACGCTTCTGGGACAGCCATCGCATCAAGTCCATGGGGAGCAGTCAGCTGACCTGCTCTTTTCAGTCATGCCACGGCTTCAAACATAAGATTTGATCTCTCTGCCTCGCAAGGTATTCTCTATGGGCAATCGCTCAGATGTTAGACGTGTTTTGCTCTCCAGCAGCTTATTCGAGGCCTCGTTTTGACAGCTATGAGAATGACATATCCCAGCAGCCAGGCGGATGTACTCGCTCACAAGACAGTCATCGAGATCTCTTACAAGTATGACAATCAGCCTTAAGCGGCTTTAAAGATGATGGTCATTTCTTACACCGCCACTGTCCAACGAACTCAGCCTCTCACCATGGGCTTCGACGTCACTCGTCGGCCGTAACAGCTAACAATAGCAACATGGCATCCTTCCGAGATCTGCCCGGATCCACCATCACTCTTACCATCAATCCTTCAGCATGTGCATAGAGTACATCATCTCAGACCTCCCTGACCGGCTATCACATCTTAGATAATTAGACCACAAAGCCAGTGATTCCAAAAACTCCCAAATTCATTCTACCCGCATCAGACCAAAGCTCCTCAAACGGACCACACCACCAATATCCATCTATCTATCTCGACAAACAAACCAAAAACACTCACCATCAAAAACAATGGGCAGTAAAACATCAAAACCAGATCACGCCAATGAATCCAACAAGCTCGATCAGCAGTCAACAACCACCAACCTATCCACCCAAGAAAAGCATCCATCTACGAACAACACATCCAAAACATCAACGACGCCAACAACACAATCAACGCCACAAAAGAAACGAAAATACTATTCTTCAGGAAGTGATGCGAGAAAACTTGGCTTCTTGTCTGATTTGGGACTTTGCTGTTTCTTGTGTAGTTGAAGAACTCTGCATCCGAAAACAAACCAGACCAAGCCAGTCCAGGCCATAGTAGAAGGGTTAGTTAGTCAAATAGAGACGCTCGAAAGAACCTTCCTGAGTGGTTGTTTGAATGCCGCAAACACCACACAAAGATATGGTCTTCCTTCTCGTCTGCGTAGCCTATAGCCCTGCTAGTCTTTAGGCTCCTGCCCGCGGACTGGACGCTGGGCTACTGGTTGTTCATTGAATGAGGGTAGCAGTACAGCCTTGAGATATGACGGTGCTGTGTCATTCGATGGTTGCGCGAATCTGCCGCTTTACAAGAGAGAGCATCAATGGATCGCACTTCTTGGACAATGCTAAGCGTATCGGAAGCAATTGTGCATTTCGACCGATGTATAATTGCGCGTTGCTGCGACAGGAGAATGAAAGCGACAGCACGTGGGTTGTGAGCAAAACATAGGCAGGAGATATGTACTCCTACTCATGCGGTCATAGCGTTCGAGAAGTTTGATCAACCAAATAAATCAGCGATAGTGGAAGGAGCGAATCTCACAGACGGGTGTCGGGAAACAGGATCGATTCACTGCACGACTATCTCGTGACAAGGAAAAGTCAAGAACAGAAAAAAAGTACAGTATACCGATACACCAGTTACCAACGCCACTCTCCTCATCCCGATACTCCCATCTCCTTGAAACACTCCCCAAATGCAAATATAAAGTTGTTCGTACAAATCGTCAGTTGAACTTATCCCAGTCAGGGTCCTCGTCAACGGGTTCCTAACCCATTGTAACTTGTGTTTCTTCTCCCTTGTTTCCAGATTTTCTTACGACTCCCAGTTTGAGTAGTCTTTCCCATACACTGTCTCTGATCAAAGCTCTGTCCTTTGCGAACGACAGGCCGTCAAGTGTGGATAGAGTTTTGCAGCCGTTGCTGAGAAGGATCTCGTATACGCGTCTTCGTAATTTGGTGTCCTCGTCCAATCGAGCGAGGTGCTCGGCATCAGTTGCATAATCGGCGTTGGGCAGACGATGTGACATGGCCATCTGCAACTGTAATTGTGCTTCGGACATTGGCTCTTCGTCAGATGAGATAGTGCTGACAGTATTCTTGGCTACAGAGATGGGAGCATAGAAGCCATGAGTGATGGGATTGTCTCTCAGATCTGTTTTGCGAAGATGCGGCATACGTGCCAACACGGCAACAGTCTTGCGAAGACGCGCGATGCGGTTTCCAGAAGCGTGAAGTTTTTCCAAGCGTGTGATGTTGAGAAGTGGACGTATGTCTGTGATTGCGTTGAAAGAGACGTTCAGTGTGCGTAGATTGGGAAGTTTGAGGCCAAAGTCGTTAGGCAAATCTTGCAGGCCACATGATGCCATTTCCAGGGTTTGAACACTGTGATAAGAGTTCGACAGGTCAAGAGTCGGGATGATGTTGGATGATAAGAACAATGAGCGGGCAGATAATCGTTGGTTGAAGATGGTCAACTGTTGGACGGGAGAGTGCTTGAGATCTTGCTTGCGCATAGACAGCACGTCAATCTGATGCAGCTGCTCGAGACCTTCGACTGTAGGCAATTTGTTATCGTCTACGTTCAAATAGCGCAGGTCAGTGTAGTCTGAAACGTTCAGAGAGGCCAACTGATTGTTCTGCAACGACAAGCAATGAAGCTTAGAGCTGACTGAGGAATGTTGACCCGTCGAGAAGTGTTCGATCTGGTTATCATCTGCTGCCAGTTAGTCTTGTCTGAGGACATGAATATCATAAAATTACATACCAAGGATTAAGCGTTCCAACGCAGTGAGGCTTTGAACGCCAGCGACAGTGGAAAGCTTGTTGCTGCTCAGATCCAGTTCTTCAAGGCGATTAAGTTGGCACCCTTCGAAGTCTACCCTCGATAGCTTGTTGCGGCGGACAGAAAGTTTGATCAATCCATCCATGTTCATAATGCCATCTAAAGTGGAAATTTGGTTGTCGTCGGCGCGGAGTTCTCGAAGATGAATGAGCATACACAAGCCACCCAGATTGTCAACTTGATTGTTAGAAATGTCGAGATATTGTAAGTTCATCATGTGACTCCAAGCAGTGAGACTACTCAATGCGTTCGAGCGAAGATTGAGCTTACGAACAGACGTGGGCGCACCTTCAAGATGAGCGACATTGTTGCCCGAAAGGTCGAGATCTTCAAGACGTGTGCAGAAATCTTCCAAGTTGTGAACCGAGTCGAGACCTCTGTCACGCAAGTTGAGCTGCTTGATATCCTCCCAGTATGGCTCGTCAGGTTCAACGTCAGTAAGCGTCTTGACAAGACTCTGAACAGCCATTGCATATCTGTCTCCAGTATTGGTGTGAGCCACTCGTCTCGCCAGTGCTTTTTCCGACGGACGTTCTTCGTCGACATCGTTGACAGTGAAGTCGGGAAGGTCACTAAGGTAGAATGTGCCATCCATGCGAGCAGGCGACGAAAGACCATATTCTTGGTTTGGTGCAGACATTGGAGGTCCAGGTTGGGCAACCACCGACACGCTCATCATCCGTTTGTCTGGGAACGTGGCAACGAAAGAAACTTCTCTCTGATCTTGTCCAGATGGGAATCCTCGTTGGAAAGTCTGTCTTCTTAGAGACGAGTTTCTGAGTCCACCACGACGAGCTGGTTGAGGTGAGCGCAAAGGCCATGATGGTAGGGGAATGCCGCTCCCACGCTGCTTAGGTGCGGGTAGTTCTTCCGTTTCCGAGTCCTCGTTCAGGAGCTCATCGTCCTCACTCAGAAGTTCGTCCAGGAGCGAGTCCTCATGTGAGATATGAGATGTTTGAGATTCATCGAGAGCGGTCACAGAATCATCAGGAGCAAGCTCAGTCTCCTCTGAGATGTTCTGAGGAATGTTGACGGTGGCAAGGTCGCGGAGACCGTCACCGGTATGTGCCTGTTGCTGTTTGGCCCGAGCGATGTTAGCCAGCTCTTCGTTGCTCCAGGATGTGGCACGAGTGTCAAACTGCTGCTGCTGACTCGATGCGAACGCGGAGTACTTTGAAGGCGCTGTGCTTGATGTAAATGGGTGAGCTGCGTTGCTGTCACGAGTTGTGGGCCTTGAGCCAGTTGGTTCTTGTCTCTGTGGAGGTGGACGATCAGGCACCTGCTGCGGCAGCTCAGTATGTTGTTCAGACAGATCATATTCTGATCTATCTTGTTGCGCGAAGGCTTGGTGACGAGCTTGCAGCTGTTGAATGCGTTGAATCTCCTTAATTTCATCGACAGTCAAGTCAGGAATGTATGCAAATGGGTCGTCATCACTGCTGACGTTACTCGGTTGGTGGTAAAAATCGAAGGTTGGCGGTTTGAGGTGCTTTGCTTTGACCCAGATCTGCTTTTCCTTATCGTAAGTCATCCCAGCGATTTGCTCAGGTATTAGGTGAGCGACCTTTTCTGGTGACAGATTGGCGACAAAATCTCTCGAAGAGGTAGACCCCATCGTACGAGCTCCACTAGAGGAATCTAGTGATGGATGTGAGCCGTGCTGCGACTTGGTCGGGCTAGCCTGGTTGCCGCGTTGTGAGGCATTCGAGTAAGCTCGAGAATGACCAGCGGTCCAGCCAGGCTCAATAATCGGTGCATCGTCGAGGTCTCTAGTGGACACATCTGCATGGTCGAAGTCGAGTGCGGAAGAATCGTCGACGCGCAACGAGCGAAGTGAAGACTCGACCATACCCATATTGAACGAGTCCTGCTCACGGAACTGCTCTAATCGACTTGCAACCATCGGATCATGCTTGACTTGACTTCTAGGTCTCCAGTTGGACTCGTTGCCCTCGCGAGAAGCTGGTCTAGAAATTCGTAAAGATCCGACCTGCTTTGCAAGGTCATCAGGGTGAAGGTGTGATCCGAAGTCCATCTCCGCGCTGGACTCTTCAACATCGTCCAAGCCGCTGTGAGGTCGTCCTTTTGCCCTAATTAGCGACATGATGTGCATGGCTTCGTCCAAGAAATCCTGGGTAGTGAATGAACGCTTGCGCATGCTTTCAGAATCTTCTCTGGAAACCTCGAAAGTGTAGGCGGCAATGTCAGCTGCCACTGCCTTCGCTTTTTCGGCGTCGACTGACTCTTCTGGCAGTTCTGAGAGCTCTTCTATAGTCTCTTTGATGGCCTCGAGGCGTGGGGAGTTCGAAAGATATTCGAAAGTTGCTTCACTGATCTCAGCCTGAATCTGTTCACGACGTCTCTGACTGGGAGTAGGATTTCTAGGCCTGGTCACATCTCTTCTACTTGCCACACTGACAGTACCAGAGGCAGCGACGGAAGGGGCCTGCTGATCACTCGGGAGCGGCGCATCGACTTTGATGTGAATTTCGGAGCCTTCGCCAAGTTCTGGCAATTTGCCATCCATAGTAATCAGAGTACGCCTTCGTTTGGCAGTGGGTGCTTTGGCAGGGGAACTCTGAGGGCGTTTACCCTCTCTGATGTCAAATTCGTTGTTGTATGGATCGATGACAGGGAATTGCTCCAGCGCTTGATCGTCATCCGAGTGTCTCGACCTGATCGTGTTGCTTCTCTTCGACAACTTTCTCTTTAGCTTGAAGGGTCTAACTTCGGGTGACGATTCGATAGGCGGGGCGGTCTCGACATGAAAGCGGAATGGATGAGTGCTGCCTGGTGGAACAGCATCTGGTAGAGGCGAGCCCTCATTAGACTCGTATGTTGCGTCCAGGTCCAATCCGACAGGGAAAGAGATGTCTGCATCAAAATCATGCTCGTCCAAATCGCCTTCGCCGAAGCTGCTCAAATTAGAGACAACACGCTGAGAAGGGCGGCGTCTATTTGTGCTGATAGTGCCCGAGCTCGGGATTCTCCCAGCGTTCGAGTGCGTTTCATCGAAAGGGTCGTCGCATTGGTGCACAGGAGAGACCAAGGGGTGATCCGGGTCCAGACCTTCCAGTTGACTCATTCTGCGGAACAATTTGTTGTTGGTGAAGGTATCGTAGTTGCCGAACAGCTTCAGCGGGCTTTGCGACGGCCTGCTCTTGGGTGGACTGAGGAGCGATGACTCGTCTACATCTCCTAGCTTCGGGGTTGCCGGTACTCGGGCAGGACTGGATGGACCGGGAGAGGTCGACGTGTTGTCGTAGACCGAAGACGGCTCAATCTTTGAGGGACTGGAAGGCGACATCTTGTTCATACTGAAGAAGCTGGGAATAGGTGGCGTACCGGTTGGTAGATCATCTGGAAGGGAGACCTCCGGAACGCTGGGCATGTTATCGGGGCCATCGCTGTGGATCTTGCGGACGCCAGGTGTAGAAGGAAGTTCAGACTCTTGAAGATTGAGCGATGCGTCGGCACTGGTAGGAACAGAGCGCGAATCAAGGGGAGCGTAGCTGACGGCGCCAGTAGAGCTCGTGTGTTTCGAAAGGAAGACAGGACTAAAGCCCTCGCCTGACAGGTCGGTATTAGCGCTGATAGTGCGATTGCCTTGGTGCTTCGAAGCAGAGCGGTCAACGTGTAGTTGACTTGGCGAATTGACTGAGCGCATAAGGCTGTCATCTTGAGGGTCGTCGTAGTTTGTGTTGTTGACTTCTCTTTGACAGGTTCCTTGTGCATCGGGAGATTCTAATTGCGATGGTTCAATTTGCGATGGCCATGGTGGGGGACTGGAGGGAGGCATGATGGTATTCTGTAGAAGCCTCGAGGGACTGTTTGAGGAAGTCGGACGGTTGTTGGAAGAGGTGGGACGAGCTGGCGAGAAGATGTTCTCGAGACCAGAAGGGCCAAAGAGATCGGTCTGGTCACCGTAACCGACCTCACCACGGACGAGGCGTTTCTTCCACTCGAGAGTTTGATGTTTCGCAGGCGAGCGCTTGACCGAATCGTGGTGTACTACCGACGAGTCGGATGGTTGGCGTTGGACATTTGATTGGGAGGAGGGGAGAGTCTTGAGCGGATTCCGTTGTTTGACAGAGCTGCTGTTGCTGTTGATGTCGAAAGCGCCGCTACTCCTACGCGGGATTCGACTAGACGACGACGAAGTTTGGTTCTTTCGCACGGAAGTGGCAGATTGGTGGTCTGTGGTGGGATTTGACAGCGACGGCGGCTCGACCCAGTCTTCGTCTAGGTCTTCGAGCCATGGCGCAACCTGAGACGACATGTTGATTGCTGTTTGTGATGGGAGCGGACAGGCAGAGGAAGACGAAGTTAGGCGTCGTGTCAATGGGTCAGCATGATATTCAAGCGATCCAGACTAAGTCGTCATTTCACAACAGCGTCAAAGCGACAATCAATAATATGGATGCGATCGAGATAAGTCGACCTTTAACTGGATTCCCGAAAAGTTGGCACATGTTTGCGATGAACTGCTGTGGGGGTGTCAGAGCTTCTGTTGCGCAAAACACCATCGCCCTGACAACCGGCCTGCTCCACTGTCGCTCGGCCAATCATCTGCTCGGTCTCAGCCAATCCTCTCGCCGACGATCGACAGCCGTCTTTTCTCTAGTTGATGGCATTTCCTACAAGCAGTCAAAGCATCTGAAGCCGTCACTTGTCAGCTGTCAGTGCTCGCAACTCGCCCAACACGACGGGCCCACGCGTGGGCTTAGGCTGCCAATTCAGCTTCCTGCCATGCGCCAACTACGTCCTCAACCGTCGTCCTTCCTCCCGTAACGCCATCGCTCATGCCTCCACGCCGCTGGCTGTGGCCTTGCGCCGATTCCCACGTCCTCCGATTGCCCGCCTACCAGAACCCTACCCTCCACGCCTGTCTGGTCCACCCTGACAATCCCGACGATATTCTGGTATCCGACTCCGACGATGGTCTGGACGATGACTTCCACACAGCCAAACGCCAACGCATTGAAGCCATTGCCCATTCCTTCCTCAATGGCCGCCCCATTTACATCCCCTCTGCCACCTTGAAAGGTCCCTTTCCCGCTGACAGAGATTTGTCTCTCTGCCATGAGCCTTTCTCAAGCCCGCCTGTCAACCCCGTCTCGCCTCCTCCCACCGTCACTGCCGACACCTTCATCCGCCGTAGACCCGCACGCCCACGCCCAAAGTCGCCTACTCCCGAGCCTACCTTGACACCCTCCAAGCCTCAGCAGTCCTCGCCGCCCATCCTAGAGAAGCCTGCCAGTCGTCCTCAATCTTCTCGCCAACCTCCTCGATCCTCCAAGAACAAATCTCTACGCTTCGACCTCCCGTCTTCTGCTGTCTCGGCTCCAAGCACTGTTCTACCGCCATTGCCCAAGTTTGTTGCTATCAATAAAGTTCTTCAAACAAGGGACACGCCAGACAAGCCTCCAAGCTCTACAGCCCCTTCTCACACGACACCTTGGTTCGCCGATCGCATTCCCGATTCAAGTTTTATATCCCCTAGCCCTTCGCCTTCAAAAGATGCACTTCCTGCTCTCTCTTCCAGCAAGCTGGCCAGTGTGTTGAGGCAAAGACCGGCGTCATCTCTGAACAAGGCCGAGAAGGCTCCTTCTTCGACACACAAACTGCACAAACTATCAAGCGTGAAAAAGAACAAGAAACCAATCAAAAGAGTTTACCAAGCTGCCGCAACCTCAGACACCACTTCGCCTTTCATTTACAGGAGAAATGCAACGCTTGCCAGGAAGACGGTTGTGCCAGAGAAAGATAAGAGCGTCGAGTGCGAGGATGTGGTCAATAACCCGAGTGCAAGCGAAAAGCAGTCCAAAACTCCAGCCTCGCCTGTGAAACGTCATGCGGTTCTGTTTGAATCTTCTCTGGTCGTTCCCGAGCCTAAATTGTCGCACCCTCCGTCAGCAGTAGCCGAGCCCGAACGCTCGCCAGAACGTCCCCAGCATGACTTTGTACCTGCAATTAACATGTCGTTTGGCCAAGAGTCTTTGGGCATGGACTTCAATATTATCAATCATTTCAACGACCGACTGCCTGGGTCCTCGGCGAACAAAGAAAGAACAGACTTGGGCGAAGGCACCCCAGAGAATCAAGATCTACCCGTTGTGACTAGTGCTCCGGTTCTCGGTACTGAGAACGAAACACTGAGCAATGATAAAGTAGCATCGGAAGAGGTTGAGGCTCAGGAGGCACTTCTAGAGAGAACTATCCAGGAACAACTCACCCAGGAACAGCTTACTCAAGAGCATCTCACTGCGAACGAGATGGATGTGCCATCAAACGAAGGAAATGAAGCTTTGGTTCCTGAAGGAGGAAATGCACCCCCGCAAGTTACCAATGGGCTAGCCGGTGAGCTAATGGACGATACTGTTCTCGAAGATGTAGAGGAAGCTGAAGACGGGCCTATGGATGACATGCCATACATCAGCACTCAGGCAGCCATACAGGATGCTCATCGCGCACTGTTTGATGCGTCTTCTCCCTTGCAACTCCAAGAAGAACCCTCTGAGCTGCCATTCGAGACTCCAGCCAAGCAAGTCACCAGTCGTGCGTCAAGTCCCGTACACACCATCACACCGTTCCATCAGTTCAATGCGGAGTTGACAACCGACACACAAGCACCATTGCCTAATACGCAGGCCTTGTTCGACGGGTTCTACTCTCCAATCAAACTGAGTGCCAAAAAGCCAAGAAGCACGAAGAGGGCTAGTTTTGCTCCTTCAATCATTCTTGAAGACGCAGATGATACTGTTGCGAGTCTCGCGAACGATGTTTCTGTGCACGAAAACAACGAAGACCATGTTGAGTCTGATCTCGACGACTTCTCTGTGGCTGACGACCAGTCTCCTTTGCTTCGCAACTCGGTTAGTCCGGCGCTTCCTCAAGGTCGGACAAGTACTTCTTCAGTCCAAAACCCCTCAGGTTACTCCCCTCCTCGAAGTTTGTCAGACCGTAGCGACTCTCCGGACTTCATATTGTCTCAGAGAACCACGACATCAAGAAGAGGCTCCAGTGGTCCCGTATTACCTGTCTTGCAACAAGAGTCAATAAGCCTCTCAGAGATGTTCGATTTTGTAAGCAGTCGACGGGGTGTGGATGTCGATACTCTTTTGTCACAGAACACTCCGACGTCATCATCCAAGGTTGGGAACAAGAATGGACAGAAATCTGCTCGCTCATCCCAGGCAAGACCTCGCTCATCACTGCCCAAGTCTCTATCATCTCAGTTGAAGCGGCCGCATTCATCACTGTCTAAACCGCTCTCTGAGCAGAGTTCTGGCAAACGCCGTTCTTTGCGCCTCTCTTTGTCACAACCGAACCCTCAGACGGAAGATGATCTTGACACTGATATCGACATTGATGGTCCTCCGGCCACCCAACCTCATCTCACCGATGTGGGCCTCGGCAGATCTTTTGCCTCTGTATCATCTACCGTCCCCGATGGCTCTTCTACGATACCTGATCCCAGTCTTGCGCTTAACCACCTGCAGCAGAACGCAACACCGGCGTCGGGAAAGCCTGCTTGTACACCTGGCAGTGCACCACAAACCACAGATATAATGTCTAGCTACCAGAATGCCCAGAAGCAGTACAGCAGCCTGACAGATCTTGACAGCACGATGCCGGACTTGCCGCAGACGTTCTTGCCACCGGTCCGTTGATACTCGCAATGAGATTCTGAAAAGCCGCGTGGTCATTGATCTGAATGTGATAAGTTTGATTGGCACAATGGTGCTTGGGTGGGCATACTTTGGCGTTTTTTAATGAGGCATGATAGCATAAAGATACCCTCTCTGTTTTTATTCTCGGAAATTTGATATATTGTTTGATCATTTGCCTTTTTGCTTATCGTGTGCGACTTTGACATTTCATTCTCTCGTGGCACGGAAGTTTGTTTTCTGAAACATGCACGACAAACTCAACACCACGAGATGCTTTGGTGAAATCGTGGCAGGCAAGGCTGGGCTTGGCTGGGATACGATCGCGCCAAGCCCAAATTGGAAGGCACGAACGTTCATGTTGAGAGAACCCTCAGTCATCAAACATCCGACTATCCGTGAGGTATATCACTACATGGAGTCGGTTGAATGGTCAGCGAGATGAGTATCTGCATCCTTGCCTGTTGAAGCAGGTCAAACCTCCCAGTAGCATCTCACCGCTCGTCAACACCAAACGTAGTGCCAAAAGATGTCTGCCGCGACGGTGCTGCGTGGGACCTGCAGGCACAACGACGATCACAGACGCCTATTCTTTCCGCCGCCCCCGTAGCAGAATGTCGATCTCTTAGATGACTTTCTTGTTTAAAAAATGCTTGACTCCCCGTTCTTTTGCTTCGCATACACCTTCGTTGCTTGTTTTGACATTCGTTCGTTATGCGTGTTTCTTCTTCGGCCCTGTTGGCCACTTTACTTGCTGTTGCGGCAGCGAAGCCTGTGCCCGAAACACACGTTGTTCATGAGAAGCGTGATGTTGCTCATCGCTTCACCACTTCCAGATGGGTCAAGAGAGATAGACTTGAGAAAGATACTGTCTTGCCTGTCCGTGTTGGCTTGAAGCAGCAAAACCTCCACAATGGTGCTGAGTGGCTTATGGATGTGTGAGTAACGCTTTTCCAATGATCGGTGGATGCTTCGAAGTTCAGCTGGACCTCGACAGAGAACCAATGTTACCATGTGCCCAGAACATCAGACTGACCAACTCAGCTCGCACCCCCAATCTCCCAACTTCGGAAGACACTGGACACAAGACGAGGTCATCGCCAAGTTCTCTCCTTCCAACGAGACGCTGACTACCGTTCGCGACTGGCTCGTGAAGAACGGTATCTCTGAGCGTAGAATCACTCACTCCGACAACAAAGCCTGGTTTGCTTTCGATGCCACTACCAAGGAGGTCGAGGACCTGCTACACACTCAGTACCATGAGTTCGAACACAGCTCTACTGGAAATTACGTTGCAGCATGCGACCAATACCATGTTCCTAAGCACATTCAGGAACACATTGACTTTATCTCGCCTGGTGTCAAGGGTGCCAACCTTCGCAAGCGTGGTTCAAAGAAGGCCAAGCGTGGACTCAGAGGTTCACCGGCCCGCAAGCAGGCACCTTTCATGCCTAAGAACGTCAGCTCTCTCGCCACCTGCGATCAAGTCGTGACACCTGCTTGTATCCAGGCACTCTACAAGATCGCTCCCAATGATCCTCATGCTAAAGTTAGCCCCAACAACTCGCTTGGTATCTTTGAAGAAGGCGACTTCTACGCTCAGGGAGACCTGGACCGCTTCTTTGGCAACTTCACACCTTATATCCCCAACGGCACTCATCCGATCCCGAACTTGATTGATGGCGCAAAGGCACCTGTGAGCTTGCAGCTCGCTGGTGGAGAGAGTGACTTGGACTTCCAGCTTGCTTACCCTCTCATCTACCCCCAGACTACAACTTTGTACCAGACTGATGACATCTACTACTCCTTCGGCAATGACCCCAACGCAACTGGACTTTTCAACACCTTCTTCGATGCCATCGACGGATCATACTGCACATACTCCGCCTTTGGCGAAACCGGCAACGACCCCGTCCTTGACCCCAAGTACCCAAACACACACGCAAGCAACGGCTACAAGGGCGCTCTTCAATGCGGCGTCTACAAACCCACAAATGTCATCTCCATCTCTTACGGCGAGCAAGAGCAAGATTTGCCTGCTTACTACCAACAACGCCAGTGCAACGAGTGGCTCAAACTCGGTCTTCAGGGCGTGTCCATCTTCGTAGCTTCCGGTGATACAGGTGTCGGCGGTATCAGAGGCGACGGCTCAGTAAACGGCTGTCTCGGCTCCAACGCCACCGTCTTCTCCCCTACCCACCCCAACTCATGTCCCTGGCTCACCAACGTCGGCGGCACAAAGATCTACCCCGGCCGTAGCGTCTATGAACCCGAATCCGCAGTCAACGATCCCGAGTCTGGCTACTCCTCCGGCGGCGGCTTCTCAAACCTCTTCGACATTCCCGATTATCAAGCCTCCGCCGTGAGCACTTACTTCTCCGCCCACGACCCGGGATACAAGTACTACAGAAACGGACAATACAACAGCACAGGAGGAGGCCTGTACAACCGCAACGGCAGAGGCATCCCCGACGTCGCCGCCAACGGCGACAACTTCGCCGTCTTCAACGCCGGCCGCTTCATCCTCGAAGGAGGAACTTCGGGCTCCGCTCCCATTTTCGCATCCCTGATCAACAGGATCGTGGAAGAGAGGATCAAGGTCGGTAAAGGTGCTTTGGGCTTTGTGAACCCGACGCTCTATGAGCATCCTGAGGTGTTGAATGATATCGTCAATGGCACTAATCCTGGTTGTGGGACCAAGGGGTTCTCGGCTGTGAAGGGTTGGGATCCAGTGACTGGATTGGGCACGCCTGATTATCCTAAGATGTTGGACTTGTTCATGGGACTGCCTTGATTACTGTGCACCGCATCTCATGCAGATATCTGTTTAATACGGTTTCTACTTTCTACTCGCGTAAAAGCATCATTTGTAGCACGTAGTTATTCACTTTCAGCAAATATGACGACAGTCTACTTTTCTCTTCCAACAGTGGACACTTTTCTGGTATCAATTGCGTTGTGCACGACGCGGTCGGCAGGAAAGTGTGTGGTGGTGAATCTTGACGAGCCCAACATCAGCACGCTTTACATCGCCCTGGTTTGTTCTTGATACTCAAGCTTGATCTCGAGTCACATGGTTCAGACCAAAGATGATCAATAAGTGATCGAGACCATAAACACTGCTCATGTGTCAAATACTTTCTTAATACTGTTTATCTGTATATTCGCGAGGAAGCAAGTCTTGTCTTGAGGCCATCTATATGGCTAAGCCATGTCTTCTCATGCTTGTGGGATGTCGTTTTGAAGCGCAGTTCTCGAATTAACCTGTCGGAGGTCCTTGACTGTACGGACTAGCGTGATTGCTCGTCACATCGTAAGGGCTAGGTTGGTTGCTTGCCGAAGGATGCGGACTGGGATGATTACTCGCGCTGTTGCTGTAAGGGCTGATGTGATTGCTTGCGATGGTGTATGGTGATGGTTGTGCAAACTGTGTTTCCGAGGCGCCGGTATTGCTGAACGATGACTCGTGTGAGAGATGCATACCATTTAGTTGGTTATCAACATTCCGATTGTCGAAACGGGGCGTCTGAGCCGGTGTATCTTGCGCTGCTCTGGCATTCTCCATGATCTTTTCTCTAGGCCAACTGAGGAATTCTGCCCAGTCATCTCCAAGGATGTTTCCGATCCGAGTAACGAGAACTTCGGCAAGGCCTTTGAGATGCCATGCTCGCGGATTGATGCTCGTCAATACGGCCCAGTATGCCAGAATGATCAGGGCGACAGGCCTTCGCTCGACCAACATGTCTTTGAAGGCGGCAGGCAATCGTACAGCGAATTGGTCGATAAGATGTGCGCAAGTGGGATAATCATCCGAATGTTGTGATGCAGCTCCAATATACGTAAAGATATCTTCGATCGTCTCGAGACAGCATTTACGTCGTTCGGCATCTTCCTGACCAAAGGCTAGAGACCTCACCATAGAGTAGGTAGGAAAATCGGACGCAAGACTAGCGCGGACGCGATCCTCGTTACCTCCCTCGGTCCTGGAAAAGAGGCGTTTGAGCCAAGTTTGACTTAGATATGGCCAGTGAGGTGAGACGACGACCTTGATGCCTCTGCTCAGCTGGAAGCATTCGACAATCTTATCGATAGGATCTGTATCGTCGTGATGAGGGTTCAGCATGAATTCTGCAAGACCAAAAGAGGAAGTATGACTGGAGAATAAGAGGGCAGCTAGAGAGTCTTCCTGGCGCAGATTGGCAATGATGGGTTGTACTTGCTGAATGGCAACACCCTGGAGGTAACAAGCTCGGTCGAAGAGCTCAGGCCTTGAACGATCTTTTGAGTAGAGATGCAGAGCCGAAAGAGCCATGAAGTTATGCATCAAGAAACTGTAGGACAGACTATGCTCCAACAGTTCTTCAAAGACCTCACCCCGGAGTTCGACATCTGGGACCAGCGAAGCACTGTAACGGTAGACAAAGTGATGATACAGCTCCAAATCAAGAAGACATAGCGGTTGAGTAGAGGCCTGAATGATTGGCGGAGTGCCGAGAGGAGTCGACCGATGCGAGACAAGATCTGGGCGTGGACTGGCGGCTTGAGGAGCAAAGCTGCATGCTATGTCCAAGCGTTGGCAGTTTCCACATTGAGGTCGGACTTCATTGCACTGGGTACATCAGCATCTTGGATGACTGGCAGTTATGATGTTATCAGAAACTTACCTTGATATGACGAGTCTTGCACTGGGAACAGCCGTTGCGAGACTTTCGATGCGACCGTCTCATGGGAGCAGCTTTCGTATCCAGGTTGGCGATTTGGATTGGTCTTCGCGGATACGCGTTGTATGGGTGGCGTCGTATACCACGAGTTCGATTGAAGAGACTTTCGTGTAGATGGACAGGACAAGGCACAATACGGCTATGACAAAAGTGCTCAAAAGGAAATGGAGCAGTTCAGAGTTGTGGGAGTTTGCTGTAGATACGAGACGGGATACGGCGAAATACGGCGCATCGGAACAGGCACGACAGGCGCTGCCTCAGCCGGGTTCGGGACCGAGCGCCAAGACGAGGGCTTGTTTTAGGTTTTGTTCGATGCGACACTCTTCTTGCTCGCTGTGGGAACATATCCAGAACATCGACAAGCTCACTGCTTGACAAGATCAAAGAAACGACTTCAACATGGCATCGACCGAAGGTGCTCCGACCGAGCAATCGCACCACCAAATCCCCTTCCCCTTCTCCAATCAGGACGATTCCACGCCAGCTCCACTATTACTCACCCAGGGCGCTGAAGCTCTGGTATACCGCACCACTTTCCTCACTTCTTCAACCGCTTGCGCTCTCAAGTACCGACCAGCAAAACCATGGAGACATCGTACACTCGACATGCGACTGACACGTCAGCGTATTCTCGCCGAGGCTAGAGTCTTGACTCGCTGCCGTCGCGAGGGTGTCACTGTACCCGCTGTACTTGGCCTTGACTGGGAGCGCGGATGGCTGGCACAAGAGTGGATCTATGGCAACACGGTCCGCAGAGTCTTGGACTGGGTGCACAAGGAGAGTGCTCTGCCAAGTGACGAGAGAGGGCACCAGGTACATGCTTTGTTGCGAAGAATCGGCAGCGCCCTTGGCCGTTTACACGAGAGGGGTCTCGTCCACGGTGACCTGACGACCAGCAACATCATGCTCAGACCTGCCGAGGCCGATATCACTGAAGACGATAAGCAAATCGGCAAGTCTGTTACCATCACAAGCACGGATGGTGAAGTCGTCTTGATCGACTTTGGCCTGGCCCAGCAGACTGTACAAGAGGAGGACAAGGCTGTTGATTTATACGTGCTTGAACGAGCTTTTGCTTCAACGCATCCCGAGGTCGAGGAAGACTTTGGTCACCTGTTGCAGGCCTATGGCGAGAGCTACAAGGGCGGAAAGACGGTACTCAAGAGATTGGAAGATGTGCGCATGAGAGGAAGAAAGAAGAGCATGCTGGGTTGATTGCCATTTACCCACTCTCTTTGATCACCTGCTGCAGTGTCTTGACATATTCTTCCACCTCTTTGCAGCCTTCGAGTGTAAAGTCGCGTCGCTTGCCCTCGAAGACGACGTACGGCACTGCATCCACCCCATTGCCTGCCTGCTCTCGGATAAGCATCTTGACATCCATCAATCCGTCGTGCTCGTCCTCGACAACCTGCTTCGCTTCTTTCTCGTCGAGTCCTGCCTCGCTCAAAGCTCTCAGCAATGTCTCCTTGGCACTTGGATGTTGCTCTTCCTCGAAATATTGCTTGTACAGGCTGTCGACCACCTTCTCGGCTGCGGCAGGCCCCTTGGTCTCTTGCACAAGCTGTATGACTCGATGCGCTTGCAATGTGTTTCCTACTCTTCCACCAAACTTATACGCAATGCCCTCTGCTTTGCCGTATGCTGTCATGAGCACCACATACTTGCGCATGTGCTCCTCGTCGCCATTGAATCTGGCATCGCGGTACCAAGCGTATTTGTCTTCGCCCTCTTGCGGTGCATTCGGGTATAGCTGGTAGGGAAGGTATTTGACAGTAAACGTCACTCCTGGACCCGTGGATTGGACTTGAGCCAATGCTTTCGAGAGTCGTCGCCTAGCGAGATAGGTCCTGCATCGGGTCAGATACGTTGTCAAAGTATAGGTAGATCGATTCGAGGTCTTGTCATGTTGCTGCATAGCGACCATTCATCAATCTTTGGTCTACTTACCATGGGCAAATCGTGTCTAGCGTAAACGATATCTGGGATTCGTAACCCATGATGACGAAAATTCTACGAGGCTGGTTTGCAAATTACCCTGACTCGTGCTATACCATGTGGTGATATACCGGAAGCCGAAGGAATAAAGACGTCGACAGGTGAGCGAGCAACGGTTCAGATAAGTATGCCAGCCCCTCCAACGACCCCGCCATCGGCACCTGAAAGAGTTCGGGCTTGGCGTCATCATTCATGGATGAGTGGAAACGACTTGACATCCGACTTGACATCTGCCCCTTCCTCAGTCCTTTGCATCCTCCTGTCAGCCAAAACATCTTGCATCTGTCATCTGTCTATTACATTCCATCTGTTCCTCCATGACCATGACGATTCTTGAGTTTGGTTACCATGTGATACCACCCGAAGCACACCGTTATGCAACTCAACGTTCGCATGAACGTCTCCCAGCCTGCATGAATAGCGGTCGCAGCCTCCATAACGGTCTTAGCCGGTGAGAAAATATTGTAGGTGTAGCTCTGCGGATTGGTTTTGGTATATAAGATCAGATCCCAGGATGCAGGTTCGTTTCTTGTTCAGATACTCACCAACTTGTATACCCTCCTCCACACGGCGACATCGATCAGAAGCCTCGTGCCTTACATCACATCGCAACATACTCACCCGTTGATCGGAAACAAGACATACTTTGACTCACATCGCTATCTCCCATCATGAAGGCAGCAAGCAGCATTCTCCTGGCCTCTGCCGCCTTGAGCACCGCTCAAATCATCAAAAATGGAAATGGAACCTACACATGTGCTCTTCCTTCAGGAGCGTATTGTGTTTCGGCATCTCTCGAGAGCAATATGATCATTCGCTGCAACAATGGCATCGGGTATGCCAGCAGTTGCGATGATCGTCTGTATGACAAGGCTCCTCTTGGCTCCTCTTACTCTCCCTGCTGGCAGGCATCTGCTAGGTCTGGAAATGCACAATGCTCCAAGAACGGAATTATTTATCCAGATGGTAACAACACCACACCTTATCCCGTGCCGAACTACCAGACTATCAGCGCCAGCATCTCTAGTGCCGCTACAGCCACCACACAAGCAACCAAATGGCCTTACGTCGCCAACTTCACAACAAGCACCACCACATCCACAAGCACAAATACGCACACTACCACCGTCTATCTCTCGGCTATCGGATATGGTGCATACTCAAACTCATCATCTCCTTACTACAGCAATGCAACTGCAGACGGCAATCTCGCTGCCGCCGCCGCTGCGACCACCTCAGCATCTGTGCCATACCTGCCATACTTCCCAGCACCGGTTGTACCCACATCCACTCAATACACCACCGATATCGTTTACAGCTACACGACGATTTGTCCCGCTGGCGCCACAGTCACTGACTCTGCGGGCTCAGAAGCAGTACTCGCAACGCCCTCAACCATCACCTTGACCACCACTTCTCGCAGCACTGTCACTGCAACTGCAATTGTCTCGTTGCATTCACCAATCTTTGCATTCGACGCTTCGAGTACTACCGAAGCCGCAAGTGTGTACGCTCCTATCGCCACTGCTGTAGCTGCTGCTCCTTATGTCTGGAACAATGCTACCTGGGGTAATGTGACCACTTTGTCCTCGGTAGCCAGTGGCGCACCCGTTGCTGTTGTCGCTCCTGCAGCTTCTGCTTCTGCCTCGGCTTCCTACGCGGCATGGAACGGCACTGTGGTTCCATACACCGGTGCTGCTAGCAAGACCGGTGTCTCCCTGGTTGCTGCCATTGCTGCAGTGGTCGCTTTGCTCTAAGCTCTAGTTTGGAATACGAAGGATGGAGGGAGAAGCCTGGTCGCTTTCCATGAGTCACTCAACAACAGAGCTGGTCTCTGCAGAATTGAAAGCAAGCACTGGATGTTTGCAAGATTTTATTTAGATATATGTACATTTAGATAGTTTATACAAAGCAAGCAAGCCTTTTTTTTATGTCACTACAGCACACGGTCTGTTCTTATCTCATTAATCAGACGCTCCGCCAACGAGTCATGGGTCACGTGAATTCAAATTTTGGTGAGTAACAAGCCTGCTTGTTAGCGGAGCGTCTGAGAGCTTAATGAATTTCCCTCACCCATAACGCCCTTAACTCGAGCTGATTTTAACTACTCTACGGCGTATACCATATGCTATAGTAATTTTCCTCCTTAGCTTTTTGGACTAGTAGATTCTTCTAAGGTTGATTTATCATATTTTCTATATACTAGAACACCTACGCGTGCGCGCCCGACTATAGATCGAAAATCAATAGTTCACATGTTGAAAATATATCGAAAATCCATTTGAAATCTAGCTATATCTTAACCACAACGTCTATATATACTATATAAAATAGCTAAGGGCCTAGATAAAGTAGATCTTGAGGCCATATAGCTATTATTATAAGTATATAGCATAAGGGTAGTAAGAAATAAGTAAAAAGCAAAGTGGATTCAAAATAACAAAAAAAAAGAATGGAAGATTTTGGCGCAACCGTATAACGTTTTCGACTTTTTTTTCGATAGATAGAAAGAGAATAGAGCACTTACTTAGATTTGTGAATCTTAGCTAAATAGCTGCTGTTGTTGAATTGTTGTTAATTAATCAGTTATTTTGTTAGAATTCGTCGTTGTTGCGCCCGAAGCTTCCCGGGCGCAATCTGACGTATCGGATTTTGAAAAATAGCTGAAAACAGCTAAAAACAGTTTTTACTCGACCAAAAGTCGCTAAAATTTGACAAAAGAAATTGGACTGACCTTATAATACTATGCGCCTACCTATAAAATTATCGCTATAATGATTTAGCGATTCTTTGTCGTTGTTGTCGTGATTTTCGTAAGGGTTTACCACCAAAAGAGTGTCATTGAACTCTTAGACGCTCGAACGAGTTCTCGCGATTTCGTCCACTTGTGGCCCGTGCTCCGTCCGCGCGACTCATGTTCGAGCTGTCTGATTAATGAGATAAGTCTGTTCCATCCCAATCTTCGTCAAGTCGAATTGCTAGAGTCATGACCCTGTCTACATTCTAGCTATCATTGGCCCCCTCTCATATTACCCATACTAACATGAGTTGCATGCAGAAGATGAGCGTTTTGATGCTCCTAGCTAGCATTGTCTCTTAATTTTAGCTTTTCTGTCAAGGGACCATTCCATGACAATTTTCCAAGATCATCTCACAAACAAGACGTCGATGTGCACACGGCGTTTCCGTGACAGACCGGCAAGAGAAAGAAGAATGGAAATAACGAGCGGGGAAGAATATTCAAGTCAAAAGAGGGCCCAAGCCTGCCCGCTGAAAGCGACACTTCAACACACTCCTTTCGGACAATCGTATCGACATAAGTAGAAACATTATGCCTTTCGATGACGATCGGAAGAGAGCTCTCGTTCGACTGAGAGCTCAGCTTTGATGCAACTAGTGCAAACGACGTTCACATCTCCGACCTCATCATGCGGAGGAGTAAAAAGTATCATGGATATCGTAAGATAAGTAAGAGCGATCGTGGGTTATTTTTTGATGACAAGGAAAGAATATGAGGATAGAGAAGGAAGAAAAGAAGAAGAAAAAGAAGACTCCATTTAATGCAACATCCATTATCCTCCGCTAGTTCTGTTCGTTCCATAGCAATATTTTGGTGAGTGTCGTGAAGTAGAAAGATGGCTGATAAGGAAATAAGAAATATCATGTGTGTTGTTTTTCGTGAGGGTCGTAAAGTCTAGTATGTCGTAATCATTTTCCTCCGTCGCCGTTTTTTCCCTTCCACCCTGGTTCCGTCAGACACAAATGTGTGAGGCCTTTCGTGGTGTTTAGAAGGAGATCCATCCAGCATCGCGAAGGCAGTATTGGCAACGAGGATAGTGTTGCAGTACCGGAGCACGACGACAGGCACAAGCAGTCTGTCTAGCATGAGGTTTCGCAGCACCGGCGTTAGCAGACCTGAGTCCAGCAACCGCAGAATCGACACTTCTAGGGCTGGAGCCACCAGAAGTATAGCTGGAGCTTTCATCCTCATCTTCCTCTCTCAGCTCGCCCAATCTTCTTCTTTGGTCGTTGTTGGACGATGTGGCAACAGCGGTGTTCTTGCGACCAGAACCGATAGCGACGGGAAGGCCTTGGACTGTGCCTGATCCCGGCTTTTGGCCGGGGTACATGCCATCGTTGACCGAAAAGTTGCGACAAATCATGTATGCACGAGTAGCGGCGGCGTCGCGGGCGAGGGCTTCGGTCGTATAATGTTGACCATCTGTGCTGTATTCGCGATTGTTGACGCGGACGACGCAGGTGTAGCCATGACGTGTAACGGAAGGTTGGAACATAGGCTGGGGCCAGTGTCGGCGTTTGCAGAGACCTATCACGGACGTGTGAGCAATTATAATTGTACAATCGGTATGACGATAGGTGGTTTTTTTGGCTATGACAACAACCACAATGAGGTTGACGATCGTATTTGCCTCAGGCTTCCGATTGCAGACAGCCACTAGAATATGTGGATCTGCCATGTGTGCAGCTGTCAATGCCCTCGGGAAGCGACCGCCGCCGACACATGTCAGAAGCACACGTTTGAAGGGTGTCCTGAGACGACATGTTGTAGGGAGGAAAACAAAATCATTGGTACTCACCATCGAGATACATTGTGTAGAACATGATGATATGCTTGAATCTCGAAAGAGATGGACGTGCTTGGTGTGGCTTGGATCTTCAAGCAAGATATGTCGTTTTTGGCTGAAGAGGCGCGCTGTCAAACTGTATGTGTCGTATGTGTCACACCGCAGAAAGGGTTGATGGCTGAATATTGACGGGGCAGCAGAAGAAAATGTTGAAAGATAAATGCAGGTGGAAGAGAACGCAAGATGTATTGATGCCCAAGAAGAGAATCGGATCAATAACTATGTCTCTCTAAGCATAGACCGAACATAAATAGGATTGAAGAAGCAGGCGTCCCTTGATTAAGGGCGGTCTCCAAGAGATAGAAGGGGGAACAATCAAAAAAAAGAAGGGACTCGAAGAAGTGACGTTGAATAACACAGCATCAAGACTCGGCGGGAGGTCCAGAGGTACGGTAACAAGGGCGGGCCACTCACACGCGTGCACGAAGGACATACCGTCGTGCATTGCAGATGCGTTCACTGTGGGAACGACAACATAAGAGAAAAGCCTGGCGATGAAGTGGACAAGCTGGCTTGTCGAAGCCCCTCCCTAATCTTGTTCGATGTGTTGGCGCTGCATGCCGCGCATTGGGCCATCTATCGAGGGTCCGAAGAAGAGGGAAATGAGATGCGTAGCGGTGCGGGTCTGCGTGCTCGAGCGTCTGCTCCTGTGCGACAGCGAGCGTGGTGCATGCCGATGGCGAGACCCGAATTGCCTCATACGGATCACGTCAATGCGCGACATGTTCGTCCGAGAGCGACAAGCACCAGGTACGTGGTCGAGGTCTGTGGCCCCTTGATTAGACGCAAGTGTCGTGCAGTAGAAACAAACGGTGCCCTTTCTAGCTTTCGGTAACAAGCCGGACCAAGATCATGTGAAGGACTATTATGTCCGTTAACGAGTAGGAGGAACCGCAGACTCACCGGTCCAAATCAGTAGCCAACTGGAACGGGTGCCATGCGGGGCTACTGCAGCGGTAATTACTCGATAAAGGTGCTCCAGATCAGCAGTTCGTCCCTTCCGCGCGCTGGTAACGTTGTTCGGCGAAAGACCCATATTTTCTCAAGGCAAAGGAGACAGACTTCTGGGATTCTCTATTGGTCAAAACCTGTACCCTGGATCAAAGGCGGTGACTCTGTGAGATGCTGCTGGCTCGTCTTCTGGATCTACAAAGTCTGGTTGTGTGCGACCCATCGTTCCAGTGGATCCAACGACGAGCATCGGAAGCGTGAGTGCGTTGGCGGTCACATTTTGACGTCGCTGGGCACGAGGTACTCTGCTTCCACCCCTCAAGATGGTGGGGAGTGAAGGTGAGGAGGAGGGGTTAAGAGGAGATGATACCAAGCATGTGAGGTATTCTTACGGAGCATATGCCTCTCCCTTTCGAGAGGGACCTCTATAATTCGCCGAATATCTGCATAAAACTCTTTGAAACACCACAGAGGATCCAATAAGAGGTTAACGTTGATACTTTCTCCTTGGACAAGCCCTGGTATCTCAATTACTGAGTACATCGATCCGTGGTGCGGAAGCACGCGCTCGATAAGAATCGCTCATGCGCTTGGAAGCATCTCCCGGGTCGAGGCACCAAGGAACCGAGGACTTGTCCCTTCAGGCAGCAAATCTTGGGAGATACCCTCCGTGCCGCAGGATTGTGATGGTAGTTGCCGAAAAGCCAGTCTCGCCATAACCGAGAATGGCAAAGGATTGGACACTTTGCAGCCGACGTGAACACTGAAGGCGATGGGTACATCTCAAATTGCCAGTGCTTGTGGCAAATCCTGATTTGTTCCGAGAGAAGACCTCGTTCGGAAAAGACGAGACGTGATTGATGGGGCGAAAATGCCTTTCGAGTTTGACGCCAGCCTTGCAGTGAGGGTGAACAGCTGATTGCTCTCCATGCTGCACCGGCGATCGGGCGTGCATAATCGCGGGCACTACATTGTTATTTTGTCCCGAAAGCGACGTGCAAAGGAATTGAATGCCTCGGCGATGTGGTTGATGCTTCAGAAGCAGGAGCGGTCAACAGGCGGTGAAGGCGAGAGGGTGGTCCAATCGAATTTTGCATTGACGAGCTCGTTCGTACCTGCTGTCGCTTCTTGCCCAAACTTATCTTTTTAAGGTTCAGACAGAACGCCTCGCAAAACTAGAGGCATCACAAAAGTGACATGTACCTAGAAAAGTACTTGAAGTCGTGGACAAGCTCATGAACAAAAGGCAGTGGCGGTCGTTTGGCTGAAGCCTGACAGCCGGCAAATCGTCGTCCTCAGCCACGTTCCCTCCACTGCTGCTTCTGCTGCTTTTTGTACAACCAACACAAGTTACACGCGACGGGGCTACAAGCATGGCCGCATTCCGGGAATACATCAATTCTTCTCGTGGACGAAATGAAGTGTTTCACTTTCTGAAATACTTCGGAATATGTTATGCATGCAAAAAGAAAAAACACGAAGCATCTTCGTTCCTTCCTTCCCTGGGTATCATTCCGTGTTGACGCCATGTAAAAACCAAAGACCCTCTTCAAAGACACAAGAAACGAGAGGATACACCGCTATTTCTTCTTGCCCTTGCCCTTCTTCCTTCCTTGCTGCGGCTGTTGCTCAGGCGCAAAAGCAGACCCGTCAATCACCTCCTCACCTTGCGCTTGTAACTCTTTGACTTTCTCTTGACTGCTGATAAACATGGTCAAATCATGGTTCATCTCCTCCAGATCAGCCTTTTCTGCCTTCATCTTCTCGGCTTCGTGCTGGCTTTCTTTAGCCTTTGCTTCGGCGGCGTGGATGCGTTGAAGTAAGCCTTCGTTCATCGTTTTTTCTTCGCGTAGTTGTGAAGACATGTCGCGAGCCATCTTCTCGAATTTATCAGCGCGGTTGGCGGCTTTCTCGATGCTCTTCTCTATACGGGCCATAGCGGCGGCGTGCTCTTTGTTCTCGACACGTAAAGCGGCCATTTCGTTGGCAAGTGTTGTGGCCGCTCTTGAGGCCTCTTCAGCTCTAGCTGAAGCAGTGCTAGCTTTATCAACAGCACGCTCCAGTTGATCCTCGTAGTAGCGACGCTGACTGTCTAATTGACTGGTCAAAAGGTATGTGTACTCATTGGCCATATTCTCCATCTTTTCTCGTGGCACGCTGTCTTCCGCTTCTGCGCGAAAAGCGGCATTGGGGTGACGTCGAGCAGGCAGATCGATCAGCTTACTGTCGGGCTTGTTCTGTATCAAGCGATGGACGTATCCATCTCCAGCGTAATCCCAAACGTGCTGAGAATTGATGTCCATAGCATAGCAGTGACTTGTGGATTCCCAGTGTGCAAAAGCATGGGCCGAATCATAGCGCCCACAACCTGTGTTGCCGCATATCAGGCATATCCAGAGATTTGTAGTAGCCGCGCAAACAGTACAGGCTGGCTCAACGTCAGCCTCAACTTCATTGTGGCCTGGCCGCGGATATGGAAAGGTGAAGGAAGGCGACTGAGTGTAACGGCACACAGGGCAACCAGATCCACGCCACTTCTCGAGGCAAGCACAGTGGAAGACATGTTGACATAGGATGGTCAAGAGACCGGTAGTCTCGTCCATACGCTCGAGACACACTGGACATGTGGGAAGCTCGACTAGAGAAGGAGTCGGTGGGGCATGTGGCTTGGCCGAGAGCGTAGTAGATGTCTTCGTAAAGGGATCCTGGGTGTTTTGAGGGAAGGCAGAGGGGTCAGAGATATCAGAGTCTGGCGTCAAGAACTCGACCGACTTGATAAAGACAACATGACAATTTTCAGGCTATTTGGTATCAGTACACGGCTTGCAATTTTTGGTGTCAAAATATCTCACCTCCATAGCACTAAAGAGCTTACCATTCCACAGCTTCTGCCACTCTCTGGCCTTCTTTGCTTGACGGAACTTCATGAGGACCATGTACTTGTTGGCACGACCAGTTCTAATGAGTCTGAAGTGACTAACGTCTTCTCTTGCCTGGTCTCCGACAAAGCCCAGCAGATCTGAGGGCATCATCCATGACGGTACGGCGAGTATGCACAGAGTGTTGCATTGTTGAGGGTCGAAGTCGACGTCCTCCTTCGCCAGGCTGTGTTCCAAAGCTGCTGTCTCTTGGGAGTCTCTGTACAGGTGTACGACACCCCAGCCTACATCTGTGGCTTTGGGAGCCGAGGGGACGTAGACGGCTTTGGTGTGTAGACCGCTCGACGGAGTCTTGTTTGCTTCCATATCGATGCTCTCCACAGTGACAGGCCCGTAGCGCCAGTCTCTTGTAGCAGCTTCGCTCGAAGCTTTGTGCGGTGGGATCGTGGGCGAAGCAGGCTCTTTCAACGCGAGGTTTCTCTCAGGTAAAAGGAGGGCATTGCCGTGAGCTGAAGGTGGTCGGCTCTTGGCTGCGGCGCTATCGTCCAGCGAAGTTCGTGGCGAGTGTTTGTGTCGGAGGTCGTGGGTGATGTTCTTGGACGTTCGATGGGCGGGAAAGGCGGATTTGAATATATCGGTGGTCGAGTCTGGAAGGAAGATGTTGTTGGTCGTCGTTGGTTGCGAAGCTCCAGATGACCGTGCCGAAGGATACAGCTCTAGCTTGAGATGGAAGAAGTAGGCCGCCATCATTCACCACAACGACGTGTCTGTCTCGGGTCTGTGTCGCGCCACATTACTGCTGATTTTCTGATGGATGAGAAACACGCCCTGTCTCATCGAAACTCTGGGAATGCCACTTCAATCACGTGCCATGCATGAGTCATGCGGCTCTATATCAACAGCCCTAGCATTATTCCAGCCTCATCAAGCATTAAATACGGTATTGCAAGAACTGAAACTGCTTGAAGTTCCAAAGAGAGCACAAAGATTAGACACAGCCGAGCTCCGTTTCGCGTGCTCGCATTAGAGATTTTAGTGATTCGAAATAACATCTTGCACTGCGAGGAGCCAGGATCATGGAAGTGGAGGTAACGTGAGCAAGTGATTCACAGTGAACAAGATTGATAGTCGAAGAGGAATATCAGAGCATCAAGTGCTCTTTGGAGAATTGATTTGTTAAGCTACGCCGCTGAGTTCGGCATAATAGAAGAGGCAAATAAGAAAAGCATAGTAACTCCATAGGACCATGACCGATCCGACCCATCATCAAAAGACATCAAAGGAAGCACAGCTCATTGCTTGCTCTACTGACCGCCACGAAGTCTGAGCACCAAGTGGAGGGTTGACTCCTTCTGGATGTTGTAGTCAGAGAGCGTACGACCGTCCTCCAACTGCTTTCCGGCGAAGATCAGGCGCTGCTGGTCCGGGGGGATACCCTCCTTGTCCTGGATCTTCGACTTGACGTTGTCGATGGTGTCTGATGATTCCACTTCCAATGTGATGGTCTTTCCAGTAAGAGTCTTGACGAAGATCTGCATACCACCACGAAGACGGAGGACGAGGTGGAGAGTGGATTCCTTCTGGATGTTGTAGTCGGAGAGAGTACGGCCATCCTCAAGCTGCTTGCCAGCGAAGATCAGGCGCTGCTGGTCTGGGGGAATGCCCTCCTTGTCCTGGATCTTCGACTTGACATTGTCGATGGTGTCGGACGACTCGACCTCAAGAGTGATGGTCTTGCCGGTGAGGGTCTTGACGAAGATCTGCATACCACCGCGAAGACGGAGGACGAGGTGGAGAGTGGATTCCTTCTGGATGTTGTAGTCGCTAAGGGTGCGACCGTCCTCGAGCTGCTTGCCAGCAAAGATGAGGCGCTGCTGATCCGGAGGAATGCCTTCCTTGTCTTGGATCTTGCTCTTGACGTTGTCAATGGTGTCGGATGACTCGACCTCAAGGGTGATGGTCTTGCCGGTGACTGATAATGATGTTAGTGACTGACTGTGCGCAGTGGCGGTGAAGCGGGGTCGAGCGGTACTTACGGGTCTTGACGAAGATCTGCATCTTGAATGAAGTGCTGCGTGTGTGTGTGTGTGTGATGTGGATGTAGTTGTGTGAGTTGATGAGCCTTGATAAGAGAAAGGCGACTTGATGGAGAAAGGTTGTTGTTGGAGGGAAGGTCGAGGTGGAAGGAGAGAGAGCTTAAGTAGTGGAAGGCGCGGCGTCAGGTCAACGTGTGAGAGCGGGAGTGAGTGTGGCTGATTGGATGACGCTCAGAGCGGCGGTGTTGTCGCAACCAGTAAGGCAGCAACGGAATGAGCCAGAACCTTCCCAACGTGGCAACGAGTTAATGTTTCTTCACCGAGTTTCCCGAATTATTCTCTTGTTTTATTTCGCCCCCTTTTCATTTGTTAAGCAAGCCTTTCTGTCTTGTTCTTTTACTTGTCTCGCAAGGGTGGCGAGACATCCCTCACCCCGACTTTGCCCACTTGGGTACATCGTTATCGGCGCTTACCTCCGAAAGGTATCGCGGGGAAGCCACATCCGTGACTTCATTGCCTTCCTCAAATGAACTCACGCCAAGACGTTTCTGTAGTTACTATCGCATTGTAATACTCAAAGAGGTCGCAATGAACGCAATCATGGCAGAAACGGCTGTCTGTAAAGGCTGTATACAGACGATGTTCGTCTGAGATAAGCGATGAAATTGTTCCTGAGGCACAATGAATGTTTGCCTGCGCTGACTCGCTGTCTGTTTCGCTCTTATCATTAACTTGGCCATTGCTTCTCTCATTTCAGGTTTCCTGACCTCATGCCCGATCGATGTTCGTTTCCTCGTAAAGCATAGTGCTGTACTTCCAACAGCGATTCATGTTCGCTGCTTCTCCAATTCTCAAGTCGCAGTCAACGGCTTTCTGCCCCAGACGACCGGCATCGGGTAGTAGGCGTGTATACCTCTGTTTTTGACATCAGATGACACTTTGGCGACAAACACGTCAACTTCTTCCTTTCTCCATCCCAGTCCTCGGGTCATCAGTGCCAGACAGAAACCCTCGAGGCCGTCCAAGATGTTTATCATGTTCCAGTTGCCCAGCTCTTTCATGTACTTGTCTTTTGGCCATGGATTTGAAGGCCACATGAAGTGTTGCTCCTGGATATCCACAAAGCCAGCAGCTTCCATCCACTCTCGGTATCTTTCCGATACTTCAGTGCCCATGGGACGACCAAGCTTGCGGGCAGCTTCGCACATCAGAATACCCCATTTTTCGAGGGATGTGCCGTCTAATGTGTCATCGACACTTCTGCAGGGTAGTCCGTAGTCTTGAAACTCAAGATAGCCGCCAGGCTCCAGATTTCTGTGGTTTGCTGTCAGGAAATGCAGTGACAACATTGCATTGGGGTGCCACTCACTCAAAAGCTTGCTGGATCAGCTTTTCGGGGTCAGCGAAACATCCGGCCATCAATCTACAATGGACGTAGTCAAATCTGTGGTCATACACCCAGAGCTCTTCTGCATCATCAATGATGTACTTCAAGTTAGGCGGAACGCTGGAGGGAAGTCAGCAAGCTCTCAGCATACGAAACGAGTAGGCTGCTTACAAGGAGGGTTGTCCCGGGCTAAGATCGATACCGGTTACCTCGCAATTGGGGTATTGATCCGCTGCTGTTGTCAGAAGGGATTTGCTGTGGCAGTTTTCAAATTTTGCTTACCAAAATCCATGGCCCAGATTCCAGTTCCGGTTCCAATGTCAAGGGCGTGCTTGGGGTTTACTAGAGGTGCCAGATGCAGTCTTCTATACGTCAAATTGCACATATGATGTTGCAGGTCTATGCACATTGTTTAGCTTTTGCCTGGTCTTGAAAACAGGTCAGGTAACATCATACCCAATCGATCTTGTTCGCGCTGCATACCGTCAATGAACAATTCAAAAGCAGGAACAAGCGGGCAAGTCTCACCTCATCATTTGGGAAAACATATTGGCCATCCTTGTAAGCTGATATGGGTCAGAACGTGGTGAACGTGAGTCGGCTGAGGGACTGTTGCTTACCATGATATGTGCGACCATGTTCTTGTCGATAGCTGTATATTGACTCGCTCAGCGAAGTGGTTGTGCTTTGACTGTTTTAAACATTAGGTTCACGACTTCGAGATCAGTTCCAAGTGGGTCATACGTGTCGTCGCCCAAAGCAGAATCATTATCGCTCCAGGACTAAGAATCGGAGCATATCAGCAGCTATTCACATGTGCATGAACCCATCTCGAATACAACTCACGTCGGCCTCAAGGGTCTGTTCTCGGGCGTGATTGAGGCTGACACTCTCGCTCTCTCCACGATTGTCGTCGGCCATGACTGAATACTGTCTCGATACACGAACCCCGCGTGTGGTTTTGGAACCCTTGCAGGATAACCACTGCAGGCGCTACTATTCTAGTCGCCCAAGATACGCGGCAAAAGGCGTTTGGGTCTATTGACTTTGGCGTGGATCCAAATGCGACGATGGTTCGAAAAGAAGTTTCCCACACCGTTGGCGACCGGGCTCAAATATCAAGGGAAAAGAAGAATGGGAGAAAACAAAACTGCCGACGCTATCGCAATTGTTTGATCCTCGACTACCAAGGCTCACAATTGACACGACCGGCCCCTGACTCGTCAGGAATCCGTGGAGTGCGGGAGCTTTGTTCGGCCGGCGTGCGCCTTTTGAGACGTCCGTTTCGCGCCGTGCCGTCAACGAAATCTGTCGAGCTTGGACTTTCAATCCACCACCAGTGCACCACAGAGTAGGAACCGACCCTCGACTTATCTTCGTATGTGGAGCCCTATAGGACGACGGGTCACGGCTCCCTCCATCCCTTCCTTCGCCGATCCGTCTTCGCGTGGTCTGCCACACCTGCACGAAGCCGTTGAGCTTGACACAAGTCTCGTGGTCTTTGTGCAAGCGAGAGTCAAAAATCTCACATTCCTCAGCTCGCAAAGCTAAATCGCCTGGCCTGGCTACAAGCCAGACATGGGGTGGATTACTACTACTTTCCCAGAGCCGAACGAACACTCAGACCAAGGATAATACCGAGCGCAAAGTGTTTCTTGTAAGGCGTATGCTTCTCAGGACTGACGACAGCTACTCTTACTACGACCACATATGGAAATGCACGAAAATATTGCGGATTCATCGATTGTCCAGCGAGAGACCTAGATGCCTAGGCTTCCAGTGAATACTGTTCGGGTCACCAAAAAACCTCGTGCCTTTTCATAGCTTGTTCTTTTTACAGCATCTGGTGCTCAGGAAGTAGCAATCGCTCTATAAGAAAAACCTATGCGCTTGGTATCACTTTGACAGGATGATGATCTTCCGCTTGCGCTACTAGAGCATGCATTGGTGTATGCACTTGTAGCGCCACGGCAGCTGATGGTCGGCTCGTCGCGGGCGTCGCTTCGCGTGTCATAAAGTGCCCTCTCAGAATATCCAAGCCACCAAAGGTCATCTAAAAAAGTCTAGCAGCAAAACCTGAAATCCAATACTCGGCTGGCGAAAGGAGTCGTTCCGAGGTCTTTGTTCCTAGTTATATAACTAACTGACATCAGGCATAGTGATGTACTTCCCACTTCCCTTCTCGCCGAGATGCTTCAATTCCTTTGACCCTCCGACCGCTTTTTGTTTCCACCTTTTTGCCTACCCTTGTACGCCTCCTGCTCGATCTACGCACTTGCACATTAGACCAAATCCTGCGACTCTAAGGGAGCGTCATTGCTTTGTGCTCTCACTGGCCGAGAGAAGTCCCAGCACGGCGGATCCCTAACACGCAGTAGTTGGACTCACTTTCGTCTGCACCACCAGACATCCGGGCCACCTGCAGTAGGCCTGAACAGACATATCGGCACTCGTTTGTGAAACGGGCACTGCCCCGCCTGTGTGTCTACTGATCATGTTGCCTATCGCATTAATTGTAGGATTGGGTCTCTTGTCCCTCTACGTCGTTCGTACCCTCCAACAGTATTGGGCTCTGAATGAATTCAAGGGACCATGGGTAGCGGGCTTCTCGAGGCTATGGCTTCTAAAAGCTAATGGCTCTGGCAAGATGAATTTGGCATTCACAGAGGTCAATGATAAATATGGTTAGTAGGCATCATGTTGCCAATCGTTTTTCTTCTTATACTTTGTCGTCAATTCTAAGCCCAAGAAGTTTTAAGCCCAAGAAGAAAAATAGCAATACTGTTGTGTCTTCCGAAAGACTGCGTGTCGTTCTGCCCGACCAATGATATGAGCGCCTAGCCGTCTTGTGTTCACTATTTGTGCCATCAACATGCTGACTGTCGGACAGGGCCGACTGCCCGGGTGTCACCTAACATGCTTATTACCACCGACCCCGAGCTATATAAACGCATGCACGCTGTGCGCAGTCCCTTCGTTCGAAGCGAATGGTACACAGCCTTACGACTGCATCCTACCCGGGATAATATCACCTCCGTAATCGATGAAGGAGTTCACGCTGATCTGCGTAATCGCATGTCCACTGGCTACTCTGGCAAAGAAAACCTGCACATGGAAGATGATGTAGACTATCGCCTCCTCCAGCTCTTCGACCTCATTGACTCAAAATACGTTTCGACCGAGAAGGAGTACCGCCCTGTCGACATTTCACGACTTTATTCCTACTTCACCCTCGATGTAATCTCCAGTATTGCCTTTGGCCAGGAGTTTGGCTTCCTCAAGCACGACGATGATCCCTTCGGCTACATTGACAATCTCCAAGAGTTTCTTCCCGCCATCATTGTATTTGGTGCTTACCCAGAGCTCCAAAAGATTCTGCGTCTTCCTCTACTCAAACATGTCATGCCCAAATCAACAGACAAACGCGGGCTGGGCCGTGTAATGGGCTTCGCCAAAGAGCGCGTAGATGAGCGATTTGGTGAAAAGGCTATCGTTAGACACGACATGCTAGGCTCATTCATCAAGCGCGGACTTACACAAGAACAACTGGAATCAGAGACTTTGACGCAGATCACTGCTGGAAGTGATAGTACAGCAAGTGCCATACGCATGACACTGCATTTTATCTCTACTACACCACACGTCCATTCGCGCTTGGTGGCAGAGTTCAAGACTGCCTTGGTTGCTGGCAAAGTTTCTAGACCTGTCATTCGCGATGCTGAAGCTAGAGCTTTGCCATATTTGCAGGCTTGTATCAAGGAGGGCTTGCGCATGTACCCGCCTGTCACCGGGTTACTTGCCAAAGCCGTGCCTCCAGAAGGTGCAACCATTGATGGTAAATTCGTCAAGGGAGGTACGCAGATTGCCTGGAACTCCTGGGGTATGCAGCGCGACAAGGAGATCTATGGTGTAGATCCTGAAATCTTCAGACCTGAGCGTTGGTTGTTGCGCAATGCGTCTGAGGCTGAGAAGAAGCGTGTCGACAAAATGACTGAGACGGTGTCATTGGTCTTCGGCTATGGTCGATTTGGATGCCTTGGTAGGGGAGTTGCGACCATGGAGCTGAACAAGGGCATCATCGAGGTAAGCTGTTTCTAGATTTTCAGCTCACTTGTGCCGTATTAACTTATGCCCATAGTCACTTGTTCGCTACGAACTCCAGCCCGCCAGCCTTTCCAAGCCGTTCGTCGAGCGCTGCGTAGGCTTCTTCTTACATACCGAGATGTTGTTCCGCCTGACGCGTCGTCCTGATGCCGATTCGGCCGAAGCTAATGGGGTTCATGCCAGTTATGGCGATGTAGCTGCTCTGCCCGGCGCTCCTGACTCTTGAGGAAGGGACCATTCTTGTACATAACTATTCTTTGTTCCCTGGATGATTTGTAGATATTTTGATCCGTTCGTTTCCGAAGTCGGGATGGGAGATATACATGAGTGCTTAGTGGATTGCCGATTGAAGTTCTTGGTAGATTCACAATACTAATATTTGCAATCGATACCCACATGCATTGTTTATTTTCCGTGTAGTGAGTTCCTGATACACGCGATACTTTACGCACGCTTCTTTCAGATGCGTTTGCGCCTGTGTTCGTTTGAAATGAGGACGTCTTGCGCCAACCCATCCCTAATTACTGGCCTTTCCAGCAGCGAGCTTGCGCTTCTCATCAGGCTACAAAGCAGTCGCAGTCTGTCGAGGGGAGGGAAATGACGCTGTAGATAGAGGAAGACCCACCTCGCTAGTGGTGTCTACGTTGATCTGAAATCAAAGAAGAGTCAGAAGACGGTATTTACAGCGCTCTTATAAGCAGGCGTCAGTACCTCACAAGAACACCGATCAAGTCAACGTACACCCAAGCTTCTTCTAGGTCGTCATTGGTAACAGTATATACAGGTCTGACTTTCCTAGCTGATAAATCTCAGGCGACAGCCTTGTATAGCGGCTGTACAGAGCAAGCATGCATGAACATCGGACACCAGCGACCATCCACTGCATCGAGTCTGCTCCACTCGAAGAACGCCCAACCTAGAAGGACTAGACACATCACGAGTCCCAGCACCAGCGTCTCTCCGCTCCTGCCAGCCATGCCTCCTCTCCTCTTGCCCGGCACAACGAAGTTAGCCTCAATAACGGTCTTGACGAGATCCACTCTCGGTCCCTCTACAAAGTCCATGACGACAACACCGAAGCGCTGCGGCTCGTCTGCATCTCCCAGCCTCTGCTTCAGGAAATTGCAAAGGCGAAGATTAATTCCCTCTACCCATCTAAATACTGAATATCCACCGATAGCGATATCCTTGGGTGGAATCTGATGATAGATGTTGAACTCGAAAGCCGACGAAAAGTTGATGTACCAATGCCAGGGCTCTGTGTCTCGGGAAGCGCGCATGAGCATTGAAGCCACATCACCTCCTTTCTTCGCCACCAGGCTAGGTAAATTTTCCGGTGTACTGAAAGAGTAGTGGTCTTGGATAGTAAGATGCACACCCACACGTGTGCGGATCGTGAAGGGTAAAGGTGGATTGTCTTGCCATCTGCTAACGTCGATACCGGATGTGTACTGCTGATGTTGAAAGGTCTGGAAGCGGCGAAGTAGTTGAATTCGACCTCGCAGTTCGCCCAGAGTTGGTGTGGTGGTCTCCAGACGCCAGTACTTCATGTTTGCGTGCAGAAGATTCAAGACGAGCTCTGAGAAGGGCTTCGTTGAAGATTCGTCTTTGCGATCTTGTTTCAATTGTATGATGATGGCTTCTTTGGGGTGCTTAGCAAGAAAAGCGTACATTGAGGTGAGCAGGTCAGAGAACTTGAGGCCAAGAACTGCTCTGCCGTGAACCATCTGGACTTCATCCTTAATGATGCCGCAGCGGAGGTCGAAGTAACGGATGCCAGCGTCAAGTTGTTGAGCAGTAGTAAGGGTTTGTGTCGATACGAAGGGCCAGGTACTCATAAAAGCGGCACTGTCATGAGTTCCAGGAATGGACATACCCGATATTGGGATGTTGTCCGGGAGAAAGCACATCCAATCTGCCAGGTGGGGAAGCGGAGCTGTAGGTGCTGCTGTACGAGGTTGAGGTGCAATGTATAATTCACCTTTCTCGGCCATACTGCCGTAGTCCCTTGAGCTGTCCATGATTCAAGATCACGGCTCTCGGGTACTAAATTTGGTAAACTTTTGGTACAAGATGCTCAACTTCCGTTGCTCCCAGTGGCGGCCTACTCAGAGGATTGGTGCGGTGGAAATTCGAGATGAGTGGTGGATATCAACCACAATCGATGTCCGGAAGTGTTTTGCTGATCAGATGCATGTATTCTCGGGTCAATCGCTTTGCCTGTTGAGTCCGATATGTTTTGTCGTTATCTTTAAGCATGATTCAGCGACGCATGGCTGATGGACGATGCGTGGATACCGCGTCGAGGTGTGCTGGATGTGTGTTGGGTGTGTGGAATTGGAAGATTTCCTTGAATGGTCACGATTGAACACAGATTCGATGAATTGAACTTCGTACTCCCGACTTGTTGAGTAGTACGAGTAAAAGGTGAGGTTGTGCTCCTGCCGAGGTGATCATGACATGTTGACCTCCAGCCGCGCTATCTCCGGGTGGCGCACGCTAGTGTCTGCGGAGTCGCAGGTTGCGACCCTGTCCTAAGCAAGTGTTGAAGCAACACGCGACTCCAGCAAAGAATCACACTTTTCCAAGCGCCTTCGCCCTTGCCATCGCTCTTGCCATCGTTCCGCTGTTTTCTGGAGACGTTGTGTGACTCTAGAGATGCATTATGTTCTCTGCTTTAGTAGAGTCGTCTACCACAGAGAAGACCCTGACACTCAACACGCTCTCACTGGACACGGCTCTAGTTTGAAGAACCATCGTGTCTTCCGACCGCTGTGCGCATAACACCATTTGGTTCATGGGGCAAAAGAGGTAAGTAGCTGCTGGGCGTTATGTGAAGTATACAGTGGCTCCGTCAAATACGCAAATTAGAGCTACCATGATACATGAATGGTTCGGCGTCCAACTCGTTTCAACTATGGGCCGATCACGGTCAAGGAAGACCTCAAAATTGCGGTCCCCCAACATTGCTTCGAAACCCAGTAACACCACAACAAAATCCTCTTAAATGTCTCTTACTGGTCTGCCGAGCGATATACTGGTCCAAGTCATCAATACCATCTCACCGGACGATATCGTAGCCTTCTCATCCATCAACCGCCGATTCTACTCTCTTTCCACAAAGAGACTGGCCGAACACAAGGCACTTCAGGAACAGTACAGCAAAGTGGTGTTCGATGATGTCTTTGATGTTGAGAGCAGTATCTCTCATCCCATAAAACTACTATATGACATTTGGAAAAATCCTAGGGTCGCCTCCTACGTTAGACACATCATTTTCATATGCAGCGACAACTATGCTACTCAGGACTTCACTTTTGAGCCATCCAATGTTGATCGGTCGACATGGGACATTATCGAGCGACTCGGTGGCTGCAAGGATTTACTACAAACCACCCTCTACTTCAGGCAGCATGCGGACGACCTCGAAAAGTGCCGTACTGACATACAGTCCGGAAAACAGACTGCTGCTTTGACCCTGCTCCTAGTTTTGCTTCCTAACCTCCAACGACTACGCTATGCACGAGCTCAAGAAACAGATATGGCACTGCTTTCTTCCATATTCACATCATCGGTAGCATCTGGCGTCAATCCTGAAGTTCTCTCAAAGCTACACACTGTGGAAACATACCATCTAGATTCAGAAGGGAGGACCTGGATCAACATGCTTCTGTTGTTCGCTGAATTGCCCTCGGTCCGAACACTCAAGGGCGCTCATACCGGCTGGTCAGAAGACATCGACTCGATTCCAGGATGGAAAGGCCATATTTCTCATCTGCAAAAACTCGAGCTTAGCGCAGGAACGATCGAACCGGAAGACATGGAATCGATGCTGCTACCCCTACAAGGCTTGACCGACTTTCGCTACCATCATGCATGTTGTGGCAACACTTTCGAAGCCCAAATCTTCGTGGATGTCTTGGCTACCACTATGGGTGACCAGCTTGAAGTGCTCTCTCTGACAAATGACGAGGAAGACTCAGACATGACCACTCGTATTGCTTCGTTCAAAGCTTTCAAGGTATTTCAACACGCAGCTTATTAGGCGATGGTTCCAGCTAACATGTGGGTCCAGCGCCTGAAGCGACTTGAAGTCTGTATTCAAGCGCTCATAGATAACGCAATGGATGATACTATGGCACCTCGACTTCTCGATCTGCTCCCTGTAACGATAGAATCTGTCACTTTACTCTCCAACCAACGCGAACGACAACCTCTATGCCAAGACCTTCAAGTACAGCTTTTGTTACGCGATATTGTTAGTGATAAGCAAAAGTGCGTCCCGAATCTCTCGACACTTGTTCTTTACAATGTGCCGGATGCTCAGTATGTTGCAACACTCCGAGATGTGGGTATTGCGGTGGAAAGAACGGATACAGGGAGTCTTCCAGAGCATGCAAAGTTTTGGTATGACGATCCACCTATCGGCGATATGCCATCTATCTAAGCATCCGAGAGGACAAGCTACCTAGGTATCGAGGTATGCTCACTCAAACTCCCTCATCCAAGCTCTTCTTTCGCCACCGATCTCCTTGCTGACTCTTGTTAGCCCCCACTGTAAGCTAACCTTTATATTTTATAGAATTCAAGTCCCTTGTAATAGTCCAGCCGTGGTAGTGTAGTGGTTAACACACCCGAGGTCTTAACACGTGCGCAGTCATTCGTTGTTACTCACCGCCGTGTCAGTCTAGATCCGAGGAGGTCGCGGGTTCGATTCCTGCTCATGGTGCTATCTCTTTTTAGTTCTTCTCAAGCCAAATCGAGGGTCCATCTGTCTTCTGTCGATTCTTTTTGCACATTCATGATTCCCTGACTAGTAGACTTCTAAGTTTGTTTGCAAAATATCCATCATGGAGTGTTTATGATATACGTTTTTCCTGTCCGTGTCCGTCAAGTGGTAGTGGCAAGACAGCCCAGAACAGAGTCTTATGCTCGAATGCACCTACTGCCTAAAATTCTGTTCTCGTGCTTGGAAGAGCATATTTCAAGGAGCAAGACAAGACAGGGTCACCCAGGACTGCGAAAGTGAGAGTGTGGGGTAGCTCTTTCACATGCAAGCGCGTCACAGGCCAGGGCCGACCTCATTATTTTATCTCCATCGCGTCTTCCTTCACCAAGTGCACCCTCCTACGCGATTTATTACGGCCGTTCCGCGTTTTTCGACTTTGATAGCGCACCTTCACTCACTGTGTCTGTAATGGACCATTATGTCTTCATGGAACCTTCATATCCTTGATTCCGATGGCAAACACATCGGCAGTCACCATCAAGCAATCACATCACTGACACGGCAATCTGTCTTCATTAAGGGAAAGACACAGCAGCCTAGCACATGGCGGTTCACTGACTATCACGACGAAACCCAAGCTAAAAGTGATTGGGTCGTCCTGTTCGGTAAGTCCACGGCTGTTCCTCGCCACAGTCGGCTGTATCACGCTTCACCTTTCACGTCAGCTAACTCGGTGACAGAGTTCGAGGGTGGTGGTATCAAGCTTAGCACAGACATACCTGACACTTTCATCAAGTCTGCATTGCCGGCTCACCCGCTGGTTTCTCGCATCCGACTACCGTGCACGATTGACAAAACCAACCACTTTGCTATACTGCGCCATGACGATTGCTTGGAATTCGACAACCTGGCAGCTAGTGTGAAGATTGATTTCGAGTCGAATACAACCAATCTGGACGTTCAAGTCGAGTCATCCGGACCTGGGGCCGCCACTCACAGAATCAAACGCGAGAAGGTCAAAGAAGAAGTGGATTCTGACGAAGACGAAGAGACCGATGATGAAAGTTTCCAGCCGCCTGCAGATGTGCGTCGTGGCACGTCAGCTGAGGAGTCTCAGCACCTCTTTTCTACCAGCAGAGAGAATCTGAGTCCGACACCGCGTCCCACCACGAGAGAATCGCAAATTGTACAGGATACGCCCAATCAACGTAGATTTCGATCCCAACATGAATCTACCATCCCCGAGAGTCTTCCAATGGACCAACCACAGCCTGAGCAGCCTGAGCCCGCATTCGCCCCAAACGCCGTCGAAAGCACCTTCGCCGCCTTGCCTGACATCCATACCGGCGAGCTTCCGAACACATCCCCATCAGATATGCTTGCCTTCCAACTGCCTAAGGAGCCGACTCCATCCCCCATGGAGAGCTTAAGTGCTGAACAAGTGGGTGAACTCGTATACAATCTCAACGACGGAAACCCCCCGTCTCAAGCCCCAATGACGATCACCTCCCCGAAGAGAGCGCCCAAATCAATTCTGGTTTCAAGACAGCTTCACGAGGATTCGTCTACCGAAGAACCGGTGAAAGCAGCAGGTTCGCCAGATTCGCCGGAGCTGCAAGACGCAGCCGCAAGCGTAGAGTCAGCCATCATAGAGCCCGAACACTCCCCGTCACCCGTCGATATCATCAATGGTGAGATTACAAACGATCACGCAGCGACTGGCTCAGATGGCGACCTCGCTGCCACCGTGGAACCAAGCCCAGTCTTGCCAAAGACCAAGCACAGAACTCCTGTCGCTGCTGTGAAAAAGAGGAAGGTCACAGACTCTAGCGGTCCTGCCGCCTCAGCCAAACGTGCAAAGTTTACTGAAGATGAAACATCAACCACCAGTACTACCCCTCTGAGTACAGCCTCAAGGCGCAGTTCCGGTAAGACGAAGGGTCTCCAAACTCCATCCGGCTCGCGCAGCTCATCACGAAGAAAGAGTGTTGATGACGAAGTGCCTCCGGGCTCTATCTCCCGACGCGTTTCGAATAGACATAGGAGCGTAGAGAGTGAAAGTGCTACGTCAGGCTCACCAGCGTTGACCGGACGTGAATATACTGGCCCTCCACCCGTCATCATCTACTCGAACACCAAGGTCTACGAAAGAGCTATGTTAATGAAGTTCATGAAGAGTCACGGTGCCACTCGGACCGAAGACATCAAGAGCGCAAACTTCTTGTGCGTAGGTGGCGGGGAACTTTTGAAGACACCGAAACTACTTCACAGCTTGACGTTGGGCAAGACGATCGTCACCGACGACTGGGTATCGCAATCAGTCACCGCGGGACGTCTCTTAGACACAGACGAGTTCCTGCCCGAGGAACTCAAGGCCACCAAACACATGGATCGCACAGGCATTTTCACCGACCAAGTGATATATGTCTCTCCGACGCAACGAATCGCGTACAAGAAGGGCTGGGATGATGTGATGGCTATTGTCAGACAGGCTGGTGGGACGGACCCTCAAACCGGACCCCTCGCAAAACTCGACAACATGGATATGATTACTCTGTACATAGGTGCCGACAAAGACGACGATGTTGTGGCAGAGCTACAAGAGATGGGAGAGACAGTGTACAAAAAGGACATACTTGGTGCAAGCATTGTCGCAGGAGAATTGCAACTCGACGAGTCATTGGAGCTTCCCGCTGTGGAGTTGACGGTGAAGGAAGAACCAAAGACGACAAAGGCAACACCGAAGTCTGCGAAGAAGGCAGGACGTAAGAAGAAAGCTTAGATGGAGTGATCATCATGTACAGGTTCAGAACAAGGCATTCGGGTATACAAGGCATCAAAGGTTTGGCGTAGGCGCATTGCTAGATATCGGGTGGGCACAAAGCATTCATCCCCCCCGCATCCGTTCTCTTACCTCTAGACTTCTTTCATCGAATCGTGAATTTGTGAGAAACAGTCGAGGTCCCTATCGCCATAGCTGACGAGCCATCTGAATGCATACTGATCTCTGACATACATTTTATCTGCCTTTGGGAAGCAGAGGTTGTGAATGCTCTTCTTGCTGATATCAATCCCAACATTAAACACATTGTGCGTCATGCTATCAGATCATTTAGCTCGGAGCATTCATCCATCAACGGCAAGGGCTCCGCAACCACTCTCACATAGACCGACGGTATAAATCCCGAAACACAAGAGACGAAAGTAGTCTGAATGACATTGGCTGGAAAGATGCAGATGCAAAAACCCACTGCAATACCCGCTATGCTTTGCGCGCCATTGGAACCTGTGGTAAACAGAAAAGGTAACGAAAAGAAACACTGCCCCACTAACTACCACTCTTCAAAAGCCGACTTTTCCGGCAAACTTCGATCTCGTATCCTCCACGACATCAAACGGCAGCACAAAAACAGGATGGACGGGCTCAACCATATCGCTCGCGTCAAAACACCACTGTTTCCTCTGCTGTTCCGTGGGCCTCTGGAACGACCAGTTAAACGCCGCTTTCAATGCTTCTCCTTGAGTGATTTCCTCTTCTGCATCTTCCACTTGAGGCTTGTTGTAGGTGTAAATGTATTGTGCTGCTGATAGGCCGGCGAGTGAGTAATTGGTGTGATAGCCATCAGGACGTGTGGAAGGTTTATCTCTGAGTCCTCCCTTTTTGGCCTGTGAGCAGGTAAGCGTATAGCGGACCAGACCTTCGCGATCCCAGAGGTATGATGATGGAGGTAGGGAGAGGGCGGATTCGAGGAGGGACCAACAGCCGCCGACCCAGTGGCTGTAACATGCATCGACGAGTTTGTTTGTGCGGCCGCTGAATCCGCCTTCGGGGCATGCTTGACGGGAGACGAGCCAGTGCGTCAAAGTCTTTGTGTTGAGGTAGGTGGGGATGGCGACTGCTGGGTCGTCGAGGAGGCAGAGGCAGGCTAGGACGCAAAAGGCGTAGGCGCCGTGGGCTTCATTGTCGGGAGCACCGCCGAGGCCACCTTCAAAAGTTTGGCATTTGCTGATCCAGGCGCCGAGGCCGGAGGTAAAGGTTTCGTGGCCGGCGGCGCGGGCGGATGAGGAAGGAGGAAGGGCGAGGGGCAGGTGGAGGAGTGTGTGGATGGTCATACAGCAGTATGCGCCGCGGACGTCTTGTTCGCCATTGACGGCCATGTTGAAACCGCCAGAGGAGTTCTTGACTTGGCCTAGCCAGTGCCACCTGTATCATCTCTGTCAGTGATGCTCTCAACTATCAAAGAGGGAAGGCAAGGAAAGGGAACACTCACATAGATCTTCGGTCGATCATGTCCAGACCATCGACGAGAGCCAGACTCAAGGTAGCAGCATAACTAGCAGCCGCATGAGAAAGATGTCCATGACCACCTCCAAAACCACCTTCTGGGTTTTGTAGAGGCGTAAATGTGTCGATGCATCGTTGTCTGTATTCACTGACGTCCACGCCCAAAGTGCGCAAGCCATTCAAAGCCCAATATAACAACCAAGGACGACTGGCATCCATGACCTGAAACGGCGGTGGGTATTTGCCTAGTATTGTGCGGAGGAAGGCAGCGTGTTTGGCCTTGAGGAGGTGAGGGAGCCCGTATGTGTTGACATCCAGCATGGTCTGGCCTTTTCCTGTCATCAAGTCTATGACTTCGCGCATCGTCTTCTCTTGGGCAATTGAAGTGGAAGTCTCGAGATCATCTTGCAAGGGGCCTGGTGATGCGAAGTAGAAGGGTAGGTTGGGCGGGAGTTTTGAAGCCATCCAGGCATGTACGTTTTGGCCATCGTCGCTGTCGGAAGAGGTTTCGTAGTCTGAGTCTTCTTCTGCTTCTTGAATCTCCTCTTCTTGAGCCGAGGACAACTCCTCAATGCGAGCGTTTGAGTCGAGCAGTTCGGTCAGGCGGTCTGTGGCCGTCGTGGGCTGGGTGGACGGTGTGGAAGTTGACATGTCGGCGGTATTTGAAGTTGACTGATTGGTGTTACGAACAGGAAAACGGATGTTGCGCTTGAAGGGCATGTGTGGTTTCGTCGTGACACTTTTTCTTTATCGAGGGCTTAGTATTGTTGTCCGAGGCATGCGTTATTGACAGGGAGTCGTATAGAAGCGTCTGTATGCGTCTGGGGTATTCTGAGTGCGATAGACAATGCTTGAAACTGAGGAAACAATGCGAAAGAAATGCTACCACGCTCGCTCCAATGCAAAAATGATAGATTCTCTGTCTGAATATCTTTTGGATTTGTGACGTCCTTGGTCATTCGAGATGCATCAAAGCTTGGACCAACCGCATATGTCCGTCCAAACTCCGCTTTGCTATGCTTCACCATCCTTCCGCTTGCTGAACACGAACTGCCCTGTCTTTGTTCTTTCATGTTTGAAACCACATCTTCCAATATGTCCTTTCTCAAGAAGATGTACCAACAGCATTGTCAAAACACACCATCAATGGTGGAGGCTCGACCTTGCCCTTTGCTACTGCCTTCAACGCCGCATGAGCCTCGCACTCGTTGTCGTAATACTTCATGTCATCAAGACTCGAGAACGTCGTTTGCGCGGCCAGAGTGTAGCCCTGGCTTCTTGCATCGTTGACTGCCGGCCCAGCTACGCATCGGAGTATGTATGGTTTGCCGTCCTGAGTAGAGACAAGTTAGAAACACTGCCATGAGAAGAGTGAAACGTGCTTGAAAGAATACCTTCTTTGCATCCTGAGCCATTGTTGAGTACTTGTCCAAAATAGGTTGAATGTTGCTCGGGTCCGGGATCTTGAACATGGTGATGCGATGCACCTGCTTTGAAGCTTCCGAAGCCATACTGCGAATTGACCTGGCTGAGATGTGACGTTGAATCGAGATCGTGTGACGAGGAAGAGGCAGGATGCTCTTCTTGAACAGCGACATCATGGTGTTTTTATTCTCCGTGACTTGTCTTCTGTTTCACCCAATAGCCTCACCTTACACTTTCCCCTCTTCTCCGATGCCAATGCCCGAAAGTCGGCGGAATGCGTTCCGTTCTATGCTTCTCCACCATCTCGCAGGCTCAGCGGTCACAGTCTAGAAGAATACTGAAACATCTTTGAAAAGAAAGTCATAATGTATTTACATGTCTATGGGTATCGTGTTGTCTAAACTTTTGAAGAATCAAATCACTCCTTAAACGGAGGCACCACCGTAGGGCAGGGGAGCAGCAGTGGTCAGGTCGATGTAACCATACTTCTCCATCTTGCTGTCCTGGCCCATCTTCTGTGCCCACTCGCCCATGTCCTTCATGAAGTCCTGCTCGTTCTTCTCATCGCTCATGTCGATGGGCTCCTGGTCCTTGGAGATCTGGCGGATCTGGGTACCAGCAACGACATTGGTGATACCGAAGTTGTTGTCATCGGGACGCTGCTTGATGGCGCCCTTGACCTTGCCGGCAAGGATGTCCTTGCAAAGACGGGGCTCCTGGCAGAGGGGACGAGCAAGACCAACACCATCGATCGACTTGAGCGAGTTGGCCATGGCACCGACACTCTTGAAACCACCAGTGACGTAGACCTTAGTCTTGGTCAAGGCGGGAGCGATCAAGTCTGAGAACTCCATGAAGAAGCCTTCGCGCTTCTTGGTGCTCTCGCGCTTGTGGCCGAAAGCAAGATGCTCGTAAGTACCACCCGAAAGCTCGACAAAGTCGAACTTGTTGTCCTCAAGCATCTTGCACAGCTCCTTTGCTTCTTCGGGGTTGAAGCCCTTGTCCTGGAACTCAACCGAGTTCAACTTGATGCCGAGGATGAAGTTGGGGGATGTGCGCTTGCGGACTTCGTTGGCGATCTCGATGATCAAGCGGGCGCGGTTCTCGAGGCTGCCACCGTACTTGTCGGTACGCTGGTTGGTTGTGGGAGAGAGGAACTGAGCGAGGAGGTAGCCGTGAGCTCCGTGGAGCTCTGCACCGTCCCAGCCAGCCTTCTCGAGGTACTCGCAGGCGTGGGCAAAGCCCTCGATGATGCGAGCAATGTCTTGCTCGGAGGCGGGGCGGGGCTTCTCGAAGGTCATGCCCATAACGTCGCCCTTGAGCTGGACGTCACTAGCAGAGATGGGGTTCTTCTGGATACGACTCTCGACTTGACGACCTAATCATACAATAAGCATTGTGTCGTGCGTGTGTGGCAAAGAATGATGATCACTTACCAGGGTGCGAAACCTGACCGACCATAAGCATGCCGTTCTTCTTGCCCTCAGTGGCCATGCGCTTGAAGTTCTCGAAACGCTCGCCCTCATAGGAAGCATCCACAGGGATGATGGGGTTGCCAGCAGCCTCGAGGTGATCGTACTCGAACATGATGTTACCACTCAAGATCAGACCGATCTCACCCTCGCCCCATCTTCTGTATGCGTTGATGAGTTGGTCGGAAGGCACACCACGTGCAGGCAGGTTCTCAGGATCCCATGAAGATAGACGCTCGGTCATGGCTCCCTTAAGGAATCTGTTAGGTGCAGAGCGGTTGGCAAAGGCGAACTGCAACTTCTCGCCCAGAGGGGCAGCCGAGACATCGTCGGATTCGTAACGAGGTGCCATGTTGAGGGTATGTGAATTGGATAGATGGAGAGATATGAGTTGGCAAAAACAGTATGAGGATTGGGAAACAAGGGAAGGGGAAAGATTTGATACTTATGGCTTGCAATTGACTAGGCAAAACGTCACACCGTGTAAAATGCCACTCGATGCTTACAAAACATGTCTCCCTCGGCCTGGTTGCCTCGGTGGCAGCCAGACCATCAACGAGTTTCGAAGAATTGATTGACCGTGCACGTCATTCGCCTTCGACCGTCTTCGAGAAGTCCCGGGGCACTCTCGGCATCTGTGGAGATAATCGACTGCTGACAAACTCCCGACCGTCACCCTGTCGAGATTCTACAGCGCTTTTCGAGCTGTTTACAAGTCGTTTGATGCACCGCCGCTGTTGACGTGAGATGGTCAAACTCAGGTTGTGAGGCACAAACGAAACGCTCTCTGGCCACGGGCGGAGCCTCCGACACGCGCAGGTTCATGCAACTCTGTGTTCGGGAATCGGCTACCCGCTTGACGGCGTTTGTCGGAGATACTGCTCGGTCGATCTAGGAGCGAAGCAGAGAGTGCATCTTGAGATGCAACGAGATTGAGCAGACATCAATGAAACATGTCAAGATATGGTTTGGTTCCAAAATGTGTTTTGTTTTGTCCTAGACTCCTAAGAGAAGCCATATAGCAAAAGGTATTTACAAGTGTTGCATGTACAGACAACTACCGTCAAATCAATCTCGCCCATTTCATTCGAACCAAGCAATATTAGCTCCAAGCATTATCGTTATATCGTTTGATGGATGTCATTCTTGCTCTTCGTTCGACTACTCGCGCATGTTGACGACGCAGCGGATGCAGTCACCAGCCTTCATGTCCTGGAAAGCGGCGTTGATCTTGTCGAGGGGCTGTCTGTGGGTGATGAACTCATCGACCTTGAGCTTGCCGCTCAGGTAGTCGTCAACGAGATCGGGAAGTTGGGTACGGCCCTTGACACCACCGAAGGCGCATCCCTTCCAGACACGGCCAGTGACAAGTTGGAAAGCTGTGCACGATGTTAGTTAGAGACAGTGAATGTAGCTCATGAAGGACACTTACGTCTGGTGGAAATCTCCTGTCCGGCAGCAGCAACACCAATGACAATACTCTCACCCCAACCCTTGTGGCAGGCCTCAAGAGCAGATCTCATGACATGGACGTTACCAGTGCAGTCGAAGGTGTAGTCACAGCCACCGTCGGTCATCTCAATGAGCTTCTCCTGGATGGTCTGGTCCTTGAGCTCCATGGGGTTGACGAAGTCGGTAGCACCGAACTTCTCGGCCCACTCCTTCTTGCTGTTGTTGACATCGACAACGATGATCTTAGAAGAACCGTTCTTGACGCAACCCTGGATAACCGAGAGACCGACACATCCGGCACCGAAGACGGCGACGTTTGAGCCCTTCTCAACACCACCCTTACCGGCAGTGATGACGGCAGCACCGTAACCGGTGGTGATACCACAGCCGAGCAGGCAGGTACGGTCCATGGGGGCCTTGTCGGTAATCTTGACAACCGAGATGTCGGCAACGACGGTGTATTGAGAGAAGGTGGAGGTTCCCATAAAGTGGAGGAGGTCTTTGCCCTTGCACTTGAAGCGCGAGGTTCCGTCGGGCATGACACCCTTACCCTGAGTGGCTCTGATCTTGCCACAGAGGTTGGTCTTGCCGGACTTGCAGAACTTGCACTCCTTGCACTCGGGGGTGCTGTAGAGATTGAATGTTAGTTTTCTTGGGTATCATACAAGCGGCATTGATCGGACTTACTAGAGAGCAACGACATTGTCGCCGGGCTTCACGTTGGTGACGCCCTCGCCGACAGACTCGACGATACCGGCACCCTCGTGTCCAAGGACAATGGGGAAGGCACCTTCAGGGTCCTTGCCCGAGAGGGTGTAGGCATCTGTGTGGCAGACACCGGTGTAGTAGATCTGGATTCTGACCTCGCCAGCCTTGGGGGCCTCGACCTCAATGTCCTCAATAGAAAGGTCCTTGCCGGCCTCCCAGGCGACGGCAGCCTTACAGGTGATGGTCTTTCCAACGGTATCGGCAGACATTGTAGCGTATGATTGTTTGCTTGTCTGGGAGAGGAGTTGAGAAGGAGAAGGAAGAAATTGGGCGGGAAAGATACGGGCGGCTGATGATGTCGATTTATTATGCACGCGGGGTAGCTTGTTGGAGGGGCCTGTCACTCTTGTCCCGATACCTGGAGATAGTTCGGACTTATTCCTTCGGCAGATGCTTGCACTTTCGAAGCTGACGGAAGGAGCAGGGATGCGGAAAGTTGGAGACGACGATTGGAGAAGTGAGGTGAGACGGAGAGAGGAAGGAGAGAAGGGGACAGCGATATTCTTGAACATTGAAGAGATGAGAAAGAAGCGGTCGGCTTTTGAGAAGCTGGCAGGAGCTGCAGCTGCTTTATACGTGATTTCCCCAAACAGGCAACATGTTCCGGTCGCTCCTTCCTTCCGGCATCGATAACCATATCAAGAGGGGTCGGAACGATCATATCTCGCGCTACGGTTAGCCTTCGCGCCCAATCGCTACCAATTTGATACGACTGTGCTCTGAGGAGAGTTCATGTTCTCCGGAATGTGGAGCGCCAAACCCTCGGCAGCTCCACTGACCAACCCCAAGAGCACCTATCGATGACCGGCCTGGTGTTTTGACCTGTCCTAAGTGCTATAACCGTTCGGCCTTGCTGGCAGGAACGATATGAACTCCGTGACTCAAGCATTCTCCCTGTAATTGTGCAAATTGACGGACCTCTACTGAGTAGCAAGCATTCCATGTTCACCGATACGATCAGCCCGAGCAGTCGGCTACAAAGCTGAGTCGAGGTCTGTCTGGCATTTTGAGGAACCCACCTGAGAATGATCACAAAGTACGGAATGGCGAGATAAACTGCATGTACTGGCTCATTACTTCTAGATAGGTACAGTGAACCGACCGTCCCGCTCAACGGCACAGAAATGCTCTCAAAACACAAGACAATGTTACAAGGCAAAGAAAAGTTGCGGTGGCCCTCTGCCACCATGATACCTCCTCACGACTCCATCTTCCAGCATCTTTCTTTTGTCCTATCGTTCCCTCCAATTACTACTGATAGTCCGTCATGGCAGGGGGGTTTTCTCTCTCGAATACAACATGCGCGCAGGGGCTTGTCGGTGGGATGCGCATATCAAGATCGATGGTGCATTTAGCACTCGGCGGGCGAGGCTCTCGAGTTCATGAGAAGAGCAACAATCAGACCGTAAAGACCTGGGGTAGGTGTCAGTTTTGCGAAACAAGCGCGAAGCAGGACATGACTTACCCAAGACTTCGGCGAAAATGAGAATAAGAATCATTCCGACGAAGAGTCTGGGTTGTTGTGCAGTACCACGGACACCAGCATCACCAACGATACCGATAGCGAAACCGGCAGCGAGACCGGCAAGACCGACGGAGAGACCAGCACCGAGCTGGATGAAACCAGAGTACAAGGCCATGTGCTGAGACAGATCGTTGGAGATCAAAACAGCAACGACCAGACCGTAAATGGCAATGATACCAGCCATAATGACGGGAATGATGTCTGTGGCGAGATTTAGCATGCATACCGTGACTGTACACCATCTGGAAACTGACTCTTGACGATCAGGTCAGGGCGGAGGACACCCATGGCCGAGATACCAACACCAGCCTTGGCGGTACCGTAGGCAGCGCCGAAGCAGGTGAAGACAATGGCGGAGGTGCAGCCCATGGCACCAAAGAAGGGCTAGATCATAGTGAGCGTTTGTTCGTTGTAAATCATGTTGAGTGGTGCGACGAGATTTTGAGCGTAGCGCAAGATGATAGAGGCTGATATAAAGATCGAAGCAGGGGGCGGAGGCGGGTTATGACATATTTGGGTGTTGGGACAGATATGGGAGGCGGCGCGCGAGACTTACGGCGTAGACGGGGCTATAGACACATCATGTCAGTATGTTGAACGATATTGAGATGGTTTAGAGCGCTGTTCAAGTAGGTCTGCGGGCGTGTAACAGCCGGAGAAGGCAAGTTGCAATAGCCTTTGGCGCAGACCTTCCTGCTCAACCAAGCTCCAGGGTGAGACGTACCAGAGATCGGTGGCCATTTTAGCGGTATGCGTGATTGTTCTGCTGGAGATTGAGGGGTTGTAGAAGTGGAGGCGATGAAGCAGAGAGTATAGCAGATGTTAAGGCCAAGGGAGCGCGCTGGTATCGGTGACGATTTGAGGTTGTCTCGAGGCGTTGGACCTTCTTCGGAGACAGCCACTGTTCTTGGCACACGTGATATCCCGTTTCCATGCTTCAACTCCATCACCAGCAAACACACCTAGATTGATCTTTCTACAATGCCAACATATGCGGATATATCTATTCTTTTCGGAATTTGACCTTTGCTGTCTACTAACAACAATCTCATGCCAAGATCTGACTTTTGCCAAGCCGGACCACATGTGCTTGTTAGACCGATTTCTAGCAAGCAAGGGTTTGAGCAGTGGAATTGGACCAAACGGCGATTCTTGGAAAAAACACTTTGTGAACCCGACGCAACGCCCAAGACACTCTGTCCAAATGGTAAAAAAGCGGTGCATCGTACCTTGATCCTAAGGCCGTCGAATATCTGCAGACGGTGCACTGTGGGCTAGGAAATACTACAAAAAGACATATACCATTGTCACTGGTGACACCCTGTCCCAAGCCGCGCTGCTTATACCGTGTCTTGGACGACACAAAGATTGTGGCTCTGATTGAATTGTTCAAGGAGATCACGAAGGGGTACCGTTCTTGAAGCAGACCTGGGACATCGTAGGTATTCTGTCTTCATACAGCTTTGTTAGGATTTCTAAGAGGACACAGGTCTCTATCGAAACAACCTTCATTCGATCACTGTCCCTTGCGTATGCTTAGCAGCCTAATCTCTCCTCTCTAACCGTCCAACAAAAAGAAAGAGAAGCAAAACAAACCCCTACACAGCTCAGCTGTCTAGGGGGAACAAACCCCAATCGGGATTATGATTTCAGAAACGATGTTGGCGATGCCGTGGGTCGAACCCAGAGCTTTGCACACCTCCCTTAGGGGCTAACACAGAGGTACTATGCCTCTACACCAGATAGCCTATTCGACTGAGGGAGTGGAAGTAAGATGGAATTGGCACTATATGAAGTGAGGAAGTAAGGAAGTGAGGAAGTGAGGAAGTGAGGAAGTGAGGAAGTGAGGAAGTGAGGAAGTGAGGAAGTGAGGAAGTGAGGAAGTGACGAAGTCTGTGTCATGCGCAATCATGTTAGACTTTCGTGCAACTCTTGATGAGATATAAAGTGAAAGCACTTAAAGAACTGCAAGAGGGGATTGATTCACGTGCAGTTGTCGAGAGTGAGCTTCCGAATGAACACGCACTACAACGAAGCTAACAATCTTCACCAATCGCGCTTAGAGAGCATGGAAGCCCTGCGCTGCGCTTAGATAGCTGGTTGTTGTCGTTGAAGGAGACAACTCGATCTCTCCCTCTAGCCTTTCCTCTCTTCTTGTCTGGCCGCTAATCATTAACCTCCTGCTTAGCGAGTATGGCCTTTCGGAACTCCTTCTTTTCCTAGATCAATGTTGTCAGACGACAAATTTGTATGTATAGCAAGCGCGACATACCTCATCAGAACATTTTCTGTATCTTCTATAATCGTCGAGGATACGTGAGTAATAAGCTCCAAGCACTTTTTCCCATTCCTCCTAGGTACACGCTTCCTCAACAAGCTTATTAGGTTGCCAGATAGTAGGATACTATGACAAGTCAGTGATTAACGTGTCTCATGTGATTGTATTCAGACACACAGATTGCTCGATATCTTTAACCACCTGCATCTCTCCTCTCCTCTTGTCTTGTCTTGCCATTCGTTGAGCCTCCTTTCGCTGAGAGCTAGAACGAGACGGACTCGCTGACGAGGCTCAATGGTGAGGTCGGGACGTAGAAGGGCTGGGTATGCTAGAGAGGACGACAGAGACGAGGCGCCGGGGTAGCCGAGATGGATGACGTAAGCATTGTAGTAGACAGTGTCCATGGGCGATGTAGATGTGGTGGAAATTAGCTTCCTTCTCGTTGGCGACATCGCCTCGCGATTTGGTAGGAGTTTTGATGGGATTTGACATGATATCGCCGGTTGCAAATTGTCCGAGGAAGCAGAGGGGGCAGAGTCTTGTAGATATAGAGGGGCAGTTGATCGTACGTTTGGACGAAAAGAAAGGCTAGAGCAGGATGGGGTGTGAATAACTTCAGCACAAGGCGAGAAGATGAATAGGCATCAACTATCTTTGTGATAGTCTGTCTATATGTACGCAGTCGTCCTGTAGAAAAGCCTTATAGCACATTGACAACAGTGTTCGGCGGCCAAAACGTACAGCCTTGCATTTTCAGTCCCTGTGTGTGCATTGCGAAGAGCGTTCTTTGCATGATATCAATCCTAGCGACTATAGTAAACAAGGCCATGAAAAGAGTTCTCTCTCATCATCTGTCCAGCTTTGTCTCTCATTTTCCTCTCATGCTAATAGCAGCAGTCGTCATGTCCACTCTGAACTTCTTCTTCTCCTACTATCGTATTAGTCAGTGCTTCTCATACAACATCAGGATAACGAACCTCATCAGAGCTCTTTCTGTACGCTGTGTAGCTGGTGCGTACACGCCACCAGTAGAAATCGAGCCTTCTCTCAAACTCCTCACGCGTGGTTATTGAGAGATCAATGCTGCTAACATCGTATACAGGGATCTGATATCCGTCAGCACTCGTCAAATCGTTTCCAGTACCCGGACCACGGACCGTCGCACGTATCTCTGCAACGACTGTGGCATCCTCTCCTAATTTTGCGTGCCACAGCTTGTCTCTTTCTTCAAAGAGAAGTTTAGTGACTTGCTGTTCGATCTTGGTGTCGCGGTCTGATCCAGAAATGCTGGGGAGTTTGAGATGAGAGGGCATGTCAACACCGGCAGGGAAGCCGTGGTAGATCGCGTAAAGGTCGTGACGTGATTGATCGAGGTGGACGAGGTAGATGTGGGTAAACAGAGCCCGTTTCTCGACTGCTATCAGGCTTGTGTCGTTCTTGCGAGCAGCGGCCGACATGTTGCCGATGACAAGACACTCAATGATTATGAGGCTTGTATTGCTCAACATATAGTCGGAAGCACCGTTGGATCCTTGACCGGAGGCATCTACAGGTTGGTGCTCAACATTACCATGTAGGTCACCAGCGATTCAATCTGGCCTAGAAACATCTTCGACATTCTTCGACGAAGCGATTCTACTCCGTCGCTAACACTCAACAACTACATACATGTAGAGCCAACTACCACTGAATGTCTTCTAATGGGACATTCACGAAGAGCTCATGGAGCGTTCGCTGAGATATCGAAAATGAGCGATGCATCGAGCACGCTATTCTGATCACCGCAGGTCTTGACGGCATGCGTTTCCAGCTCCACTGCCAATGGAACTCGACGATTTATGGCAGCCTGATCGTGTTGTTTGGAAAGTACCTAGACAAAGCAAGGCTCGAAATGAAAGAGCGAGATGAAGTCGGTGGTCGGTGTCCCTTGTCACCGATGTGGCTTGAAACCACGAGACGAAGGAGTCAAGTCGCGACGAGATGACACAAACAATCCGCTCCTTCGACGAGTAGAATACCGTCTTAAAGGGTGAAAGGTGAGTCAAAAGCCACCTGCTTCGGGCCCGGCGACATTAGAATTGCCTGTCGTCGGATTTTACTAAGTACCATGGGCTGGCGGTCCCGTTCTGCCATGCTCGGTCCCGACCTTGCGGCCTGGACGCCCGCCCATTTTATTCCAAAATCCAGCTGCCTGGTTGCCCGGAGGGATTTTGTTTTAACCACCGAGCGGCCGTTTGCATGGCTTTGAGGAAGGAGTTGTCGTTGTGAAAGTTGAGTATATGAGTAACTCGTATCTCTGTGTTTTGACTTTGGTCTTCACAAGCAATTTACAATTCGATCTTCTCAATCTACATCGGCGAAAGTATCTCCAAGATGTCTACCGCCAGCATGGAAAAGGAACCCGACACCAACACGTCGCCGCCTCAAGATGAAGAAGAAGCAGCATCATACCTCACTGGTCTCACCTTGCTAAGTGTTGTTGTGTCGCTGGTCCTTGTCATCTTCTTGATGATGCTCGACACATCAATCGTCGCTACCGCCATCCCACGTATCACAACACAGTTTCACTCTCTCGAAGATGTCGGTTGGTATGGAAGTGCATACCTCCTCGCCAACTGTGCCCTACAGCCTCTTGCTGGCAAGATCTACAAGGAGTTTAGCTACAAATGGGCCTTCCTCTGGTTCTTTGGCCTCTTCGAAGTTGGCTCCCTTCTTTGCGGTGTCGCCACATCTTCCAACATGTTCATCATTGGAAGAGCAGTGGCAGGTCTTGGATGCGCTGGACTGATCAACGGTGCCCTTTCCATCATTGCAGCCTCGGTGCCTCTCACCAAAAGACCCTGTAAGTCGTGCGGACCATGAGCTGACAAGCATTCGACTGACGACACGATACAGTGTACATGGGCTTCATGATGTCTCTCTCGCAGTTTGGTGTTCTGTTCGGACCCCTCATCGGCGGTGCTCTCACAGAGTACACCACCTGGCGCTGGTGCTTCTACGTACGTTACCACTATCATGTCAACACAAGAAACATGCTAATCATACCTTTTATCTGCAGATTAACCTTCCTGTCGGAGGCATCGTTGCGGTCATCCTGTTCTTCGCACCCGTCCCTGCCGGACCTGAGAAGACTGTCGATAAGAAGTTCCACGCCGGTACATTTCTCCGCAGTCTCGACCTTATTGGATTCGCTCTGTTCGCACCTGCCATTATCCAGATCCTCCTGGCTCTTCAATGGGGAGGCACGCAATATGCCTGGAACAGCGCAACTGTCATCGGCCTATTTTGTGGTGGTGCAGCAACCCTTCTGGTCTTCCTGACTTGGGAGTACTTCAAGGGCGACGATGCTATGATTCCATTGTCTATGGTCAGACAGCGCATCTTCTGGTCCAGCTGTATGACTGTATTCTTCACCTTCTCTAGCATGCTCTGCGTCAACTACTACCTGCCTATCTACTTCCAGGCTGTACGAGGAGCGTCACCGACTATGAGTGGTGTTGACCTTCTGCCTAGCATCATCAGTCAAATGATCTTCGCCATTCTTTCGGGGATTGGTGTTACGAAAGTTGGTTACTACCTTCCCTTTTCCGTCGCATGTGGTGTTCTCACTGCTATATCTGCCGGTCTGCTAGGCTTGCTCGGACCCCATACTTCCATGGCCAAGTGGATAGGCTACCAAATTCTTGGTGGCGTTGGACGTGGTCTAGGCATCCAAATGCCGATTGTCGCTATCCAGAACCTTGTGCCCAAATCACAAGCGTCGGTCGCCATGTCATTGCTCATCTTTTCTCAAACGTTCGGTGGTGCCCTGTTCCTTGCTTTCGCCCAGACGGTGTTCAACACTGGTCTATCGTCGGCGCTTAAGGAGTACGCCCCTGAAGTCGCTGCAGAGACTATCCTAGCTGCCGGCGCTACAGGAGTGAGAGGCGTAGTATCTGGCTCAGTGCTGCCGCATGTCTTGCAAGCATACAGCCAAGCTATCGACCATGTGTTCTATCTCTCTGCTGGCGCAGCTGCAGGAGCGACTATTGCCTGTTTGGGCATGGGATGGAAGAGCATCAAGAAGGCCAAGGCCGAAGCAGCGACAGCCGAATCGGTGCCCGAGAAAGAGGTCGCGTCCGTGGTTTGATTGCACATGCAAACACGGTAGATTTCCTTATTACGATACCCCACTCACTGTAACGATTATGAGACGATCCTGGATACCAGAAAACAGCCTAGTAGTATATAATAGAAACACTGAAACTACTCTTTACCCAGTTCTGTCGCGTCTCACGATTTTCAACTGCCGCAATGCAGAGACTGAGATGATATAGCCGTCTTCCCACCGAGAGCAATGATTTTTGAGCCCATACATGCATTGTGACAGCCTTTTGAGGCCACTCGCATGCACGTGGGAGAACGTGGCACCGTCAACATCAGGAAAGGCAGAGATGGCATCGAAGGTTCCCACTTTCCTATCGATATCCTCTTGTAGATTCGCGGTTGAATGAGCAAGATATACCACGTGCACAGATCCGAAGACTCATCCATATGCGATGCTCAACTTCAGTCATCGAAAATGGAAAGAACGATGAGTACATCTTGACCTTCGCACTATCCATCTCGTATTCTCTTCCATCAGAGCAGATCCATCTCTCATCCCAACAACATAACGCCACAACCAACTTCAAATTCCCACCAATCAGCAAAGATGTCCATATATCCAAGATCCCTCAGAGCGCTAGTCATCCTCATCCTCCCTCTCACCATCATAACCCTGCTCATCACAACTACCCTGCTACCATCAAACCACCCAATATCCCCACTCTCGCGACTCTCATATTCAGATTTGGAAACCGATATGGAAACCCTACCTCAGCACGGGATGAGAGCATTCAATTTGCTGGTCAATCAGATGGGGGGAAGAGGTATGGGTGTGCATTTTAGAGCTCCTTGGGCGGGTCGGAATGCTTTCGTGCCGGCAACTCGACTTGTGAATACAGGCGCGATGTCCGCTTCTGGTGTAGGAGGGGATGCAACTTCCATGACATCGCCATCGCCGTCGATACCCACAACTACGACCACTTCCAGAACTGCGTCTCAAGACAAAGTCGCCGTCCTCAAGAATTATCAATCCTGGATTGATAGCCAGCCACGCTCAGATAGCGAGAGAGAGGTGTTGCAAGATATGCCATGGCTTTGCGAAAGTTGTGTGCTGAGCTTTATGGCTGGAAAGGAGAAGCAATATACCAGTGTTACGACTGCGAAGGACAAGGGTGCTGCAACGGGGCTTGAAGGCGTTTTTCGAGGGCAACAGGAGGTATTCGAGATGCCTTGTGGAGGATCGGGATGTTCACGATCGGCTCGGAGTAGAGATCATATCTTGATGTGAGCGAGCATTCGTAGCCTTTTTCCATCTCTTGTCATGCGCAATGGAAAGCGCGGTGGATATTCTTGGGTATCAGCATAGAAGAGCAGGTGTTTTTCGGATCTCGTATCATGGCAATTCCAACTTTCATGTGCTTCGAATCTTCCTGATACGTGTTTGCAGTTTGAACAATGATATGGTGTGGGGGTATATGCTGTACTGTATGAACACAAAATCTCCTTCTTTTCCTGTACATGCGATGGATGCGCAACTTCTGAAACAAATCAAGAAGGGCTGAACATATGCTTAAATTTCTCAATCTGTAAAACAAACAGTCAGCGTTCAGTAATCCAAGAGTAGCAGAGGATCGACTTACCTTCGTTCCAATGTATTTTTCCAGCTCAGGTCCCTGTACACCCTCTTTACCGCCAGAGCTCCAAGCCAATGGAATCATGGGCACACGCTCCTTGACCACAACTTCTCTTCCAGGTCCCTCGACTGCGCGCACCTTTTCCGGGTTATTCGTCAACAGCCTGATACCTCTGTCACCACCCAAGCCCAAATCCATCAGCATAGCCGTCGCCAAACCATAACTTCTTGCGTCTGCGGGATGTCTGAGGAGCAGATTCGCTTGCATGGTATCGTGACCCAGATCTTGCAGGTTGTATGCTTTGAGCTTGGAGAGCAGACCTATGCCACGGCCTTCTTGACGGAGGTAGATGATCACGCCGCCGAGGGAGGGGATATTTTCGTCGGTGGGGTCGAAGGGGAGGGACATGAGGCGGGCTGCTTCGTCGAGTTGTTCACCGCAGTCGCAACGAGCGCTCCATACTGTTTCGCCAGTGTAGCATTCGCTGTGGATACGAACGAGTGGTGCCAATGGCGAAGGCATGTTCTGGGCTTCTGCGACTTGGGTGGCCTTGTCTTGTCTTTCTTCCGTCGTTACGGCTTCGGGAGTGGGACTCCGTGAGAGCTGTGCAGCCGAGACACCTGCGTCTTGTTTGATCTGGTCCAAGCGACTGGACGTACGGCCAGGGTATAGCTTTCCCACGTAGGCGCCTCTGATCATGCGGTCTTTCTCCGTCTCACCCTCCCTCGGAGCATCGAGACTTCGGCTGCGGATGTGAGGACCGAAGACAATGGCCAAATGCTCCTTGTTATCTGCGCTGTTGTGGTAGAGATGGAGGAACATTTCTTGACCCGAGGTGGTAGGGATGCGCGCGCGTACTTCGCAATTGACCTCTGGTAGCTCTTCTAGCAGGGCGGGAGGGGCTGCTGGCTCGGCCTCGTGGGCATCGACATGTTGAGTAGCGGGGTCGGTCGATGACGTGCCGGGAGGAGGTGTGAGAGAGGGTGATACCAATGGCGGTGCT